>Ga0116227_10003196_pt1 | contig 36664 bp, 29 predicted proteins | sample S1TSphgellanicum_FD_89693 | JGI IMG/M metagenome (GOLD analysis project Ga0116227, IMG submission 89693) | Host-associated microbial communities from peat moss isolated from Minnesota, USA - S1T2_Fb - Sphagnum magellanicum MG | ecosystem: Host-associated > Plants > Peat moss > Unclassified...
AAAACTTCGTACAATGTTCTTCTTGGAAAGATTGTTCAAAAACTAAATTCCTCCCAAATATATACATTCCAAATCCTATTAAAAAAATCCTAACTACCAATCCAACTGATCATTTCTAGATTTTCAATTAAAAAATAAACATCTCTAAATTAAGTTTTGATTAAGAGAACTTCCAATTTTAGTTACTTAAATTCGATTTTGATTATGATGACTTTCAGTTTCGGTTCCATAATTCCGATTTTGGTTACATAATTCAATTAAGATTTTTCTAGATTTGGTTATACATAGTTGGTTTCGGTTATAAAAATGTTTTTCATTCCAATAGTTGGTCTTTTTGACTGGGGTTTTTTTATTAGGGTTTTTTTTATTGAACCATCGTGACAATAATATATTTTGGGCAATAACTAGAAAATGTATATTATTTAGATTATTTTATTTAAAATTAATATGAGAATATTAATTAATCAATTAATTAATTACCTTAACTACCCTACTTTACCCTACCTTAACCTATTTACCTACTTAATTAATAAACCTATTAATTAATGCCAAAAATTATTTATTTATTTACCTACCAACCTTATGTTTTAAGTCTAGGCTAGGCCATCTAATTTAGCCATTTAGGCTAAACCAAACCACTTAGGTTAAGCCATGCCCCTTACGCTACACCAAATAATCTAGGCTAGGGGGTCTAGTAGGCTTTGTAACCTACACTAGGAGGTTTAATAAACTTTACAACCTAGGCTATTTAATTAAGTCACTTAAATAACCAAGGTAATCTAAGTTGCAAGTGTGGGGACTTGAATTCCTCACTTCCACATTGAGGAGTCAAGCTTTTAACCATTGCACTACCACCCCATAAGGTGATTTTTTTGGACAACATGTTGTAATAAACATGATTTTGGACTAACATATTATAATCAACTTGCATGAATTTTTTTCAACATATTACACTAAATGAATTTGAATTCTTTTACACTACTTACATAAATATGTAAGTTATAGGTACGTTAACCTAGGTAGGTAGGAGGTACCTATTATTAAATCCATGTATTTAAGTAACATGTAGGTTAGTATAGTCTATTAAGCTTTATAGGTACCTACTAAGTTTATGCTTATAATTACTAATGCCTATGGTATTTAGTAGGTTATGTAAGTACTTACTATCCTATAATTAATAGATTTAGCTTAGGCATATTAGGTAGGTAGTCGAGCCTATTAAATAAGTTTAAGGTTAAATTACCTACCTAATATTAGGCTATGATATCTACTTAGTAGCTTAGGTGGCTCAGGTAAAGTTACATACTTACCTAAATAGCTTAGGTTAGGTTACATACCTACCTAGGTAGCTTATGTTAGGCTATGTACTTACTTAGGTAGCCTAAATTAAACTACATACCTACCTAATAAATTGAAGTTAGGCTATTTACTTTATAGGCCTAGGTGGCCTAAACTAAGTTACATACATACTTAGTAGGCTTAAATGGCTTAAGTTAAACTACTTACCTTGTAGGCCTAAGTGGCTGTGCTATGTAATTAATTACCAGGTAGATTTCAATAAGTTACCTTGTACTTAATAGGCTTAGGTGGCCTAAACTATTTACCTAGCTAATAAGATACGTTACTTACTTACTAGGCCTAGGTGGCCTCTGTTATTTACCTACTAGGGTTAGGCTATGTACCTATAATAGGCCTAGGTTAGTAGGTTACACACATGGCTAATAAATTTACCTATTAAAGCTAGGTCACCTAAAATACCCACTTCAAAAGTTTACACTACCTAGTTATAGGTTATTTAGTAGTCTTAGGCTACGTCCTAGGTAACCTACTAGATAAGTTTAAGTTAGGCTACCTATCTAGGCTATTAATTGGGTTATTATTCAACAAATAACCTACTAGCTTATTAATTATGCTAGATTAGATTGATAGTTTAGGTTTAGCCTAACTTATTAGTTATGTTAGGTTAGGTAAGTAGCCTAGGCTTAACAAGTAGGCTAAGCCATCAAATGGGTATAGTTCATTTGATTAAGCGTCAAATCATAATGGTCAATTTGACTAAGGGTCAAATTAGGATGGTTAATTTGACTAAACCCTATCCATTCAATATGGCCAATTTGATTAAACCATGGCCATTTTGATGGATATTTGTCCATTTTGACCAAATTTTTAACTTGACACTTGGTCAAAAATGTTATTTTAATCAAATGTACTAGTCAAATGTAACATGTGTTTTTCATGTCCCAAACCATTAGTCAAAATGGACATACCTTTTGGTTAACGTGGACACTTCGAACAAATTGGCCTTATGAAAAATTGCATTTTCTTGTAATGTTAAATCCTATTTCACTTTTAGTTAATTCTTGGTCACTTTTATTTAACTTTTAATTCACTTCTAGTCATTTTTAATTAACTTTCGGTTCACTTTTAATTGAATTTTAATACACTTTTAATTCATTTCTAATTAACTCATAATTTAATTTACACGTGTACACATAAATGCACATGGGCCACATGTAGGTTGGAAGTTTTTTTAACTTGAGCTAGGCACCCAATATGTATAAATAAAATTAAAATTCCCAATTATTTTTAGTTTGTTCAACACTAGTTTTGGGTACATTTCTTATCATAGCCTTATTATGTTTTTGTTTATTCTTTAAAATAAAATTTTATTAGATTTTTATTTGACACATGTTGTGTTTTTGTTTGTTTGAAATAGTTATGCCTTTGTTTTTATTTGGGTTTAGAAAATCTTGTGAATTTGGTTTTTTTTGTGCCCATGACAATAATAGTATGTGTCCAACCCAAATTTTTTTACCTTTTGACATTTAAAAAAAAATCCATGTAATGGGTGAAATCATGGTCAAAGGAGCCAAGGGTGCCAAAGTAAAAATCTTTTTCCCAAGATTGCACATGACACATGTCATTTTGCATTGGTTTATAACCTAAAATTTTGTATTTCAGACACCCCACTTAATATTGCATTTTAAATATAAATATATTTTGACTAAAAATTGATTTTATATCATGTATATTATGCATTCATGCCTTCTATTACATATATATATGCACAACTTTTTTTAAAGCCACATTTTCACAATTCATAAATTTCAAGGTCAAAAACACTTTTGAGCCAAATGTTTTCAAATGGGTTATAAAAAAAAAATTCATTGGTTCAATTCCTTTTGCCCTTTTAGTTATCAATGTTAAAATCCTCTTTAATTTTCAAAATGGATGGTGCACATTTGGTTTAAAAAAAAGATGTTTGAAAAAAAACAAAAATTATCCACTTTTGAAGTTTGAACGCTTTGAACATACAAAAACTTTTTTGATTTGTGTCAAACTTTGAGCGTGTAATCTTTGCAATTAATGAAAAATAATCCCCAAAAAATTATGATAATCCAAACTATTATGTTTCCTTTGTGATCTTTCAAACATACAAAAATGTAATTTTAAAGAGTGTTCACTCATTTGCATGGCTCCTTTGATTATGATTTTACCCTATTATGTTTTTACCAGAAAATTAGGCCTTTTGTGTACAAAAAAATGACACCTTGTGCAAAATATATATAAATAAATAAACTAGCTAGTTTTCGGTTAAACAACAAAGCAATAAACAATTCAATTAATACATTAAGAAATAACTTTGGATACCATGAACATTAGAACCAAGGAAATTCATTAAGGATTTTTTCATCATAATGCATTTTTCCTACCAAAAATCTTAGTAACACGGCAAGGCTTTCCCTTTGAAATTTGTGGAAGATTAAAAATTCTAATTTTCCTAAGCAAGTCATATTTACTTGGAGGTTTGTTGGAGGAGCTTCAATCTTTCTTAGAGATCTTATTACTTGTTAACATTGTCTTAAAAAAAGGAGCAAAAGTAATCCCTATTACTAATGGGATCAAGACGGAAATAAAATTAGTTCTTGATGTATTTGGGATCAAACAAAAAATAGAAGAGTTTAAAGAAGTAGGAATAATGCATAGTACGACAAATATGAATGGTATACCAAAATTAATGTAAGAATACATGGTAAAATATTGGAAATATATCTATTATCATCAATCCATCAATTAATAATATTCTTTCAATTGCCTCCAAGTTCTATGAAAAATAAGGGTCACATATTTCTTTTTCTTTCACCGCATCACACTAAATGAAATATATTCTCTTTGCTTGCACATCAACAACCAATGTCAATTTAGATTGGAATAAAATTATTAATTTTTATGAACTAATTATTTTTCTTAGGATGGAATCATATGCAATTGAACATTACCCATATTTAACACATTTTTTATTCTTTTGGTTTTCATATAAGAAACATTAGTATGCGTCACTTGTAAAACCTAAACAAATGCACCTTAGTGCTTGAAAGTTGGGACCAACAATAATAGGTTAATATGAATCCACTAATGCAAGAAGAGGCCCTACATGTTGTACCACAATGTCTTAGGGGTGGACTATTATAAGATTACCTTAAAACATGTTCTAGTGATCGAATTGGGTTTTAATTCAAAGTTATGAAGACCAAGAAAATAGTCTTAACCCACCATTCCAACAACATGAGAAAGGGGGTAGTCATAAATTGCAATGGCCATAACACAAGAGGAACAACCACCCCATCTTGCCATGATAATAACACACAATTTCATGAGGATTAATATAAGGCCTATTACAATTGCAAATGGTAAATGGATATATCAACAATTAAAAGATGATATGGACGTATTGCAAAGGGGACACACATCATTGACGATGGTTAACAAATATTTGAACATCCTTTTATCTTTTTTCTAAAATCACCTAAATGGTAGAACTAAAACGAGGAAAGTGGGCTTGTAAGGTGTGTTAATATAAGCAAAGGATGGGACAATAATCACTTGGATTTTGAACATGTAAAAGGTGACCTTATCCATCACTTTTCAAGAACTAAAATTGAAGATAGCTAAAGTTATTCAAACCAAACTCACACTTTTCCATAATTGTGTTTTAACAAGTAGTTATTGGTATTGGTTCAAATGATGACATCCATAAATCAACATATATCTTACAAAAGGGTTGAAAGTTTCAAGTGAAAAATGGCTAGCCAATTAAATATGCCATACCTTTTACTTCAACTTGGAAAAATTGTACACAACACAATTATTCACAAGCCACATATCTTCATTTAAAATTTAGATGAAATTGGAGTTCAAGTTGGTTAATAATTCAATGCATGGGATTTGGCTAGGTAAGGTTTGTGTGATGTTTACAATGACATATTCTCGAAGTCTTGAAAAAGGTTGCATGTCAATTGTGCTATTAATGTAATAGGAACAACTTTGTTTACCGTTCACATTTTCAAAGGTGAAAGGATGTGCCACCTACATAAAGTTATGTACATTAGAAACATATATGGCCATGTAGAAGAAAACTTGGATAACAACATACCTCTTCAACCAATAGTTGTTTTCTTTTAATATATTTGTACCTCAAAATATTTGTTAAAAAAATCATCATTTCTTGATTATAAATGGACATGGATCACAAGCAATGTTACCAAAAACGGAGAATGATGTTTTTTCAAAAATGGTAAAAATATGAAAAAAAAATGTCATTTTAAAAGGCAAAACAAAAATATGTCATGGTGTATGCTATAAAAAATACTCTCTTAAAATTTTAAAAATACAAGACCTCAAACAGAGTTCATTGTATCTTGCTTTATATTTATTCTTCATTTATCCATTCTGAAAAAGTTTCTTTAGATTCTGGATCAAAAAGTTTTTCTTTCAAACGTAAATTAGTAAATTTACAACTCTTTCAAAAGTCAACCTATTACATTTTTTGCTATGTATTCACTCAAATGTGCCCAAATTTCTTTTGCACGCCAATGCTATAATCACTTAACTTAGAACTTTAATTGCAAAGTTTTGTAATTTTAGAATTTTAGATCCATAAGAACTCCACCATGTATATGCAAGCATTTCCTTGGCCACCAAAAATGCTACAAGGTTTGCAAAAAGACCCTCCATATTCCTGTAATGAACAAATTATTTTTCAATGTTTGTTTAATCATGTACATTTGGAAAAAACTTTGCATAGATTTTTTGAAAAACCATCATGATTTATTTATCTTTTTCCTACCTTTTCCCTCGCCATTTTGGGTCTAAAACAATTCTTGCATAATGCATTGAACTATCCATAAAATACCATCAATCATTTATTATAATAACAATTTCTTTTTTCTTTTAAAATGTTAATCCATCCATTTCATTGATTTTTTCCATTAATTGATCATAATATTCGTAGAATTTTTTAGTTGTTGGATTTTAAGAATCAACAATGAGATTGAAAATTGGTTCAGTTACCTTCACAATTAAAATTAATAATTTCCAAAATTGATTGTTCAAAAATGCACATTCAACATCCTTTTTCTCATCTTAACACATCCATTTTTTCCATTTTGAACTCACAATCATTTGTTAAATTGGTGTTCACTAGAAGAAATCTTATCCTTTGCAACCAAGAAATCAATGATTAAACGTTCTAAACAATTAATAATTAACTATAATAATAGGATTTTTTTCAAATCCTACATGCAAAAAATTGTAGTTATATATTAATGGTGCATTTGACTAGTAAATGATGACATAATAACAAGAAGGATGCTGTTGTTTTTTCATTACAAGTTTTCATCCGTATGACATCCACAATTTATGACAAAATGATGTGGATGTCCAAAATATCATATGAAAATGTGATTAAGATAAAATCATTTCAAATATAACTAAAGAATGACTATGCAAATGACATGGACAAAATGATGTGTCATTACATACATAACGTGATCATAAAATTACTTTACAATGGTTTTAAAATGATTATTAATATAAGTTCACATGTAAGGAATTATGACATGTAGGGAATTGATTTCGATTAATATTATACATATAAGTAATATAAAAATTTGAATTATATATTTTTTGAATATACTTGATATATGATGTATTTAAAAATATTTTATCTGAGTAAAAAATAGAAATGTAAGATGTTGTAAATATATAATTTATTTTTAAATTAAACTTTTATCATCAACTTAAGTAAAATTTTATATTACACAATTATATTAAAACATATGTGTAAAATTATGTAAGATTTCAAAAAATTATTCAATATTCAATATTACTTATTATTTAAAATAAAAATAAAAATATGTAAATCAAATGTATAAATCAATTTAATATGAATAATATAATAATATAATAATAATATATAAATTGGATATTATAATTGATTTATGATCCATTTATAATTTATATGGATAAATTTTATGGACTCATATGTCTAAATTAAAATTTATTAATAAAATTATGATATATTGGAAGAATGTTTGTATAATATAAATTCATAAATCAAATGAAGGTTTAACATATGAAAGATATTTTTTAATTTTTTCTTGTACTATTGACAAAGGTTTTTTCAATTTACAAATCATATGTTTGACTTTTTTTTTCCCCAAATAATGGTCATTGAAATATTACTCAATAACAAAATTCAGATTTTTTCTTTTGAAATAATTCACATATATATAAATTTGTGTACATTATTGAAGGAAATTTAGGAATAAATTTTTCATTTGGACAATTTATCAATAAGATATGAATCATCAAATTTAAGGTTGTGTGTAATGTTTAAATGAAGTATGGTCTAAATAAAATAACCATTAGATTGTTTGCACAACAAGTGGGGTGGCTTGGTCGTAAAGGACTTCAATTCCATTCTTGGGGCCCAAGGATCAAATTTCACAAATGACATTGTTACGATCAATGATGGATATTGATCGAATATTCCATACCTAATTAAATTACCTAGGTTAGGTGCCTACTTTAAGTAGATTAGGTGGTCTACTTAGAGTACCTTTTGGTCTCAACAATTTTAAGTTGTTTTCTTTACTTGAAAATTATTTAAACAATGCTTGGTTTTTATGATGATTTGTTATTAATTTTATATTAGTTCTAGCCTCATTTACAATTTTATGAACCTAGTCAATTTTTCCAATATCCTCCAAAACAAGATCAATGCCATGGGTCGTGCAGCCATTGTAAGTAATATAAGGATATCTATCCTTTAGGATTTGTCAAACACTTTTACATATTGTTGCATTATTAGTCATCACCTATACCACATTTTCATTTCACACTTTTTCAATCACTTCACAAATTATGTTGGCAATATAAATTGCCACTTTGTTTTTCTAGTTGTTTCAACTACTTGCAAAAAAAATCCCTTTATGGACAAACACATAAAATATTTAATAGTGGTTTGTTGTCAACACTAGTCCAACCATCACAAGTCTATACATCCAATTTCTTTCCAACTTTCTTTCACAACATCCAAATCTTCTGATTAGATCATTTTTCACTTTTTTTAACAATGTTGTTTTCAACTTTTCATAACTTGAAGGTAAATACCTAGGACTGTAATGTCCAACAATATATATCATTTGTTTGAAATGATTTAATTTGATGACATTGAAAGGAATCCCACATCCAAATTTTTAAAAATAATTATTTTATCCATTTCTTCACGAATTTGAACATTCCAAATTGTCTGCAATTTCGGTTGTGTTAAATCAATGACTTTACTTATAAATGTTTCCATTTTATGTTTGTCCAATTTTTTTTCTTCGAAGCTTTTGCAATCTACTCTTTCAACGGTTGTAAGGTCTCTTATGGAATGATTAAACATAATTCTATGTTATTTGAAGTGCCCAAAAAATGTTCTCTAATTCTTGTGATAGATGTTGCTTTAAATGTTTTTGCACAAAACTTACATTTCAGTTCCCAAGAACTCCCATATTTTGCAAGTGGATTTACACATTCAACAAATGTTCACTTTAGTGCTTTACAAGGAGGCCACATAATAGTTTGTTTTTTTTAAAACAGAAGAACAACTGCTGGGAATAGAAGAAGAATTATTGAAAGTTATTTTTACCAAACAACTTATAGCAAAGTTATATGTAAGAAAACTAGGCATGTTGGGAGTTGTTGCTATAAAAAATTATAATTATAACATGAAACACAAAAGAAGTGGAGGCCCAAGGCACACCATGTATTAGTGGCATGGAAATGCACTAGCAATTGCACAATAGATTATTAAAGTGTGGAGGCATGTTTATAATAGAAGCATAATGTATCAAGGCATGCCACATGACAAATGCACTAAAAGGTGCATTTGTAGGTGTAGTTGAGTTTGAATGATGTAAAATTTAGGTTATGAAAACAACAAAAACATCATTGAGCCCAAGTCCCATAGGCCACCCGTTGTTTTGAAAATTATGTATAGTACTAATCCAAAGCAAGTTGGCTGATAAAACAAAGTTTAAAAAGAAATCAATTAACCCAAAAAAAAAAAAGTAATTTTCATTTCTAGTAAAAAGAAAAGAGATTTTTGTCTTTATATAGAAAAACCAAAAACAAAAAGGGAAAAATAACGAAATGAACAATAAGATTATGAAAAATAATAATAGTGAAAGTGAAAGTTATAAAAAAATAAAAAAGAAAACAAAAAACACAACAATACAAAGTGCACTAAAAAAAAACTGACAATTTGATAGTCATCTATCTTTTTGGTCTAGTTGCCAATAATTAATTGTCTTCTTCCTCCAATCGCATGACTATCTTTTTGCACAATCAACTATCTTTTCACTCTAGTTGTAGGTCCTTTTATAGCTCTTTTTTTTGGCTCCAACCACAAGACCCCTTTTTGAAAATATGTTCAAAATGATATCAAACAATTGAAGCTTTGTTTTCTTGTCACAAAGGGGAAAAAAAACAAATACAAAAGTTGAAGTTGAAAAAAAATGAAAACTAATGCCAACACTTGATTAAACATTCTAGTAAATTGTTCAAAATGTAAGTAAAAAGCTTTCAAAATGATGTCTTGATTGATTCTTGCAATGAAGAAGAATATGCTTAGGTTTTAAAAAAAAACTTGAAAGTGATACCTCCTAAGAGATTGCCATGTGGTGTGTTTACAGATTGATGGATTACATCAATGTTACTAAATACCTTCTAAGTTGCGATTGTTGCCTTTTAGGTGGTAACTAAATTAGGATTTTTTTAAGGTCACATGTTTAATTTAAAATAATCATTTATTTGGTGATTTTCAAACAATGACTTTGAGTACACTTATAAAATGCGTACTTAAAAAGCTTGTAGAATGTTTTTGGTAACACTAATCACAAGTCACAATAAAAACATTTGAATAAGTAACTAAATTCATGTTAAACATGATAACCTTACCTTCCCATACTTCACATGCACTTTAGCTATTAGACATGACTTGCTTCAAACCATTCAATAAGGATTTTAGAAAGGAATGACATTTTGTAGTGACAAAAAAAATAAAAAATAAAAAATCAAACAAGGTTTCATCGATGGAATGGGTGGACAAGGCTTTGCAATAATTCCTAAGAAAACTTGAAGAATTGAAGGTTAAAGTAGGCAAAATCTAGTCATTGAATCTTGCTATCACGGTTGGAAAGTTTGGTTCAAGCAAGGTGTTCACTCTAAGTCGTAAGAGGAGAATCATGAAAATTCATACTAAAATGCAATAGATCAAGCCAACAACATTGAGGATGAAATTGACAATGCCATAGACTTATCGAATATTGCAAGGACTTTTCAAGCAATGCTTACAATAGCTCGTACCTTAGTTGAATGCCCCTCTTCACCCACACCTCAATCCTGCATACAAATGCCATGCAACACAACCATTGTAACAAGAAACCATGAATAGCATCAACTAGTGGGGAAGTTAGAGGATCTTGGGACATTTTTCTTTGCAACATTTGCTAGTAGTTCTTCCCGTGGTTTCTCTTCTTTCTTGATTCCGTATCTCCTTCTTGCCAGTGGCTTTAAACATCCATGGACCATGTTACTAGCTCAACAACTATGTTCGGATCTCTAGTGGGGTCCATCACAGCTACGCCTCCACCTACTTTGCTTCTTCCTATGTAACAAAATTTTCCGAAATCCTAGTTGCATACAAGAACTGATGTGCATCCATCATCAAGAAACAAACTTAAAAACTCTCACTAAAATCGTGTTGGTGCTGCCTGTGTGGGAGAGAGACTATGCAGTAAGTCTCAAGATCTTGATCGCAAATACGAATGAACCCACATGACCTTACCCATGTCCGATACTTACCCACCCTCGTAAGGATCATCCTCAAGCAGCCCAAAACGCAGAACTAGCCAAAGCTGAATCATATGGAATCCTGATGCCGTGGAAACAGTCACTAGCCAAAAAGGATATTCTTGTCACCTCGAATGAATCCAATGGGAGAAAAGAGCCCCAAACCCTAATTTGTCTTCACTTCAGGAAATTGTGTGTCCGTCGGTTTTGGTGGTGGGAGCTTTCGTTGCAGTTAATTTTTTTTTTCTTTCCTTTTCTGAACCGAGTTTTTTTTTGGGTTTCTGCGGCGAAAAAATTCTAACGAGGAAGGAGAACCTGAGATTTGGTGTTCGCACAGTCAGTACTACTGCCGTCTTGTGTTGGCGTGACTACCAGCAACATTGTTTCTTTGGAATCAGATTTTTTCTGAGGAGTTGTACTTTTCGGGAGGTTAACGTTGACGTTTTCTTTCCGGTTGCTTCAATTTGGTGACAACAGAAAGACGATCAGGTTCTTCGGTACAGGAGTGAAGGAAGGAATGTAGAAGTGTTGGCTGCTATTCATTTCAGTTTTTAAATTTCCAGGTAAGGAAAGGCTTTGCCATGCTCATTGTTTCTTGTTTGGTTGGAATTAGATTTCTCTTCTGTACGTAGCCATATAGTGTTCGATGGTGGAATGTGGGGTACGTTGGTTGCGGCAGCAGCACTCGTAGAAGGTTTGTTTGCTGTGTGTATATGTCCGCGTGGGGGGTGTGCACTCGAGCGCCATTTTGTCGATGCGCGTCCTATTTCCAAGTCTGTTGAAGGTCTTGTTGTGATTAACCCCTGTCGAGGTCAAGGAAACTTGTTAATCAGATGGCTGTTTGCAAACCCTAATTAGGGTTTGGTGCTCAGTTTTTGATACGTAAAGAGAGGAATGGTTTATGATTGTTCGATTTTTATTTTTTCCTATTCTGAGGGCGTTTTCGCTGCTGTAGTTGTGGAACTGCAGGAGGTGGTCTGGAAAAAGAATCTTGAGATGTCAAATAGGAACCGCATGCCTGTGCCCCATGTGCTCAATGCACGGTCTGTGACTCAGAATGGTCCCAACAATCTGCGTCCCTTAGCATATGGGCATCAAGTGCGACCACAGCTGGTTGGGGCACCTCCAGTGCTGTCAGGGCCTCCACCTGGAATGCTTGAACAGAAAATCTCAACCCAACACAGTGAGATTCAGAGGTTGTTGACAGAGAATCAGCGGCTTGCAGCCACTCATGTAGCACTCAGGCAAGAGCTTGCTGCTGCACAGCAAGAAGTCCAGCGGTTGCAGGCATTGGTTGCAGGCATTCAGGCTGAGAAGGATGGCCAGATGAGAGCACTGTTGGACAAGTCAGGAAAGCTGGAAGCAGACTTGCGAGCAGCTGAACCACTCAAAGCAGAGCTCCACCAAGCTCAGACTGATTGCCAGAAGCTGCATGTACATTCTCAAGAGCTTGCACAGCAGGTGCGCACTGTCTCACAAGAGCTGCAGCGGGCTCGTGTGGAGGCCCAGCAGGTTCCTTCCATGCGTGCAGAACTTGATACTCTTCGACAGGAGCTGCAGCGAGCCAGGTCAGATTTCATTCTTGTGCTGGTCATTGATTTACAAAATTGCTCTGCTGTTTCAATCTAATCACGAAGAGTTGTTTCTAAAATACCTTTGTTTGTCACCCAGTTTTGCTGTTTTGCTGCCTGGAGACTATGTCTCATGTCCTTGTGTAAAAAAGATTGGTCCTTCCAATTTGTTTGACACATTGCTATCCAAGTTCAGGGCATTAGAAACTAGAGAAACATTCACTGTTACAGCTCTATCTAAGATTTTCTTGTTTGTTTATCCTGGATTGTGGGCAGAGCGGCCTTTGAGCTGGAGAAGAAGGCAAATTCTGAGCAGTTGGAGCAGAGGCAGGCAATGGAGAAGAATTTGGTCAGCATGGCTAGAGATCTGGAGAAACTCCGTGCAGAACATACAAATGCTGAAAATAGAGCACATCACAATTCAGGTACTTGTGTAGATGCCACTAATGTAGCAAATGATAGTGCATAACAGGCAGTAATCTAAATGGAGATTTGATGTCACTGGCTGGTGTTTGATGCATCATTTGTTAGGTAGAATCTGGACTCTAGGTCTGTGATTTAACCAAGAGTAGGGAGAGTATTTTACATTGGTGTTACTCATTTGTGAATAGTGTACTGGTTATGAATGCCAGCTGTTGCATCATACAATGGAGGATATCCTGTCCAGGATGGAACTTATGGTACCATGTCACAGCAAGGTTATGGTGATGGCTATAGCATGCATTCCCAGGTATATCTATCCCATCCATCATTTGATTGTTTTTTGATCCAATAGCTGTTTCTTATTCTTCGAGCTTGGTGGTTTGGGAAGTGCCAACAAACTGGAGATATGGGTCTAGAACCACTCTGAGGTTCCCATTGAGAGTGGCAGTAAGGCATTTGCTTGCTTGATTCTTGAACATGAAGCTCATCCTTCTGCATGGTATGCAAGTGTCATTATGGGCTTGTGTCTGCTGAGTCAGGTGTGTAATGTCTATGGTCTATTTGCATACATATCCTTGTGATTGTGTAGATGTAGCACCATGACTATGGGGATTTTGTATGAATACTTCATGGATCCATGAGCTTAAAGCCACAAGAAAGATACCCATTAGTATCAGGAGAAGGGTATGTGTCCATAGCCCCCATAACTGAATGCTGTAGAGATTCTTCAGTAGGAGGTCAGCTTATCAGTATTAAGAAACAGCTTTGACAGATGAATTGGCCTCCTTATGGATGAGTGATACATGGCTAGGTAAACATTGCTGAAGACCTCAAAAAGCCCTGAGGTCTTCAGGGGGGGTTCTTGGCTGCCCCAAATGGAGAGTTTGTCCAAGAATAAAGCTTTTGATTAGCTATGCCTCTTTAGTGCTAGCTGACATCATGACTGAGTGCTTCCAGTTTCTCCATAAAATTGGCATGCATTAATTGTCTGCTCTAAGTTATGATCAAATTTTCATAAACAGATCTATGCCCAGAGTGAAGGAAGTCTAGGGGGAATTATGGCAGCTGTTCACTGTCCTTCACCATGAAGGTAAAAGGTTTGATAACAAGGTTATGATGCCTGTTTGGCCAGAACTGACACATTGGTGACCTTCATTTTGTGGAGTTTTCTCTGCGATGTCATTTAATGGGTTTTGGGCTGCTCCAAATGGAGGCCTGCCCAAGTGCCAATCCATTGACAGTCCACATGCCAATTGGATATGAATATATTGGTTCCCATATCTTAACAAGCTGCTGAGCATCCAGTTAGTTATTCTAACGAAATGGGTAACTACTGTGGACATACTGTGGTATAAAGGGCATGTATCATAACTTGCCTTGAAACTCCTACCCTACCCTAAAATGCCTGTCAAGCAATTGCTTAGCTTTTATCATGAAGGCTGTATCATTCTCTATTCTCTAAAAGGAGGATGTCTTGAAGGTTTGATCTATGTATGGATGTTCTTTTGTATGAAATCTCATGAAAGCAAGGTGGGTTGGATGTAATCTGTCTTGAGGACAAACAATGTTAGGAAGCAGGTCAGTGTCCCGCTTTGTCCTGTGCTCAAAGATAATGTTGAATTTTTTGGACTTATCATAAACAACTTGTGATATTGTTACCAGGAAGCAGTTCCTACAGGCAACAGCCTCCAGCAGGGTGCAAATCCAGGTGAATCAGACTTAAATAAATCACATGCGGAAGCCAACAAGTATATGACGGTGCAAGATGGGAATAGTACTTATCATTCTGCCAATGGAAACTTAGTGCAAGATGCAAATCTATACAGACCACCTGACTGGAAACCTGCAGAGGAGTGGGCTATGCACAAGGCACCAGATGGTAAACCCTTCTATCACAACCAGTTAACAGGAGCAACACAATGGGAAAAGCCAACATCCTTGGATTCTCAACATTATGTACAGGTGGCTCTTACATCTCTTATGCTGTTTCTTGAGATGAATTGATTTACTGTGCATAAATCCTTCTAGACATATTGAAATTTCTGCTATCCTTGATTCTGTGGGTGTTCCTCAGACTTCACCATCCATTAGCTCTCTGCCTGGTCTTTGTCTTTCTGATAAATTTCCATATCTTTATGTGTTCTGAATTTGTAGATTTAAGATTTCCAAGAAAATTCTGAATGTAAGATTTGGGGTTATCTATATTGAAGCTGCCCTGAAGATGTGGTTTGTAAGTCACTGTCAAACATGTTGCTTCAGTGGGCAATTGGACAAGTGAGATACTGTCACTATTGTTCATATTATGAACTTTTTATCTTCTAGTTCATGACAAACTGGTTCTTTATTTTTTTTGTTGCCCAGTCTCTTGTGTTTTGTTCTCACATGGTCCAGTGCAAGGTCATCTTACCGTTGAATTTGAGTTAGCTAGTGGTTGTATGGAGAGTTTTCAATATATATAAGGATATATGTCGATCCTGATGATTTTATCTGCCTCATGTTGAATCAGCAAGAACAAACTTTGTCATTGTCCACCCTTGCAATTTGGGATCCTGATAATATGGGTTGTGAAGATTTTTTGCTTTGTTTATGATTATACGTTTTTTCGCAAATTGATTGGCACATCTGTTTAACCTTCCCCCTAATACCATATACCTTGTCCATAATCCATACTGTCCTTACAATAGCAAACATATAATAGGACTGTCCATAGTATCAGCAAACAGGGTAGAGGTCCCTTTCAAGAATGATGAAGCTTGGATGTTCATGGTTGCAGGCTGCACAGGTCCCAGGGCAAGTCCTGGAGGGGGGTCATGTTCCTAGTGTTCAACCTAACAATCAAACCCAACAGGAGGTTTCTGTTGCACAGATGCAGCAAGGAGGAACACCAGCCCAGCAACAGCAGTTGACACAATATGCTCAACCTGTGCAAAATGCTGCACAGCATGCAGCAAGCTATACAGCTCATCCAGGACCTCAGATGCAGCAGGCTGGGCTATATGTTCAGCATCCTGGAGTATACATGCCTCATCCAGGAATGTACATGCAGTCTGGGTCACACCTGCAGCAACCTGGAGTCTACATGCAGCAACCATTGACACAAACACCACCAGTTGCTGGTCAGATTCAGCAGCCTGGAGTCCCTCTCGTAGCACCAATTCCAGCTCCACTTGGTACTCAAATGCAACCACCCATCCTTCCATTGCAAGGGCAAGCTCTGCAATCCACACCTTCCACCCAGTTGCCCCAAGTTGTTCACTCCCCCTTGAATTATGCAATGCCAGGGGTGATGGCACATCAGGTTCCAACACAGGCAAGAGGTCAGGTGCAGCATATCACACAGCCATCACAATTGCCTCCATTAATGCCAACTCCTGTTGGGCAGCAACCAATGCAGCAGTCTTCCTTGTCTCAACCTAATCAAATCTCTTCATCTAGACCTGGAGCTTACTCCTCTCAATCTCCACAACGACAGCAGCCAAACTTGCAGCAATCACAGGCCCACCCCCGTACACCAGCACAGGCTGCTACATCACAACCACAGTCACTACCTCAAGGACCCTCTCAGCCCTCACACACTCCACATGGTACAAGCTCCACACCTTCAGTCTCACCCATCCTGTATTTCATCCTGTTCTGGTTGCTTCTTGGGCCATGCTTGGACATTACAAATCTTTTTTTCTGCTATGTTTATCTTCATTTCTGGAAGCAGTGCAGTATCTCAACTCCACATTACGCAAAAGCAGTGCAGATTCTGCTTCTACCCAGTCTTTCTCTGTACTGCATTCTATGTTGCATCATTTTAGAAATTGAATGTCAGTCATTTACCAGTTCTCTTGTGCGGGTCTAAAGCCTGAAGGTTCACATCATGGGATCAGATTGTGCTGGTTTTGAAATGTTATGCTTGGGGTTGCTTTACTGGTGGGGGCAGTTTCTGCACCCCCTCTGATCCATCCAAGACCACAGATTTCTGAGACTCCTACTCCTGTTAAATCGGCTCCCCTACTTCCTCTCACTGCAACCAGTGGGCCTCAAGGTGACTGCCAATACCTGTTATGAGATCTACTCAAGATTAGTAAGATTGGTTTGGTTTTTTTGCAGACTGTTGAATTCAAAAAATTAATTGTTTCAGTTCTTCTTTCAAGTTTGTGAGGATTTACTGTCCTCACTGCTCTGCAAGTAGGACCTGCTAAGGACACTTACTGTGTTCTTATTATTGTCCCATAGTAGCTGCTAATGAATTGGCTGGACTGTTGAACAGGGGCCAATTTGTTTGTATTTGGCATTCCGGAAGACATGGGTGACAAGAAACTTGCAGATTTATTTTCTCCTTATGGTTCAGTTGTTTATGCCAAGGTTGGGGTGGAGAAGGATACAGGAAGGAATCGTACTTATGGTAAGTCTTCTGATATCTGGTTATCTTTTTGCTTTACTCTTGTCCACATACTATTGTGATCAAACTCTTTCCAGAGGCTGTAGTTATTTTTTCTGCTCATCTGTCATTCATGACTTTGCTCAGCTAAAGGTTATTTTCAGAGTATCTGATGACTGTGTAGTCCAGTCACTGGTCACACTGTGGTTTGGTCAATGGCAAAGCCTTGAGTGTGACATACTGTAGGCACAACCTCTGGTCAGCAGATAGTATCAAGAAGTGGAGAAGCAGAAAGCTGATAAAGTGTGAGAGTTTCAGTCCTGTATAGAGAAGTTGAAGATGTCCTGCAGGAGACATCTTAACTGCATGAGTTCATTTTTTAATTTCTTGAGGTTGAATTTGGGGGTATGAGAGTTTTGCTTGCTTAGTACTTTCTACCCAGCTCAAAGAAACTTTTACCATTACTTCTTAAGTAATGGGTGGTGGCATTGGCTTCTTGTTGTTGATGGGAAGAGTGCTTGGATATTTGTGGATTGTGGTGGTGATATGGGATATTGTTACTCCAAGGAGTAATTGGGTCAATGGTGTTGTGTTCCCATCTTTTTCCTGGCATTGGTTATTTTGGCCCTGGCCAAATTTGAGCTATCTACATTAAACATGGCAATGGCAAGTTATGTTATGGAACCTTTAAAAAGTCATCTCTGCAGTATTCTATAGCTCTCCATCCTAGGGCCACATTTTACCTTTTGGCCCACTTCTGCCTGATAATACCAGTATTTTTTGTGCCCATACGAACAGTAAACAATTGTCCTTATCTTAAAGATAGTGTAGTCCCTAGAGATCCAAGATCTGCTGCTTTGCAATTTCCATTTGCTTTTAAATTGATATTGACTGTTCAGATGTGCAATTCAAATCTTATCCCTGATACCAGAATTGTACACATCATCAAGGTATTTGCAACATGAGTACTGACTTCTTAGTTCTCAGATTCTGTAAGTGGGGAGCTTTTAAGCCCCATTTTCTTCTTTTGTCTGCTATATTCTGTTCTTTCTTCCCTATATGCCTCCTCTTTTGTTTTCAGTTTTTTCCCTCTGTGTTTCCCTTCTTTGCTGTAGGATGCTAGCCAGTATCATGGCTCAGTCTTCCCATTGCTTCCAGACTAGCAACAGAAGCTGGGTATGCAGTCTAGGCCTGTACCTGCTGCAGGGAGCTAATGAAGTCAATTGGGAAGTTTGTGATAGAAAGGTTGCAATAGAACCAAAATAAGAGTGTGAGAACATCCCCATGTCTTGATATGGGAAAAGACTGTAGATGCTGTCAGGTTCACATGAGAGTGGGAAAACATCATGTCCTGTCTGGCAGTCACTTTAAGTCCTATTTATTTTCTGTATCTTTTCTAGGTGGTCTACTTCTCATGATTGCTTGTGATTTGAGGACTTGGCTGTTGCAGATGAGTTGAACAGTGGTACTTGTCATACACTCTTGGTCCTAATTTGTTTGTTTCCCTAACATTTAGTGATTTTGATTCCTGAACAAACTAGATCACACAATGGTCATGTCAGGTTCCATATTCAGCATGATTGTTGTAACTGGCACAGAAGAAGGAAGAGTCAGGATTGTGGCCCTGGTTTCATCTCAATCTATCTTCATGTTAATTTCAAGGAGCAGTTTGAATCATTCAGCTTTGTTCCTTCACCTGCTGTAGAAAAGTTCATGCAGTTTGCTCTTGCATTTGAGGTTCAAACTTATTTTGGGAACACAGCAAGGATACAGTAGGTTGCTTGAAATTTCTGTATTTAACCTGCATGTTTATGGATCACCATTTGGGTACAGCCTCCAAATTTTGCATGCACCATTTCCCTCTTTTGCCTTCTCCTGCTCTCATAAGTTCTTTGTCTCTTTTCTGCTCTCTTTATGTCATTGGTCCTCTTATGCTTCCTCAAGATGTGAAGCACATGAAGATGTTGACCTCACTCACCACTCTGGATATACAATTGTACAAAAGTGCATGTCTCCATTCCTTACTGCTCTTTCTTGGCTCTTTCACCAAAACCATTGTAGACCACTGCTATACAGACCTGTAGATGTTGCTGTTTTTGCCTCACTGCTATTTTAACGTTTATAGGTTTTGATGCATCATATTCTGTTTAGTGACAGAAGTTTTTATGAAGAATCAGATTGGTGAAGTCGTATGCATTCTTTGTCTGATTATCTCACCATTTTGAAGGCATACCTTGAGGTACTTGGTTTTCAAGTGTAGCATCAGTAGGCATGTTCAAGTTTGAGATCAGAATTGTGGCTGTCCTTAAGATTCCTCCTCTGCAGGGTTAGAGTTAAATTTTTCCAATGTGAGGGGATACTTTGCTAGGATAGCTTCTGAAGGTATTTGAGATCCGCAGGGTGTAAACCCTTCAGACTGCAGGGTTTACACTCTTCTGAACTCCAGTGCAAAGAGTTGGTTGATCTTTCTATCCTTTGAAATTGACTATATTATCTGGTACATAGTCAACCAGTTCTATAGTAGGGGGAGTGATGCAGTTCAAATGTCTCAAAATAGGTCTGCAGCTGAATTTGGCTTTGCTACAGGGAAGATGGCAACCTGTTCTTACTGCACTGTATGTAAAAAATAAACCTACACATAAGATAATGAGCAGTTGGGGTGATTTTGAGCAAGTTAAGAGTCTGGGTTGATAGGAGTATGATAATGCAGTGTGGTGCATTGGGACACCTCAGAGTCATCCTGGAAGAGTAATGAACAGACAGTTTGAGGTAGATCTTGTTTCATTCCTTACTTTTTTCATAAGCAACCCATGGATTGTTAAGATGTGTGCAATCGGTAAACTGGTGTGCATCTGGGTTCGGGACACTGCATTGTCCTCAAGCAGGTTTTGTGTCCATGGACTCCTCACAAGCTGCAGAAGCAGCTATTCTTCAAGTGAACGGTATGTCCATCTCTGGCAAACGCATTAAAGTGGAGTTGAAGAGGGGAGAATCAGATGGCCACAGTCAGCACCAGCAACAACAGCAACAGCAACAACACTCCCAGCATCAAAATCCATCTGGTGGGGTTGGTCCTACCAGATGGCATCATGGTCATACTGGAAATTCAGGCTACCGGCCTTACTAGAGGCAGTTGGCATAGGCTGCTCTCTTCTGTGACCACAAACTTGTTGGCTGAGAAATATTCATGTTTCTCTTGCTTGAACTGTACTGGCATCCAACAAGGTGCAATGTATACGATCCTTGTTAGCAATACAGCAATGCAAATATCCTGGTGATTATTTGCACTGTTTGTATCTGTGAAAGTTATGGCTTGCAGGTCTTATCTGATTTTTCTTGCCATAAATGTTTTAGTGGTGGTTTCTTACTTTTCATGGAGTGCTTTAGAGTTGATTAACAATGACCAGCTTTTTGTTGTACTTTGTAAATCACCTTTTTTGCCCTTCAGCTATTTCTGGCCTTATTTCATGAGATCAAACTGGAAGTCCACTTCGTGAGGAGGAAGACCATTTTCTTTGGTTCCTTCCAGCTCTTTGTGGTAAACTCTAGATTCTGGAAGTACCCAAATTAGAGCTCTTGTTGAACCTTACTTGACAGTAACAGATCTCATGTGTCACAACTTGTCTAGTCATATTCTCAGATGTTTTCGTAGAAATAGCAAAGTAATGAGCTAGTAAGGAGGTTGCACCAAATTGATATCTCTCTTTCTGGTCCAGGGTTGATACATTTTTTCTTCTCCTCTTGCAATTTTGAAGCTTGAAAACCATCCATTTGCTCCTGCATGTCCACTTTATTCGATGATGATAATTATGCTACAGTACTGTATACATCTAGTCTTGCATGATGAAGGACGTCACATTGTGCCACTAAATCCTCTTGCTTCTCTCACTCACACCTCCCATGCATGTGAGAGAATGTCATGGAAACTGTGCACTAATGGTGTCATTTGATTAGAATGTGTAGAGGGCACTTAATGTGGTTCTCCTTCACTGAACCTGAAATCGATTTATCCTGTGTATGCCATTTATCCTGTTTTGTTTATTGTGCTACTCATGCATGTATCTCCTGACTTACCCAGCAGCTCCTCATATGTTATATGCTAGGAGTGCAGCACAGGTTCAGCTGTTACCAGGGACATGGTGAACTTAGTGATTTGAATCACATATGACTGGCATGTTCACAATTCCAGTAATTCATGCACAAGTGGAATATAAATGCTTGGGTAACTTTGTAGATTCTCAATTTGCTGTAGATATGTTAGTCATTGTCCAATACAATGGAGGTTTTTCTCTTGATCTTCTCCAAAAATCAACTTGAGAGGTATTTATAAAGGATCCATATTCAGATTAGGGGGCCATATGAGTTTTTTGTGACTGCTTTAATGGTTTCGTATTTCCTATGATTGTGTGTGTCATCTTCACCTCTGTCAAACTTTCTTGAGTCTATTTTATTTTTAATTTTCACCCATTCCATCATTTTCCTCATGATAATCTTCAATTCTGTTTGGCAGCCAATATCATGGCAACTCTTCCTATTATTGCTTTGTAACATTATACTTAGTATGTTGATTGTGGTTTGTCCTCCAACCTATACCCACTGGTGGAAGCTGATAAGGGGGTTTTTGTTGAGTCATTGTGGTTAGTCTCTAGTCTCTACCATGTAAGATGCTGACCTTTTAACCTCAATATTTCTGTTCTTCAAAGAAATTTTCTTATAGCTGTCAAGAAAATGTCCGTACTCACTAGTGATGTAACTGACGTGTAGTTGAGGTCATTTGATGCTGGAGTTTGAAAATTTGTAGAGAAGAGAAAGCTGGGCAGAAGATAATTGGATCTGAAAGAGTGTGAAGAATCAGTCTGATCATGAAATGACATCAAAGATACAGTGTGAACAAAGTGATGATCTCTTGGTTCTCAAGGGGATTTGAGGATCCAATCAAACTGTTTGATCTTATATAGTTACACTCTATTGTGGGAAGACCTGGCCACCTGGCAAAATTAGGATTAACAAAGGTGATTGAGAAGTAAGTCAAATAACCTATATGTACTAGTCATGTCAGATTCCTGGTCTTCAGTTGGACTATGAGTGAAAGGGCGACTTGCAATTTTGGACATGAAATCTTGCAGTGAACTCATATGTATGGAAACTTCCTGATGGGTAGGTCAGATTCGCCCGCCCTTACAACTGCCTGAACCTCTGTGGACATGTTTCCTTTGTTAGTTTTAGTTTGGTGGCATGGCCCAGTTATGAAAGTCCTATTCTGGTGGAGATATTCCATTGTCTGATTTAATGCATTCACCCAATAATTAGTGTACCTTTTGGAGAGCAGTCTTGTCCTGTGTTTTCCATTCCTTTTTAGTGTAGTGTTCAAAAATTCTGTTGACATGATTGTGGAAGTCTTTGGTAGGAATTGGCAAAAACAAGCCATAAACATAGCAGGGTTTATATTTTTCAGGTAAATTGTGAGACTGTGACTACACCAATGCGGTGTTCATAGTTTTTGTGGGATGACGTCCTTAGAGTATGGACACTTTATGCTGCAATCATGTATACATATGCATCCATAGAAGTCAAATATGTGCCACATTGGTTGCAACTGTACTTGGATACTAACTGCAGATCATTTTGACCAGAAGCTTGTATACTGCATAAAGTTTCATGTCTCCACAACCTCGGCAATCAAGTCTTCGGTCTCATCATGGTTGTGTAGAGATGTTCCCACCTATTGATGTTGGGCCAGCCTGTGAATCCTTAAGGTGCCTTTCTTTTGACAAGTCCTTATGCATTCTGTGAACTGGAAATAAGTAGAGTACAATGACAGATTTTCTTTGTCTAAGATGTTCTGCAGAAGCAATAGTGTCTCAAGGAACAGGTATTTTATATTGATTGTGCTGACATCAGTACTCCCTCTCGCTGAATTTCATTCTGAACTACAGGTTCTTAGCAGAGACTTTTTTGGTTGCAGAGATCACTCAGTTGGCTTCAGGAAAAGGCCAAGTAGGAACCTTCCATGCGGGCAGTGGTATTTTGGGATCCATTACAAGGATTGATGCTTAACAAGAAGTTAGATCCAAGCATGATTCCTGGTATGTTGCAATCTTCACCCATTGATATTTTTTGTAAGATTTTTGGTAGTAAAATTTCAAACTAATAGTAAAATTTGATACAACTACAAATATTTGTTAGAGCTTTCTTGCTTCATTTTTATTCTAGATTAGTAGACTTATTCTACATGGACTTCATGATAAAATGTCCAAATTATTGTGTTTTGTCTTTCCCATAGCTCTGCAATTTTCCAAGAAGGGTTATGATGTTCAGTTGTTTGTTCTGCACATGAAGATTTGTAGGATCATCAGTTACTGCATGTATCTACCCAGTCTGAATGTTCGATTGCTTTTGGTAGAAATTATTCTGAGCATTTGGACTCAACAATGTATCGGAAGTGATGTGGCACCTCAAGTCTTCTCTGCAACACAGATTTTCTCTGGTGAGCTACTGTTTTCCACCTATCTTTTTTGATTGAGCAAGCAGGAATGCAACCAGAAGACAGGTAAAAATTTTCACTGCAGGGTTGTTTTTGTTTACTCTTATTTCAATTCCCTCATTTTTGCTGGTTGAGAGATTCTTTACACAGCTGTGGTGATCAGAACCTCTAACTACAGTACATAGTAGGGTTGAACTGCTAGTGAAGTCATTTGTTCTTACTGACTTGACAAGTGTCCATCTGTATTGAAGTCGCTGGAAGTTAGTTGGAGGGCCCAAACTAGAAGTCACTGTGGGTACCTTATTTCATGGGTGTGATGATTGTGATGATAGAACTGTGGGAATCAAGTGCTGTTTAGACCAATGCTTGGCATCATGTTTTAGCCTTTTGTACTTATCGTTGGGGATTTTCTCAGTTGGTCTCTTGGGAGGTCTCACAGATGAGTAAAAGACTTCCTTCAACTCTCAGTGAGTCCCAGCTCAAGGTCTCAGTCTGGGGCTCTAGTTGGAGGGATAATAATTGGGAGTTCATGATGATAGACAGAAGGTAATGCTATGACCAAGCTTTTCTTGGAATAGGGTGAAAAGCAATGGTAGTTGGTTGGTTTCTAGGCTGTGGTTCATTCCAGTGTTGTGTGGGTACTTGAATTTATAAAGAACTGCTGGTCTCAGTTTTTTGAAAAGAAACAACAAATGAGCTAGTGGTTTTCTTGCCAGTTATTTGATTTTTTTCAAAAAGGTTGAGAACAGTGGTTATATCCAGGACCAGGTCTTTGATTTTTTCAAAAAATTTGAGAACTGTGGTTTTATACCAGGAGCAGGTCTTGATTTTTTGAGTACTGTGGCTATGGATCCTTAGAGCTGCCATGATAGCTGCCAGGGGTCTGTTCATGTTTCTAATAACCACGCAAGATGGTTCATTCCAAATTTGCCACAGATGATTCTAGGCAAATGAAATGACAATTGTTTCAGTGGTTTCAGCCTTTGGAATCCTTACAGTTATTATTTGAAGGCCTCTTAATCCTGAGTGGGGAGCTTTTAAAAGCTCAATTTGCTGTCAAAACATCTTACTCTTACTGTTCTGTGTGTTGTTTCTCTCTTCTCTTCCACTTTCCTTTGGATCTTTTTCGGCTTGTTTCTTTTCTTTTGTGCCTTTCCCTCTAATCTTGGTTTTGTGGGTATCCTTCTGTCTTATGTTTGGTTGAGCTAGCCAGTATCATAGTTGTCTTGCTGTTCCTTCTGGTCGTTCAAAAGGAACTCAGTACATTGGTTTAATAATGTGTCATTAATCTCCATGCATTGTTGCAAGCTGATCAAGTCAGGGTAATACTATATGGTAGTTGATCACTAGCATACATGTTGCAGGTTAAGGTCATTGAACATTCATGAGCCAATCACTATTGTTCAACCATTCTTCCACTTTCTTTATGACTTCTACAGACAGGTCTCCTCCTTGTTCACTGATATGTTGTCAGATTTGAAAGATAAGTATGTAAGTATGTAGAAGTTCTCAATGCTATATGGATATATTTATTTCCAGAACTTCAACAATGCCTAACAACTTTCATCAGGGCCTGTCAATTGTGTTTCTGGGCTCTAATGAATCTGTGATAGAGGAAGCAGAGTACCAAGCAGGGACTCTGGAGAGGAAAAGCTGACAACTGATTCTGGCAAAAGTTGTGCAAAGTTAGTTATCCTGGCGACAGGACATCTGATGCAAATCAAGCACTTTTAAGTATTTTGTACCACTTTTATGACTCAAGGAATTCTAGTTCTTCTCCCTTATATTATTATTTCCCAGTATTTTCATTGATTTTTTGGAAAGCTTGTAAACAAATATATCTCTTCAGTTCATATGATCAAGTTTTGTCAAATGCAGTAAAGTTGTTAAGAGATTCAACCACACATTATCTTCAAATTTTCTTGATGAATTGGCAAGTTTTAGGAATTTTTTTTTTCGTTTCCCTTTGGGGATATGATGATTAAAGTCTTCTTATTGCAAGATATATCTCAACCAAGGTTTAGCCAAGACCCAATTTCATGCATGTTAAAATACATATAAGTGGGCTGTAGTTATCTTAACTAATCACACGCAGATGCCAATCCAAATACAGCAGCAATACCTACTATGGAATGCTGTTTGTGTGGGAATAATAGGCAAAGAAATATGGCAGCAAGTCTATGATTTAGTAGTTTTTCTCTGTGTTTTTTTTCTTTTACCTTGAGTGGAAATGATATCAACTGTCTAATTTGTATATTGAAGAGGTTTGCCCACAGGATTCTATTCTAAAATTATGGGAAATCTCACCACAACTTTGTCTTCTTGGATGGTTTCCTCCCTACCTTCATCTAAGTGGGTATTGAGTTCTTAGGGTTCTAGTTCTCCAGTGCACAATTGGGCATCATCTAAGGTTTTAGTAGCAACAAGGTAGTTTTAAAATGCAAACAATCATTGAGTCATGTAATTACATTTCAAATAATCTCAAAGCACCGAATGAGGTAGTCATCACCGATCAAGGTACTCATCAATTTTTGTAGTTTTTATACACAACCAAAGACTGTTTTAGTGTCCATAGCCTGTGCTGTTGGGCCAAGTGTGAACTGGTTAGCCACTTAATATGCCCTTCCAAAACCACTTTTTGTAAATTTAATTGAATCTCTAATGTAGATATGTTTATTATCGAACAATATCTTATCATTGAACACTTTCAAGTTTTCTTGTTTCAGAATCAAATTGGTATTTTTATGTCATTGGAAGTGGAAAACATAGAACTATGAATGTTCTTTGAACTTCAAAAGCAAAGGAACAAAGCAGAAAATGCAGAAAGAGAAAAAATGATATTTTGTTTCAAATTTTGTCCTTAGACCCTCTTACTTCCAGCAACTAACAACTATGTCTTGTTCATTTTTCACCCATTTTGAACAATTTCAAAGACTGCAGATGCGTTATCTTGAGATCTATAAAACTTGTTTACAGTGAAAAGACGAAAAAAACAATAATTCAAAAAGCTTAAGCTTGAAAATCAATCCAAAGACTTATGAAAAAAATCAAAGCATAACCCTCTTCACTTTGAAAAGGCATATCTTGCTCATTTATTGTTAGATTAGAACATTTTTTACAAATTCAAATGCATCAAGTGGAGGACTACAAAATGATTTGAAGCTCTAAAAGCAATAAACCATGGACAAGAGAATTATAATTATCCATCGTTAAATATGCAACAACAGATGTGTTTACGTTAAAAATAAAAAACCACCCCAAACTCAATATCTCTTGCACCCTTAAGTCTAGAAATTTCCAAATCACCTTCATTAAATCCTACTCACTCAGAGAGGGCTTTCTAACAATATCAAGAATGTGCCCACATTTCTCTATAATGTTTAATTTTGATTTAAATGAATTTCTAGTGAAAAAAATGCTCAATATTCAATAACTTGTTCACTCTAAGTTGAAACATTATGAAACAAACTTGGTGCACTCGTACTCATTGAGGGCTTTCCAATGATACCAAGAGTGTGTCCTAAGGCGCCATGGTTTGCGAGATCTCAATGTGACAAACATAACAAATAAAGTATGTTCCTTTTAACACCAAAGAAGGTACTCAGATGATTGATTTCCTAGTTATTAGGAGACTATGTTACTATAGTTACTTTCAGCCTTGGGACAGGTTATATAGCAGGCCATTCACATAGAGGTGGTAGCCTTAGCCTTAGCCTGGGTTTTCTTTTTTGTAGCAGATTTTTTTCATGTGGTGAATGTTTTTTCAAAATAAATAAATATTCCTGTCAAGTATTCCTTTTTTTTGAATGTCAAAAATAAAAAGATATTTCTAAAAAATTGCCATGTTTTCTACACATTTAGTAGTCAGGATATAAAAAGATTTTAATAAGTTTTTATTTTTATAACTGGTTCACATTACAAAAAGGTGGGTAAATCTCCTTGTGGATGATGGCCAGTGCAATTTTTTTCCTCAAAATATGATGACTTTTGCATTTTTTTCCCCAAAAAAAAAGCCTTTGTCCAATTTGCACTGGGTTTTTTTTGGTCATGATAGTGCAAAAATTCAGCCAAAAGACAAACACTGGTGACGAAGAAGGACTTGTAGTGGTTTTTGTATTTTTTAAAGGAATTTTGGTTTGTAGCCAAAGTGACTATCATCTCCATAAGAAGATGCAGAAAAAATGATGATAATCCGTAAAAAGATTTAGCCAACTCTGGTTATAAATCAAATATGAAGTTTGAAATCTTTAATCATTATTCTATATTTTAGTTACACACTGAAAACCAAGTGTAAAAAATCTGGTGATTTTTCACTCACAATTCTGAAAATGGAAAACCTCCAAAATCACTATATTTTTGAATTTCTTTATTTGGTGTAATATATTTCACCAATAAAAAAAAAGACCCTGGAAGAGCTATATACCTCATCATGCATTAAATCCAAAAGCTAGAAAAACTTGTGAAGGGTGAGCAATGACTTGTTGCATGCCACATGTAGCCTATCTACTTATGATAAAAATAATAATAATTTATTATTATAATTAAAGGAAGAAGAAGAGGAAGAACACCATGACTTTTGAGCACCCACAAGAGTCAAGACTCCACAGCAGCATCTCCAACTCCAACAGACCAGTGTTGGCAGGTTATTGAGTTTTGACCCAGTTATCATCCTTGATATCAACTTTGAGTATTAATAACCTACCTGGATGACCTAATTATCATCCAGGTAAGTTATCAATCTTTAAATGCTAAGCATGTTTATGATATAAGACAGAAACATAATAAAATTACATATATAATTCAAATGCCTTATATTTGCTTAATAATCAATAAGATAATTAGCAGTTATCAATTAGTTATTTGATAATCTACTTTTATGCATAACTAATGATTTGTTATTTGAAAATATTGATAACCTTAAAAAATAAATTGATATTGATATCTTAATTGGCACCCAATTTTTTGAAAAAACAACCTAATCGATGGTTATGAAAAAAACTAATAACCAACCAACACTGGCACAGACAAGAAGAGTCTAAATCTGACACTACATGCATGAAAGGGAAAACCTGTATATATGAAGACGGGGTTGGGAACCCATCACAAGAAATACAAGGCAAATAAAAGCTTGAGAACACATGTTACTTTAGAACATAACAATGAGGACATCACTAATACACTAATAAAAATAAAAGATCGTAAACAACGTCTGCCACAAATCGACCAGGACATCATTAATAAATAAATAAAATAAAATAAGATAAGAGACTGAAAACTAGTGAAAGAAATGGGGGTGGGGGTTTGTTGTTCCATTGTTCTTTTCTAAGAACTTTTGTTTGTATGTTTTTTTTTTCTTTGGGCAGAGGAGAAGAGAGAAATAAGACAACCCTGAAATTTATACATATATATGTATATTTGGTTGAAGAGTTGTGTAATGGTTGTGGGCTTTCTTCCATGTGTTGAATGAAGAGGAGGACATATGGCTGAGACCGCCACACGCTGCAACTTTCCACATGTTATTTGCTCACAAGACCTCCATTCAAGCATTGCAATTTGAAGCCCGGGATTGGAGCAGAGACTCATGTTTCCTTCCGCCTGTTATTTGCTCACAAGACCCCCCCATTCAAGCATTGCATTTGAAGCCTGGGATTGGAACAGAGATTCATGTTTCATCATCACTTGGGGTTGCATGCTCTTTTTTGTTGCTATTTTGCAATTTCATCATCTCTAGCCTAGCATTAACAACACCACAATGCTCTGTGGGCTTTCTCTTCTCTAGACTTTCTTCTCACTAATAATTGGGAAGTTACCAGACTCTAGATGCCTTCTAAGCAGGGGTTTTCTCAGGTTGCATATTTGTGATGTAGCGAGCTGAACTGGTTATCATCCTTAGTGCAGTTTAGCAAAAGTTGGCTATAAACAGGAGATGAAAGTAAGTAGAAAAAATTAAGATTTCTTCACATTTCGAGCTACATGCTAGAACCAAATAGAGAAATCTGTCAATATTCAATTAAAAAAAACTGTGGAAATTTAGCAACTAGAAACCCCCCCAAAAAACAGATTTCTAGCCATTTCTGGTTACATGCTAGAATTAAATAGCGAAATCTGTCTATATTTAATGAAAATAAAATGTGGACATTTTGGCAACTAGAAAACCCCCAAAGAAACAGATTTCTAGCCATTTCTGGCCATATGCTAGAATCAAATAGAGAAATCTGTCTATATTTAATAAAAAAAACTGTGGAAATTTGGCAACTAGAAAACCCCCAAAGAAACAGATTTCTAGCCATTTCTGGTCACATGCTAGAATCAAATAGAAAAATCTGTCTATATTTAATAAAAAAAACTGTGGAAATTTGGCAACTTGAAAACCCCAAAAAAACAGATTTCTAGCCATTTCGGGTCACGGTTTGTTGATTTCAGCTATTTGGCTAGAAATAGAGAAAAAAAGAAACAATTGTGTGGGATGATGATGATGATGAGAATTCGGTAGGAAATCCCCAAGGAAATTTTGCAAACTTGCTGTTGTCATTACTGGCAAATTCTTTATAGCTCCCACCAAGTCTGATCTTTTTTTTGGATAATTATGAGTGTTTTTGGACTCCTACAGCTTCTTCTTTTTGTGATCTTTCATATTGTAGTAGGCTAGCTCTTAACACAAACCTTAACCTCCTCAGCTCTAGGCTTTCATCTCTGATCAGCCAACCCAGATCTTCTTATCCCCTCTCTCTCTCTCTCTCTCTCTTCTTCCCCTTCTTGGAATCCAAAACCAAAACACACCCCAATTGATGATGAGCTATTTTTCTCTGTGACTCAACAGTAGGGTGAAGAATAAGAGGTTGTTGCAAGCTAGAGTCAGCAGCATAAAAGATAAGCCAGAAGTGAAGTACAAAAACTCTTAGTGTAGAGGAGACCTCGGAAGAGAAGAAGAAAGATTTCTTCTTAGTAGAAGAGGAAGAAGAAGAAGAAGTAGAAGGGGCGGAATCGACTACAGGGTGATGAACAAGGAGATTTCAGGCTACGTATAAAGAATATTGGCATCCAGTTATTGTCGCTGGGGAAGAACATCTGAAGACATGAGTGATGGGTTTTGTTTTAATTTGGAGGGAAAGGGGTTATTTCAGAGTTTTTGAAAATCTGAAGATGAAGAAGTTTGCAGGCATGAGAAGCTTGAAAGAAAGCAGGCAGATTTTATGAGGAAGGAAGGGAGGAAGGAAGGAAATAATAGACTGAGTCATGCGTTTGAAGAAGAAGGGAAGAAGAAGCTGGCTGGTTTTGTTCAGAATACAGAAAAAAGTGAAGAGCTTTGAGGAACTTTGATGGGTGGTTAGTAGTACTTAGTAGCAGGGATTCAGCAAAGCAGCAGCTGTGTGATCGAAACAAAGCTTTTTGTTTCTGCAATGATGAACCGCAAAGTGGGTAGCAGTGCTTCAGGGATGGCGGTAGCGGCTAAAGCAGCAAGAGCATGTGATGTTTGTGGTGTGCACAGAGCTAGATGGTACTGTGCAGCTGATGAAGCTTATATCTGTCATCCTTGTGACGCAAAAGTGCATGAAGCTAATTCCTTAGCTTCCCGCCATAACCGAGTCCTACTGACGCCAAACAACCCCCCAAAACACAAGCAGCAGCAGCAGCAACATCGTCACCGCCATGAGCACCAAGCTGCTGGAGATTCTCAAGGTATGATGATGAATTCAGCCCAAAAAATTAGCAGGAGATCGAATCCTGGTATGAGGATTTCCTCTCCGAATCTGAATCTGTTTGCTACAACAGGAAAAATCCCTGCTGAGAGAGCCAGCTTCGCTAAAACTTCTGGCAGGAAGCAAGAGCTTTATGCAAAAGTCAAGGTGGAGCCTGCTGGGGGAGGAGATGAATATATGGGAGGAAAGGGGAGTAATTGGCAAGCAGGGGTTCATGAAGTGCCAGCATTTGTTTCAATTTTCCAGGACCCATTGCCAGAGTTTCCCAGCAGCAAAGTAGTTGATGACACTCAAAATCATCATGTCCACCATGATGATGAACTCGGCAAAGAAAAAGAGGAAGAGGAAGAAGCTGTACCTGACCTTTTCCCCCGTCACTTCTATTTTGATGCCACACTGGGACCACTGAAGGAAGACTCCCCAGGAGGATGTACCTTCTTGGGGGAAGAAATTCCAGGAATGGATGGTTATGAAAACAGCTACAAGTACATGGAGCCTGATCCTTCTTCTTTGGATTCAAAAGCTCATCACACTCCTTATGCTGAGGGGAGTTTGAGTTGTGCATTCAGGCCACCAGAAACAGATAATTTTATGGGTGGTGCAGGTGCTGGTGGTTGTAGACAGAAGAAGAAACAGGAGGCAGTGGAGGATCTAGTAGGAGCAGCATATCCTCTGGAAGAAGGACTGACTGCTACAGAAGCAGCAGCTGCTGCTAGAGCATGCCATGTGCCATCACTGAAGCTGAACTACAAGGAGGTGCTGTCAGCTTGCTCAGACCAAAGCCTCTGGACTGCACATGACAAACACCCTCAGATTGTTCCTGTTGACCCCAATGCTGATGCTGCAGTAAGTATTCATATGTTCTTCATCGCTGTTTGCAACTTGTTCTTCTTCTCATTGCTGCAAGACACAACTTGGTATTCTGGTTTGAACATAGTCTCAGCAGCTGGTTCATGGGGGTGTGAATTACCATTCCTGCAATTAACATGGGTTCTATCTATCCACATGCTTAGCTGAGCATCCACATCCTTCTCTCTTTCTTTCTCTCTCTGCAGGTTGTCTGTGAGCAAGGTTTGAGTGTGGCATGCATAATAACCCTGACCAACAATTTTCTAGCTGGCCTTGAAATGGAGCTTGTCATCTATTTTCACTGTCTACTCCATCTTCATTTCATACTCCAGAAGACAAGATTGTAAGTTTTAGTTCAAGAGCAGGTGCTACTGCAGACAAAACCTTTAATTTAGGAAACACAGAGGATCCTTTCTTTTTTTGCTATGAGAAATGGAAGCTGCAAGTTGGTACAGATGCTGCTGCTGCTGCAGAAGAAACCTTTGATTTGGAAGCACAGAAGGGTCCTGTCTTTTGCAAAGAGAACAGGAAGCTGTAAGTTGGAAGAGGTTTTATCATATTATCAAGCAGGAGGAGAAAGACTTGCCAACTTCCTGATCATAGAATTTAGCAAGCCTCAATTCTGTCTGACCTAATGTGAAATTGGAAACCTCAAGACTCTAATCTTTAAGCATCAAACAAGCCCGATTGAAATGTGCTAGAAACTCACAGTGCAGATATTGTATAATGGGTTGTTTAGATTTTGGGCTGGTTATTGTATATACTATTGTGCACCCACTGTTGGGAGCTCATGAAATCATTGGGTAGTCATGGCAGCTTGTCATTGCATTTTGTGATGAAGGTGATGATGGCCTGACACTTTTACAAGTGAATCTCATAAGGTTATGACTGCACTCATTGTTATGTTGCTGCCAAATTGTTATTGTGGAGATTTCTCTGCAATTCTATATGTATATATAGAGGGAGAGGGAGTCACAAACAGTAAGGTTATTTTACTACTACTATCTCCTATTGCAGAGGTAGGTGGTGTGTCAACAAACAAGTCTGTTATGGCGACTAAAGTTGATGCCAAAAAATTGTTGCTCCTCCATGTATGTCTGCAGGGAAACATGGACCTTGGTTTTGTTCCAGACCTAAATTTTGGGCCACAGGAAATAGCAGTGACCAGGGATGATTGTTACAGTGGAGGAGGAAGAAGGGAGGCTTCTTTGTTGAGATATAAGGAGAAGCGGCGTGCACGTCTTTTTTCTAAGAAGATTAGGTATGAAGTGCGCAAGTTGAATGCAGAACAGCGGCCCCGCATGAAGGTTAGTTTCAATCTCCATTTGTTTAATTTGAGCTTCTTTCTGAGCCTTTTTTCTTTCTTGGATAATTTATTCCCTTGAAACATGTGCTCTTGGATTATTCAGCAGGCAACTCAATTGCTTCTTCCATCTCCTTACCAGAGAGAGTGAATGTGTTGACTGTCTTACAACTTTCTCGCTAAAAAGTTGCGAGAATGAATTCTTGTCCATAGTAGTGCAATAATTCCTTGGTAAAATCGACAAACCTGAAACTCAATTATTGAGATATAGCTTAGCTTTGACATGACATGATTTGGTGTTGTTTTCCAGGGTAGGTTTGTGAAGAAAACTCAGTGGAGTACACCTGAAGATGGGTTTGGTAGGTACTGATTGACAGCCCCCAAAATACTCGAGTCAGTAATCATTTCGTCTGGAGTATGACATGAAGATTAGCACTAGGTTGTCTTTGTGCAACAGAGAGGAAGAAAAAGACAACCACAAACATGAATCAAGAACATGTGTTTTTTCTTTTAAGTGTGGGATTGACAATTAATTCTACCCTAAGAGGATTTGTAAAATATTCATGGTGCTCAGAAACACTGTATGTGCACTAGTATCTTTCTTCTCCTGGGGATATGTAAAGTTCTCAAAATTCCTTGGCTTTGTTCCAAAATGAGCTGTCTTCAGAGGTTAGGGTACAAACTGTGTTTTATGATTTGCAATTGCTTGTGGCAACTTCCCCTCAAGTGAGTCATTGAAGCAGCAGCCAACCTGAGCAAACATACCATTCCATCCACCACATTTTGTCACTTGGGTACAACAAGTTGATCAAAACCATCATGACATCACACTTGGACCCCATTTGTGCCTTCAAGACTTGTGTTTCATGGTTCAAATGGTTTATAGAATTTGAAAATCCATACCTCTCACATTTACCTTAAGTTAACAAACTCCAAAAATCTATAGAAGAGAAAAATTACCTATCTGTCCAAAGCCTAAACAGAACTCAGACCTCCCTCACCCTTACAGATCTCTATGATCCCCCTCTACTATAGTCCTATCCCTACCTTGGTTCAGAGAATTAGCAACCTGCTGCCATTGACAAGGTGTGCTGAAAACCTACCAAATCGATTGTCACCATGCCGTTTCTTCCCTGCGTGTACATGGTAGCAGTTCAACAATTTGGAAGCTTCTTCAGAACATTCTTCTGTTGCAGAGAAACATAATTTTTTTGACCAATGTTATATACAGCAAGAATGGCAGAATTTACATCTAGCTTTTTAGTAATACAACATGAACACATGATGAAATAAGTCTTGCCTTTTCAACAAATTCTGCTCTCATAGTTGATCCTTTAGAAGAAAAGCACCCGTATGCTTCCTGTACTTATTACATCATTTAAGGCAACAGCAATCGTTGATTAGGCCACAACACACTATATGCATGGTTATATGGCTCAAATAGCAGGTATCTGCATTTGAATCCAGGCTCAACAAGTTTTCAAATAGTAATTGAATCCATAGAATTGACATTGATCTAATGCAAACTGCTTACAGAGATGACATTGCAAAAGACTCAGACATGGAGCCAAGAGGTCCTGTTCTTACTGCCCATGGTCGCCATCTTTTGTGAGATTTATGTTCAATCACTAGTGTCCTTAAAATTTTCACAATTTTTTCGGGTCTGTAACAAAACAAATCCACAACACAAACAATTATTAGAAGACACAGGTATGAGATTGCAGAGAAATCTCCACAACAAACCTGCCCTCCCCAAATCCAAGAAGCTGACAGAAAGAGAGTGTTTTTTTTTGGCAGTGAGATCTCCCCACTTACAAGCTTCCTTCCAGTACTATGGTTGAAGTTGCAGAGGACAGGTGGTGATGAGGATGGGTAAATTGACCTATCATTCTTGTCTACTGGAAGAATGTTCATGCACTTCAGTATGCTCATGCCTTTGGTTACCCTTGCAAAGATTGAATGCTTTCCTGAAAACACCCCACCATATGCACACACCCACCCACAAATGAATCCACCACGATGTGAAGAAATTGGTCATTACAGATCTGAACAAAACTGTGATTGAAAGAGCTGTAACAGACAGTAATTCTTCCCCCATTGACTTGAAGTCCCCAGGTTGAGACTCTTTAAATGACTGAGTGACTTGCTAGAATCCCATTGTAGCCAGCTTGAGAAACACCCAGGAAGAAAGAATGCATAAATGTTGTTACAAAAAGCTATTGGAGCATGGGATTGTTAACCATCAAGCCAAGGGCAGGCGCCAAGAGTGATGAAAAACTGGCTGCCATTTGTGTCAGGCCGGCCTGAATTGCACATGGATACTAGTCCTGCCCTCTTATGCTTCAGGTACGGTGTAACCTCATCTTCAAAGGGTTTCCTGTACAAATATTTTATCTCTATAAAATTGCAAAGATATCTCCACAAAGACAATTTGGAGGTAACATGACAATGAGTGCAGTCATATCCTTATGAGAGTCACTTAGAAAGTGTCAGACCATTACCTCCTTCATTGTGAGTAGCAATGAAACTATTCCAGAAGGTTTCCTGTACAACTAAAACAAGCAAGGGCCTTGAAGCAAATTCGAACTTGCGGTGGCAGTAGTTCTGTTTTCACCAACAAAACTACTGAATTCCAGCTGAAATACCAGGATTATGCAAAGCGACAAGAGAGACTTGGAGATTCTGCAAGGTGCTGTTGTGGAGCACACGGTGCAGCAGCTCAGAGCAGCCCCTTGGGTGCTCAGCTCAGCCCCTTTTTACACTAGAGCCTGAAAGCCCATGACT
>Ga0116227_10003197_pt1 | contig 36658 bp, 35 predicted proteins | sample S1TSphgellanicum_FD_89693 | JGI IMG/M metagenome (GOLD analysis project Ga0116227, IMG submission 89693) | Host-associated microbial communities from peat moss isolated from Minnesota, USA - S1T2_Fb - Sphagnum magellanicum MG | ecosystem: Host-associated > Plants > Peat moss > Unclassified...
ACCCTTGGTATTGGTTGGGTGGTTGTTGGTATTGGCCAAGTATGCCCATGTATGGTGGCTAGGTATTTTGGGGTATTGTGTTTGGCACCTTTGAACCTATTGTTATATACATTTGTGCATTTGTAGATCGACCTACAATTAAAGTGCCAAACAATAAACAACAAAGATGTAGGTGGGTACATATTAATGTTTGAAAAGAAAAAAAATTGCAAGTTTGGTATTTGATAAGTACTTGAAAATTTTGCTCCCAAAGATGGGTGTCAAAAGATTTACCTATAGCATCCATTGGCGTTTGTTGAGTAGAAGTGGTTGCTTCATGAGCACCACTAGAGTCTACAACCATGGGAATCCCGGTATCTATAACCAATGGCTCCTTCATAGTCCCCTCATCATCAAAGGTAGATCCATTTGGCATTGAACCGAATGCAATATTGTCATTAGTGTTGATCAATTTGTTGAGCAGAGCTATGGGTTGTTTCTACCTCATAATCCGACATTTAGGTTGTTGTTTTGCAATTTGTCCTTTCTTTGGGAACATGCACAAATTAGCAATGGTAGCCAATCAATAAATGTAAAAGAAAAAACTATGGCAAACCTACCAAACTTAGAAGAAAAAATACAAGAACTCAAAAAGACATATGTGAACAAGACAACCAAAGTAAAATACAAAAAGAAGAACAATGTTCATGGCAATTTGAAATGTACCTTGTAATAAGTAGTGCATATAAAGAGGATCCTAACAAACTAACAAAAAACATAGAGAAAGAAATCTTGCCTTTGTTTTTTCAAAAACTTACTAACAAGATTTTGATCATGTAAAAGAAATTTAACAAGCCACACCTGGAATAAAGCACATGGGGTATGCAACTACTTCTATACAACCCTTATTCTAACAAATTCAACAACTCAACACAAAAAACAAGGTTTTAGAAAAATGGGTGCATACTTATTGTTGTGGCCTTTCCTCTTCCAAACTCTCTTTAAACTTTTCTTCAATTTCATCTTGCACGTCATCTTTGTCAAAATCCTTGTCTAGATTTGCTTTCTACCCATAATTTGAGTCTAATCTCACCCATCCTTCACTCAACTTTGAATTGTTATCAACCACCACTGTGATTCACTTACAAAGTTGAAAGCTGTGTTGAGGCTTCATGCTTGGATCCATAGGAACCCTCAACCTTCGAAGTTGACTGGCAACATGGATGATATTGTTTGCAATTTGTTTCTTTTTGCAACATAATTTTTTTTTTAAATGCGTTTTATAACTACATAGGAAACCAAAAGGTGAGTGAATGAGAGTGGATGAAAGAGAAAGAAAAAACAAGGAAGAGAATGAATGAGTGAGAGTGAGTGAGAAGGAAAGAGAAAAGAAAACAATAAAGAATGCAATGAGGAATTTGAATCCTAAATGTTTGGATGACATCTAAAACAATGTGCAAGAAATTAAAGTTGAACTTTATCCTAATTTTTTATGATGAAATAAGGTTTGTACAAGGAAAACTTCAGCCCCCAAACACAATGTCCACTATTTCCATAATTAAAAATTGTTATAAAATGCAACCAATCTTGAGCAATAGGCACTTGTGAAGAAAAGAAATTGTGTTTCATTGTCCTACTTTTAATCTACACTAAAAATCAAAGCAAATTTTGCCTCATATTGGGTGACGATGCATCATCGAACTTCATCATATTCTTTTTATGGTTGAGCATTGACATTTGCACTGAAAATTGCCTGCTCAATCGCATTCATGCCTACCACAACATTCGCACATGCCATCGTCATCACCATAACATCCACACCCACCATCGTTGTTTGGTCACAATGAATAGCAAACAATAGTGCATGAGGTAAACAACAACCCTTATCCCAAATACAAATGCCTTCCCAACCTCCATTTTCCCTCTAAATGAATATTTGATTTTACCATCTTAAGCCCACATTTGTTCCTTTACACCTTCTGCACCCTTTTGAGTATATTTTGCCATATACGCTTCTTTGTCCATTCTTACAATAATTGAAATGGCAAGAACTACAGTGTCCACATTTGATACTAAGTGAACCAGTGACTTCTACTAAATGTTCACATTGCCAATGTGAGCAAGTGACCTTTACTAAATGCTCACATTACCCTTGTGAGGTTAAGGAGAAACCCAAGTAGTTAACATGTACCTGTGGTTGTTTAAGTATGAAACAAACAAGTACTAATCAATAGTTGTTAAATATGACAAACATATGGATACTAAATATTTATTTTTAGCTGAAATATACTATGTACATACCTTCCTTCAATTTAACCATATTTTTAAATATATGTACTATGTGTACTAACATTTTCAATGCATACATAACCTTCATTGTATCATGATACATTGCTATTACCCTAAATGTTAGAGGATCACATATTAAATCTAGATAGAAGAGCTTGCATTAGTGGGGTAGATTATTATGCACCTTTCCTAAATGCAAAAAAAATTATTGATCGAACAAATTGAACATGGTAGTGGTTGGATGACATGTGTGGGTTCATCAAAATTAAGATTTGTAAAAGTGTGTTAAGACATGATTTGATTTGTCAAATTTGATATTTGCATAAGTGTGTTGGGACTTGGGACCTAATTGGATTTGGCAAATTAGAGATTTGTATTAGCTTGTTGGGACCAATTTTTTTTGTACGAGTTGAATTGACCATGTAGCCTAACTACCATTACTTTTTCTATTCCTAAACATAAGAAAACATGTGTGCAATCTAAAATGGCTTGACTTGAATGAGTTATGTGAACAAACAAAATGTTGAAGTTTTATTGAAATGATTTAGTTGTAATGCGTAGGGATTTTATTGTGGAATGTCAAGGGGTGAGGGGTTGCCAATTGCACAAATGCAATGGCACCTTGCTTCCCAAAAATTATTTGAGGATGAAGAGCTTGAAGCAGATCAACAATGATTAACAAGTTACGAATGCCCATGTAACTCATGCCATGGTGGAAGATGTCAAACTCGGGCTACAATTTAAAAACATTTGAGATTGAATGGGTGAGATTGATATTTCTAGTGGCCAATGGTGGTATGGTTTGGCATCCTAACTTTTAAAATAGTGAATCGGATTTTTTGATTTCAAAAATATTTTTTTGTACCCCTAGAATGTGGGAAAGAATCATGTGAAATTATATTTATTTATTTGTAATACTTTCTAGAGAGATATGTTAGCACTACTATTTTTTATTTTTTAATTTTTTTCACTACAAATTTTGGTCCAAAAAGACCCATTTTGGATAGGTGTAAAAAAACCTCCCAGTCATTTTGGACAAGTCATTTTGAACTTGTCCATTGTGACTAAACTAAGTTGAAATATTTGATTAGTCATTTCGATTGGTACTTTTGACCAATCATTTCGACTAGTCAATATAATAGTCAAATATTTTTTTGATTAGTCAAACACCATTTTGATTAGGTTAATGCCATGTGGCATTTAAACAATGGCCACCCAAGTTAAACCACATGGCATTTAAACATTGGCCATCTAGGCTATGCCATGTGGCATTAAAACATTGGCGAATAGGCTATGCCACATGGATAGAACCTAAATAACCTAAGTTAGACCTAAAATTAGATACCTACTCTTAAGGTCCCTATGTCTAAGAACCTACAACTTAAACTCCTAGGCCTAGGTCTAGGAACTTGTAATTAGCAACTAGGTATAGAAGCCTAAAGTAGGCTAGGGCAACCTAAGCTATGACCTTTATTAAACTTAAATGTACACCACTTAAATTAAGCCTACACCTAGATGACCTAGGTAGGAAAATCCTATTTCATTTTGAATTTGGCCTTTAAAATTGAGCCTTTTCAATTGACTCATCTCAAATGGGCTTCCTTTTAAAAATATTTCTTATGTTTTGAATGCTTATGGTGCATCTATTTATATTGTTCATCATTTGGAAATGATGACAAACAATATGAGACAAACTTTTGGCAAGGAGAAACATTTTCATGTTGACACAACACTAGAGCCTTTTCATTCACACAACATTATTCCTAAATCACTATGTAAGATACATAAATTAAGTAAATAAATAATTAAATAGGTAGGTAATATGTATGTTAATTAAGTTAAAGTAAAAATTAGTAATAGTTAATGTCTAATTATTAGTTATAATTAATAATTACAACCATATTAAATCCTTGAATTATATAAAATATCAAGATAATTATATTGTGTTGTATTGTTGATTGATAATTACAACCAAATTATAACTAATCCTTACAAATTTGACCTAATTCATTATATATTATCAATAATGTATTTGTAATAATTAATATTTAACTATTTAATTACACATTCATTAATGCATTTTAAGTAAATAATTAATTAACCAACTAGTAATTTATCATAGGTATATAAATGGCCTACCCTAGTTTATATAACTAAGTTACCTATAGGCTAAAATATAAGTAAATAGGTGGAGTATAAGGAGGGTATGTATAAATAAATACACCTACATATAAGCTAATTGTATTTAGGTTATTTAGCCACATATTTACATTACATAGGTGGATAATTTAACCTAGGAAAAATTAAGTATGGCAAAACTAGTGATTGGTAAAATAATGAAGCTAACCACAACTAAAGTAATATGGAAATTTTAATTATTATTAAACTATTAATGGCTAAACCAACCAAAAATTTAAAATAATTATGGAAAAATAACCATGATTAAACTAATTATGATTCAATTAACCATATCTAAATAAATATGGTGAAACCAACCATGAATAAAATGAATAAAGTCAAGCTAACCAATGAATAAATATTTTATGATTAAACTAAAAATGATTGAACTAACCATGAGTAAAATAAATATGGCCAAACTAACTAAAAATAAATAATTTATGGTTAAACCAACCATGGCTAAATTAACCACGAATAAAGTAAATATGGCTAAACTCACTAATGAATAAATATTTTATGGCTATACCAACTATGCATAAATTAATTATGGCTAAAATAAACATGAATGAAATAATTATGACAAAATTAACCATGGCTAAATTAAAAATGGTTAAACTAACCACTAATAAAATTAATATGGTTAAACTAACTAATGAATAAATATTTATGGCAAAACCAATTATGCAAAAATTAAAGATTCGATAATCCATTGGGACTCCAAGTCACAAAGTGGAAGTTCATTTGGGAATGTGGGGGTTCATTCCCTCACACTCTCCTACACTCTTGGGAGCATGAAATGTGACTCCTAGGCTTCACTCTTGGCCCACACCTTTGCAAGCCCTTGTTTTGGTTGTAAGCCCAAGGCTAGGGTTGTGACGATTGTGGCAAAACCAATAATGGTTCAATTAATAATGGTTAAATTTATTTATCCTAAATTAATTATCATGGTTAAATTTGTTAAGGTTAAACCAATTATTGTTAAATTGACCATGCTTAAATTATTTATAATTGCTAAATTACTTATGGTTAAACTAGCCATGATTAAATTAAAAATCACCAAAAAAATGATGGAATAATTAATTATGGATAAATGAATCATGGTTAAATTAAATATGGTTAAATTAACCATGGTTAAAACATATACAACTAAACAAACTATTGTTAATTGAACATGGTTAGATTAATTATGGTTAGTTTTAATTTTAATTAGTTTTTCCATAGGTAGTTGAACCATAATTAATTTTAATATAATCAATTTAACCATAGTTAAATAAACTATATATATATATATATAGTTTAATCATAATTAATTTGTTCATGATTCAGTTAGTTATGATTAGTTAACTTTTACATTTTCCAACTTTTTTCTAATTGGTCAAACATAATAAAATGTTAAATGTAGTCCCAAGATACCCAATTAGTTTAGGAATTTGTAATTGGCCCTTTTGATTAGGCCATTGGCCACTTTGACTAAGCTTACTTAATTAGCCATATTGATTGAATATAATAGGTGTCCTGATTGACATTTGCCAATTTGACTAGATTGGGTGGTCTTATTAACTGGGCCACTAACCAATTTGACTAGGTGGTATTTTAAAGTCCAATTTGACTAGGTGGTATTTTAAAGTCCAATTTGACTAGATGTCTGCTTTGAGTAATTGTCAAATTGGTCACTCTAGTCAAATTGATTAATAAAAAAATACCCATTTTCGTTCAAACCCTTGGCCTCTAGTAAATACATGTCTTTTAGTAAAAAAAAATCCATCTAGTCAATTTGGTCAATTTGAAAAAATAAGAATTTTAATAGTGTAGTGACAAGTAGCACTTGTTGTTTTTTGGATAAGAAGGAGGAAATGGACCTACAATAGATACAACTAGGAGTTCAAAAACACCCAATTTGGTTACAATTCCCACACTTGACCCAAAAGTCTAGGTTCATAGAATGGTTGTAGATGCCTTCGTCATATTTGATCATTTGCAGCAAGGGTATGGTATAAAGAGCAAAACCCACTAGACATCGAGCCCTTGGAGAATTCAAGAATTGATTTCCCAACTAACTAAAGGTAACATGAAATTATAATGGAGTTGATGATCACAAAAGCATCAACCCCATTGTTTGAAGGTTCTTCTATGAACATGTTGTCAACCATGTTGTTGAATTTGAAGATAGTCCATGGGGTTAGCAATGTTTTCATGGACAAATTATTCTCATTGTTGAAGATGGAATTATTGCCAAAAGGGAACAACATGCCAACCACAATTTATGAGGCCCTTAAGTTAATTAAAGAATTGGGTTTAAATTATGATTCCACTCACAACTCCACTAATGGTTGTGTGTTCTTTCGAGGCACCTTGAAAGATTGCAAAGTGTATCCCAAGTGCAATACTAATAGGTATATGGAAGAATCACAATGTGTTCCATGGAAAGTGTTACAACATTTCCTTTTGATTCTAAGGTTATTACAAATGTACATGTGTAAAACTTTGGCAGAGTTGTTGATCTAGCACAAAAATGGAATAAGCATAGATGGCCTAATTCAAAACGTGCTAAATTCAAAAAATTGGAAGCACATTTATGAAAAATGGCCTAAATTTGTAGTTGAAGCACAAAACATTAGATTGAGGTTGGCATTAAATGGGATGAACCCATTTGGAGGCTTGAGTTCTTGTCACTTTACATGGTTAATAATTCTATTGAATTATAATTTGTCGCCTTTGTTGGTAACAAAATGTTAATTTTTTATGTTGGTTTAAATAATTCCTAGCAAGGAATCAGTAATAGCTACAAATGTGGATGTTTACTTGTAGCCTTTTGAGGAGTTATAGTTGTTACGGCAAGGTGTTAAAACTTTTGATTCGTTCCAGGGGGCAATATTCACTATGAGAAATTGCATTCGTTGAAACCACGTTACCTTGCAACTAAAACTTAAAAAACAACTCGTATATAACTGTTATGCAACTATCCATTGGGTATTACAACTATTATGCAACTATCCCCTTAAAAATATGGTGTATTAATAAATAAATTGCCACATCTGAAAATTAGTTAGTTGTATTATAGTTGCAAGTGAATTGAAATTGGGTATTTTATAAAGTAATTTATACACATTGTACATACATATGTAGTTAACTATGTTTGACTTTTTTTAGAAATTACATTCTAGTTGCATGTGGCAACTACTTTAAAACTATTACAAATGTGTCATGAAATCAACAATTATGTTGTAATTAATATACAATGTACATACATGCAATTATGCCATGTGTCCACATCTCCACCATCCCTTATGGGATGCATTTGCAATTAGTTTTTTTATTATGATTCCCATTGATATTAGTAGAAGTGAAATTTAAATTCCTGCATAATGTTTCACACTACTATAACAATATATTCACATTTCACATGCCTATGTTCACTATTTTTGTCTTAAGTTTCAACAAATTTAACACTACAATTCATTCCCACATCAGATTCATGGTTATTACATATAACCAAAATCTGCACTTCAGAATACAGTGAAAAAACTCAAGAAACAATATTACAATTCATTTCATCATAATCTAACACTACAAAAAATCCACACAAAAGACGAACATAGAAGTTTCTACTTTTCTATATTACTAAGAACATGAATCCAAATTACAATGTAATCCCATGTTTTGTTGAAAAAAATCCCAAAAACAACACTTAAAATTTGTGCTATATCAAAATAGAGTTTGAGGTTTTTTACTCCAAGTACCTCCAACTCTCCTATCTCTTTCTAAAAACTCCTTGTCTCATCATCTTCTCCTCTTCTTGTTATCTAGAACTCTCCCCCCTTTTGAACCATCCCAAGTCACATCATTATGATTCAAAACAACAAGAATTCAAAATTCATACTTACAATCTTCCTTGATTAGTCCCTATCCTAAATGCCTTGTTCATCCCTAATCACATACTCAGCTTACCCCCTTAACATTACCCCTTATGTACTTTGGATTTTGTCCTCGAAATCCTTGTAAAATTACAGAAATGAAATGATAGTATTCTATATCCTTGTAAACATTTGTTTCCCCTAGCACAGTCCTATAATCCTAATCTACACAAAAACAAATGGTCCGATATCTACGTTTTACTTTGTAGTTCCGATCTCCTCCCCCACTAATTCAGTTTGCGGTTCAATGTCCAAATGTTGTATCTTGGATATCTTTTCTTTTAGTGTTGGAAAAGTGTCCACCTTTTCCTATTCTTGAATTCCCTCTAGTTTTTTTCATTCTTGACCCCCTTCTTTAAGGTCATGTGGTATTTTTGGCTATACCTCCTCTTCCTAAGTTGCTCCACTTCTTAGGTCTTATGATTCCTCAATCTATATTTTTTCCTCCTAAGTTGTTCCATTAGACCGTGCTTCTATCTTTTCATCCTAGCCCAATACCTTTGTACTTGTTAGATTGCCACAAATGAGATCTGGAAAATTCTTTTGATAAACTTCCAACTTGTACATTAGAATTTTTTCATTAGTTCTATGTTAAGCTAGATTCTTTTCCAACTCCTTTGTAAAATATTCCTTTGCAACCTCCCACCATTCCTCAAATTTTGCCTCAGAGTCCTTCATCTTGTTCTTCGTCCTCATTAGTATATAATACTACAGCATCTGTTCATAATCCTCTAATTTTTTTCTTGATACCAACTAGATCCAAACTCTTCTTTTATTTGTGTGCCTTCTCCAACTATGCTTGCGGGTGTTGCAGAGTTTTTTGATACTCCTTTTTGTCCTCCATTAATTGCTCTCTTTTTGCCTTTGTTGTCTTTCTTCTAAGCTCGTTAGACTACAATAGAAATACATACTTCGTATTTATCAATTCCAAATTTGTCATAACATTTTCCTTCTCCTTCTTTTCTTTAGTCAATGCTTTCACTTAACTATCCAAAGCCTCTTATTGTTTCTTATGAAGAAATAATGCTTTTGTCCACTTCCTCTCTATGGTTTCCTAGATTTCAACCTTTTGCTTAAAATTTTGCAATTCTTCATCCTACGACTTTAGCTATGTTGTGCTACCTTTGAGCTCCTCATTCTCATCCTATAGTTTCTTAATGAGCACTTTATTTTTTTGCTCAGCCTTTGCCTTGTTCCTCTTCTATATTTCCACATTATGCTTATACCCCTTCTAGAACTCTCTTTCCTTATTCAATTCCTCCTGTGACACTCCCTTCTCCTTTTCCCATGTAAGGAATTTTTTCTTCAAAGTGTTTACCTCTAAAATTAAATTCCCCATATTCAGACTCACAATTGCCATGGTCTGAAATAACTTAGATACCTTATTTGCTTTCATTATTTTTGCAGCTACCTCCTCCATAGACTTTGGTGTACTTGTCTATGTCATAGGATCTCCAAATCCTTCTGCGAGTGATCCTAGCTCCTACACCATTTTTCTCCCCAGTTTAAATTCAAATGGAAATCCTTCTACAAATTGTGGCCTATTATGTGGTACATGTAGTTATGCTAGTGTAAAATCTTTAAAAGTAGGTTGTGTCACCACTCTCTCCGTTTGCAATTTAGTAGCTTGTAAGCTTTCATGTGTTTATTGTTGTTATTGATGCAAATGCTGTTGGAAATGTTGAAAATGTTTTGCACTTGCAGTGGTCTCCATCCAATCTTCACATACATCCCTTTCGAAGTGTAGATGTTCCTCACCCTCTTGAAATCTTATGTCATGTTCCTCCTTAATTCCCTAGTTCTGCTCCCTTAGCTATTTCCTGTGGTGATGTCATTTGTGGTATTGCTGAAGTCTGCCTAATTACTTATACCATTTGTGGCACTACCCTGACCACTGTTGGTATTGCAGATGGTTCCACTTTGCCTTTCATCATTTTATGTGCCTTCAAATATGTGTTTTTTTATTCCCACTTCACTTTTAAACCTAAGGCTCCTCCTTCCTCAACTTTGGTCTTCCTCTTGAAAACACTTATTGGAGAGTATGTCATAGCTTTCTTTCTGTTCTTTAATGTTGTTTACATTTCCTCCTTAATTTTTTAAACCTTGGCCGGTGGTTTTTGTGGATTGTCCTTTTGATGCACAAATAGATACTGAAATATTTTTGCTAATACTAAGGTAGATCGATAGGTATCTTTGTTATCCTCTTTATTTTCCTTAACATACTTATACCACCTATCCAACTCACTACATACACTATTGAATATAATTTGTGCCCAATCTACCTACTACCCCTTCTCTGCTCTCACCAATGTAATAACATTTTTGTTGTCAAAATATTGTACCTTCTCCCTTTGATAAATGTAGATATAAGGTAGGATATCTAACAGAGTATGGCAAACCCATACTCTTTGCATTCCATTGATCAGTAGAAAAATTTGCAGGTGCAAGTCTACAATTGTATAATGCCTGAACTGCTAATGATTTATTGACTTGTCCTTTACGTTTTTCTACATACCCTTCCACACACACTCCAAAAACATCTACAATTAATTGTTTGCTAATTACATACACCTTATCTTTATGCTCAAAGTAGATATTTATGCCTTTGATCAAGAATGTGTTCAAAAATTCCAACATCACATCGGGCATTGATGGTTCCCTCCCCATCAGAAACAAAGGAACAAGCCCTGCTTTAGAAACCTAGTCTTTTTCCATAACAATATCCTTCTAGTTCTCCATCTATTCTATATGTTTGTCATAGTTTTGTTTCCTTTGTCCACATAAAATGCTTTGGATTTGGAATTTTAATACCTTTCTCTAGAAATGTAGCTCTATCTAGGATTGTGCGTCTTTTGTTCACTATCGATTCCACTTCATGTTGTTCGATCTCCATCAACCTTCATTGTGCTTCTACCATTGTCCGCACCTCTGTTGCTTGATGTACTATCAACTACACTTCTGTGAATAACTATTTTTCTTGTGCAATAATGTTCTCCTCCCTTACATCCTTCTGCATTGTCTGTGCCTCCACAAAATGATGTTCCTTAGCTACATCTTCCTTTGATTTTTCAATGCACATCAAATCTATTGATGTAGCTCATGATCCTGTTTGTTTTTTTGCACGCCAACATTGTCTACTTTTGCACAAAAACTCAACTATAGATGTTCCAGTTCTATCTATGTCTTAAATTATCATATGCACAAACTGTATCTTCACATTATATGCCTTTCCTTTTGCACATTCCGAAGATGATGATGAATGCGATGGCAACCTTACAACCAATGGCTAGATATTCAACACTCCTCTATTCGATCTTCTCAACTCCTCTTCTACTTTTGTTCGTCTCAACAATTCCACTTCCTCCTCCTGCTTTCATCTATGCGTACTCATTTCAACTTCCTTTTTCCCTTGTTATTCGATGTAGTTTTTCAATTGCATTTTCTACACTCATATTGTTGTGAATTCCAAAACTTGGAAAATGCACATAATTTCTAGCAACAAATGCAAATTGTTTTCGACGGTTACCCCATTTTTGCTCGTCCTTAAACATCATGCCCATCACATTCATTTTTTCATCTACTTGCCATCTTTTAATTAACACACGATCCTCGAAATTAATACGACCCATCACTACAAATTTGTGTGTCCCTTGTAAAGCCATGTGGAAGCACTTAACATCATTATTATGAATGAATGTCATAGATTTCATCTTTTGATTACTCCACATCTGTGATCCCTTTACATTATCTATATTAATTCCACTTTGTTCGTCCTGTACACCTTCTATTAATTATGCCCATTTATTTGCAAATTATAAAAACACATAAGGTGATTGTACCAATTTCTTTGCTAACTATGCCCATAATTCTGATGATTATGCGAATAATTTTGATGATTAAGTGAATATTGTTGCTGATTCAGTTGACACACTAACATATCATTTGCAGATTTTTGCATCCCAAATCTCACACTATTATAATTATTGCTCTTTTGTAGATCGAAAATAAAGAATGTGTTCATCGTTGGATTTGTGATCTGTTATTTATCTCATCATTCTTCATATGTGGTTTTTGTACTTCACATTTGTCATCCTCGTCTGTGTCAGAATTTGCCTCCTAAATTCCACCTACATTTTTTCCCAATATACATGCATTTTTATTTTTATTTTGAACTTTAGATTCCATATATTTATAAGGTTTGAGCTTATTTATGTTGACCAACATAGGGTTAGTTTCAAATTTCTCAATGCTCACCAATAACATAATGTTATTTGGCAACACATACTATATTTTTTACGATCAAAACCATTTCCTAGTAAACTTCCCTAGGTGTGACTTATTGCCCTTTGGAAACCATAGAACATAATCACCAAAACTAAATTGTTTTTCTGGATTCTTTTATTGACTCCATAATGCTCTATTCCACTATTAAATTCCTACAATTTTTGCAACCTGCATTTTAGCCTCCTGCAACTTCTTGAACTCTGTAATTCTACTGGTTAAAATTCCCACTGGAGTATTGTCTCTCTCATCTCCACTAGCAACTATAACAATGTACTATTTGGGCATTAATTGATGTAATCCATACACCAATTAATATGGTGTATACCCTATTGTTACTTTGTATGCAATTCTGTATGAAAATAACATTGTAAATAGATGCTCATCGCAAATTATCCTATTTTCACTAACTAACTTGTCAATAGTGTCCCAAGTACCTCGTTAGTAAACTCAGTTTGCCCATTCCTTTGAAGATAATAAGTTGTAAAATTCACATGTTTCATCATAAAATGATTTGTCAAATACTTAATGGCATCATTAATAAAATGAACTTCCTGATCTATGACTATAGTCAAAGTACATCCAAACCTAGTTAATATGCACTCATACAAAAAAAATGTTGTGACTATTATTGTATTAGTTCTCAATGTTTTTGCTTCCACCCACTTAATAGCATAATCTATGACTACAAGAATATATTTGTTCCTTATATATCTCCATGTTGGCTTAATTGGCCCCACAAAATCAAATCCTCATTCATAAATGGTTCTTCTAAAAGACTTGTGACCAATTTTGCAAGACTTTGAGTTGTTAATCCTCTTGTTCTTTGACATGCATCACAAGATCTGTAGTAATCATGCATGTCCCAGTACATAATTGGCCACTAATATCCAGCATTCAATATCTTCCTCTGTGTTATTTCCGTTGCAAAATGCCTTCCTTAAGGTCTTTCATGCAGTTCTTTCATCACCATCTGTGCTTTTGTTGTTGTCAAACATCATCATAGTTTGTTTGTTTTGGCCCATTCTATACAATTCACCATTCTTTAGTGTAAAAGGTTTTGCTCTCTTAACCAATATCTGCTTTTGTTGCACTAATGACGTGCTCTCAATTTATCCTATTTTTGAAAATTATTTTACATCATTCAACCATTCAGGCCCTATATAAAACAAATTTGCATCTGTGGTTTGATCAGGCACACTTGTGGGTTCTATACTATTCGGAATCTTGATAATGCATCTATAACTACATGAGTTTTGCTTAGCTTATACACTATTGTGAAATCATATTCAGGGAACAATAACAACCATATAGCTATTTTCCCTAAAACATGTGGTTTGTTGACCAAATAGACCAATGCCATATGATCCACATAAAAAACAAATTTATTACCTAACAAATAATGTCTGAACTTGTGCAAAGAAAAAACCATTGTTAAAGCTTCTCTTTATGTTATGCTATAATTATGTTTTGCTCTATTCAAAAGCCTAAAAGCACACACTATTAGTTGATCACTCTTCCTTGTTACCTTTTGAAAAAACATAACCCCCACAAATAACAATGATGCATCTATATGAACATGGAATTCCACTTGCCAATTTGGTGATATCAATATCAGTGCTTCAACATATTTCTATTCAATCAATTCCAAGGCCTTCTAACATTCCTTTGTCTAAAAAAAAGTCTTTGTCTTTTTGGTCAATTTAGTGATAGGTGCCATATTTGTAGCAAAGTTTTTTATAAAGCATCTGTAAAATTGTGCCATCCCATTGAATACTTGACTCTGCTGGGGATTCTTAGGTGGTGGCATGTTTACGACTCCTTGTATTTTCTTTGGATCTTATAGTTTTCCTTCCTTGGAAACAATAAAGCCCAAGATCATCCTTGAAAATACCATAAATGCACATTTGTTTGGATTTAGACTAATGCCATATTCTTTACACTTTTGAAAACATAGTTTGAGCTTTTGCAAATGACTATCCATGTCATTATACATTGTAAAGTCATCCAAAAATATCTTCATAACATTGTCCAAATACTCTCTTAATGTTTTGGTCACAACTTTATGATATGTTGGAGGTTCATTTTTAATTCCAAACAACATCGCCTTCCATATAAAAGCCCCTTGTCTATAATAACTATAGTCTTGTATCTATCCTTTGGAGCTATAAATATTTGATGATATCCTAAATATCCATCTAAAAAGGATTATGTTTTATACCCTACTACTGTGTTTAATGCTTCATATGTGAAAGGTAATGGGTATGGATCCTTATTTGTGGTTGTATTTAGTTTTCTAAAATCTATACAAATTTTTAGCTTGTAATTTTTCTTAGGTACTACTTCTATGGGTGACAACCATGTAGTTTCTTCTACATATTCAATGAATCCAATTGCTAATAACTTATTTATGTATTGTTTAATTAACACAACATTGTTTGGATTTAATTTGTACTTGGCTTGATGTGCCAGCGATATAATAATGTCCAACTCAATTTTGTGTTGTGGTAGCTTTAGTGGAATCCCTTTCAAATCTTTGTATGTCCATGCAAAAAATCTTTGAATTCCTTCAACGACTATTCCATTTCCAACACCTTGCCTATGTCTAGCTATGCATTAATCTTCACCATTTATGGTTTTATAATAGTTCTCAAATTGACCTTCATCAATTGTTGATCTTCAATTAACATCCATCCAGCTATCTATAATCCCTATGCTTTGATGTTTAGTTTCATCCACTACAACATTCCCTAGTTGATGTCTATAGTACGTCTCTGGATACACCTTATCCTCTAGAGCTACTTCTAGTTCATATTTGTTGCCATGTATCTTCTTCTCTATGCTTTGCATTTCAGATCCCTATTCTAAAATACTAATCTTCACATCTATATCCATGATCCCCACATATGTATCCATGATCCCCACATTTATGGTTTTCATAGATTAAATTGTCTTAGGTAGATTAATTGTTCCTATGGAAAACAATTTTGGCTCTATAACAAAGATGATATCTTCTTCTTCACATGTGATGCCATTTTGATAATCGTAGCATAGTAACACTTATGGTCTTCTTACTTCACTTCCCAAATGTTTGGTAACTTTAATTGTTTGGACCATTCCATTCCCTTGTATGGTAACAATGTTACTTCCCCAATTATGTGCCACTTTAACATCCCTCAACCATGGTCTCCCCAACAACATGGAATAACTAAAATCTACCACACTGTTTTGAAGTATAGTAAACATAGTTATGTAAAAAATGCCATGAACATATGTCTTCAGATCTTTGATCAACCCATTGGTTTTGTGGTTGTTTGATTTGCCATCCTCATATTGTATGGTGCAAGTTGAGGCTTTGGAAGCCCCAACCTCAATTTCAAACGTTCTGTGATAATATTAACCCCAAAACCTCCATCTAACAACACATCTTCTATTGCATTTTTCCCATTATGTTCTTGGATAATTGCCATATGATTATCTATTACTATGGTAGTTGTCCCTACTTCTGGTACTAAAGAACCAACTTAATTATCTATGGTTGCTTTACTTACATTTTGAGTTTTCTTCGGTTTCAACTTCTGCCAAAGATATTGCTTTATATTAATTAGGAGCTATTTTAAGCAATTGTCTTAAATTCAAAGTATAATGTGTTTCTAGCTTACTAATATCCAAGAAATTTTCTTCTATTGTGATTAATTTCCCTTGTGAATTCACCATTTCTTGATTTTTTATGCATCCACAGGAGTAGTATTTGGCATACCCAACTAGGTTGTGTTCCATCCCTCCATGGATGTGGATGGCCTTTCAATATGGGTTTGTGTTTTCTGAATCTGTTGAATAGTCTCCACCATAAATTGTTTCAACCACTCTTCTTTCTCCCAATCAACAACATTCTTTTGCTTTACTTGGCTCTCTATCCTTGAACACATGTTTTTCGATTACTTTACTTTTTATGGTAACATTAACATCCACCACATTCACATCTACAGTGACTATTTGTTCTTAGTAGTAGGTTGAACTTCTACTGCCATACATTTCCCATGAAACATCTTCTACATCTCAATAAACTTTGGACAATTTGTCATTTATGTCCATTCAAACCACATATGTGGCATGCATACGAAGAATTTTTTTCAATTTTTGATTCTATTATGCTACCTCTATGGTTTGCTCCTTCTTTTTGCATGTCTCCACATTGTGATTAGTCGTTCCACAATTTATGTAATGTTTGTCAATTTTCCTTATATTATTTTGTGCTTTTGCTAGTACTGCCTATTTGATACTCTGTGGTATTGATAGTGCACTCCTTGTTTTTGCAATAGTCATACCTTCTTCACACAACATTGTTGCCTCCTTATGTTGTTGTAATGTTGACCACTTCATTCTTATAGTTGTAATTCTAAGGTATAATTGCAAACCTGCTTTAAACATAGTAGTTAAAAATTTGTCTGTGGTTGGTACTTATAAACCCTAAACCACCTTTTGAATTTGGTCATAATAAACCTCCACCTTCTTAGTCTCCTCCTGCTTCATGTTCTTCAAGTCCATGTATATTTGTTCATCATTCTGAATCTTCTGATGATGTTTATAAAATGCTTGAGTAAGTTTTGAAAAAATACAATTAAATTTTTTTGACATGTAATTATGGCACCAATCCAATGCCATATCTCTTAACGTATAGTTAAACGCATTGATGATATAGTCTTCAGAAGTTTCTACATTTATTTTTACCATAGAATTGAACACCCTAACATGAACATCTGGATCAACATTTTTTTTGAAATCATGATACTTAAAAGTTACCCTATTTGGCCTAACATAATGGCCATCTTTGTGATTAAGAATTGGTGAAATTACAGCAATTGATTTTCAATATCCTCTTCTTGAATGCAGAACATCTGTACTTCTACACCCTTTAGCAACCATTGAGCTCATCGGTGGTTGATATGCAGTCCTATTCCCATGAGTAGCCGTTATCGAATTGGTAAACACCATTTGAGGTGTGCTAACAACTCTAATAATAGCTGTTGGTAGCGCTGAACCTCAATTCATATTCCTTCTTGTCAAGATTCCACTTGATCTACTACCTAATTAGTACTCCCCTTTTGACAGCATCTATGTTGGGCGCAACAACCATTTCCACTCATGTGGTTGTTATACCTACATTAAGTGACTGAGTAATTCCTACTCCAGCATGTTGTTTTCGGGTTTCAATAATTGCCACTTATAACACTATTGGGGAAGCTATGTTGACTTGAAATTGATGTTGTTCCAGTCAATGGTTACCCATTGGTATCCTTTGTGGTGTAGTATATGGATGTGAATACCCCTCTGATTCTTTGCTCTTAATCTAAATAGATGAAAAAATCTATCGATTCTGTGGTCCCAATTGGCTTCCCAACTCCATGCCTCTAAATCTATTTTGAATTATAGGAATTCCAAATTCATGTTCCTATGGTTGATCTATTAATGCTTCTACCACATGTTGTAACTCCACATGCCTAACAATACTTGCTCTGATGTGAAAAGGCACAAAAGGACAATTCATGATTGCATGTCCTTCCTCATAGAGTGCACAAACCCTTGAAAGTAACTTGATCACCTCCAAATCCACATATTCGTGATCCCATGTTTCGGTTATATACCTTGGTTGATCCAACTTTGGATTCCCTTGATGTGAGTATGAGTACGGTATTTCATCCAATGCATTCACCTATGCTTTTGCATACTTATTTTGGGTAATTTTCTTTAGTCTCCTCAAACACATCAACATTGGTGTTTTCATCCACCTCCTAGTGTTCCACTGGTTCATAGTAACCTAAAGATGCAAATGAATACACAAACCTTCATATATACCTCTTGTAACATTCCTCCTTTGGTTAATCACCGACTATAGACTTGAGATTTCTTGTGATTGATCATGTACTATAAAAGTCCTTGCTCCGTCTTGATCTCTACAACTCTAAACCACAGATTGCGGCTGGAAAATATACTACATTCACTCATTCGGATGAGTAGTCAATTGCATCTCTTTGTGTGGAGATCGTCATTTGGAACTATGCCTTCTTTGAAGACCCCCAATCCATACATCCTATTGTACCACTTCTTGTGGTAGAAACAACTTAGGCCCCGCATGCCTTTCCTTTGTTCTCAAAACTTGTATGTCCAACATCAAATTCTAAAATGGGGTTTCTATAAGCCTTGCATACTCTTCTGCATTTCCGAAATTCTCTTTTATCTGTCTTTCAATAGCTTGTCGATTTGCCTCCAAGTTCAATTGTTATTTTAAACTCCAAGTCACCATATGATTCATCTTGTTTCACAATTCTTTGTCTTCAGAATTTGTAGATCACTTCACAATCCTTATGATGGTAACCACATAGACCTCTAATACTTTTTAACATACCCTTCAAATTAAAAAAATCAACACTACTCATCTAAACATTTTCATTTACAGTATACAAATTTTTTTGTAAAAAACCTTCCCATTATTGAAAGGAAAAAAAAAAAAATTTAAAGTCCGCACAAGATGGTTGCCAAATGGTAGAAGTGAAATTAAAATTCCTGCAAAATTTCACACTACTATAATAATAGATTTGCATTTCACACGCTTATGTTCATTATTTATGTCTTAAGTTTCAACAAACTTAACACTACAATTCATTCCAACATCAAATTCATGATTATTACATATAATTAGAATTAGCACTTCAGAATACATTGAAAAAAACTCCAAAAACAAAATTACAATTCATTTCATCATAATCTAACATTATAGAAAATTCACACAAAATATAAACATAGAATTCACTATAAAAGTTTGTGTTTTTCTATATTACTAAAACATGAATTTATATTACAACATAATCCCATGTTTAAAATTTATAAAAATCCCCAAAACAACACTTAAAATTTGTGCTACATCAAAACAAAGTCTAAGGTTTTCTACCACAAATACCTCCAACTCACCTATCCTTCTCTAAAAATTCCATGTCTCATCTTCTTTTCCTTTTCTTGTTCTCTAGCACTCTCCCCCCTTTTGAACCATCCCAAGTCACTTCATTATGATTCAAAACAACAAGAATTCAAAATTCAAAACTAACAAAGTTCCTTGATTAGTCCCTATCTTAACTACCTTGTTCATCCTGAATCACATATTTAGCTTACCCCCTTAATAGATATGATTAGTGGGGCCACTAGTGCGCCACTACTAAAGTACTATTGTTCAACTATGTTATGACCATAATACAACTAATTAGAACTTAATAAGGATATATATTCATCAGTTATTTATATCTTCATCATATGTGTTTCATTTTGAGTGATTTAAAATGTTATGAGAGCACTACTTCAAGTTTTAGAAATCATCTTTGAAGTGCAAAGGAAAATGAGTAATGAAAAAATAATAAGAAGATAAATAAGCTTTCCAACTTACAAAACATGTTTTTTTTTTCTTTGAACCCCTCCTACTTTCAAACCTCATAACTTTTTTATTTCATATTCATTTTAAATGATTTAAAATGTTATAGAAGCACCACCTAAAGTTCTACAAATCATATTTGAATTCTAACAACAATATAGCAACATACAAGGAATTTTGTGGGTGTTTAGGAACTAGCCTTTGTAGCATTTGGTGGTTTGTTTTTTTGAGTTATTGACCCCCTCTACTTTGAGGGGCCATAACTTTCTCAATCTATTCCATTTTGATTATTTTTAATGTGCTAGACACACCAATAGGAGGGGTTCAAGTTTTTAAACATAAAAAGTAATGGAGCCCTCCCCTTGGATTTGGCCCACTTTGAGCACTTAAGTGTTATAGTTGCAACTCAATTGCAACTAATGAACAACTAGAAGATTTAACCCATATGCTTTGTTTTCAAATCCCATGTTACAAACTATATAAAAAAGACTTGTTTTTTTATGTTCTTAGAAAATACATGTGCCATTTTGGGATGAGTTGAAAAAAGCTTAATTCAAAAGCAAAAATAGAATAAAAAATAAGATTTCATGGTTATTTTTTACTACACTTAGTATTGTGTTTTCCTTCCTACTTACTTACCTAGGTAAGTAAATAGGTCCTACTTTTCTACCTACCTATGTAAGTAGGTAGGTCCTAGATAAATACGTAGGTATGTAGGTTTTAAAACCTATAAACCTACCTACCTATGGTTATGTATGACCTACCTAGCTACTAAAATAAATGTTTGTATTTATTTTTTCCAAATTCCATTTATATGCCATGTGGAAATTTTTTATTATGCCACATGTCACAATATTAAACCACCATTAACAATCATAATGGACGATGGCGATCAATATTTTTTTAAAAAAAAAGTTCAAAAACCTTCATAATGCCATGTGTCAAATTTTAAGAGACAGATGACAATTAATGATGTCAACATGACATCATGGGTGTAGTTATAATGAAGTTGAATAATAGTTGAAAATGAATTGTTTTTATTAAGTTGCAATAGAGTTATAATGAGTTGCATCATATATACGGTGAGTTGCAACTCTACAACTCATGCAACTTGTCTATTAGCATTCACGACATATAAATATAATGAGTTGCAAGTGTTCTCTACAACTCATAAATTGAATTGCAAGGCTAGCTGCAAAACACACCTTTTTTTCATAGTGATTCAATTTAAGGGCTATGTGCATTTGGAGCATCCATGACTTTCTAGCCTATGGGCTATTTGTAGGATGTGTTACCAAAGGTCATGTAGGATGCCCACCTTCTAGCCCAACTATAGAATCATAGTATGCAAGGAAATTGAAGAAAGTCATTTACTATGGGAGTTGACGATATTTGCCATGGACCCATCATATCGGTGGGCTCAAAGTGCTTTCAATGGGGAAACAAAAAATAGGGTGGTGCTTGTGCAAGTAACTACATCAAACACCATGAAATGGGGCAAGGAATGGGAAGTGTGGTTACAAGGTCCATGGAATAGATCTGGTTCAAAACATGAACATCTACACAAACATGACATCAAGCGACATTCCATCATGTTTAAACTCCCATATTGGGAGGAAAATCTCTTTCAACCAAACCATTGAATCACAATTAGTTTTGTGTTATTTACTTGTTTACATTAACATGGCGCAATATTTAGTAAAGTAGGTTAAGGTTTGATTTATAAAAAACAATAATTTAATTTAATTGTTTGTTGGCTAGGGTTTGCTCATTTGCAACACACTAGATGTGATGCATTATGAAAAAAACATTTGTGAAAATGTATGAAAACCATATTTGGGACAAAGGACACATTAGCAGTTTGGGAAGACTTGAAGGAATGCAACATCTAGCCACATTTGTGGCTACAAGCTAGTGTTGTGGACTATGGTTTCATTAAACTAACAACATCATATGTGTTGATAGATGAGGAAAAGGAAAGGTTTATCCAAATTATTGAGACCTTGAAGGCACTTACACATTATGTCTTTTCACTCAAGAAGAGAATCAAGGACCAGGATTTAAAAGGCATGAAGTCACATGACTACTGCATTATGATGTAGGAAATTTTGCCTTTATGCATGTGGCATCGTATGACTAAGGAATGTAGGATGGGAATTATTTGCTTGTGTTGGTTTTTCAAATTAAAGGTTGTGTGCCAAGGTTGTGGATTTGGTAGTGATGGGGGACTTGAAAAAGGAAGTGGCAATCACCTTAACTGTGTTATAACAAGAATTCCCTCCTTCATTTTTTTATGTCATAACACATTTGTTAATTCATTTAGTTGAAGAACTAAAATTATGTGGTTCAATCCAAACTGGGTGGATGTATCCTATTGAAAGGTATTTGAAAACCTTGAAAGGATATGTGGGAAATAGAGCAAAACCTAAAGGAAGTATGGTAAAAAAATACACAATAGAGGAAGCGGTCGGGTTTTACATTAAGTATCTCATGGATTTTACAGCCACAAGATGTAGGGTGTGGGATGACAAATGATGCACCCCCAAGCTCTTAGATGGACTCAATTGTGAGTCTTAAGGGGAAAATAATGGAAGGAGAAGGAATTGGGGCACACTCCCTGGCTCGTACCACCTTGGGGGTAGAGGGGCATGTTGGAGCTCCGAGATGGGACTAAGAAGATTGACAAGCAAGTCACTTACTCACATTGACTTGCACAAACCAAACAATAGGTTTGGTTAGTGCGTAGTTAAAACACCTTTGGTGCACGGACGAACCATGGGCAACACGGACTCACAAGACTCACCACGGCTTGGACTTGGGAGAATCCACCACCTTCCCCCTTATAATATACTTTGTGCCTAACCATAGGACTAACGTTCAAATGTCATTTTGTTTCGGGACTCCTAAGTGAGAATCTCGAAATTCCCAAAGTTGGGACTCTCGTGACTTTGGTCCCAGCTTTGGGGGCCCATAACTTTATGTGCAGACCTCTGATTGATGCAAAGTCTAAAGCAAAGTTGTAGCCCTTGTCAAGAACTTTCCAATGATATGTGGCACACCACTTACACGCAAGGAAATCGGGGCGATTCTTAACTTTTAGTGGTCGGGAGTCAAATCGCCCTCTGAAGATTTGGGAGTCCATTTGGACTCCAACTCTCAAAGTGGAGTTCATTTGGGAGTGTGGGGGTTCATTCCCTCACACTCTCTTACATTTTCGGGAGCATGAAATGGGACTTTGGGGCTCACGTTTGGCCCACACCTTTGCAAACCCTTGCTTTGGTCGCGAATCCAAGGCTAAGGTTGCGACAACAAAGAAGACCCTTCCATGTTTGATGAGGTGTTGGAAGGTGGTGGGCATCCACAAATTATGATGCAAACCTTCAAAACATGCCCATTTTTTTATGCTTCAAAATGTGGGACCAATGGTTACACGGTGCAAGTAATGTATTCTTTATTCTTAATCATTTTAATAATGAAGTTGCATAGTTTTTTAAAGAATATGTGTTAGATAGGTCGCACCATTCAATTTATCAAGAATTGTTGTTATTGTTGTAGGTTATCCACTTATTGTTTCACAATTTTGTATTGCCAGTTTGAATCTTTAAAAAATTTGAAAAGTTGTAAATGTTAACTACATGTTATATGTAAGAAATATTCTACAATAATTAAAATTTGGGATCAAGAAAGGAATTTTTTTTTGCCATTTCAAGGTTGGTTTTAAGCAAGGAATCTTATGTTCCCAAATGACCTTGCTCCATTGCCCCCCTTTACAACATGGATAATGGCTTCCATTGTAGTGGCTTTCAATGATAGGGACACAATTGACAAAGACATAGTGCATATGTCCATGCTTCTAACATTAGAAACCATGTCATATCGAGCCATGTATGTTTATGGCAACCACATTCGTGTTATGAGTGTCAAAGAACATTTAACAATAAGTGATTATGGTGTAATGGCAACTTTTGAACAAAAATGCATATCAGGTCCAAATGATCAAAGACCAGTTCTTGCAAAATTGGAATATGTTGGTTGGGTTGAGGAGATACTAGAACTAAATTATGGGGTGCTCAACACAATTTTCTTGTTGTGCAATTGGATGAGAACGAACTACATTAGGAGTAGTGCAATAGTTAAACGAGATGAATATGGTTTCACACTTGTGAACTTTTCATCCCTTATTTCCATTTCAGACTAGTCATTTGCTTTCCCCTTACATGTAAAACAAGTTTTTTTTTCTAATGACCCAAAAGAAAGGGGGTGGAACGTAGTACTATAGAAAGATCCCTTGGCGTAGATGAGCTCAAACGAGCCAAAATTGATGTCAAAATGTCAACTTTTCTACAATTCTTGTTACATTTGTCTATGTGATGCCAGTTTAATGGCATATGAATCATGGAAAGTTGTAATTATTGAATAATATGGATATTGAAAAATTTAAAATGAATTAAACAAAATTCCAATATCAAAGTTTGGTTTGAATAAAAGATGTTTAACAATTTCATTCAATCACGCTACTTTCATAAAAGGCCTTTTAATTTTCATAATAAAATTTATTTCATCCTCAATTTTTTTATAGTGATAGGATACTATTAGACACATCTAAAAAACATTCAAATTTTCATTTTAAAAAAAATTCTGTTTAAAAAAAATTAAGGTTTAAAAAAAATTAATGAGTTTTTTTCGACATGTAAATGTGATGCAATGTATATATTGTAACTTGTAGATTATAATATAAAAAATCAGACTTGAAAGTGTTAACATGTTTTGGTATGATTTGAAATTATGACAAGTTTTCAAGATGAAACACAAAATTTGGCAAAATTTGTGCATTTTCAAAAAGTCATATTTCTCCAAATTTGATTATAAAAAAACGTATGACATATTGGGGCAACTATAAATACAATATATATAAAGTTTCAAAACATTTCATTTGAAAATTCCTCTTTAGGAAAACAAGTGTTTTGGGAAAAAGGACCCTAAAAAGGACAATGGTCCTAAATGTAGAGTAAACACATTGGCTTGTCATATGTTGTTTGGACCCCCTATGGGAGACAAATAACTAAAATTATTCAAATCAACACTATGGAATTTGATATGTTTCAACTTGATAACATTGATAATTACATATGTTTACAAGCTCATGTTTCCATTGAGGAGTCCATTCAACTTGCCACAACTATAAGCAATTCTACTATTGCACCATTAGATTTAGATTTGGTTGTTCATGAAGGGGAAGATGATGGAGTAAATAGTACAGAGGAATATGCAACAAGTTGTGACAGTGATGGTTAATTAATTATAACATAAAGGATGGTTGATTATTATTGGACCATCTTGTTGTTTAGTTTAATTTGGAACTAAACACTTATATGTTCAATCTATGAAACTTGGACATTGGTGCATAAGTAATCAAAGTTCAAAAAACCATTTTAGTATAAAATTTAAAATTTAATCTTCCATTTTCTCACTTTTCATATGCATTTTGTTAATTTTCCATTGTTGCTTCTACTTCTATTTTACAACGAATGATCAAAAACATAAATCAATCATTTGATAATTCGATGGTCTTTTCATTTTTTCCAACAATCTGTTATTTAAAAACTTAAATAATCTCTTTTCAATTTTTATATTGCCACTTCATTAAAAAGTTGCATTATAATCACATTGAATCAGCCTATGATTACTAATTTCAGTCATCATAGTCATCTTAGTCAAATTAGATGAGTCCATGTAGGTGCCACACATGCCACGTGTGTACCCAATTGTTTAATGTGACTAAGGTGTTAATTTGCTTTAGTCACAACATACATACCTACTTTTCATGTTAGTCAAATAAGACATTATTAATCAAATCAAACATATTACATTGTGACTAAAATGACTATGTAGTCATCTTAGTCACAATACTAGTAGCAAAAAAACCCTTGTTTTGTAGTAGTGACAACAAATCTAGTTATGGTAGTGAAACTTTTCTAGAAATCAAAATGCTCTTCTTTCATACTTCATCAAAACTCAATGTTCTACAATGATTACTTTCTCCTCTTCTTCTTCAAAGATATTCATAAAAAAAATAGTCTTATGTTCTATTCAAATTCAAATGGTGATAAAAATTATGTAATTTAGCTAGTAATTCCTAAAACAATAACTAGGTAAGTAGAAATATACTAATTAACTATTACCACAAATAACTACTCCCTTAACAACAAGAAACAAATACATTTTTATAGCCATAGTTTATGCTACCAAGTGGGTGGAAGCAAGAGCATTTAGAACTAATATTGCAGCATTAACAACAAAATTTTTGTATGAATGCATATTAATTAGGTTTGGATGTCCTTTGACTATAGTCACAGATGAAGGAGTTCATTTCATTAATGATGCCATCAAGTATTTGACAAATCATTTTTTGTTGAAACACGTGAGTTTTACAACCTATTATCTTTAAGCGAATGGGTAGGTTGAGTCTATAAACAAGGTACTTGAGACACTCTTGACCAAGTTAGTTAGTGAAAATAAAACAAATTGGGATGAACATTTGTCAATAATGTTATTTTATATACAAAATTGTATACAAAGTAACAACATGGTATACACTATATCAATTAGTGTATGGATTACATCCATTGATGCCTACAGAGTACATAGTGCTAGTTATTGGTGGAAATCAAAGAGATAATACTTCAATGACAATTTTAACTAGCAGAATTTCACAATTGGAGAAATTGTAGGAGGCTAGGATGCAAGCTTTAAAAACTACTGGTATTCAATAGTGGAATAAAGAATTATGGAGTCAATAAAATAATTCAAAAAACAATTCAATTTTGGTGATTATGTTTTGTGATTTCCAAAGGGAAATAAGTCACATGTAGGGAAGTTTACTAAAAAATGGTTTCGACCGTACATAGTACAATATGTGTTGCCAAATAACATTTGTGTTGTTAATGACAATTGAAAAGTTTGAGACTAATCTTGTGCTGGTTAATGTGAATAAACTCAGGCCATATAAATACATGGAATCTAAAGTTTAAAAGCATGAACAACAAATGCGAATGTATTGGGAACAAAACGTAGGTTGACTTCAAGAGGATGATTCTATCATGGAGGTGGAAGATGTAGATAATGTAACACGAAAACCACATATGCAAGGTGACGAAGAAGAACAACAAATGGAAGATCCTAAGGTCAACACAATATTGATTTTGGAATTATAGATGATGAACAAATCCTTAAGCAATAACTATAGAAAAAAGGCATTGAGATACAAAATTTGAAATTGGTATATAAAAGGAATTGGCTAAATCAATAGACATATTCATTTAGTCATCAAATGCATTCGCATAATCATCCAATTTGTTGGCATAGTTAATAGAAGTATCGATATAGTCAGCAAATGTATTGTAATAATCAACAAATGAATTGACATCGTTAGTAGATGAATTAGCACAGTTAGCAAGTACATGGCAACGAGGTGGAATCAGTACAACTACTGTAAGAAAATTATGGATGTGGAATAATCGACAGATGAAATCTAAGGTGTTCATTCATAATGATGATGTGAAGTGCTTCCACGTGGCTATACAAGGGACACAAAAAGTGGTGGTGATGGGCTGTAATAATTTCGAGGATGAAGCATTAATTAAAAGATGGTGGGCAAGCCAAAAAATGAATGAGATGAACAAGAGGCTTAAGGATGAAAATAAACAAAGTAACCATTGAAAGTTTTCATTTGTTACCAAAAGTTATGAGCGTTTTCTAAGTTTTGGAGTTCACATAAGCATGAGTGTGGAGGGTGCAATTAAAAAATTACAGAGAAAAGCAAAGGAGAAGGAAATAAAAAAGAGTGAGCACAAACAAAGACATGAGGAATAAACAAAACTATTGAGAAAAAAAGAAGTAGAAGAGGAGTTGAGAAGAATAGAGTGTGACGGAGTGCTGAATATTTAATTATTGGCTGTAAGGTCGCTATCGCATTCACCATCATCTTCAAAGTGTGAATAAGGCAAAATGTATAATGAGAAGATGCAATTTGTGTAACTAATAATATATGATATACACATAATTGGAACATAAGTTGAGTTTGTGCGTAAATGCAAAAGAAGTTGGAATGCAAGTGAGTAAGCAGGACCATGAACTACATTAGTGAATCCAGTGTTCATTGAAGAATCAAAGGAAGATGAAGCATGGAATAGTAATTTGTGGAGACACAAGAAGTGTAGAAGGACATAGTGGAGGAGGATGTTGTTGAAGTGGGAGTGCAACCATCCACAAAAGTGTAGATGTGGATAGAAGCACAACCACGAGCGATGTAGATTGATATGAATGTGCCATGGGCGATAGAGGTGAGAAGATGCGCAACTATCATGGACAAAGTTACATTTCTAAACAAAGGTATTTGCATTTGAAATCCTAACTAATTTATGTGGATACAAACGAAATAGAATTAAGATAAACATTTTGAGAGGACGAAGAATTGGAAGGACATCGGTGAAAAGGAAGAGTGGGCTTTTGAAGCAAGACTTGTTACTTTGTTTTTGATGAACTAGGAAGCATCAATGCTAGATATCATGCTGAAATTTTTTAACACATTTGTTATCAAGGGCATAGATCATATCTACTTTGGGTATCAGGACAAGGTGTATGTCATTAGTAAACAATTCATTATGGATGTGTTTGGAGTCTATGCATAAGGGTATATAGAAGATTTGAAAGGGTGGGTCAGTAAGTTAATAACATTACATGCATTAGAGTAGTAGAACTACACCCACAAATTCTATAACAAATTAGTGGAATGCAAGGAGTATGGGTTTGCCATACTCTATTAGATATCCTACAATCATATTTGTGATTTATCATAGAAAGAAGGTGATGTATTTTAACAACAAGAATGCCATCACATTAATGAGAGCAAAAAAGGGGAAGAAGGTGGAGTGAAGCATTGATTATATATAATAATTTATGTAGTGAACTAAATTGGTGGTATAAGTATGTCAAGGAAAATAAGGGGGATAAGGACACCTATCAGTCTGCCTTGATATTGGCAAAAAAAATTAAGTATCTATTTGTTCACCAAAAGGAGAATCCACAAAATCCACATGCCAAGGTCAAAAGAACTAAAGAGGAGATGTAGACAACATTAGAAAATAGAAGGAAGGTCGCAACATAATTTCCAAGAAATGTTTTTAAGAGGAAGAACAAAGTTGAGGAAGGTGGAGCTTTAAAATCAGGAGTTAAGAAGGAACCGGAGAACACATAAGCATGGGCACAAAAAATGATGAAGGGGAAAGTGGCACCATTTGCAATGCCAACATTGGTACATGTAGTGCCAATAGTGGTAAAGGTAAGTAGGCAGACTTTAGAGGTACCACATATGACATCTCCATAAGAAAGACAATTGAGGGAACAAAAGCAAAAAATTAAGAGGGAACATGACACAAGGTGACACACTCCCAACTCCTTGAAGGACTCAAATGTGAGTCTAATTAGAACACAACGGAAGAGGGAGAAGTCGGGGCACGCTCCCTAGCTCACAACATTTTTGAGGGGTAGAGGGGCGTGTTAGATTTTTGGGATGGGACTAGAAAGAGTTGACAAGCTTCATTCACTCACACAGGCCTGCACACAACCCACATAAAGTGGTTAGTGCATAATTGGAGCACCTTTGGTGCTAGGACGAGCCATGGGCAACACGGACACACTAGATTCACCACGGCCCAGACTTGGGGGAAGCCACCACCTTCCCCCTTATAATATATTCTATGGCTGGCCACGGAGCCTACATCCAAATGGCTTTTCTCTCTCTCGACTCCCGAGTGGGAGTCCCGAAATTGTGCCAAATGGGATTCTTGTAACTTTGGAACCCCATAACTTTGCAAGCAGACCTTAGATCGCAATGTAGTATGAAGCAAAGTTGTAGCTTTTGTCAAGAGCTTTCCAATGGTATGTCGCACTCCCCCTGCAGCCAAGTAAATCAGGTCGATTCCCAACTTTTTGTGATCAGGAGTCAAACTGGCAGTTTGACTCTTGGCCCTTCTTTTGGCCATGACTTGTGTTTTAGATGTTTAAATGAGCAATGCGAGCCCATTTTAGACATCTACGTTCCAAGAGTTTTCCAATGATATAAAGAATGCCACAAGCCATTGAAATTTGACCTCTAAAATTGCTCTCTAAAGTTTTGAGAGTCCTTTGGGACTTCATCTCCCAAAGTGAGAGTTGTCTTGGGAGTGTGAAGGTTCATTCCCTCATACTCCCTCACACTTTCTAACACTCCCGGGAATATGTGATGTGACTCCCGGGCTTTTTCTTGTCTCGAACTTCTTTTTAGCCCATAACTTTGTAACCCCTTTGCCTTGGTCGCAAACCCAAAGCTAAGGTTACGACACAAGGTTTCCAAATAGTGAAGAACATCTACATATGGATGGGGATGCATATGAAGATTAAATTGACACCATTAGAAGTCCATAACATTTTTAGCGTTTATAACATCATTTGCAACAACAACAACCACGACAACAACATACACAAGGAGGCCTATAAGCATTGGACTACAAACGAAGATAGTGGAAACACAACCTCCTTTAATAATGTTTAGACCACCAGAACTACAAGTATTAGTTAGTAGACCAAGATCTGCAAAAGGACAACCATTTGAGTTTGGGCTAGGGAATATATTAGTATAGGAAATGGGATTTTTTACAAAAGGATCAAAAAATCTTACAACATAGACAAATACACCAAATCTATGGAAGAGGTAGCTATAGAAGTAATGTAAGCAGATAATGCAATTGAATTGTTTCAAACCATGGCCATATTGAGTCTAAATATGGGGAATTCAAATTAGGAAGTGAACAATCTAAAGAACATATTGGCCACAAAGGAGGAGAAGGTAGTCTTGTAGGTGGAATTGGATAAGGATAAGGACTTCCAAAAGGAGTACAAGCATAACATAGAAATTTTGAGGAAGAATAAGAGAGAAAATGAGCAAAAGATCAAAACATTCATTCAAAAATTGCAAGATGAAAATAAAGAGCTCAAGGTTCTAATGAAATCATAGGCTGAAAAATTACATGAGTTGAAAAAAACGACTAAAGCTTGGGAATTTACAAAGAGAAAATGTGTAGAGGCATTATTCCCATTATAAACAATAACTAAAGGCTTTGGGTAATTAGGTGGAAGTACTAACTAAGGAGAAGAAGGAAAAGGAGAATGTTTTGAAATTTGGAATTAATGAATCTAAAGAATGTGATGCGCTCCCAAGTCCCAAGTTACCCCCAAGTTGGGGCTAAGTCACTCAAGTTGCTGAATTTCTGGGACTCGGGGCACGCTCCCAACTTCCAGCACTAAAGGGGGTGAGAGGGGCGTTCTAAAAGCTCTGGGATTAGACTAAGAAAAGGGACAAGCTTACTCAATTATTCAGTCCTGCATCCAAATCTAACCAACAAGTTGGTTAAAACTCATTCTGCACACTTCAAGTGTTGGGACAAGCCACGGGCAACCTTGGACTCACTTGACTCACCACGGCCCGGACTCAAGGGAAGCCACCACCTTCCCCCATATAGTATTCTCTGCAGCTCTCCGCCACACTTGCATCCAAATGGTTTTTTTTTCCCGGGACTCCCAAGGTGGAGTCCCGAAACTGTCTCGATTTGGACTCCCGGGACTTTGGACAATCATAACTTCTCGCCCCGAATTTGGATTGGGATAAGGTTTAAATCAAAGTTGTAGCTCTCACCGAGAACTTTCCAACGGTGTGTCGCACTTCACCTGCACGCACCTGAATCGAGTCAATTCCTGACTTTTAGTGGTTGGGAGTCAAATTGCCAATTTGACTCCCGGCCCTTCTTTCGACCATAACTTTTGCTACAGATGTCCAAATGGCTCATGCAAGGTCATTTTGGACATTTACACTTCAAGACCTTTTCAACGGTATAAAGAACACCTCAATGCAAGGTGTTTTGACCCCTGCAATTGCGTTCTGAGTTTCCCTGCAATTGCAAGGTGTTTTCCCAAGTCCCATTTTCGGGAGTGTGAGTGGCGACCTCACATTTCCCTCAAAGTGGGGTTGCGACACTCTCCCCCACTAGAAGAAAAGGTCAATGTCCTCATTGACACTTAGAATTTTTCCTTTCGCAATTGTAATCGCTTCTTTGGATCCTTGGCCATCAAATGCTGACTTTTGCGGCAGGACCTTGCTTCAAGCTAACTTAGGCGTCCCCAAGTTTCCAACACTTGCTTGGCAAGTCCAAGGGCATCTCATAGAAAACCCTTAACTCTTGCTTCGTCAAAAGACTAAATTAGCCTAATTGACGGAGCCCCCATTTGGGAGGCCATTCTTCCAACCTTCCCCTCATGAGGAGTCAAGTCAAGTCTACTCTTGACCTAAGCTATTGACATGACTCCTTTCCCAACCTCGTGCCTTGATCATAACAATCAAGCCTTGATTAAAAGGTTTGCTTATCAAGGTATGAGAAGCAACATTTAGGTTTTGCCAAAACCCAAGTCCCAAACTACACGATTAAAGTACGCGAACGGGGTCATGACTTCCCGCGTTGGCCGCCACTACCAACCAATCCTTTGGGATGCACTTAAGGCTTTTGCATGTCCCCGCAAGCTCACCTTGCTTGCCTCCTCTTTTGGGGTCAAGATTTCTCTTCACCCCAAAGTAGGAGTCCGATTTTGATTTGGGCTTACGCAAGAAATTCCATTTGTCCCATGCCAAACTGGACAACCTATTTACACTTATACATTATTCTCATGATACAATCTTTTGGAAGTTCTTAAGCCTTTATTTCACTTGCAACTTGATGTGGTACATTTTATGTGACACCCTACCCCACTAAAAGAAAGGTGATGTCCTCATCACGTTCTACGTCTCTTCTTCTTTGCCGGTCTAGTGTGGAATTCTTCTATGGCTTCTTGGGCATGTTTCATATCAGATTCATTCACCCAAGATGCCTCTATTGGATGGTATCTTTTCCACTTCACTAAGTATTCTCGTTGTCGTCCTCTTAATTGCCTTGATTTGAGCACAGCCTCCACCTCAAACTCTGGTTCATTATAAACCAAATCTGGTGGGGGCCTTGAGTTGTGTTCTCGATTAGGCTTTGAGGCATCACGGGAGACCGGCTTCAAAAGGGAAACATGAAATGTGGGATGAACTCTAAGAGTTTCCGGTAGTTTTAACTTATAAGTGTCAGAAAGTTTCTTTTCCAACACTTTGAATGGGCCCGCATATGGGCCCAAGAACTTATGACTTAAACCTTCGGGTAATTGGAAGTTCTTGATGTTCAACCACACTTCGTCCCCTTCTTGAAATTTCACCTCTTGCCGGGACTTGTCCGCAAAATCCTTGTACCTCTTGTGCGCCTTTTCCAAGTTGGACTTTGCCAACTCCCAAAGGCGCCGCCTTTCCTCATCAAGTTGTGTGACCATTGACATTTCCTCACTTGCATCGTTTGGGGGTTGTCCATGTGCTGCCCAAGTCATGGGCACAATTGGTGACTTGCCCGTCACCATTTGAAAGGGGGTGGACCCAGTCGCGGAGTGTTCGGAGTTGTTGTAACAAAACTTGGCTAACTCCAAGTGGTCCACCCAATCTTGTTGATCCGCCGCCACATAGTTCCTTAAGAATTATTGGATCACTAAGTTCACTCTCTCGGTTTGCTCATGTGTTTGGGGGCGGAAGGAAGTGCTCATCTTGAGCTTCGACCCCATTCTCTTCCACAAGGCTCGCTAAAACTTACTTGTGAACTTTGCGTCTCGACCGAGAATATGTCCTTTGGAAGCCCATGATGTTTGAAGACATGTGTGAAGAACAACCTACTAGTTTCTTGGGCCGTGGCCTCATCCTTTGTGGGAATGAAATGTGCCATCTTGTTAAATCGATCCATCACCACCATGATGGTGTCAAACCCCCTTGATGGGGGCAAGCTTACCATGAAATCCATGAACACACTTTCTCACGACCCTTTCGAAATTGGCAAAGGTTGTAACAAACCCACTTGCTTTTTGTTGAAGGTTCGGTTTTGTTGGCAAGTTAAACAAGTCTTCACATACTCTTCTCCACTATCCTTCAAGTTGGGCCAATAGTAGGACTTCTTTAAGAATGTTGTGGTGCGCTTTGCACCACCATGGCCCGCAAATGGTCCATCATGACACTCCTTCAAAATGGTGTCCCTCATCTTCCCTTCCAGCACATAAAGTCGTTTTTGTTTGTACCATAATAATCCATTTTGCAAATGGAAATGGGATTTGGCTCCATTTTGAATGCTTTGCCTTACCTCTTTGGCAAATGTATCTTGGCGGCTTGCTAGTCGAACTTCCTTTTGAAGTTCCGTCTCTCCCACATACACCACTCTAAGTTGGTGTTTTCGATTTAACGTGTCGGGCACCACATTATCCTTCCCGGGCTTGTGTCGAATATCCACATTGAACAAGGCCAATGTGTCTTGCCATCTCACTTGCTTTGAGGACAACTTGGGTTGAGTGGCAAAGTACTTCAAGGTCACATTGTCGGTCCACATTACCACATCTTTGGAGCCTATGTAATGGCCCCAAGTCTTAAGGCAATGTATGACCGCCCACATTTCCTTTTCATGTGTTGGCCACCTTGGTTCCGTTTCACTCAACTTCTTGCTCTCAAATGCCATCGGTTTTCCTTCTTGCACTAGGATTCTTCCAATTACGAAGTTGAAGGCATCGGAATGGATCTCAAAATCCTTGTCAAAATCGGGCAACTTTAACACGGGTGCCTTCACCAAAATAGCTTTCAAGGTCTCAAAGGTTTCGTCGCATGCTTCTTCCCATTTGTAAGTGACGGTGAACTTCTTCAAGAGGTTTGTCAAAGGCGCGGCTATCTTCGCAAAGTTCTTGATGAATTTATGATAATAAGAGGCCAATCCCAAAAAAGATCTTAAGGCCGGCACCGACTTGGGTGGTTCCCAATCCACAATTGCCTTGACCTTGTGATCATCCATCTTCAAGCCTTCTTGAGTTATCCTATGCCCAAGGAAGTCCACTTCCGTCACCCCAAATTCGCACTTCTCGAGCTTGGCATACAACTTGTTTTCTTTTAGTCCTCCAAGGAGTCACTATAGATCAAAATGTCGTCTATGTAGACGACCACAAAATCATCAAGTCATTCCCAGAAAATGTCATTCATGAGAGTGCAAAATGTGGCGGGTGCATTGGTGAGCCCAAAAGGCATCACCAAGAACTCATATGAGCCATACCTTGTGCGGCAAGCAATCTTTTCTTCATCCCCTTCCGCAATCCGAATTTGGTAATATCCCGAACGTAGATGAATCCTATTAAACACCTTGGCTTTTGAGAGACGGTCAAATAGATCATCAATTCGACACAAAGGATACCGGTTTTTCACCGTTGCCTTGTTGAGTGCTCTATAATCAACACACATTCTCAACGTCCCATCCTTTTTGTGAACAAAAAGGATGGGTGCCCCATATGGTGATTTATTTGGTTTGATATACCCTTTTGCGAGGAGTTCTTTGAGTTGAACCTTAAGCTCTTTCAACTCCTCATGGCTCATTCTACATGGGGCCTTAGCGGGAAGTGCCACTTCCAGTATCACCTCAATTGCATGATCAACTCGTCTTCTCGGGGGCACGTCTTTGGGCAACTCTTCGAGCATCACATCCAGGAACTCTTCCAAAACTTGCTTTATGCACTTGGCGGAAGTCACCAACTTGGTGGCTCCCTTGGGCTCATACTCATCCAGCACCCGCATGACACACACAACATGCCGTAACCTCCCACGCATTCTCTTTCCCAAGTTTTTCCTAACATAAAATGGATGGTTGGCCCACCCACACAAGGCATCTCATGCACCTTCACTTTCACAATCCCACTTTTGGAAGGAATCCTAACTAGTCTATTGTGCCCTTTTATGAACACATTGTTTTGGGTGATGAACTCCATTCCCAAGACGCAATCCATTCCACCCAAGGCGGAAACCAACAAGTCCACCTTTCCTCTCCAATTTCCTAATTGGAGAGGAACTTCTTTTGCTTGTGACATAGTGGGATGGGGGACCCCATCCGCGAAATGCACCTCGATGGGTGCCTTGAGCTCCTCCAAGTGGAGCTCCATCCTTTCGGCGCTTTCTCGGGTTATGAAGTTGTGAGAAACCCCTGTGTCCAAAAGACATAACACATCCCGTGCAACAATCCTCCCCTTCAAGAAGATAAGTTGATTACATTCAGCTTGGGCTAGGTTGGCATTAAGGGCAATTACTTTAGAGCCCCCATTCCCTGCTTTAGACTTGAGGCAATCCTTGGAGTAATGCCCCATCTCGTTGCAGTTGAAACATGCTCCTTTAGGTTTCACCCCAACATGTCCCTTGGGTTGGCTCCCTTTGAAAGGAGCCCCCTTCTTCACAAAGTTCCCCTTGGGTTTAAACCCCGCACCTTCACTAGAAGAAAAACATGTATTTTCGACTGCTCTTTGCGACTAAATGTTAGTCGCAAGAGACATTTTGCAACTAAAATCCTTTTAGTCGCCTAAGACAAGTTGCATGTGAAAACTAGTCGCAAATGACAAAGAGTATAAAGTCAACAAATACATTTCATCCTTTGACTCC
>Ga0116227_10003198_pt1 | contig 36655 bp, 30 predicted proteins | sample S1TSphgellanicum_FD_89693 | JGI IMG/M metagenome (GOLD analysis project Ga0116227, IMG submission 89693) | Host-associated microbial communities from peat moss isolated from Minnesota, USA - S1T2_Fb - Sphagnum magellanicum MG | ecosystem: Host-associated > Plants > Peat moss > Unclassified...
GGGGGCGGGGGGGGGGGAGACTGCGGGGGGTATGGGGAAGGCTAGAGTGTGGGTTCGACGAGGGGGGGGTGGGGGGGGGGGGGGGGGGGGGGACGGGGAAGAGGGTTGTGTCGATTTCACAAGTGTTCCTCGTTCCCTCTCTGTCTGCAACTAACAGGCAAAAAACAAATAGTGGTGGTGGCTTGAGTGGTTTTTCAGGTGTTCAGGTTAGTTTGCGCAGAAAACAAAAAAACACAAAAAAAAAAGAAAAGAAAAGAAAGCTGTTGTTGGGAGTGTTTTGTCCCTTGTGAACAGTCAAGGTTAAATCTGAGAAAAAAATATTTTAAAAAAAGAGAAAAAACCCTCAACCTGCCATCTCTGAATGAACTGAACTCACTATGGAGGAGGTTGAATTTGTACTTACTTGCAGCAATTTTTGGGTGTGTTTTGTTTTTCCTTTCTCCCTTTTGTTTTCTTCTTCTTTGCTGGCTCATGGGTGGACCCGTAGAAAGCAGTGAAAAAGCATCAGCAAGCATCAGCTGAACCCAAGACCATCAAGGGGTGTGTCACACTGTGGCCTTGTCATTTGCGTTAAAAAGTATCTTAAGGCAAAAGAAGAATTATGGAAATTCAAATATTTCATCATGCAAAAATATAATCTTAAAAAAAATCCTCTAAAAGGTACCAAAATCCTTCAAGATATCATAACTCTATACCTAATCTCAAGTTTCAACACAAGCCAAAATATCATCCTTTGGAAATCCTCATATAAAAATAGACCCACTACCTGTGGGCCAAAATCCATTAAGCTACTATACTCTATAATGAATCCAAACACAATATCCTTGCCTTGGTAGGCAAGGCCAACAAAAGAAGACATGTCATATGGATAATACACACACACAAAACACATTACTCATACACTTATAAAGAAAGCATAATTATGTATTAGGTAAGCAAGGGGAGGAGCCGGATTACTGAATATAGTGGAGGTGTGACTGCATTGAGACTATTTTCATAATCAGACTCCTCTCGCCCGGGTGTAACTGGTTTCTGTACTAAGTGAGTAAAAACCAAAAACTAGAGGAGAGAAGGGAGAAAATTATGTGTTATGACCCCCCTCCTGTAGACCAATGAGCAAGTGACAAATTGGACAATGCAGTCCCGAAGGTGGTTACGTTTTTTTATGATGTCTTCTGATGGTGTAATCCTGCCTAGTTGATTTGAGAGCTCTCTTCTCTTCATCACAGATAATGGGTATGCTTCAAAGCTTTTTTTTTTGTCAATTTTGTGATGTAACCAAAGTGGTGACTATCCATTGGAAGATTTAGCCAAGTTTTGCTACAAGCTGAATATGGAATTTAAAATTAAAAAAAAAAAAACTTTCTACATTTTTTGGCTACCTACTTGAACCATGTATAGAGTTGGGATTAAAAAAAGTTTGGTCAAATTATTAGATACTATTGAAAATCTTGAAAAGCACTTGATTTTTGCACTTTTAATTTTTAATTTCTCTTTTTGGCTATATAGCCAGCAAAAAAAGGCTGGTACTACTATGCTTCAGTGTGAGTGGTGGTGTTTAGTGTGGGTCAATTTCGCAATGTACCCAAAGTGGTGATGATCCACATGAAGGTTTAGCCAGTTTTGGCAAGCTAAATATGAAATTAAAATCTTAAAGACATCCTTCTCTTTTTTGGCTACCCTATTTGAACCATGAGTAGAAATCTGGTGTTTTTTCTTAAAGTTTGGTTGAATTCTGTCTATTGAAAATCTCAAAAAACACACTTTGATTTTACGACTCCATATTTCTATACGTAGTTCAAGTATGGTAGCAAAAAACATAGAAGGACGTTTCAATTGTTTTACTTTCCTATAAGCTTGTAGCCAAATTTGGCTACATCTTCCTTCTTATGGACGAATACCACTTTAGCTACAAAATTGAAAGAAAAAAAAACCCTGCTCCTCCCAGCAGCACTATTTCTTTTACTTGCTACTTTTGGCCAAATTTTGTCCTGGAAAAAATGGTTTCAATCTAACCAAAACATTTTCCATGGGAAAAAAGGACCCAAATTCATCAGATTTTGAATTAAAAAATTCCAAATGGCCAGAGTCTTATGATAAATTGCAGAAGGTAGCCAAGAATAGAGATGGATTTTTTTTGTTTTTTTGGGCTAACTTTCAAATCTAAAATGTAGCCAAATTTGGCGGAATAAATTTCTGGATGGTTGCCACTTTGGCTAAATAACAAAATCCTGAAAAGAAACCCTGCTCCCCAGTGCCTCCCTCCGTCCCTCCCTTGCCTAGCGCTGTCATGCAACACAAATCAATGCAAATAGCCACATGGCGCATACAACAAAATGTGTCAGAGAAGAGTGATGTGGTGAGCGCAGTCTGTGGGCACATGCGGGAACACAGAAGCCCTTTATTGTGTGAAATTAAGGAGTTACAAAAGGTCGGAGTGTAGTTCCATCTGAGTGTTACTTTTACAGGGGAATTTTCGCCAAATTTCGACCTGAAAAATATGATTTCTGCCATTGATTTTATTTTATTTTGTTTTATTTCAATTTTCTTCTGTTGCTCTGAAAGTGGCTATCAGCCACAAAGAGGATTTAGCTAAATCTGGCTACAAGACAAATAGAGAAGTAGAAAATTTAGGAATCCTATATTACATGTCAGTGAATCACTTGAACCTATTATTTAAATATGGCGATTCTAAAGAAAAAAAAGCAAAACATCTTCCCAAATCCTTAAAAAATCTTGGCGATTTCATTTAACTTTTCTCCTCCAAGATGTGAAATGTTTTTTTTGGAAAATTTCCAAAAAAGTTCCCTTGACCATGTTGCTCAAACCAACTAGGTGGGTCAAGCTCAAACCAACTAGGTAATGGTTGTCAAATGGATCTCTCTGGTCCGGGTATTGACGTTAAATTAAAAGAAAAGAAAGAAAGAAAGGACCTTTTTAAAAAAGAAAAAATAGCAAATATTTGACACAATTTGTTTTTACAAAAAATCACTGTTTCAACTTATGCGAAGGGAAAATTCGGTTCAAATTCACCAGAATTCAAACAAAATATAAATCCAAATGTCAAGTTTTATATGATAAGTTCTAGTAGGTAGCCAAGTACAGAGAAGGATTCCGATTTTATTTTTTTTCCTACTTTCATATCTAGCCAAATTTGGCTAAATTATTTCCTGGATGACCACCACTTTCACTACATCCTTCCATGGGGTGGGGAGGATGAAGGTTTGATGAATATCCTCCCACTTTAGCTTCAGCCTTAAATAAAGCCCACGAAATTGAATGCAGTAAGTAGTAAGTAGAGTCCACGGAGCACTCCCGCCCACCCACAAGTCGCAGCCACTTTGCATTTCCCTTTTTACGAATATTTGTTTGTAGCCAAAAGTGGCTATCATGCATAGGATGATGCTAGGAGAAGTGGCGATCATCTGTAGTTGGAGGAGAATTCAGCTAAATCTGGCTATTTAAAATTAGAAATAAAGTACAAATCTTTCATCAATATTTCTATATTTTTGGCTACACAATGAAAACCAAGTATACGAATCTAGCGATTTTGACCTTTTTTTTTTTCTCACTTTTGGCAACAACTGACAACCTATTCTTTTTCAAATTTTTAATTTTTCTTTTTGGGAGCCGGGTTTTTTTTTTACTGGCGAAAATCTCCAAGAGGAGAAATTCAAAATTAGAAAAATAAGTGATTTTGGAGGGATTCCATTGCCAGAAGTGATTTTATTTTATTTCTGTCAGATTTCTATGTGCGCGCGCGCGCGCGTGTGTGTGTTTTTTTGGCAGTGTGTAGCCATGAATATAGAAGGTTGATTAAAGAATGGTACTCCCCATGTGGTGTATACCCAGATTTGGCTAAGTCGGTTAAGTCTTCCTATGGATGATCGCCACTTAAGCTGCATTAAAAAATTCATTAAAAAAAATCCTGTGAGTCGCAACTCCACTCCTCCTTTCAAGCAGCCTTTTTTTTTTTAGTGGTGAGATTTCGCCAAAAAGAAAGCGACATTCAAAGTTCAAAATTCGAAAATCAAGTGCTTTTGGAATTTTCCAATCACCAGAAGTGAGGGAAAAAAAGTAGTGAAAATCACCAGATTTGCTATACTTGGTTTTTAATCTGTAACCAGCAGGTATCAATATTTTGGCTATCCAGATATTGATAGCCATTTTTCCATGATTAAGGATTTGTTTTCCCTATTTGGTTTATAGCCAGATTTGGCTAAATGTTAGACGAGATGATCGCCATTTTTTCTACTACATCTTCCTATGGATGATAGCCACTTTGGCTATAAACAAAAAAATTTCTTAAAAAAACACTGCAAGTTCCAAGGTCAGATTTGACTGAAGTAGGGTCAGCAACAACAATTACTCGGGGGGGGGCGGGGGGGGGTTGAGGGTTGGAGGGGTGGCGGGGCACACACGCACACACGCGTGCTGTCACTACTTTTGGAGAATTGTGGAGGAGGTCATGAGGCTTTTGTTATTGAGTCTAGAGTCTTGACTGGTCATCGGAAGTGTGGCTTACTTACTTATATTTAGAGAGCCTGCGTCTTTTCCTCTTTCCTTCTTTCTTGTCTGGTACCTACCTGGGAAACGTGATTAAAGCGTGGCAGAACAATCGTGCAGTAAAAGTAGACGTAAGTAATAAGAGTTGGCGCTTTAGACCAAAGGAAAGGCAACTCAACAGCAGCAGCCGCAGCTAGCGTTGCAGTCCTGGTAATTGCTTTCTTGTAATACCTAAGCATTTACTATGTAATGGATCCACATACTTACATGGACTTCTATGACGATGCTGGTGAGGATGAAACGAAAAATACCTGGAAGAGGAGAAATTGGAGATGAATCTATCTCAGGGTTTTTTTAATTTATTAAAAAAATATTATTTTCGTTTTATTCAATTTTTTGATGTAGCCAAACTGGCAATCATCCACTAGAAGCTTTAGCCAAATTTGACTATAGACCAGCCATGAATGTAAATATGTTTGAAAGAATCCTTCCAATTTTTGGCTACCAAGCTAGAACCCAATAAGACAAATCTAGCAATTCTTTCAAAAGCATTCCTCCAAATCTGGGTACTAGAAAAACCAAAAACATACATATTATTTTTAGCCATTTTGAAAATAAATTTGGCTAACTTTTGCCAGGAAAAGCAAGAAAATATAGATTGGTCAAATGATGCATTCATGGTCTGCAGATGATTTCCTAGACCTGTAAGTATGTAGTAGTAGGAAGGATCAATCTTTGGTAGTGTTACCTATTATTATCCGCACTTTGCAGCTGATCATTATTAGGCGGCAGGCACTAATGCAAATCAAGACTAAGGAAGGAAGGAAGGAAGGGGAGGAGGAGGAGAAGGAAAAAAAAAAGGAGGCTGAAGGGGATGATGATGGTGGTGGTGATGGTGATGATGTTCTTCATTGTTGTTTACCAACTCCCCCAGTCCCAAGGCAAATCTTTCCACAGGACGAGGAAGGTGAAGGTGTCCTGTAGGCGTCAGAGGAAAGAAAGGTACACAGGTTTTGGGTGGGGGAGAGCTTGGGTGTGGGAATTAGGGGGAAAGGGCCCTTGTTAAGGGCCCCTGAAGGGAGGGAGGCTGGGTGGCAGGTAGAATTGCTCCACAATTGCAAATGGCGAAAGGCTTTGGGTGAACATTCACCTACACTATGGTAAAAGCCCTACAGTTCATCGAAACTAGTGTAGCCTGTGCTGCTGGTCCAAGTATGGACAGGTTAAATCAACTAATATTTCCTTCAAAAGTCATTTTTTTAATCAAATGAAATTTCCAATGGCAAAAGCTACTCAAAATTGAACATCTCCCACACCTAAGGTCTAAAAATTTCCAAATCATCTTCATTAAATCTTACTCATTGAGGGCTTTCTAACATTACCAAGAACACACCCAAATTCCCCTATATTTTTTAGTTTCGATTTAAATAAAATTTCAATGGAAAGATTATTCAAAATTCAATAACTTCTCCATTGTAGATTGAAATATTATGAAACCATCTTGGTGCACTCCACTTATTGGGGACTTTCCAATGGTATCAAGAGCACAACAAGAGGTGTTGTGATTTGAGACATCTCAACATAACAAACAAGGGGTGTGTCACAATGTGGCCTTGCCATTTACATTAGAAAGTATCTTAAGGCAAAAGAAAAATTATGAAAACTCAAATATTTCACCATGCAAAAGTATAATCTTAAAAAAATCCTCTAAAAGAAACCAAAATCCTTCAAGATATTATATCTTGATAACTAATCCCAAGTCTCAACACAAGCCAAAATATTTCAAAAATCCTCACATAAAAATAGACTTATTACCTAGGGGCCAAAATCCCTTAAGCTAATACCTATACTCTATAATGAGTCTAAGCACAATATCCTTGCCTTGATAGGCAAGGCCAACAAACAAACAACTTTCTTTCATAGATAGATTGCTTCTAAATATTATAAATACCCCATGCTCAGACTAAACCAGGGTTTCTGAGTCTAAATCCAGCATTTCTTGGGTTTAATTTTGCCACTAAGAGACCTCATTCAAGAAGGTGAAGGTACCAATGTGGGTGCTGGTTCACCCAGGCCGGGGAGAGTAGACCCAGGTTTTGCCACACTTGTATACCACCTTGTCTTAGGCCCCTTATTTTGGGAGCGTCCCCACCGTAGGGCTCCAATGTATGCCTTATTTTGGCAGTGCCCCCACCCTAGGTCTCTAACCTACCCTTTATTGGGGGAGTGTCCCCACCCTAGGGCTCTAACCTACACCTTATTTGGGGAGTGCCCCCACCCTAGGGCTCTAACCTACCCTTTATTTGAGGCGTGACCCCACCCTAGGGCACCAACCTACAATTTCATGTTGTGGTAGGCTGGTAAGACTGACCACTACACGCCCTCGCCCACACCCACCTTCCCCTCTCTCAACTTAGTATCATCATCATCACTGTAGTCTGTGTGACACCAATCACTTTGTTGGCTCTTTAATGATTCTTTATTGTTAGTGCGAGGGGCGCCCGGGGGGGGGGGGGCGAGAGGTTGGTTAATGGTAGCAGGTCATGAATACCAGGGAGGAGAGTAAAGTAAGCATGCGAGTGTATTTTTGAAGGAATTTTTGTTTGTAGCCAAAGTGGCTATCGACCACAGGGAGATGTAGACAAAGTGGCGAGTATCTCTGGGAGGATTAGCCATATATGGTGGCTATAAACCAAATATCAAGTACAAATCTTTAACCATCCTTCTATATTTTGGCTAAAAAACTAAAAACCAAGTATAAAAATCTAATCTGGTGGTTTTTAGTTTTCTATTTTTTTTTTCCCTGAACTTCTGGCAAATTGAAAATCTCCAAAATTGACTTAATTTCGAAATTTTAATTTTTGATTTCACTTTCTGCCGAAATTTCGCCGATTAAAAAAAAGAGAAAAAGAGGCTGATACATACATATATGTACTTGCATCCTACCCAAGTTCTAATTTTCTTTCTGGAGTTGGAAAGAAAATTGGTGGCTAGCAGAGAGTGATGTTTCTTTCAGGAGTGTACTAGGTTACCCACTAACTCCCAAAAAGGTTCGTAAAAGAGGAGAGCGTAAAAGAAGAACGTCGACTGGTCCGAGTTTTCTTTTCGCTCAGCCCCCCGTCTGTCTTCTCTCTCTCTCTCTCTCTCTTCTCGTGTTTTTGCGTGCTTTGCTTCCCGTGGAGGAAAGAGCAAGGGAGGAGGAGGAGCAGCAGCTCACGTGGTGGTGGTGGTGGTAGGCTGCTGTTCTTCTTGCTATTTGTCCTGTTGTCATCTTCTCTTTGGCTCTTTGGACCAACAAAGACGCCAGTTTGGTTGTCTTCTCGTCCGCGGGATCTTTTCGTTTCTTGGAACTACTCCTCCTTCTCGTTGTTTGTTTCAGCTGTTTGTTTGTTTGTTTGTAGCTCAAAACGAGTTCGTATGTTTCCTAGGGTGTTTGTTCGTTGACTGGTTTCGAAGGCTTTTTTCCCAGTTTGAAAACCTTGAGCAAAATGTGTCTTGCAGCTTTGGTTTGTGGGTTTGGATATGAATCCAGAAGCTAAGTAAGTACCTCAACTACTTGAGAGAGAGAGAAAGGAGATTTTGTTTGATAGCCTCTTTTTCCACGTGTCTGGTGTATTGTGTGTATGAAGAAAGGCGTTACCTCCCTCCCTCCCGGACACACATGCTTCTTGAATTTTGCAAAGCCAGAAGAGAATGTGGTGGGCTTTTTCGAGACGCAAGCGCAATAGAGACATGCATCACTGACAGTGTTTGTGCTAGACTGTTTGGAGAACACTCGTGGTGGTGCAAAACAACGCCAGGGAGCGACAGGAACGACGTTCCTCGCCCGCTATGCAGGCAGCAGAGGTAGAGAGCAGATCGTAGGTCTCCTTCTCCTTCTCCCTCCCCTCCCTTCCACACTGCATTCATTCGTGTCAAGAAAGGAAGCAGCGTCAGTAGCATGATCATCATCCGGAGCTTCTTCGGCTGAAGAGCACGTAGTTACAGTTCATCATCCTTCTCAAGCAGCCGCTCTACAGAGAGCTTTGAAGATGTTTGGGAGAATTGCAGTTGACCAAGGAGAACAGGGAAGAGGAGGCAGAAGAGGAAATAAGTTGTTGGCAGATTGAGAACACTCTTGTGGTGGTGGGAAAGCAAGGGTTTGGTGGTGGTAAGAAAGTCGTCAGCCACGGAGTCGTCTCCGGAGAACGCGAAGGCGGAGGAGGAAGAGGAAGAGATGAGCACCTCTTCCTTTCCTGATGAGGTGCTGGAGCATGTCTTGGTTTTCCTGACACGCCATGAGGACAGGAATGCAGTGTCACAGGTGTGCAAGGCGTGGTGCAGCACAGAGGGAGCGAGCAGGAAGAAAGTGTTCATAGGCAACTGTTATGCTCTTTCTCCAGAGGATCTTGTGCGCCGTTTCCGAAAGATCACAACGCTGGTCATGAAGGGCCGTCCCAGGTTCACAGACTTTGGTCTCGTCCCTCATAACTGGGGTGCTCACATGTATCCTTGGATTCGTACCATGGCCCTCCACTACCCCGGCCTGGAGGAGCTTCGCTTGAAGCGCATGACTGTCAGTGATGAGAGCTTGGAAACGATTGCTCGCTGTTTCTCTAGTTTTCGGGCTCTTTCTCTCACCAGCTGTGATGGCTTCAGCACCGATGGTCTTGCACATATCACCAGGCATTGTGGGTATGTTTTTCTTGCTGTTATTGTTGTTGTTCCTCTACTTCTTCTACACAGCTGCTGTCTCAAGCTTTCTTCATCTTTGCTGGTGGGAAGAATTATTATTATTACTGGAAATCTGTGCTTTGGGGTTTTTTTTCAAGGTGATTTCCATATGTTGATTTTATATCGCAGCATGGATCTGCTTCTTGTCTGTCTGTCTGTCTGACTGACTGACTTCCCCATGGGTGTGTGCACTGGCATGCAGGAATCTAGCAGAGTTGGAGCTGCAGGAGAATGAAATCGATTTCCGAAGTGGAGATTGGTTGACGAGTTTTCCTGATACGTACACATCGTTAGTGTCTCTCAACTTTGCCACCGTTCGCCCCACAGCAAATTATGTAGATGTGGATGCCCTTGAGCGGCTTGTGGCACGCTGCCCTTTGCTGCGAAAGCTTAAGCTCAACAAGGAGATCACCCTGAAACAGCTGCAGCGACTACTTCTCCGGGCTCCTAATCTTGTAGATCTGGGCACTGGATCTTATTCCCACAACCTGTCATGGGCAGAGCTGTCGGAACTGCAGACCACTTTAGCCAGATGCAAGGATCTGAGGAGTCTGTCAATCATCTGGGATGTGGCGGCCATGTTTGTGCGAACGTTATACCCTGTCTGTCTCAATCTCACCACCCTCAACCTCAGTGATGTCCATCTCCCTACTGCTGATTTTGCAAAGCTCATCAGCCACTGCCCTAAGCTGCAGCGATTGCTGGTTAGTTCCTTCCTCCAAACTCCCTTGACTTGATCATGGTGGCTTTTCTTTCCATTCGCACATTTCCAACATTCTGACTACATTTGGTCCCTCTTTGTGTGTTTTCCACATACTGCATCTACTTTCCCTGCCATCTCCATGTTCAGTGTTTGTTGCACCAGATGACTTGGATTGTAGCAATGGGAGCTTGCACACTTATTACTCTTCCTTGAGATATTTGCCCCTTATGTGACTGTGTTTCTGTGTGTCAAGAGCCAGTGCTTTTGACTGTCTCTGTAGCTGCAGTTTTGGCCTGTTGATGCTCAATACAATTGTCAGTTTGTGTTTATACATACATGTGTTGTGTGGTATAGCTATGGGCAAGCAAGTGCCTTACATTCCATCTGTAAACACCTTAACAGTCAACTGTATCTCTAGACCTAACCATATGTGCGGGTTTTTTTTTTCAGTTCTTTTGTTTTGTAGTGTTGCTTTCTGTTTCATGAGCATTTTCATCTAAGAGGAAATGTGGGAAGTGAATATTCTGGTTGATCTGCTATTTGATGTTTAATTTGATGTACCATCAGGTGCAAGATGATGTTGGAGATAAGGGGCTGCAGGCTGCTGCAAGGTATTGCAAAGATTTGAGAGAGTTGAGAGTGTTTCCAGCTAGGGATGATGGCTGTGCGACAGAGGGCGGTCTTGTAGCAATCTCAGAGGGCTGCCCAGACTTAAGGAAGATTCTCTATTTCTGCAAGCAAATGACAAATGCAGCCATGGCCACATTTGCCAGGAATTGCCAGAATATGACACACTTCCGCCTGGCTATATTGAAACCGTATGAGAGGGACTGTGTTACACAGGAACCTTTGGATGAAGGGTTCGGGGCTGTATGCAGGGAGTGCAAAGATTTGGAACGTCTAGCTCTCTCTGGCTTCCTGACAGATAAGACCTTTGAGTACATTGGCCAGTTTGCAAAGAAACTTGAAACCCTGTCAGTTGCGTTTGCAGGGGAGACGGACTTAGGCATGCAGTATATTTTGGCTGGGTGTACAAAGTTGCGGAAGCTGGAAATTAGGGACTGTCCATTTGGTGATGAAGCCTTGCTTGCAGGGATCAGGAGGTACTTGACAATGAGATCTTTGTGGATGTCATCATGCCGGATCACTCGGTTGGGTTGCCAGTTCCTGGCTGAAAAGAACCCACATCTCAATGTGGAGATCATCAAGGATAATGAAGCCACCGAACAGCTTGTTGAGAAACTGTATGTGTATCGCACCATTGCAGGGCATCGCAACGATGCCCCATCCTCTGTGGAAACATTGTAGTTGATGATGGACATCACTTATAGTGCAAATCTTCCACCTGTTTTCTGTCCCTTGAACTGTTTACTTTCTGCCAATTCTAAGACTTGTACAGAGTGGAAGATGGGGAGAGGATGGACAGATGATGAGGTGGGTTGGCCTTCAAAAGTGAAGGGAGCTTACAAAAGGCTTGCTTTTGCTGTCAGGTGTAGGTTTTCGAGTGGGCACTGCCTTTTATTATTTGTGACCTTTTTTTCTTTTTTCTTTTTTCGTATTGGGAAAATCTTTGCATAGAGTTTCCAGAGTATTCAGCTTCCAGCAAGGAAGCCAGAGATCGTATGGGACCTTTTTACCTGTATAGTTGTGGGTCTATTATGTCTTTTTTAAAAATCTATATTCAAGGTTCAGTCTTCAACCTACACAGGTGGTGGTGCTGCTGATTGGCTCAGTCTTGAATACTTTCTTCAGGTGAACTGAGAAGGGTTGAGTTTTTTAAAAAAAGGTGAGGGTTTTTAAAATCTTTCTGTATTCCAACTGTGCTGTTGTTGGATGCTTCCTTCTTGTTGCTGGGAAGTTGCTGCAAGTTCTTCTAAGTTAAGGATCATGTGGCTAATGGTTTGTCCATGTCCAATGTATGGCCCTGCTTATTGGAATCAAACCTCAATATACATACGCTGCTTATTTGATGTCAATTGCCTTGCATAGTTTCTGGTATTGTTTTACCTTCCAAGGTCCTTGGCTGGAAAGGAAAACAATTTCACAATGACAAGTCATAAGGTGGACAGCTGTATTAAGTTGCATGTTCTGTAATTCCCAGGCATGTGCATCTAGATTTTTCAGTGCATATGTATGATTTCCACTCAGCCTCATTTGTTTGTTGCTGTGTGAGATTTCCTTTTTTTCTTTGTTTGTCTATTTGAAAAGCAATCAGTTTTGTTGCTGATGAGTTTTTAATTTTCAATTGCATCTGTCACTGTGATCTACTTTGCTGGATTTTGATTTTATCAATCTGACAAATTGAGTCGTGCTAAGTGGTAGATGTGAACTTGCTTGCAGAGAGAATGATCAGGGACAGTGAACATCTAGATGTTCGACAACGGAGCTAAATCTACAAACAAACGAGATGGTTTTTTAATGCCATAGATCGGTTCACCTCCATTTAACTGTCAATGAAAGAGCTCTTTTTCTCCTGAAGTCAAGTCCAAACTCAACCTTGTTTTCTGCTGATGCTAACTGCTACCAGCTCCTTGACCAGATCTACGACCTGCCAATCATGCCAAAAGGAAAATTTGACCGTGGCAAGAGGATTTCCCTTCCTGAACAATCTATGTGCTTGAATAAATCCCTTGTCAGGCAAGATCTGGGAAGTCATGATACAAACAAGAGCAAATCTTTTAGACACAAAATGAAATGGGACTGCAGCATGTGTTTCTGCAACCTCTTCCTTGTGGGTTCTTTTCAACACCCACAACATGCACCCATGGTGCCAAGCTTCCACCAATGCTTTGGCCAAACTTGTGACAAAATGAGAAGTTCAGATGAAAACAGTATGCAGGGGGAAAGAAAAATGGGGGACCACACAACTTTTCTCACCCAAAGAAGTTTTTAACCCCCCAGGTTTGGATTTGCCTTAGCTATGGTCTCACAGTTGCTTATATGTATCTATTGAGGTAGTTTGTTTTGTTTATTTGTCATGTTGAGATTTCTCAAACTATGGCCCCCGCATGGAACTCTTAACTCTGGATGCTGTTGGAACTCTCTTGATGAGTAAGGGTGTGCCGAGGTGATTTTGTATTGTTTAAACATACAGTGAAAGACTTATTGAATATTGAACAATTTTGTCAACAAATTCATCATTAAAATTTGTAGCAAAATTGAGGCAATCTCTTGTTACTGTTGGAAAGCTTTGAATGAGTGGGATTTCTTGGAGGTGATTTCATAGTTTTTAGACCTAAGAAGATGAGGGTAGATATTGAATTTGGAGTAATTTTCGTCACTGAAAATTAATTAAAAATTTAAAATATTTTTAAACATCATATGCGATCAAGAGCACAAAACCAACACTCTTAATTGAACTTACTAACAACCTAATATCTAAAATATTATATATTATATTATTAACATTGAGTATTTAAAATATCCTCTATAATTGTTGTAAATTGAATATGTAAAGATAATGTTATTGTAAAACGAATTAAATTATAGTTCTCATCCAACAACTAATTATGACATTTCATATTTTCACTTGTGTATTTTCTAAAATTAAAAAAAAAAATCACCAAGGATGCAAAATGATATGCCACTTCCAAGCCATAACAAAAAGGGTTTGTTGGTTTCTTTAGGCTTTGTTGTATTGGGCTTCTTGTGTAGGTATATGCAAGGGATTTAAAACAAACTCACTTTTGCATTTTGTTGTACTCTATTGTTCTTGCCCCTTCCCACCCTTTATATGGTTTCTTGGTTTTTTCTCGACTACTTTCTCTTTGCATTTGTTTTTTCAGGTTTTGTTGTGTTGGGCTTCTTATGTAAAGTATCTGTTGGGAACTTAAACCGAATCAACTTTGTTGGTTTCTTTTGTATTGTCCTCTCTCCTTGTGTTTGTTTCTTTAGATTTTGTTATATTGAGCTTTTGTGTATCATTTGCAGGGCATCTAAAACAAACCAATTTTTTGTTGTTGTTAATGAAGGTCACACAAATAACATTGATTTTTTTCTCTTTCTTTTATGGTTTGATAGTCATGTAGCACGGAGGACAAAATTCTAATCAAATCATAATGTGAAGGCCAAAAAAACTTTGCATGCAGTAAGAGCTATTGAATTTCTAGCCCATGACACCAGAGCAATGCTAGTATTTTCATCATTTCAGGATTTAGGGTTTTACTTATTGTTCATACTACCAAGATGAAAAGATGTTATGGCCATTGCCTAACTAAAGTTTCTTTTGATACAATTTACAATGTATCACAAATGCAATTGCATTTGCATAACAACATAAATAATAAAATTATATCTTCATTCTTTAAATACTCGTATTTGAACACATTATAAAACAAAAGATGTGTCACACTCTGACCTTGCCATTTGCATTAAAAAGTATTTTTAGGCAAAAGAAGAAATATGAAATTTCAAATATTTCACCATGCAAAAATATAATCTTCAAAAAATCCTCTAAAAGAAACCAAAAGCCTTCAAGATATTATAACTCTGTATCTAATCTCAAGTTTCAACACTAGCCAAAATATCATCTTTCAAAAATCCTCATATCAAAATCAACCTATTACCTAGGGGCCAAACTCCCTTAAGCTACTATACTCTATATTGAATCTGAACACAATATCCTTGCCTTGGTAGGCAAGTCCAATAAAATGGTCGATTCTCATTGGCAGTGCATAGCAACATGGAGCCCAAATTTGATAAAAGAAGAAACTTATCACAGCATCTCACACATACACACATCCAGCCACATCAAAAAATCCATAGAAACAAGCTAAATTAGTTCCCTTCATTTTCCCACAACCAGGTGTGAAGATCTTGATTAGGACCTCAAAGAAGGTTGATTGTGGGGGTCTCACCACCACCACCAAAAAGCTGTGGAAATCTCACAAAGCTTCCTCCTCAAAGAGAAAGAGAGACTTATGTAGATGAGAAGTGGGAAAAGGGTTTGATATGTAGACCATGTTTGGCCTTGGTTCCTCTTCCCACTGTTTTGACCTGGTTTCCACCTGGTTCCTTTTCACACTGGACTGACCTAGTTCAGCCGTGGTTCGTTTTCCCACTGGACTCCCTGGTTTGGCCTTCGTTCCTCTTCCCACTGGACTGACCAGGATTGGCCTCGTTCCTTTTTCCATTGGCTGACCTTGTTTCCCTCTGATTCATTTTTGCACCAGAGTGACCTGGTTTGGCTCGGGTTCCTCGTCCTACGGGAGTGATCTGCATTGGCCTGATTCAATTTCACACAGGAGTGACCTGGTTTGGCCTGGTTCCTTTTCTCATTGGACTGATCTGGGTTGTCTTTTTCCCACTGAACTGACCTGATTTTCCCTGGTTCCTTTTTCCCACTAGACTAACCAGGATTGGCCTGGTTCCTTTTCCCAATTGATGACTTGGTTTCTTTTCACACTGGACTGACCTGGTTTGGCCATGGTTCCTTTTCCTACTGGACTGACCTGGTTTGGCCATGGTTTCTTTTCACACTGGACTGAACTGGTTTGGCCGTGGTTCCTTTTCCTACTGGACTGACCTGGTTTGGCCATGGTTCCTTTTCCCACTGGACTGACCTGGTTTGGCCGTGGTCCCTTGTCCCACTGGACTGACCAGGAATCGCTTTGGTGCCTCTGTCCCATTGGACTGACCAGGATTGGCCTGGTTTCTCTTCCCAGTGGACTGACCTGGTTTGGGCCTGGTTCGTTTTCCCACTGGAATGACCCTTGCGCGGCAATGGGCCAGTGGGAATCTTTGCGTGTTGATTCTGCTCTGTCGCCGGTTCGGAGGAAGGAGGAGCAGAAGGAACCGGCAGCGGAAGCAGGAGCTCCGATCGTCATCGCTGCCACGCTGCTGTTGCTGCTGCATTTCTCGGCCTCTCCTGTTGCTCCTTCGAGTGTCTGCAGTATTTTGGTTTTGGGTTTTGTGTTCCGTTTTGGATGGGTGGTGAGAAAGTTGCGCTGGATTAGGAAGGCGTATGTGTGTGTTGCGGAGGGAGGAAGGAGGGAGCGCGGATCTCGTGGGGACGAGCGAGAAGCACGGCAGAAGGAAGGAAAGAAAGAAGACGAGAGAAGTGGAGTGGTGTAGAGGAAGAAGAGGCGGGGGATTTTGTTTTTGGTTCGGTGGAAAGGGGTGAGGGGGAGTTAGGGAAGGGATACTGAAAAATAGATATTGGTGGGTGTGTTGGAAACGGGAAGAACTGGATTGGAGGAGGCTTATGGTCATGGGAAGTTCGGGCTCCAAGCTGGAGAAGGCGTTGGGGGATCAGTTTCCAGAGGGAGAGCGCTATTTCGGTCTCGAGAATTTCGGCAATACGTGCTACTGCAATAGCGTGCTTCAGGTAGGTCTGTTCGCTGGATAGGGATTTACGGCCCCGAAGAAGAAGAAAAATGGAAATGAGGAAATTGGTCATGGACAAACGACCTGCTGTGTTGTTGTTGAGAGAAGCAAAGGTCTGTGTGTTGTGTAGGGAGAGCTTGGAACCCTAATTCTAGGGTTAGGGGAAACCAAACCAAAAGCAAAAGGGAATTGTGAGAATGCTGGATAGTCTGATGACAGGTCACATGTTTTCAGAAATTGAGAGAGATGGGACAATTGGAAATGGGATCAAGGATTTCATGGCATGGTCTGGAAGAGTTCCACCCTGCCCCCCCCCCCCCCCCCCCTTGCCCCCAATGATGTGTGAATTCCCAAAGATTGTGCTTGTTTGCTTCTGTATTGCTGCAGATACACAAGAGTAACTTATGGTTTCTGCTGTTGCTTTAGAGACTCTACAACTATTGTATAGCATGTGAAAATTGGAAATGTGATGGAGGATTTCATGGCATGGGTCTGGTGTAGGTTTTTTTTTCCTTCACCATGTGTGAATTCCCAAAGATTGTGCTTGCTTGCTTCTGTATTTATGTAGATTCACAAGAGTAACTCATGGATGCTGTTGTTGCTTTAGAGACTCTAAAACTATTGTATAATATGTGAAAAATGGAAATGGGATTGAGGATTTCATGGCATAAGTCTGGCTAGGTTTTCTCACCATGTGTGAATTCCTGAAGATTCTGCTTGCTTGCTTCTGTATTGCTGCAGATCCACAACAGTAACTCATGGATGCTATTGTTTCTTTAGAGAGTCTCTAAAACTATTGTATAATATCTTCTCACACTTTTGGTGGGGATGTAGGCTCTTTACTTTTGTTTGCCATTCAGGGACCAATTACTGGAGTACTCTGGTCAGAACAAGACAATTGGGGAGACAGAGGACAATCTTCTTACTTGTTTGTCAGAATTGTTTACACAAGTAAGCTTTTCTTTCCTCCTTCTTGCACCTAGGGACCAATGGCAATGCCAGTGTAGAGCCCCCTGTATCACTGTTTGGTCTTGCTTGTCAGTACAGACAGCATTAAGAGTGCGATTGAGTTGATGGTTGAAATCTTGAATATTCCAGCATATGTGGAAGAAGAAGCACTTTGTGCTTAGAATTGTCAGATTAGGGTAGTACCACCACTCTGGGCATGGTCTGGTTGCTTATATTTTTTGTTGCGTTCCTGCAGTAATAATGTCTGATTCTCTATGGAGGTTTCCTTGGAAGCTTTCACCTGCCCTTTTGAGTTTTTTTTTCCTGATGCCAATGTGATATCTTGGGGTATTGTCCTCAGATCAATTCACAGAAGAAGAAGACAGGTGTGATTGCTCCAAAGCGATTTGTACAGAGGGTTAAGAAACAAAATGAGCTTTTTCGCAGCTACATGCACCAGGTGCATGCCTAGCCCTCACTCTGCAGAGAATTGTAATACTGAACTGTTATCTCCAGGGAATAGACATTTTGGGTATGTTTCAGATTTGGTCCAGTGGTGTACTTAAGGATAGGTTCAGGATGCAGGAGGCCCTGACCATTAATCTTCTATGTAGGCTGGTCTATCCTTAGGCTCAGATGCTTGCTTGTACAGGAACAAGCTAAAATGAAATGAAGCTTACACTCACAAGCTTGTTGCAGCTTGAGAATGAGGATTCTATTGAATTTTTTAAACCTATGTCTCTAGGGTCTTCCTATTGCTTCTGGAAATGCTATAGGAACCCAGGATGCAGATGTTTATATGTGGTTTGCCCCAAGTTTTGGGTGGACTATTATAAATCTTACTATAGCCACTTTGAGGAGCTGATGAAGTCAGTGAGGAGACATGGCAGGTCGTCTCTGCTATTCATGATGAAAGACATCCATAGTCTGGCACTTTGTGAGTGACACTCATAAGGCTATGACTGCACTCATTCTTGTCATGTTTGCCTTCAAAATGTTGTGGAGATTCTCTGCACTCTTATAGAAATGTTGAGATTTGGTTAAAATGAGGTAGACCACAGTGGATGGTTTGCTGTGCCTGTGGAAACCATTTAGCATTTTGTCAAGGGTTGTGAATTATGTGGGCACAATATTGGGGATTGTAGCTTTGCACAAGCTGGAATGGCATGTGTAGAAGCACCCTTGTCTTCCAGGTAGTTCTGTTTCACCAATAACAGCACCTTGCTCAATAAGGAAGCACTGCTAGGAAACAAACATGATTGTCTGCTTGATTTTTGCAGGATGCACATGAGTTTTTAAACTTCTTGTTAAATGAATTGGTCGACATTTTGGAAAAGGAGGCTAGAGCAGCCAAGTCAAATTCAGGAAAGCAGGCGCCTTTAGAAAAGCTTCAAAATGGAGCACTGAATGGAATGGCTAATGGTAATCATAAAGAGCCTATGGTCACCTGGGTGCATAAAATCTTCCAGGTAAATTTATGTTCCATCTCTGTTTTTTGCATGTGCCTCTCTGTTTTGTGCTGAACCATGCATTCTTAACCTGATGTTTGCATTGTCTTCCTTCGCAGGGAACTTTGACAAATGAGACCAGGTGCTTGCGGTGTGAAACAATCACTGCTCGAGATGAAACATTCTTGGACCTTAGCCTTGATATCGAACAGAATAGCTCTATAACAAGTTGTCTCCGCAATTTCAGTTCTACTGAGACCCTGAATGCCGAGGATAAGTTTTTTTGTGACAAGTGCTGCAGGTATGTGCTTTCTTTGAACTGCTGCACTTTTGAAGGAGTCTTGGAATGTGTGTCCCCTGCCCAACCCACTTTTTTTCCAAAGGTCTAAGTCAGAGTTTTTATTTCTCCTACTCTCTCTGCAAACTTAGTCTGCTCAGCAAATGAAGAGTGTTTGTTAGACCAGGCATTAGCACTGAGAACTTCTGGAATGCTTCTGCCAGTTTGCAGGAGGCACAGAAGAGAATGAAGATAAAGTCACCACCACGCATCCTAGCACTGCACCTCAAGCGCTTCAAGTACATTGAGCAGCTTGGCCGGTACAAGAAGCTCTCTTACCGGGTGGTCTTCCCTCTGGAGCTCAAGCTATGTAATACCACAGATGATGCTCCAGGGTCAGAAGCAGAGTACTCCCTGTTTGCCGTGGTTGTGCATGTGGGCAGCGGACCCAATCATGGGCACTATGTGAGTCTGGTAAAGAGTCATAACCATTGGCTCTTCTTTGATGATGAAAATGTTGAGATAATTGATGAGTCAGTCGTGCAGACATTTTTTGGGTCTACGCAGGAGTATTCTAACAATACAGACCATGGCTATATCTTGTTCTATGAGAGCTTGGAGCCTAAGCACTGACACTTGGGGATCCTAACACGAGTTCATTCTGCGGAAAACACCCTTTCTTCAACTTTTCTTTCATACATTTCTGAGGAACGCCATGGCCACACTTTTTGTGCACGGGAAGATAAACAGTAGGGTACTCCTTAGGAGTGAGAGTGGATGAGATGAGTTACACGGCAAATTGGTTCTCACAGATATTGTTCTGTTAGAGAGTTATTGAAGAAGGAGATAGTTAGTTCGAAGCTGGCTGATCAAGTTCAACCCTTTGTACGCAGAAAATGATTCTTGGGAGAATTAGGTAGTCCCAAATGCTAGTGATGGTACTTGAAACAAGCTATATAGATGGACCAAATTCTGATAAATTGTTTCTTTGTACACTGTTTCCCCCATGAGATGGAGAGAAAGTTCACAAATATTCCACTAGTGTAATATACTGGAGTTTGCCTTTTGTAAAGATCAGGGACTGCTTTTTGATTGTAAAGTTTGGAGCACTGACTAGGTGGCTTCAACAAACAATGCTTTAAAGTGCAAGACACTTGTATGGCCAGCAACTCCAGTTTTTCTCTAATTTGTGAATGCTTGGTTTCTTGTTTGCATCTCTAAATCTTCAAGCTTGTTGAATTCCTCAACCTTGAGTAGATCCACATCTGGTGTTGGTGTTCTATTTGTGTACTGCATCAGGTCAAACATCACATAGAGATTGAAGAGTTGCAGTATAATTTATTCTCTTTGTAACATCCAGGATCTGGCAGAGGTTTCACCCATTGATTATTGTGTATTTTTACTGTGCAAGAAGAGCAGTTTCAGTATGTGCTAAGTACAGAAATTTCCCAGTTGAAAATGTGAGAATTTTAATGTAGTTGGGTTATAGTATAATGTAGAAAATGTAGGCCATAAATTTTATATAGGGTCTGTTAAACAGGCTTCAGTCTAGGTGTGAGAAGATTCCTGTGTGGCCAATGAGATTGTTAGAATGGCAAGCCTTGAACTGTTTTGAGGAGTTCTCTTTAGGAAACTGTTGCTTAGATGTTGTACTTAAATGTTGCATGGCTTTTGCATGGGCACATAAAAAAGAAGTGCAAAGTGCAAGGAACTTTTAACAGGAATTTGGAGCTTTTAACACACTCTTCTCTAGTTTTGCTGAGGTGAGGATAAACCCTAACATTTTTGCATACATTTTGAACCTTGCAAGCTCCTCATACTTAACAGACAGGTTCTGCTGGACTACTAGTGCTCTTTGTTTTTCTGAAGGTCTACATATCTGCCTGTTTTAAGCTCTCTAAATATGCTGCCACTATTCAAACAGTGCAAATTTACTACCTCCACACCCAAAAGTTCAATTAGAACAACTAGGTTGACATAGGCTTTACTAACCAAGTTCTATTTGTCAACAATAGCTGCCCACACAGTTCTTATGAGCTCCCAAGTTGCTGTTTTTGGGGGGAAGAGGCTTCAACTTGTCATGATGAAATTTGCTACTTTAGAATCCAAGAGGCTTTTGAAACACATAAATACAACACAATTTGCCAAAACATTGTTTAGTTTTTCCTACCCTCTATGAGAAGGATGTGATATCCTTGCCTGCACCCACAATACACACCACCCATCCAGATATGCAGTCATTTCACTAACTACAAAAGTGCCATTTCATTTTATTACTCCACTCCTGAGTGCACAACTTTGAACCCATAATAACAAAACCCTCCTCCTACTCCTATTTGAAAATTTGAATCATCTATCAATTTGCTTTGCATCAAGAAATATGCATCAGAAAAGAGTTTGTTTGTTTGGAGTTTACGCAGATCTGAAGGGGGCAGACATGGAGCCAACTGGTGTGGAAAAGGCCACCTCTTGAAATGGTCCTGCTGTTCCCAACTTTGCTCTAGGAATCCATCCCAGATCTCCTCCATTCTTATATGACTTGCATTCAGAGTATTTTTGTGCTAACTGTTTCAATGCATACAAGATTGGTCAACTGAAAGGGTAACATATCTTGCACCATAAAGTATGTTTTATGGGAAATGGCAATTTTGTTAACAAAAAAAATCAAAATAGAACAAAACTTCCAAACTAATATGTAAGGGATTCAGTTGCTAAACAAATGCAAAAAATGAACCACCCATCAAAAGTTGCGATGGAAGATGGACAAATAGAATGCAAAGAGAAAATCCTCCTTTTCTATAGCAAACCACTTATTTGCCTTCATAAATACATGGAATTACAAAATATCTCTAGGGGTGATGTGCATAAAATTTTACATAAATGAAGAAGATCCATGTTTAGGCAGGCCTTTCATTGTTGAAATCAACACCACTATAGCTTAATAAACTAGTCGAAAGAAGTGGTTGCAATTTGAAGATTGACCTGTGCAAAGTGGTTTGGAGGAACCTTGAATCCAATATCCAGAAAGTCGGTCTGCATCTTCTTGTAAATTTCAGCTATCAATCCCATCCGACCTGTCAAGATGTGCCTCACTGTAGCAGCTCACTCCCCTTTGAAATCTTGTGAGAATTGGTACTGCCAACACTTTGATGATACAGAAATGAGACAGCCTTAGTTTACTATATTCTACTGCACCCAATGCCAGAATGGGAATTAAGAACTAACTAGTTTTGGAGATACATGTACAGAGAACTCTTGCTTGCAAGTCTGGTGAGCAAAGTGAGGGGACAAGCAATTGAAGAACAAGTGAGCATTACCTTTAACATAAGAGCAAGTGCCCATGGCATCCATTTTGGATTCTCTTCTTGCCTGTAATCTTTCCTCAACCTCAATTTGTGCAGCTCCCTTGCCCTTTTTCTGCAATTTCCCTTCCCTTCCAAAGACTTATTGCTGACCAATAAGGCTGAAGTTTTTGCTTATGTCCTGGGCAGTGTTTTGTTTTTTCCCCAAATTTTCAGTGTTGCATCACTAATGAGCATCTGAAGAAAGATTTAGCATTAACTAGCAACATGTTTCTAGAAAAGTAACCACACATAAAAAACTAGTGAACAAATACCCCAAACTAAAAAGTCATTCAAAATGTGATGAATTTTTTTCCAAAAAGATTTTTTTTTTCCTGAATAGTTGAATTTTTTAGAAGGGAATTTGCACAAAATATTGTCATTTAACCCTTGTTTTGGTCAATAGGATGCAAAAATTTGCTACAAAAAAACAATGATGTTGGGACAATAAAATCTTGGAAACTAACTAAAAAGTTTGAGATTTCAAAGCAAAATTCATGTGCAATTTTGTTACATAGGATTGATTATATTCTCAGATTTCCTCCGATGATTCAAGTGAGGACTTCAGCTACAAAAAAAGGTTCTACAATTGTGGGCATCATCCATCAGCTTCATAGAGAAAAAAAAGTTGAATCTAAAATTCCTGGATCAAATTATATTTGATGTTGTGCCATATCGTTTCAAATTCAAATTTGAATATGAAAGATGGTTTCAGATTCAAACAATCTGCAAAGATGGTTTCAAATTATAATGTTCAATCTTGAAATACGGGTTTCCAAATTTAGGTTTTGAAACAAATGTTACATTTGCATGAGTGTTGATACTCAGATGATTTCATCGCTAAATTTGTGGCAATACCACTTGCTTCAATACCAAGCAGCTTGTCACATAATGGCTCTACCCTTTCGATGACATCCATGAGGATGAAAAAATTTCAACATACTAACACGTGGTGGTTGGCATGGTGAAGCCCAAGTGGATACTTAAGTTATTCTGGAAATGTTTCTATAGTGGACTCCACATGACCCAAGAATCATAGGGATACCAAACTTTGGCCTGTTTCTGGGTGCATCACAATCTCTATACTCTAAAGGGCGAAGGCAATAAGAAGGGGTTTGATTCTTGTAGTTTGTGTGCTCCTATGGATTGAAATGGCATTTCAGTCTGTGGGAGCACACAGACAAGCAAGAATCAAACCCACCTTTCTTTTCATAGGGTCTGCCTTTTCAAGGTAGAGATATTGTCATGCACCCAGAAACAGGCCAAAGTTCGGTATCCCTACATGCTTGGGTCATGCCAGGGTAGGTGGTAGCCTAGGGTACGCAAATATTGACGAGAGGAGAGAGAAAGGCAAACCTCCATGAGAGTTTTGGTACGATTGAACGCCACAGAGAAGGAGGATTTGCGTTTGGAGTCAGAGGGTTGGAACGAGGTCGAGGATTTGCGACGCTCTATGAAGGAATTGTGGCGGGTATGCGAAGCTCGACCCGTGTGGGAGTTCTCGATGGGATATGAAGAAGAATCGCCGATGTTGAGGGATCCACCGTAGAGGGAAGATCGTGAATAACGTCTGGCTTCATCCAAAGCAACCAAATGCGCAGGTCTTATAAGCAGATCCTTGAAGATTGAGCCTCGTCTTCTGGCTTCTTGGAAAGCAGCATCGTGGCTACTTGGGGAATCATTTTGGTATTTCTCTTCATCAGCGGCAGACATCTTTGACGCACTCTTGGCCATGAACCTCCTGCCCTCCATTGTCATGGGCGGGGGTCGTGTTTTCATGGGACCAGGAGTTAAAGTTCCATGCGGAGTGTTTGCTGAAGGATGCACCGCTCTTATTTCCTTCTCCAGAACTAGTTGCAAAGCTTTCTCGTTCCGGTAGCTCTCTCTGAATGCCAATTCTCTCACAAGTGGTAAAGCTTGGATGCTCTCTTGTCGAATTTTGCTCGCCATGATGGTAGTCAAACGTGAAGTGAGTCTTTGAAAAAAAATGGATCAAGGACCTTGCAAAACTTAGGGTTTTACCACAAATTTGTTTGGACATCCAGTTCGATTATTTCACATAGATCTCCAACGAACTACCGCCCTGATCTCCACCAAAAAAAAGTGTCAGGACCATGGTTTTCTTCTTCACATCAATTTCCACCCGTGAACTTCTCTTGCTCGAAGAGCTTTCGTTGTTTATCGAATGGTCTTGTGCGTGTTTGTATAGAAACATCATGGGCATTTCAAAAAATGGGATCCTTTGTGCAACACAACGAAACCCTCACTAAATAGGACAGTTAGCCACATACTTCTTCTGATCATTGCAATGAACTCCCTCTTGTGTAGAGAAATCAAGAATACCAATGTTTGCTTGATTCACCTCACATTTCCCTGCTAAGAAAGGGCAACAATTCCTTCTCAAGAATGGGTTTTGTGTAAGATAACAGCCGAGGAGGGTGGGGAGGGCCCGTTCTTTTGGGAATACCCCAGCCTGAGGGTCGTTTGCAACTTTGAAGTGCTAAAAGAGCAAACTCCACTGCTGCACTGTACTGTATATGTAGGATATGGAGAACGTTTCTCTGATTCCGAAATAATTTAAATCCCAAAACCGGCGGTTCTTTTTTAAATTCAAATTACAGCACAGTACTGGTAAATTGACTTGTACAAGAATGAATTTGTTGAGACAGAAGGGTAAATTTGTTGTGGCCCCTCTTTTGGGCGGTTTGCCTGCCTAGACTTTGGTCCTTGCCCCTTGTTTCTTTTTCTCTCCCTTTCTTGGGTGCTTTCTTTTTATGGAGTTTACCCGGGTTTCATCAGGTAAATTGACTTACTTGAGAACCTGTTGAGAATAGGTAGAGTGTTCTTTGGAAGGGCAATTGGTCCAGGCCCCAAAAAGTGGGAGCCAATTTTAGGAATCGAATTTCCATGCAACCAATGAGAAGTCATGAAGTGAAGGGGAGCCTCCTCCCTTATTTTCTTGCAGGTGGGGCTGGGGGAGTAAAGTCGTGTTTGGTGTGGAGAGTGGACTTTCCAACGTCATTTTCCACTTGGACAGTGGACTTTTGATGCAAGTTTGGGGGCGGGGGGGGGTTGAGGGGGTCAAAGCAAAGAGTTCCCAAGTTTCTGACATGTTCCCAGAGAGTTCTCAATAACACCTCACTTTTATCTCATATGCTTTGGCAAATGTTGTTCTCCTTGCTCCCCAAAGAGTTCTCAGTAGCACCTCACTTTTATCTCATATGCTTTGTTAAATGTTGTTCTCCTTTCACCTATTTAGGTGGGCTGAAGGGGAGGAACTCTATACTTCAAAATAGAACCTTCTATCTTGACGACCTCCACAGTTTCTTTTTTTTGACTGATGGGCCAATCAAATTGGTTCATTGTGAAAAAAGATAGAACTTGGGAGACGCCTCATATAATGAACAGGTAAACAGGTAAACTTGGGAGAGGTGAACAGGTAGAAAAGAGGGCGTAATTCTCAACTACGAAAATTCTAGTTCCAGTAAGATGAGACTGCGCACATGATCGGGTTCCGGTTGCAACAGGAACGACGAGGATACCGCCGAAGCACCGGTGTTCCGCTTGTGTTTCTCTTGGCGCGAAGGGTTTTGCTGTCGCAGACGAATAGAGAGCAGGGCATGGAGCAGCAGCAGCAAGCGAGTCAGACCGGGGCGATGAAGCCGGACTCCTCCTCCGCTACAGGAGTTGTGTTGTCCGTAGAGCACCCGATTCCGCCTCGACGTCGTCTCGTCAAATCTGCTTCCGCCGCGGCAGCGTACGTATGTATTTTGTTTTGAGCTTGAAAGTAGCGAATTTAGCAATGGGATGAGAGAGTTTTGTGCGCGTTTGTGGACGAACAAACGAGTGTGCGTGTGCGTGTGCTTTGGTTCTCTCTGAACAGGGCAGACGCGGGCACGTTGAACCAACGAGAGAAGGAGAAGGAGGGCCGCCAGGGTTTGTTAGCCCAGGAAGTTTCGACCGCTCCGGTAATAATACATCTGCTCCTGCGGTCTCGGCCAGCGGAATCGGTGTGGCGGGCGCCCTGAACCCTGGCGCAGGAGTCGTGCCACCTGCTGCTGCCAACAACAGCTTAGCAGGCGGTTTCAGAGACAGAGAGAGGAGGCCACTCCGAGAGTCTATCAAAGGTAGAGCTCTCAATACTCCGAAATGTTCTATGAAATCTTTCTTGGCTGTTGCTTCCTGTCTCCGCTTTACTTCTCGTTTTCCATGGAGTTTGAGAGTACGTGACGACGCTTATCCACTGAGCAGAATGGTAGTGTCCGGGGCTGTGACGATCATCTCTCATGTGTTTGGCAGGAGAGATGCATGGCGATCAGTCTAGTTTGAAGCAGGGAAACAGTGGATCCAGCAAACTAGGACGGTTAGTATGATAACATTCCTTTCTTTGTTCTTGTGCAGGAAACTGCAAGAGATAAATCTTCTGATGTCACTTTTGTTTTGTTCCATGCCCTCCTTGCATGTGGAGAAACTTTATTTTGTTCGTCTTTTCCATACTTTGATGGTGCACCTGTCTGGTTTGAGCACTGACACAGGTCCAAAGTCTGGAAATGAAAATTACAGGTCCACATATGCAAACGCAGGAGCACCAGAGGCTCGACCCCTTGGACGACGACCTGAGGTATTCTGCTGTACCTTTGTTGCAATTGAGCAAATTTTAAGCTTCTGATTGTGTATTTGGTAGAGAGAAAGGTTTGTCCCTACTCATTTTAGCAAGCAGGCTTTGACCATGGTCTGGTAGGCTCCTTGCAGTCAAAATGCTGCCATTTGAACCAAAGTGCTATTACTCCTCACCTTCCAGTTCTAATTTTTTTCTGTAAGGGAGATGTCCACTTTACTGTCATCCACTCTTGTTCACACTGTTTGTGAAGCAAAGAAGAATCATAATCTTGGTGCATATAAAATTTAATAGGTCTTCACCATAAGTGAACTTGGTAGTTATGTTCTTGTAGGATGGCCAGGGTAGGGTTTTTATTCAGGGTTGGGGATTTTGTTTTCTGGGCTTCTGTTATTGTTAGTTTGTGTAGCAACGAGTAATGATAAGTCCATTCTTTCTAGGTGAATGTGCGAAGACATGAACCTCCATCCCAAAAGAATTCAGAAGAGATGAGATTGCAGCAGGCAAAGCGAGCTGCATTGGGGCGTGCTCAATCGTTGGGAGCCCCTGGGCATTTCAAAAGCTTTGACTCACCATTTGGTAACTTTATGGTGCCTGTTATACCCCTCCAGTTTTTCAACAAGCCCCAGAGTGCAGCAGCCCCTACTGGTGCAGTGGCAGTAGCTCCATCACTTCTCTCAGCACCTCTAAGGGGCACAGATAGGTAATTTGTAATCATGTGGAGCAAGGTGAAGGGTTTCTATACCATCATCACATCTTGTACAGTCAACTGATCATACAATATCTGGCTTACATAGCTCTTTTTGTGCAATGAAGCTTTAGTTCCCATCCTGCATTGCCTTGCATCCTTAAAAAAGGAAATTGGAGCTGATATAGTTGGGTGTATAGTGTCATAAGTTACTGCTGATTTAAGTTGTGGTTGAAGTTGCTTGATGTGTAGGTTCTCCTATCTTTTCACTACTGTGAACTGTAAGTATCAACCAACACCATCCACACTGTAGCATCAGGTTCACAAGATGTTTATTACCCAATTGTCTGCCAATCCAGAGAACCAGCAATGCTGAGTAATTTTAAAACTGCACCTCACAGTCAAAAAGGATATGACGTATGACACAAGATGCACGATTTTGAAACCATCTTGAGTTGATCGTTTTGGCCACCCTTTTCTTGCATGATTCCACACTTAAGTTGCAAAAGAGTCTAGAACCAAAGGAAGATATTTGCTGAAAAGTGCAAGGCTCAACCATTTTATTCAGATATCCGACTGGAGGACTTTTGCATGATCCTTATTGAGAGAGGAGAATCCTTCTAGAGTTAAACAGCAAGTTGTAGAATATGTGTCATTAGATTCATTACCTTGATTCTGGGATGCTCTATGTAGCTGCAGATTGTTGTACAATCATGTTGACTGCCAAATTCTATATGAAGGAACCAGGAAAAGAAAATTCAAGAAAAAAGAGAATATGTAGTCATCAGCATCAATGCTGCAATTAAGCAGTATTGTCCAGTTCTTGATTTTAAAAGGAACCTCTGGTGCTGATTTTAACTCTTGTTTTTATGAAACCTTTGGCCTGGTCTTGAGATTGTTTCTTTAGATTTCTAAAAATTTCAGTTTTGATCATTTTCACAAAGAATTACCAGCCAATGCAGTTTAATTGTGTGATTAGTTGTTCAATAGTGAACACACTTCAAGATAATGATTATGTAATATTAATAATGTAAAATGTTAGACCAAGTTTATACTCTTTTAATAGAATTAAACCCTCAAGAACCTAAACCTTTGTAAATCAGCACAACAGTTAGAACTGGGCAATTAGAACACCTTCAATTCAGGTTCTAACTCAACTTTGAAAATAGGATGGTTCTCCAATTAGATTCCAATGGCAGTTCCAAGAAAACTCAGAACCTTTGGTCCTGAGACCCTACAACCTAACCTTATAACCTGATCTGAACCTGTTGAAATCCAAGAATAAACTGAAAGATTTGAGGTTGGAAGTGAGGGAAGAGAGGAAACATGCCCATGAATGGAACTCAGACTAAATCCAGAATGGCTCAGAAACCAAGACACCACTGTGTCTAGTATCCTCCATCTTGGTCATCCCCTCCATTCAGAACAATGCAATTCTGCTTTTGCCTGTGGAAAAAGCATGATTCCTAGCTCTGGAAACTTATTTGCCTGCAGACATTCTCACACTGTTCATCAAGCACAACCGAGGGAGGAGCAGAGAATTGGTACACTGTTAGCTTGCTCAAGAACTTACAGAATAAACATGGAGAAATCGCCAATTCCAGACAAAAAGGTTGTGTCCAAATGCTTGAATCTGATTCAGCTGGTGAATGAAGTTCCTTGCTCACAATTGTTTCTCCATTCACAAACTTGGGAGACTTCTGCAGCTTGCTGCATCTTCATGGCACACTGCAGGCATATCATTGAAACTTATGAATCCTGTACCAGAAATTTTTGAGAACACTACGTAAGATTAACTGTGTTTGCCAAACAACTAGATGACTGCTGACCACTGTTCATTCCACACCAAGAAAGATCATGACCGTCTTCTCTTTTTATGCTGGTCTGAGTAATCCCGCCATCGTCGGTGGTCAAGCTTACTCAGATCATCCAATGTAGATATGGCCAGTAGGTAATCAGTGAGCCCCAACAGTTCTTGGTCTGTGGCACGATTCAAATGAGCCTTTCTGAATGGCTTGATGACAAGCCCATTTTGTGGATTCATCACAAAATTCCGCTTCAAATCATCAAACATGATAGTGTTTCCAGGATGGTAGTACTGCAAAATAGAATCACCCCAGGTCTCATAAAAAAACTAAAAGAGAAGAGCCAGCTTGCATCACAAAATCAGATTTTCCATGCTGAACGCATGCAGAAATTAAAGGGATGTCAAAAAAGTGGAAACTTTGACAACTCCTCTTACCTCAGGAAACTTGCCCCAAATTACAGCAAGGGGTTTGCAATCAAAGACCCCATGTGAATGTGATTGCACAGTTATCATAGCCAGATGATCAATCAGTGCTGTTATCCTGTAATCTGGGTGAGAAAGCACACCCAACTCCTTCATCTTTACCTCCACCCACTTCATGCTGCCACCATCTCAAGTCAGTCCTTCACTGAATCTTTTCAAGTGTTGTAATAACTTCAAAACAAGTTTTTCAGATTTAACATACCAGAAGAATTGAACAGATGCCTAAGGCTGATCCATCAGTCTTCTACCCTAATAATCTCTGGAAAAACTTTCAACGTCAATATTGCAAATGAGTTGAGATTGGCTCAAGATACTAATTGTGTGTCAACCTTTGGCATTAGACAAATAATCCAACACAATAATGTATTGCACCTTCATATGCAAACCTCTTACCTGGTTGCCGACCATATGATGATATCATAGAACTGATAAGAGGTTGTCAGAAACTCATGCAAAACTGCTCCCAAAGCACCCATTACCCAGATCAAACCTCAACCAGCATAGGAATAGTCAGCAATAACGTGGCCATGGAGCATGAGCAAAACCTTGTCATGTGGCTGACAATTTGTTGGACACGTACATGGATACAAATGCATCTATACTGCTACAGAAATTGGAAGTTTGGTGAGACTTACAAGGCCGCATGAGTTCCCGTGGATTCTCAGCAGTGGAACGATGGTCAAACAATGTATAGTCAATGTCCAGCACCAGCAACTTCTTGCCTGGCCGGCAAGGATTCAGCAGTGTCATCTGCAGCAGAAGTAACAGTTGAGATTATGGTCCTCAAACTAGTTTAGTTATATCCATGCAGTCTGTTGCATAATTTGGCTATCCTACTACCAGGAAGAGAACTAGAATTACCTATGGACTATATACCTATGAGATTGCAGAGAAAACTCCTCAATAGCACTTTCAAGGTAACCAATATGTAAGTTCTGGTCAAAGCAAAACAAACACAACACGAATGAGGGCGGTCAACCTTTGTGAGTGTCACTCACAAAAAATCGGACCATTACCTTCATTGTGATAACCATGACTAACTGCTATTACTCCCCACTGAGTTCATCAGCTCCAGACATGATTGTAAATGAGCACATAATAATTTGCTCAATTTTGGGCAAATATCAACACAAAATCTGCATCCCAAGTTTCTGTCATAACTCTGGAACCAATGGAAAGACTGAGTCATCGTGTTGGCTAGCATTCAAGAGACATGGGCAATAAAGAAGAGTCAAAGAGGGCTGCCCCCTGTACAAAGAGGGCATCTAAGCCTAAGGTACAGAGAAAGTAGTCATGGACTATAATACCTTTGTGATTGATGTTTTCACAAGGAAGACAAAGCACAAGGGGCAAACAAGAACAAATGAAACTCTAAAGATAGGGTAAATGGGTCACTTTGAATTGTTCAATTCGACGCCGCAGTTTCTGTTTGTTCACTTCACGATCCTTAATGTCAATGGTTTCTTCATCACCCAGTTCAAAATCATCCAACACTTCAGGGGCATCCACAGGGTCCACCAGAATCTCATCTTCAACTGTACTGAAACATGTACACATCCCCACACTCACTGTGTTAGAGTTCCCTCTACAATGATCCCAAAGGACTGTCATCTCTTCTCTCCACCAGAATCCAACACCTAAATTCCCATAGTACCAAATTACCACCACCAAGGAATGCATCTTCATGAAACCTGCTCTTCTTAGTATTCTCATCTCTCAAACCTAGAAAAGAGAGCCTGAGAAACAAAAGCACAGAAATCAGTGCCTTATGTACTTTGGAACCTAAGAGAAGGGGCAAACTTTTCTTCTTTGCATCTATCCTTCTGGCAGAACAATGGTTATTTACAGCTACCACATGGCTCCACTTTCTACATGGCAAGATAGATCCAGCAAGCTCAATAATTCAACTTCAGTTTTAGTAGTATTTTCAGCACAGGATGTGTATCTGCATGGGAGGATGTCTATCTCTGAGCAGCAAGCTGCAGGCACTTCCTTATGCCTGCAACAGAACACCAAATTGGTCTGCAGACTGTGGGACAAGCTCCACAAGCTGATGGGCATTCAGGGCCTAAATGCATGCAGTCTAGAAAAGATGAGCAGAGCTGATGAGGCCACTGAATTCACAGAATGAGACTATAGTCTGTGGATCTTCCTTTCACATTTTTTGCTTGGTTATCCAGAAATCCCAAAAAGCCCAAAAACATAGTGTGCTAACTAACAGTTCTCACTTGTGGTTACCAAGCCCTGTTCAAAAGATAGCACTCACCAGGGACCAATTGAATGTTCTTCAGGACACGACAGAGACCAGAGACTATATTCTGTGGATCTTCTTTGTGCATATGCTAGGTTATCCAGAGATCCAAAAAAGCCCTAAAACATAGTGTGCTGGCTAACAGTTCTCACTTGTGTTACCTGGCCCTGATCTCAAAGCTAGGAGTCACCAAGGACCCAATTGAATATTCTTTGGGATGTGCTGGACTCTTGGATTCTTCACTTTCTCTATAAAACATTTAGCAATAGACAAATTCAAGGTTTGAAAGGCTCCAGATTCGTGAGTTTTCACGTTGTGCAAAATGTAAGCCACAAGATTGTAGTGTTGCTACGTTCATAACCTGATACTTATTATTTCCAGCAGGCAAACAGACAGACTGACAGACAGGCTGACATACCCCATCATCATAATCTTGATGGAAGGTTTAAGCCCTAATTGCGACAACAGCATGGTGTCATCCGCAGGCTTGGCACCGGCCTTCACGTTGAGCAACTTCTGACGCTTAGGAAGAACATTGGTGACTTCGCAGATCCGCCGTTTCAACTCTCCTACGCTATCATCGGAGCACACCCGCACCGTATACTCCTTGCCCACCCACTTTACAGCCAGCGTTAACTCCTCGTTGCTCTCCGGATTAGTGGATACACTGCTGATGTCAGACGACGACGACGACATCGCCACACCACCACCACCCTCTCTTCAAGCTCTATTGCAACAAACCTTCTGCGACCCAACAACAACAAAAAAGCTTCTAGTTCACTCCAAACTTTCAAGCTTCCAGCGCTTCCTCTTCCGCAAAAATTGAGAAAATCGTTCCAAAAATAGAGAAAAAAACCAGACTAATTGAATGCAGAAAAGATACAACTACCCAATGCGCGAAGTTGCAAGTTGGTATTCGAAGCAATTAGGCGTGAGAGCCGCAGCGAGCCGCCGCGACAAGACCCGAAAAACAAACAAAACCCACACGCATACTGCCTTCTTCTTCGTCTTCTTCGTCGGCTTCCTTACCGAACGGCCCCTCGTTTTGGCACATGGAATGAAACCCCAAAACACACCGAAACACCTCAATCGAGATTTCAAAGGAGTTACACCATCCAAATCCATGAATTTTGTCTCTCATTTCCTTCATTACCTTACGGTCCCTCGTTACGGCACATGGAATGAAAGCCCAAAACATACCTGAAATCCAACAACACCTCAATTGAGACATCAAAAGTTGTGCACAATCCAACTCCGTGATTGTCTCTCCAACAATTTTCGTGGGCTTCCTAAAGAAACAGCCCCTCGTTTTGGCACATGGAATGAAAGCCCAAAACACACCCAAAAGCTCACAACACCTCAATCGAAATGTCGGAAGAGTGCACCATCCAACTCCAGGAAATTGATCTCCGACAATTTTCATCGGCTTCCTGACCAAACTACCCCTCGTATTTGGCACATGGGATGAAAGCCCAAAACATACCTGAAAGCCAACAACACCTCAATCGAGATGTCAAAAAAAGTGCCAAATCCAACTCCATTAATTTCTCTCCAACCTAAAAAAGTGCCCCCAAACTTGCCCAAAGAGGCGCGCGTGTGTCTCCCTATTGATTATTCCTTCCTCAAGCTTGCGCCTGAAGCTTCTTCTGCGTCATTCACATTCTGATGATGATTGCTGTAACCTTGCCAAACTTCATTAGCAAGTGGCTTGTCGTTACAATTAATGACTTTGTCCTTTAAATGACATCCATAAGGATAATAAATATTCAACATACTAAACTAGAAATACATGGCGAGTTGCGAGGGTTTTTTTGGGGTAAGTTTTGTGGTTTGGAAAGTTTGACAAAAAACTTCAGCAATTTTTTTTAAATTTGCAACTAGAAACCGATTTTTTCTTAAATTCCAAAAATTCTTTTGGTGATCAGAGAGCCGAATATCCCACCCTCAGTCCCCCCCCCGCCCCCACCCCACCCCAAAACGCTGGATCATGATGTCTTAGTGAAGACCAAGTGGATCCTTCACTTATGCCAGAAATGTTTTTGTAATGGACTGCACATGATGCTAGAACTGTAGGGATGTCAAACTTTGGCCTGCTCCATGGTGCATCTGATTGTCTCTATCCTGAAGGGGACCACCAATAAAGGCACCAATCTGGAGAAAGTGGAAGTACAAACACAGAGGGGCATTAGGCCAAGTTGAGTCGTTACAAGTTGACATCACACTATTTACATCTGAGTTCAGTTGCTACAAGTCAACATCAGACTACGGACTCTACTACTTACCACCAAGTTGAGTTGCTACTGGTTGACATCCAACTACTTACGGCTGAGTTGAGTTGCTAGTGGTCGACATCCAACTATGGACTGATATCAACAACCTAAACTCAGCCACCAACTGCTTGTGTAACAAGTCAGTTGTGAGGAATGAGAGGCGAGTCTGGACTCTGGAAAGGGCAGAAGTCTAGAGGTGACAAAAGGTGATTAGTTTGAGATGGTCCTTTGTGAATGGTGTAAATTGGCAAACTTTATTGATGAAAGTACCAATACAAAGAAGGAATGGAACTAGGTGAAGAATGGACATGAGTCCTTTAAGAATTTCTAAAGTTTTAGTAAGAGAAGGCCAAGGCAAAAAAATCAATGGCTAGAACCATCACATAGAAGACAAAAGGGAAGGCCAAAAAAAGGTCAAAAAACAGCCGGCTTGCAAGAACCAAAGAATGGAGAGAACTAATCCTTCTCGTGATAGGAAGTTATGTCACCCACAGCCCTTTCTAATGTCACCAACATGTAAATTATGTGATATAATAATAATAGGAGGTCTAGAACAAGCATCTCCTGCTAAGGCAATCTTCTTTTTTATAATAGAGGCTAAAACACATTAAAGAACAATATTAACATGTTATTTGAAAAATTAAATGCAAAAAAACAAGGATAAATGACCTCTCGATCATCTATCATGGAAAAAAATGAGCACATTCCTTAATTAAACGATCCATATCATGCATGGGTTTGCCATGCACTTTCATGGCCATCCAAATAAAATGGTGCCTTTCACGAAGCCTTCTATACTTGCAGATATTAGCAACGGTAATAAGTTCCATAGTTGCCCCTTCTAGTCAACTAATGACACTCCTAATCATCGAATTTTGTGTCAAATCAATAACCATCACATCAACAACAAATACCTAGTCCTCACGAGTCATGTAGAGATCAGTTCGTAATGAAACTCTTAATATAAAGGTGTATCACCATTCTTTCCATACAATGTGCCCATTCTTTTGAACAAGTGCATACATGACGTCTTTGATGGCATCATGTGTGACTATCCGCTAACCTCCAAATAGACAACATCCTAGATGCGTGCCAAATGCATCTAACCCATGTCCACACTCACACATGAAAAAGTTAAATGTTAAAAGCTAAATCAAACCAAAATGAAAATGCAATGTCAAGGTGAAAGTAAAGTCTGTGATGCAGAACGAATGGATAGATGGCCTAGAAATCAACTATAGCCCCACCCCTTCATCGAAATAAGAGTGAATGCGAACTTTGGATGCTAAGGAAATGGAATCATTCTTCGAAATGGATGTCCATTAAAGATGTGTACAAACCTAGGGCACCAATAATTGCCATTTTTTTTTTTTAAAGGTGCATTTCTTTAACTATGGAAAGAAGATTATTTCAAATTACACAAAGGCATGACTAATAGAGGTGTGGGCCCCTTTAACTTAAGAAACATACTCCTCCAAAATGAGTCTATAAAAAATACAAAACCTGGAACACAAATATGGAACCACTAAAACCTAACTTCTTAGAAAAGCAGATGGAGCACAATCCTCTATAGATAAAAGGCCTATACCACCAAAAGATATCAATAATGAAGCCTGATAACCCACTAAAAGGCCTTAAATAGATACCCATGTCCATGGACCCATAGTGTCCCCACATACCTACATAATTTTCTTGTTGAAATTCGCCAAAAGAGACAAGAAGGAAGAAGAAGGACATATTGTTCAAATGAGACAAGAAGGTTGATGAACAACACATGAAGACAAAATGCCCAATGCAACATGTGCGTCTTCCAACAAAGGAAAATCATCGATATGCACCATGTCTTTCTAAATGACAAAGGTTTGATTTGAAAAAAGTGCCTACTTAGTTTGTGTGCTAACAAACAAATAAGCAACAAACCCAACAAAATGACAACTATGTTGGGAAATTATATCCCATCTATGGTGGATGGAGATCTTCATCTGATCTAATCACCCGAGTGTCTTTTTGGTTCATTGCATTCCAAATGAATTTTTCCTCCACTTGAGGGAAATGACCATTTGGAATGCAATGAACCAATAAAACTCCAATTAATTGTATTTATCTTGTATTTAACATAGTTTTGCCCAAATGAGGATTTTAAAGGGGGGGGGGGGGGGTTTATAGGCCCCAAATAAAACCCTCAAAAAAAAAAATGGGAAAACCCAAACTCTTTGTTTTTACAAAAGTGTAGATTTTTTGCCAATGGTGAAACCCCTAAAAAAACTGAAAAAAAATA
>Ga0116227_10003199_pt1 | contig 36655 bp, 36 predicted proteins | sample S1TSphgellanicum_FD_89693 | JGI IMG/M metagenome (GOLD analysis project Ga0116227, IMG submission 89693) | Host-associated microbial communities from peat moss isolated from Minnesota, USA - S1T2_Fb - Sphagnum magellanicum MG | ecosystem: Host-associated > Plants > Peat moss > Unclassified...
AAAAAAAAAAAAAAAAAAAAAAAAAAACCAATGGCATGGTTTGTTTTTGGTAGATACTAGATATATCAACCTAGAGAAAGTACCTAATATTGGGATTGGGAGCCAAGTAGGTAGAAGTTGGAAAACCCAAAACAAAGAAATAGAAGAATAAGAGATTGAAACAAAACCTATAGTTTTTGGTAAATAAAAAAATCTACCCAAAGTAAGTAAGTAAGTAAAATACCTAGGTACTAAACATTGGGATTGGGAGCCGCCAAGTGGGTAAAACTGAGGAAAACCCAAATTAATAAATACCTTGCTACCTAATAATTGAAACAAACCTATGGTTTTTGGAACAAGAAAAGTTTTGTTTTGGGGGAGAGGGGGTGGCGGGGGGAGGGGAGGGGAGGGACCTATAAAAAGATGTAAGAAAATTGGGAAAGAAGGGCGCGGATCGAATGCTCCCTTTTTTTTCTTTTTTTTTCAGTCCCTTGTTTGTATTTGTGACCCCCTTTGTTTCTGTTGTTGCTGGTGCTTGTTCTCGTCGCTACACCGCTCGCTCGCTCGCTCGCTCGGAGGACGCAACACGCGGACCAAAACCCAACACACACCCTTTTGCTGCAGCAGCCAGCCAGCCAGGAAGTAAAGCAGGCAAGCAGCGGAGCTGTGTTGTTCTTGGGCATCTTGGCAGCATCTGCCATATGTGTGCACAAATCAAACATTTGTGCATTTTGCAGATGCACTAAGTCGTATTAGTTCAAAATGTTGTCCGGAATCGCAATGCCTTTGGAATCCTGAACACAAACACACAAAAAGCTGTCTGTTTAGAGAGAGAGTGAGAGGTAGAGTGAGTTTGTGTGTGTGTGTGTTTTGTGGATAATTGGAGTTTGGGAAAGGTGGTTGTGGATTTGGTAAAATCTCTTGGGTTGGAGGCAGAGGGGAGTGGGGTGTTTTGTGGTGGTGATGTGGGTAGAATAACATACACACGGTTGAGAGCAAATTTGACAATACGACCAGAGGATGTGAAGAAGAAGAAGAAGAGAGGAGTTGGTTTTCTGTGTGTTTCGTTGGAGTGTGTTGTTGTCTTTGTAGGAATTGAGAGAGAGTTACCACAGAGAGGGAGAGAGAGTTTGTTTGTATGTGTGTATGTGTGTGTGTGTCGGTGAGTCGGAGGAGGAAGAAGAGGATTTTTGAAGGATTTGGTTCTCGGCTCGCAAGTGCGGAGAGGGAAGACCGGTTTGAAGAGTTTGAAGAGCAGCTCTGAGACCGGGTTGTGTGTTGTGTTGTGTTGTGGGAAGTTTCTCTTTTGTTTTTGGAGGAGATTGTGAAAACCGGGAGCTTCTGGAAGTTGGTTGCATTTTTTGTTTGGGTGGTTTTGTGTTTGTTTTTGCTTCCGAGGGTGGGTGGGTGCGTGGAAGGAAGGAAGGAAGGACTCAGGAGAGTGCTGGCTGGAGCCTCTGCTGGTACCTATGAGGCTGGATGGTGACGCCACAACGGTGGCAGCATCCCCGGCATCCGAGAGTTTGTGGGGGGTGGTGGGATTGATACAACAAGCCAGAGACAGATCGCCGCTGTCGGTGGCCAGAATTGCCGAGAGGGAGAGGGAGGAAGTGGTAGTACGCCGGAGAGAGGAGAGCAGACGCAGAGAGGAGGAGAAAAGGGAGAGAGCTTTACAAGAACGCAAACGAGAGGGTAAAGTCCACAATCGTGATGAGAAGCGAACACAGAGCAGCCCAGTGCCGCTGATGACCGTCGTGGTGGTGCCCCCCTCTCCTCCCTCTTCCTCTCCTCGTTTCATTGTTGGCTATGCTCTCACCTCCAAGAAGATCAAAAGCTTCATCCAACCCAAGCTCGAGTCTCACGCCAGGTATAGGAAGTTTGAGGAAGAGCGGAGTGCAATGTTCTAGTTTTCCTGCAATGAGAACCCATCTTCTGGTTTTGCTTCTGTAGCAAGCATGTTGTGCACCCAACAAAACCCTAGAAACTTCTTCTAGAATGTCTTCTTGCTTGCTTGCTTGTCTTCTCTGATGCAAAATTGGGAATGAAATTGTTTCTGGTCGCACTGACAAGAAGAAGGAATTGTGTGTGCATGTGGGATACAGTACAAAGGGGATATCACTTGTGGCAATCAATCGCAACAAATTGCTCACAGAACAGGGCCCCTTTGACGTCATCCTTCATAAGGTGGGTTAGTGATTCACATCGTGCACGCTCCTTGTCCTCATTCTTGTCCTCCTTTTCTCTAATGCAATTGAACTTGAATATCCTTGACAGGAGGCTTTGCCTCAGAATTGCTTCATCTCTTTGTGACAATGTATGTCTTAAAGGGCAATGGTATGAACGTTTGTATGCTGAAGTCCTGGTCATGGACAGAGCTAGCAAGTGGCATTTTCCCTTGTTTGTCCAGTAAGTAATGGACAGAGCAAGCAAGCGGCATTGAGTCCCTTGTTGGCACCAGCAATGGACAGAGCAAGACTTGGCATTTGCTTGTTTGTTGAGCATTGACTTTGGATCGTGGGATGGTGGGGGAACGGTGTCCATCCAGATAACAGGAAAGGAATGGCGGCAAGAGCTGGAGGTGAGACTTGTCAAAAGATGTGGGGACAGGGAGATTGATTGGGAGAGGAGGGAACATGGGTGACTGACTGACTGTCTCTTCTTGCTTTCTGCTTAGCCTGCCTTGAGCTGTCTGGACTGTTTTTGTGCTTGTTCTCTCCAGGGAGCCAAGGAGTGCATTAGGAACATGCATCTTTCCTGTTTTTAAACAGCTCAATCTAGTTCTATACTTCTGCGCCTTTCTGCCATTGAAGGCTTGCGGTTGTACATTTTTTTGAGCCTGATGTGGTTTTTTTTGGGGGGGGGAGGGGGATCACAGGATTACAAACAGAAGTACCCAGATGTGATTGTGTTAGATCCTCCAGAGGCTATTCAGCAACTGCGAAACAGGCAGTCCATGCTTCAAGATGTTGCCCAACTAAATCTCTGTGACTGTGGAGGTTTGTCTTTTCTTTTTTCTCACAACAACAATGTGGAGCTAATATTCTCTGATCAATCTCACTTTTGGTTTCTGCATCTTGGGGAATCACAGATTTAAGGTTCGAAACTTTTGGAAACATGATGCTCTCACTGACCACCACCATAAAATTCCAGGTCATGTGGGTGTACCACGACAGCTGGTGATCACTGGTGATGCGGCCTCTATTCCTAGTTCTGTAGCCAAAGCAGGGCTCAAGCTTCCATTGGGTATGGTTTTTTCCAGTGCAACCCTGCATGGCCTGCAAGTGATATATTTTCCTTCTTAGCATATTTGTAGATGTGATACAGAGTTGAAAACATTATAACAGTATGGCCAGTGCTCACTGTTGTTAGGGGTTGCTCTCTGTCTGCATAATTGCTTTGTTTCAAGAAGCTCAGGCTACTGATTTTCCTCTCATTTGACCTTCTGGTGCAGTTGTAAAGCCGTTGGTGGCAGATGGAACGGCAAAGTCACATGCTATGTCATTGGCTTATGATAAGTACTGCTTGACAGAGTTGGACCCACCTCTAGTTCTACAAGAATTTGTCAATCATGGTACCTATGTCTTATCACCTTTTTTTTTCCCCTTGACTGCTGCCTGCTGTTTCATGTCTTTGAAGTTGAGAATTTTCTGGTCTCATGTAGCAATATATGTCTTTCTCATTAGCTTCTGCCTCTCTCTACTAATGTTCTGTTCTGTTAACAAGCTTGGTCTTCCTGTATTGGTCATGCATGCAACTGTCCCTTGTGAAACCTAAGCTAGATTTACTAGTCATGTCTGGATTAGGCTTAAATTGCAGAAGACATGTTTGCATTTTGGTAGGAGTGCACAATAGGATATTCTTTTTGGAGCTTGAAGCTGCAATCTAAAATTTTCCTGTGTTGTTCTGCAGGTGGAGTTCTCTTCAAGGTCTACATTGTTGGAGACCAGATTAGGGTTGTGCGGAGATTTTCTCTGCCAGATGTGCAGGAAGGAAAGGATGCCTGCAGTGGTGCAATTCCTTTCCCAAGAGTGTCCAATGCAGCTGCGACAGCTGAAGAAGCTGATTTGGATCCTCAAGCTGCTGGTAAAGAAACTCTTTTCACCTGTTTTCTGGGGTCCCATCTCTGTATCGGTTCTGTGTTGGTTTGGTCAAATAGAGTACGTTGATCATTTGTAAGATGTTTGGGAATAAGGGTGATATGGTAGTGATCACATAGTCACCACCCTATTGTGGAAATCACATGATAGTAAAAGTCAAATTCTGTGATGCAGAATTGCCCCCCCCCCGGCTTCTGGATTGCCTCTCAAGGGAGCTACGGCACAGATTGGTAATTTCCTCCACTACTTGGACATTTCCATGATGATATTTCATATATGTTGTTCTATGTTATTTGGTACAAAAGGAGCACTAAGTGATTATTGTTCTTGATTATTAGGTCTAGGGTTTCAAATCCCAAATAGTGCTGCAATGTTTTTTTCTTTTTCTTTTTTTGTTGTTTTGCTGAAGTTGTTAAGGTCTATCTCTTCCTTGAAACAGGGGTTGAGACTCTTCAATTTGGATATGATCCGTGAAGGTGGAGCAGGAGACCATTACTATGTCATTGACATAAATTACTTTCCTGGTAAGGACTTTTGAGAATTTCTGTTGAGTTTGAACAGGTTCAGTCAATCTTATTTTCTGAACAGGAAAGATGGGTGGGCCGAAATAGGTGTCAGTTGTCACGTATGGATTGAAATAGAGGTTCCAAAGCCATATTTGTTATCAAAAACTTAAATGAGGATGTATCTCTGCAGGATATGGCAAGATGCCCGATTATGAGTTTGTCTTCACCGATTTTCTCTTGAGTTTAGCTAGGAGCAAAGGCCGGTTGGGGTTGTAGGGGGAGGAGGTGGAACCTGTGGTGGTGATGACTCAGGCAAACACTGATTCCAGATGCTCTCAAGCACATTGACAGCAATTAGTTTTTGCTGCCAGTGCAAATCTTCTCAGTAATCATAACTGGAGACTGGCCCCCATATTTGTAGCCTTCTTGACACCCACCCTACATGGATGATGCTGTAATGCTGCCTTTTGTGCATCATAATTGGGGACTGGCCCCCATAGTCTTCAGTTAGAAAGCTACAAACTTTGTGCATATTCTTGACACCCACCCTACATGGATGATGCTGTAATGCTGCCTTTTTGGTAGTGTTTCAGAAGAAGGAAAATTTGTTATTGGACTTCCACATTTAGGGTTACTCCTAGGCATCCCAGTTTGAGACCATGTCATTTTCTTCTATCCTTAGAGACTGTTGTTAGCTTGTCTTGTTTGCTCAATCAGAGCATCCTTCTCTCTCCTAAGCCCCACCCATTTCTCTTTTTTCTTATGAATGTCTCATCTCTGCAGAGACAATAGCTTTGCATTTTGCACAATAGTTGCAATCCAACTTTTCCAAGTCTCTGCAGCAGAACCCTACCAAATAATGAGGCACCCAAAGTTGCTAGATAAAACTGCAGTTTACATCAAGACATTCATATGGAATGTCCCCAATCCTTTGAAGATATGTTTTTTTTTCCCCTCAATAAATATCACAGGAGTTGTTCATCATCTTGGGTGCAAGACAACCCACGAACTTCATCAAACATGCAACCGCAATGAGATTTGAATTGAATCAAGAACAACGGTGGATCAATTGCCATCCCTACTGCAGATGTTGTATGTAGACCTCTATTTGTTACAGGTTAGAGGTGTGCAGCCTTCCAATATCATTGTCTGTTTGTGTTCAACAAAACTGTCGTTTGTATGATTGTATGTTGTTGTTCTTTTTTGTGTGTATGAGACCCATCTGTTTGTTTGTTTGTTTCTCTTTGTCATCATCTGTACTAGATGTGTTTCCAGTTACAAATTGATTTCCTGAGTGGTGTGGGTTTGAAGGGGTTTTTGTGTTGAGGAAGTCTATAGTTATTGGTAAAATTGTTGGGTACTTGGGAGTCACACATCATACCTGATTCAGAGCTTCTTTGAACATATGTATATCACCATCCTGAGTCGGAGCTTTGATTCTTCTGAAGGCGAGTCATTCAGATGTGCCGCTGTTGTAGTGAAAGCTCTTATTGTCAGAAAGTTAGTATCAGTCTTAGAGCAACCTTATGGAATACTTTTTGAGTTCTGTGAGAACTTTTCTTCTCTTATGTTATATGCGGAAAAAGCCTTCTAAATTTTGAGGTGTGAGCTTTTTATCTGCATCTGACATATAATATGAGTTATTTCTGCTGTTATTTACAGGGCCGAAGATATGTCAATGACCAAGAAGATCCTTTGAGCTGAAGTGCTGACTGTATGCCTCTTCAATTTGTAAGTGCAATGCTTCACACTTTCCACTTAAGAGTTTTCTGGCTGACTTGTACATTTTCCACAGTACAAGTCTAGCTAAAATCGTGAGCAAGCTGTCTTCATGTATAGGGTAAGGCCCTGTTATCAGGGAATTACTGTGTGAGCACTGAGGGCAGAGCCTGAGGTCCATGCAGGAATTCCCTGACAGCAGTGCCTTACCCTGCGTAACAACTGAGGGAATCAAGTGTTTTTTTAAAAAAAAATTTGCTTCCAAAGATCTTATTGGCTTACATCCTGCCCCTTAGGGATCTTACAATCTCACACCCTCTGCCCTAGGGCTCTTTTTGTAAGCCTGATTACTAAATGTAATCTGTCCTATAAATACACTAAGAATTCTCTCTGAGGTTGTTACATGCTTCTGGAAATGCAACAGAAACTCAGGATGCAAATTTTTGGATAACTCTTCTTTGGGTTCCCCATCCTTCCTTTTGCATCTTCTGTTCGCACTTTGCCTTCTTTGTGTCCAAATAAATTGCAAGTGTGGTAATCATAATACCCTTCTCTTCATTGTTTTCCTTTTGGGTTTCTCTCTTGGCCAGCATCATGGTTGAGTCTTTGCACTACTTTCAGAATTGTGACAGAAGTTGTTTGTCATCAGCCTGTCTGTACCTGTTGTTGGAAATTGAGGAAGTCAGTGGGGAAGTGATGGTAGGTAGCCATATCTGTCCATGTTGCTGATGATGGGTCACTTGATTCAGGTAAGAGACTGTCAGTACTGTTGCAGTGCATGTCATTGAATTCTCCTCATTGGTTGGAGTTAATCTCACTGTTTGTAAGTGACTTTCCAGCTTAAGAATTTTCCAGTTGAGTTATATATATTCCACAGCTATGTTTGTTGCTAATCAGAATCACAAATCACTCTTGGACTCCTGCTTCTGGAACGGTGGTGGAAACCCAGGATGCAGATTTTTGTATTGTGGTTTGCCCAAAGCCTTGAGCACTTTGTTTTCTTATTATCACAGCTATTGTCAGGAGCTGATGAAGTCAGTGAGTAGCCATGGCAGCTCATCACTGCTTTTCATGATGAAGATGATGGTCTGATACTTCATGAGTGATACTCATGATGTCATTGTGGTTCTCCCTGCAATCTCATAAATTGGTGTACTGCTGCTGTTACCAACTAATTGTATCTGACTATTGCAGTCTGATAGCCAATTACAGGACGGTGATGTCATCTGTATAGTAGCATCACCCTCCTTGGTGTCATTATTTGTCAAAGCTGTTATATGTACATTAATCAAGTACCCTTGAACTGGATTTCTCAATCCCAGACTTTCTGAGAATCTAAACAGTTGACACTGGCAATTGCATGATAGTGCACATCTTGAATGCCAAGCTTCAGCTATTGTTTCCATTGTTTTCTTTTGGAGACAGTCTGATAGCCAAAGCAATGAGTGGTAAATGAAATTCACTCATGGAGCACAACTTGAAGAAATGATCATTTAGCTTCTCTTGCAACAAAAACTTGAAAATGAAATTTCCACACATCTGTCACTATCCAATCAACAAAGTCAATGTTATCATCATAATCTTTGAAGTTACAAAAATCATTGTATTATTAACTTGTGGTGTTTCTTTCAAAGTATATTTCAATTGGACATTTTTGCTATCTCTGTGGTCTTTGTTGTAACATACTGAAATTGAACATTTCATTTTTGACCATTGGACATTTTCTCAATTTGAAAGCTTATTTGGGTCCTCCAAATTGAGGTTATATTTTGGAATGTCCCTTCATTTAAGGAGCATCCATCAAATGCATCTTAACCATTGGATGCTGACTTACAACCCATTTTTTGACATGTTTTTAGAGTTTACATGTAAATAGATCCAATTGCACACTTAGTTTGCCTTGAGTGTTGATGTGTTGTTTTCTTCCTATTCTCTCAATTCCTAGCACAATGTCACCCAACTTGCATTATCCCTACACACAATTAATTCCTGCTTTAACCAAACCCTGAAACCCCACCTTCTTCCTACTCAGCCTAACCCAACACCAAGAATTATAAACAAAAAAACTGAAGTATTACAGTTGGACCCCCCAAAACAGGTGAAAAGTGGATCTTTACCAGCACCTTGAGGATCCAAATCAACTTCTTTAGCTGTAGCAGCTGCATTGGACATTCTTGGGAAAGGAATCACACCACTGCAGACACATCCTTTACTTCCTGCATACCTGGAAAAGAAACTCGCCATCCAACCCTAATCTGGTCTCCAAAAATGTAGACCTTGAAGAGAACTCCACCTGCAGAACACAAGCAAATTTTAGATTGCAGCTTTCCCTGAAAAGAAAAAATCCTGGAGTGTACTCCCAAAATGCAAACATGTTTTCTGCATTTTAGGCCTTGATCCAGATGTCACTAGTACATCTAACTTAAGTTTTCCAAGGGACAGTTGCATGCACAACCCATGTACAGCAGTCAAGGACAAAAACAGTGATAAATATACATAAGTACCATGATTGACAAATTCTTGTAGAACTAGAGGGGGGCTCCAACTCTGTCAAGTACTTATCATAAGCCAATGACATAGCATGTGATTTTCCTGTTCCATCTGCCACCAATGGCTTTGCCACTGCACCAGAGGTCAGATGAGAAAAGCAGTAGCCTGACCTTGAGGCAAAGCAATCATACAGAGAGAATCTCTAACAATAAGAGATACTGCTATAATGTTTTCATCTTTGTACCACATCTGCAATATGGTAAGCAGAAAATATCACTTGGTTGAAGGTTGCAGTGGAAACCATACAGAGGGAAGGTTGAGCCCTGCTTTGCCTACAGAACTAGCAATGGAGGCTGTGTCACCAGTGATCACCAGCTGCCTTGGTACACCCACATGACCTGAAATTTTATGGTGGAGTTGCCAGAGCAACACAAATCACAAAAGAGGTGTTGCCAGCAACACTCAGAATCTTCATCAGTGCATGCTATTGCCAACAATCACCACAAGAACACAATCCATCCTTGAAGTGATGAAAGCGGCTGGCATCTCTTGTGGTGATTTCACGCCCAGAAACCTAGGAAATTTGCAGTGATTTCACGCCCTAAACCTTCAATCAGTGCAAACACGAAGGTTATTGAAAACATGGATAGGAGTTCCAGAGGCTGTAGTCATGAGTCCAATGCAATTGCCAGCCTCTCACTGTGTTGGCTGATAACTCATTCCTTTTGCTGCTCTTCAAAATCATGCATTACATGATGTGTATCAGGTACATATTCTGCCTCCTTTATCTGCCTAGTCAGTTCATCAAGCTCAGCATATATCTCCTCTGTTTCTGCATGAGTTCTGTCATCTGCAACAAAAGCATGTACCTTGCTGTTGACCTCAATCCAGCTGCATCCAGGTTCCTTCCTGACACCTCTATCCTTCATCAATTTCCTCAATTTTGCTACATTGTCCCACATTCCAGTTGCAGCATAGATATGTGAAAGCAGCACATACACAGAAGCATTCTGTCCTTCCAGCTTGAGAGCGCAATTTGCAGCCAACTCTGCTAGCTGTACATTGTCATGAATTCTGCAAGCACTGAGCACTGTGTTCCAGATTGATGAATCTGCATCAAAGGACATTTTGTTGATGAGCTCCTCAGCATCATCCAACTGCCCAGCACGCCCAAGTAAATCAACCATACAGCCATAGTGCCAAGCTGCTGGTGCGAGGCTGTAGTCTCCACACATTGAAAGGAAGAACTCACAGCCTTCATCAACTAAGCCTGCATGACTGCAAGCAGAGAGAAGACCAACGAAAGTGACAGAATTGGGCATAAAGCCTTCCTGCTTCATCTGTTCAAACAATTCAAGTGCATCTTTGCCGCACCCGTGCTGAGCAAGTCCAGCAATCATAACATTCCATGACACTACATCTCGTTCAGCTGTTTCATCAAATACTTGACGTGCACATGCAAGACTCCCACATTTGGCATACATGTCAATAAGGGAATTCCTAACAGACACATCTGCTACAAATCCAGCTTGAAGGGCATGACAATGAAGCCGCTTGCCTTCTGTCAGAGCTGCTCCATTTCCACATGCCCTGAAAAGGCAGATGTAAGTTATCTTGTCTGGATTTACCCCTTCACTAAGCATAAGGAGGAAGACATCAATTGCCTCCTTGTGACCCTCACACCTAGTGTACATGCTGATTAATGCATTTGTAAGACGAACATCAAGGTGTAATCCAGCTTTAGTGATTTCTGCATGGATCTGCTTCCCTCTTTCCAAGGCTGCTGGACTGGCACATGCATTGAGGATGCTCATGTATGTGATCTTGTCTGGCTGCAGACCTTCTTGTTGCATCTGCCGAAAGACATCAAAAGCTTCATCAAATAGACCAAGGTCAGCATAGCCTCCAATGATTGCAGTCCATGAGATGACATTTCGAACTCTCGATTTCTCAAACACATGACGTGCCTCATTGATGCTCCCACACTTGGCATACATGGTGATCAGAGCATTTCTGAGACGAACATCAGAATCATATCCTGCGTTCCTGATGTGGACATGCAGCTGCTTCCCCAACTCCAAATCTGCTGGACTGGCACATGCATTGAGAATACTAATTAAGGTGATCTCATTCGGTTTCACACCTTCTTGTTGCATTTGCCAATACATTTGAAAGGCTTCCTCACAAGTGCCATGTTCAGCATATCCTCTGATCATTGCAGTCCAGGTTATGACATTCCGAATTTGCAGCTTGTCAAATACATGCCTTGCATCATTGATGCTCCCACACCTGACATACATGCTGATGAGGGCACTCCCTACACAAACATCAGACTCGAATCCAGCTCTTGTAATCTGGGCATGAACCTGCTTTCCCTGCTCTATGGTTTCTGGCACAGTGCAAGCATTTAGAAGGCTCATGTATGTAATCTTGTTTGGCTTCACACCTTCTTGTTGCATTCGGAGAAAGACTTTGAACGCCTCTCCACCCTGATGATGCTCAGCATATGCTGCAATCATTGCATTCCAGGAAACAACATTCCGCCTCCTCAATTTGTCAAAAACTTGAATTGCATCCTGGATGTTCCTGCACCTTGCATACATGCTGACAAGGGCGGTCCCCACATGAACATCCGAATCAAATCCAGCTTCCATTGCATGAACATGAAGCTGCTTGCCCAATTCCAGAGCTGCTGGGCTAGCACAAGCATTTAGTATGTTGATGAAAGTGACCTTGTCTGGCAACACACCTTCTTGTTGCATTTGGTGGAAGACATGAAATGCTTCCTCAACAAGACCATGCTCAACATAACCTCCAATCATCGAGGTCCAGGTGAAAACATCTCGAACCGACAGTTTGTCAAACAATTGCCTTGCGTCATTGATGCTTCCACATTTGCCATACATGGTGACAAGCACAGTCCCCATACGAGCATCCAATCCCAACCCAGCTTCAATAATCAGGCCGTGGAGATGCTTGCCCCTTTCTAAGTATGAGGGACTCATACATGCCTTGAGAATGCTAATGAAGGTGACTCTGTTTGGCTTCACACCTTCTTCTTGCATCTGATGGAACATTCTAAATGCTTCCTCACTTTCACCATGCTTAGTATATCCCATAATCATCGTAGTCCAGCAGATCACATCTTTGCTAAGAAGTGTGTCAAAGATTTGACGTGCAACTGCCATTGTCCCACTGTTGACATACATGTTCAAAAGAGCATTGACAACCTGAACATTTTGCTGTAACCCATGTTGGATAATATGTGCATGCACCTGCCTCCCATCCACAAAATTCCTTGACTTTGTACACTTCTGCAACAGATTGACATACCTATGGGCACCAACATGAACACCTTGTTGATCCAGATAGTGCAGGAAATCCATTGGCGCTTGTTCCAAAGCACTCTTGGCACGAATACCAGTGCTGACAATGTGACCAGTGGTTTTGTGATCTCCAATTGGCAACCTGAGCATCACAAGACACATCTACTGATTCTTTGTTACATCTGTGATACCCTACTCTCAATACCTTGAAGGTCATGAGTTCTTTGACAACAGGGAGCAGCAAAATCATTTTGAGAAAGTTCTTACAATTGGTTTCTTGAGGCAGATTAAGACAAATCTTTGATTGAGCAGAGATGTTCATCAACTATAACAGCATTGTTGTTCAATAACTCCATTAATTGTTGTTCAAGCTCAGATCTATCGTTCTTTTTTTTGGTGAGTGTGCCCAGAAAAGTACCGCTGTTTGCCATCTTGCTGTCCCGGTGCTTCAAGGTGCACTTGAAAGTTAGAACAATAGTGAAGTTGTGCTCCACCTTGAGTCAGCAGTATTGAGAGCTTTGATTGGATCCAAGGAGGGTTGGAGCACCTGTTTTTCCAAAGGGCTTCCTCTGTTTGCCGATGCTTGAAGTCCAGATCTTGTGGTTTTGTCTGCAAAAACTCACAAACATGAAAACCTAGCAAGCACACTAAGAGTGAAACTGGTTAGTTGCAAGTGGGAAATCGCAACAGAGGAGGATCTCATATCCTTGGTTGTAGAGGCCATCTCTGAAAGAAAGGGTCAGGTGCACAAGGTATTTGCCAATCTGGAGATTCAGAGAGCAGCAACAGTGAACTGTACCCTTGAGTGGGAAGAGTTCAAGGAATACTTTCCAGAGCTTGAGAGCAGTTTGCAGAAGAAAATCCAAGATCCGATCGCCAACATGGAAAAGGCATTTGAGAGCAAGAGCAAAGAACTGCAAGAAAGCCCTTGACAAGAGGGAAGAAGTTGTGTCCACAAGAGGGCAAGCTATGCTTTCTAGGGTAAAAGAACAAAAGGACTCTGCCAATTGCTTCCCTGTTTGAAGGGAAGTGCAAATGGATGGAAGAGAAAACTCACCTTGAAGCTGAAGCTGCTGGAAAGTCTCATCAGGCAACAGTTCCTGAGAGTGTAGAACCCATCATTACACCTGAGCCTGTACATAGTGCTCCAGTTGTTATTGTTGCTTGCAAATGACTCTGTCCCTCCATCCCAAACTATGGAAGTAGATGCCTCCAAGCTTGCAGGAACCATCTCTGTAAGGAAGCCATTTAATTCTGCACATACCACTGTTGCTGCTGCTCATGTGTCAGTCAGTCACTGCTAAAAAGCACAAAAGCATGATAGTAAGCAAGATACCAATCATGAGACCAAGAATATGAGAATGCAATACTGCTCCTGTGGCTATTGCCATAACTCCTAATCCTAAACCAGTGGTTTCTGAAGTGAGGGTACATCTACAGCTCTTAAGGGTTTTGTTACATTAGGGGATCCTGAAATTGCACCAGACAATGGAGCTGTTGGTGATCTAACAATCCTATGTGCTGTTGATTCTGATGCAGACCACCTTTGCAGAAGAAATAATTCTTTGTTAACAAACAGGGGAGGACAAGCATGTGGGAAGGCAAACACAGAGCAACAGATACAAATGGCTGCCTAGTTGGTACCATATCATTCATACAGAAAATTCGAGCATTGTTGATAAGCACATGGAGAGGAATCTTCTGAGTCTCCCAAGCCTCACCAAACTTCCACACAGAGTCCAGTGATAGCAAATCCAGTTCTGTAACCTGCAGTTCAATGTCAATTAGTTGAAATTTCAGAACAAGGAACACAAAGCAGTCCAATAACTACTGGCCATCCCTTCAGTCCCAATGCCACAGTTCCAAAGGATTCCAGTGTGTGCATTAAAGAAACACCAGCTGATGCTAGCACAACGGACAATCTGTTCATACAGGGGAACTCCATATGACCTTGTGTTGATTGCAGATTCCACAACAGCCACTGTATGTGGTAATGTCAACTTTCATGCAGGAAATGAATGTTCACAACACAATCTTTTGCTCATATGGTTCATCTCAAGGGTTGCATCCAGGGTATAGGATGCTGGATCTCAGTTCCATGATTGATATGAATCTTCAACTACCAAGCTTGAAGAGGGACTATTCACTGTGTGTTATGAGCTTCTCTTGTTGCATGTTTGTTGAGGTGGTTCAAAATCATCCAAGTGATCTGCAAACCTATGGAAACAAGTGCCAAAAAGTGCAAGGAGGATGGATGATGGGGGAGAGGGATTACTTCAACATCTAGTGGAGAACTCAGATCTTCTTGACCAGACTGCCACTCCTCCAGCAGATTTTTTGCGGCTTTCACATTGCGCACTGCTAACACCACATGTGCACCTGATATTGTCAAATGTCTGCAACGGACAACAACTCCCAATTTATCTCTTTCGTGTGTCATAATCCCAAACCCTAAACCATGGACTAGGAACAACAAAGAGACTATCTTCTTCCATGGACTACGCCGTGCTAACACCACATGTGCACCTGATTTTGCCGAACGTCTGCAAGGTTGAACAACTCACATTTCATCTCTGTTGTGTGCCGTAATCCAAAACCCTAAATCACCATGGACTAGGAAACAACAAAGAGACTATCATCTTCCAAGGGCCTAGGAAGTGAACAGACTATATCTTCCACAAGTGAGAGACGGGCAAATTGGAAGAATGGCTTCTTACACTCATGAATCGCATGCACAAATCATCATTCTGTCACCATGCATGCACAAAAAAAATCAAACAGACAAAAAGTTCAGATACTGGCAATGGCATGATGCAGCTTTTCTTTCTTTCTTTCTTTCTGCCTTTCACAGGCAGAGAGCTTTGGGAGCAAAACATACCATCTTTACAACTCTCTCTCTCTCTCTCTCTCTCTCTCTCTCTCTCATCTCCTGCTCCTGTATGTCTAAAGAAAGGCAGGAGCAGAAATGAGCATTGTCGAATGCAGATGGATTTATATCCTACCCTCTTGTCAGATTCGGTGGAAACTAATAGGTCAAAAAATCAGATGAAAAGAATTCTTAGAAATTTCATGGGAATTTTGATGAATTGCATAAAAATTTGTAATCCACACACACATATATATATTGGAGCAATGAAAACGTGAAAGTTGGTCCATGTTGCCTAACTAAAAGAAAAGTTCAACTAGGCTCACGTTGCCTAATTATATTTATTTTTTGAGTTCAAGTCATTTAGCAACTCCACAAGATATGAGCACCTCCACCAGTGCATTGTACGGCAAATTTTCGACGAAGAAAAGTCAAAACATGCCAGTTTGGCTCAAGAAAGTGGTTTTGGCTTAGCATTTTTGCACATGATGCAGACTGCATAGGGTGGCACAAAGCCACCTGCTGTCGATTGGCTAGATGTTTTGATTGGTCCAGGTCGGTTGTTATTATTTTACAGTAGGATCAGTTTCGTCATTAAATAATAGTTAAAATAGTGAAATGATTTTTATAAAAAAAATGAATGTGAGGTGTTGAAAACCATCATAACTATCACAGGCTTACAATTTGAATAATTTCATTTCTCATGTGGAAATGTCATAGTAGATCATGAAAAAGGTAATAATTTCAAATTTAGAAGAAACGAATTATTCTTTTAAAAATAATTAATTGTTTTGTCAATGGGAAGTTGACTCTAGGCTAGGGTAGTAGTCTCTTACATTTTGCAGTATGAGTTTCAGTTTTATCGTTGAGGTTGGGAAAAAGTAAACACCTAACTAATCTTGGATGTGAGAAATATTGTTGCAGGGCCACATACTTAAACATGGGTGGAGCTGCCTTAAATTGCAACATCTTTTTCAACCTTGCACATACATAGAGCATCATTGTTTAGCTATTACCCACATTTCATAGGAGGAGAAAGGAATCTATCAATTAAGGACGATAGTTCGGTTGTTTTGCATGTTTTGTTTATTTTGTTTGTCATTGTGAGATCTACCAAACTATGGTATCCCCTATCATGTTCTTGGTAACATTGGAAAGCCCTCAATGTGTAGAGTTGCACCAAGGTGGTTTGAAAGTGTTTAAACCTACACTGCAAGAGTTATTGATATTGAACAATTTTGTCAAAGAAAGTTCAACAAAATCAAAACTAAATATTTTAAGGGGAAGCTTTTGGTATTGTTAGAACCTTAGATGAATGAAATTTCTTGAAGGCAGTTTTGTAATTTTAAACCTAAGGTGGAGGAGATGTTGAATTTTGAATCATTTTCATCATTAGAAACTACTTCTATTTTTATTTTTAAAATTCACAATTGAACCCTATCATCAAAGTTTTATTCACACTTTGGGCTAACAACACAAGTCACATTAGTGTATGTAATTAAAAAGTAGTGGATACATAATTAAATTTATTCCAAATTTAGGCTTCTAATTCCACTTTTGAATAATCTCAGGACATTTTTTGGAATAACTATACTGATGAAAAAGTCATACACGATAGACATAGATAAAAGATCACAATATGACTTCAAAAACTTTGGTACCAAAAGGTTCCTTTTGGTAATCGATGTTTGGGACTTAGGGTAAAACTTGAGAATTAGAAATTATAATTAGAGGTGGGAGAGCTCTTATTGAACCCCTTAGTTCACATCATTCATTTGCTTTCACACCCACCATACAACCCTTTTCCACCCCTCTCCTTACGCAAACCTTTCTGCCCCCAAACCCCTATACTTCTTACATCTTTTTGGTCTTACAATGTTTTTCATTGGTGAATTCGCTCATTTGATTGTGTGTTTTTGTTACATGATTCACCGGATGGCTACACAACAATCTTCACAAACCTGCAGATTTTTTCTTATTTGGAGAGGAGTACGAGGAGCTGTGTTGATGAGCCTCGATGCAATAGCCAGTTTCTTGCAATGGTGACACAAATGAAAAGCCTTTTCTTCTTCATCACATCATGCAGAATAAATTTCGAACAAGGCATGTACACTGCATCATGCATGAGAACTGACAATCTCTTCAGTTCTGCTTGAATTTCAATGATCTGGGGGTGGTCTTGATCTTCTACTACAAATGTATGCACCTCATTATTCACTTTGATCCAGGTACAACCAGGCTGTTTCTTCACACCTCTTTCCTTCCTCTGCTGTTCAACATTCCCACAGAGATGCCTATTGCCAACACTGGTATCGATGTTTAATAGCAGCACATAACCTGCAGCATTTTCAGGATCCAATTCAAGAACCTGTGTAGCATGTTCTCCCATCTCCACATTACCATGAATTCTGCAAGTAACAAGCGAAGCCCCCCATGCAGTCATATCCAGTTTACAGGGCACTGCCTTGATCATATTCTCTTCCTCTTGTAGATGGCCAGCAGTGAGCTCAGCCAAGAAGGTGGACCATGCAGGTGTAATGTTCCAATTTTGCAGAAATTGTAAAGTCTGATCATTGAAGCATAACAGTGCATGCCTTCATCCAGCAAACCTGCATGGCTACAAGCTGACAAAAGACAAACAAAAGTGATATCATTTCCTGGTGCATCTTCACAGTCTGTTCAAAATGTTTAAGAGCCTTCTCCAAGTATGGCAGAACACATTCCAAGCATCCTCTATGCTCCCACTTTTTGCATAAATGTCAATCAAGCTATTCTCCACAAAGACATCAGATGCCAAATCACTTTGAATGATCTGGTGATGAACAAACCTGCCTTCTTCAAGCACAATCAGGCTGGCACATGCATTCATCACCCTCACAAAAGTAACAAAGTCTGGCCACACACCCGCCCTCTTCAAGGGCAACTACACTGGCTCATACATTCAGCACCCCAGAAAAGTAACGGAGTTTGGGTGCACACCTTCTTGTTGCATTTGTTGAATAGTTCCAGTGCCTTCTGCATTTCACATGTCCCAATATCATGGCAGTTCAAGTCACCACATGTTTCAAGATGGCATCTTGTTGAACACTCTCCAAGAATCATCAATGTTCCCACATTTTGCATACATGCCAACCAAGCTACTCCCCATAAAGACATCAGACTTGCAACCACTTTGAATGAGATGTTCATGAACAAGCCTGCCATCTTCATGTGCTCCTAAACCAGCACATGCCTTGATCACTTGAACAGAAGTGGATTCTTGTCACACTTGTTGGAAAAGCTGCACTGCCTTCCCAGGTTACCCATCTTTATTGTATTTGTAAGGTTCTGATTTCATGCAAAAGTGGTCAATTGCACCATGCCTGATATCATTGCAGCTATTTCTCCTTCCACCCATGCCGAGTTTCATGGGTCCTCAAGCCAGAGTGCTTCTTATGTTTCAAATCTTTCTCTCTTTGGCCTCCAGGGACTGCAGAAAGAACTACCCTTTCAAATCATGTACTTTGATCACATACTGCAAGTCAACCACGATTTTGTCCAATCTTTCAACTGATAAATCAGGTCAAGATTTTTTGCAAAAAAATGCACCAACTGTGAGAAAGAAAAGGCAGGAGACAGACAGAAAGGAACATCACAAGAAAGCTTACAATTTACGCAACAACTTTTGCAGTGTACCACAGTAGATCAGGACAATAGAGCTGGAGTTGGGTTAATATTGATGTCTTGAAATTATTGGTGGCAAATAACAAATTGAGGTCTTCAGGTAAAGACAGAATGGCTAATCTTATCCAGCTTTTGGTTTTGAAATGAAAATTTTAAATTTTAGTTCTGAGTTATTTTATTTTTAGTTTTTTGATGGAACATTTGGTGTCATTCTCAGTATTTAGTTGTGATGCTTTACAAATGACATGTATTCTGTCTGAAGAACAGATTATCCCTATAGCATTGCAATGACCTGAATTTTTTCTGAAGAACATATTGTGCAACTTTACAATGATATGCATTTTGTCTCAAGAAACCCAATTTGTGCAAGATATTTACAAATGACATGCATTGTATCTCAACAATAGATTGTGCTACAGCATTACAAATGACATGCATTCTATATTCAGAATAGATTGTGCTATAGCTTTACAATGACATGCATTCTGTACAGGAGAAGGGTGGTTGTACCCTTCTCAGATTTGAGGTGCCTGTCACGAGGTCAGCAGGTTGTGTACAAGGTGCCAAAAATCACAGAAGGGTCTAAAGATAGACCCTTCCTCTATAGAAATGTAATTTTGTTTTGCTTTGACAAATGCCAAAGAGGAAAGAAAAAAGGATAAAGATACCCAAAAAAAAAGTGCCTTAGTCCATAATTTGAATGGCACTTTGACAATCCAGTGCTCGATCTTCCTTGAAACAAAAGGTCCGGCATCAGATTTCACTCTAAATTTGTCCTAAAAATACACTAAAAAGAGTTTCACTGGTCTTCATATCTGATATAGTGCTGTTACTAAACAACACTTTATCTTTGCTCAGCAGCAATCTGTTCTAGGATTTTGGTAAATTTCTTCTCCACCTCACTTTGCTTTGGAGGTTTTGGATGGAGGTTTGGATCTTCTAATAGCTGAAGAAGAGCTTTCTGCTGAGAATCTCGTGAAGTCACCAACCGAGCTTCCCATTGAGGAGACTCTTCTTGTGGAATTGTAAATCTACCACCCTTGTCTGTGTACTGTTCTGGCTTGTTCAACAATCTTTGGTCTCGGCCTCGGAAAGATGGAAGTGGGCTAGCAGGCAAGTTCATCTTACCAGCATTCATGCGCTCTACAAAGCAATCCTCTATGTACTTGAGCTCTCTCATCTGGTACCTGTACCTTGCATACAGAATTTGGATTCTTTCTCTTGGGATTTTCCATGGTATCGCACAACATATTGCCATAAAAGGTACCATGAATATCTTGGTGTCCATGCACACAGGCTGTTCCCTGTAAGGCTCTTTCTCTTCCAAACGGAAAGAGTTTCGTTGGAATTCCAGTTTTTGTTTCCATGTTGAAGGATCATAGCCTGGATTGGGAGGATTATACTCCTCCATGATGTGTGTTAGTGACCAAACTCTCTGACAGGAATTATGATTACTGACGGAATGAAAATTCCATAGAGCACCACTACATTCTTGACATTCATCAGAACATCACTCTGAAGCAATTCTTTCGATCTGGATATATTGCTTCCTGACATTCCACCATGCTTGACATTCAAACCTCAATCTGAGGCAAAGCCTTTCGAAAAAGATATCCTTCTTGGCACTTTGCAAAGCTTGGTCAACATCAAAACCTCGATATGCAGCAACTCCTTCAATCCAGGTTATATCCTTCCTGACACTCTACAAAGTGTGACATTAGAACCTCCATCAGAAGCAATTCTTTTGATCCAGGTATGCTTCTTGACATGCTGGAAAACACTTGACAATCAGAACCCCAACCTGAAGCAATTTTCTTGTCTAGATATGCTTCTTGACACTTCAAAAAACTTGACATCTGCACCTCAATTTGAAGAAATTCCTTTTGATCTAGGTATCCTTCTTGACAGGGGAGGCTCAACATTCATCAGAGCCTCAATTTGAAGCAATTCTTGCAATCCAGGTATGAAGCTTCTGTGCACACTGAGAAAAGCTTGAGTATCACAACTTCAATTTGAAACATTTGTAATCAATCCCTGGAATCTTTCTTGACACTCTAATCATAAACCAACAATTGTGCAAGGCTTTTTACAGTACATTGAACTAGCAAAAAGCTCTACAAGATGTCATACTGAAAGAGAACTCTGTTAGCAGAAAAGATGGTGATTACGAACTTGCATCTCTGGCCATTTCTATTATTCAACTGTACTCTCTTTCCTCCTTGTAGGGGCACTTGACTAAAGTGCCCTCTACAACCATTTCAAGCAAGCGATTAATCATGCAATTGTGAACTGATCAGTGTGCAACCAATTGATCAAGCAGACTACAAACAGATCAACACAAGCAATCCAACTTTGATCAAATTACATTTGCTTCATCCATGAGAAGGTTTGATCCAATCTCTCACCTGTAGCATAGGATATAATAGTAGATAACACAAGATTTAGAGCCAAGCTTGGTGAACATTTATGTTTCATCACATCCGCAATTCGGTAGAGACTTAGCATTTTTGTGCTATCAATTCTTGCTCAAAGGGTAGTAGCAGCTCAAACATGCAAACATTCCAAAGATGAAAAAAAATTTGTTTGAATCCTAATTCTATCAAATGAAAGTTCCATTCAAACAAGTATCAAGAGACACAACTCTTGAGACCCTGAGTCTTGATCTTTAGTTTAGGTCATATGTGTTTTTGGTTTTCAGTGTACTAACTCAACTTGTTGGCAAAACAATGAAAGGAAAAACCCACGCATGGAGTAATAAGTCAAGAGTTAGCAGCTAGCAATTATTTTTGTTTGACAAATTGACTGGAAAAATAAGTTTTCTCACTCCCCTGCTAGGTAATAATCTAACCCCACTGTAGATACAACATAGCAGAACACAATGGCACTCTACTCTGTGTTAATTAGGCTTTGCCAGCAGCATTTAGGGATTAAGATCTAAAATCATGAGCAGTGAGTGATGTTGCCATGGAAGTGAAGACCAGACCCATCTAACTTGAATCTCCTGTGAAAAAGCTTTTCCATCCAAATTGTGATCATACAATCTATTTGAAACACATGGGCCAGGGTTTCTGGATTTCCAGGCAAAAGGAAGCAAGACGAACATCATGACAAGCTTCAAGACATTTTGAGCATGGCTTCTGTCTATCACAAAAAATTCCAAAGGATCTTGAACACAAGAAACCATGAAGGTGCCAACGCTAACCTTTTTCCTTGCAAAGGCATAGCCTTAACCCCTAAACATTGGCAATTCCTGATTGTGCATCATATGTTGTTGTTGATGTGTGTTTGTTGATTTTCTAATCACTTTTCAACCCCCTTTGCAATTTGTTGTTGTATACCTAGAATTTTATAACCTTTGTAAATCAACAAACCATATTTGACTACCAACTATGATTACGGATTGGAGCACAACTATGCATAGGGCCTTAACCTGAGCCGAAATTGGTGCCTTTCCATTTCAACAACGCCTTAGAGCAGCCTGTGATCTATTACCAGCTTCAACATGTGCATGGCTTTTTCCCTTTGAACAACTTATTAGACAACAAGTGGTTCAACTTTAGGATTCCATCTTAAAGCACGTGCACCATCATATCTGGCTAGCACGCTCTTTGAAGAGTTGCTTGATGCCCATCAAGCTTACACTTTATCATGTTCTAGTCTTGGGTCTAGCGCCTGATTTACAACTTGATCGATCCTTTCAAAATTTCAGCTATCTTTTGCAATCTTTAGGATGACATTTTGGACATGACTAGGGTTCCACACCCTTTTGGTTGTAGGCATTCCCCAATGTGTGTGCACACAATCAATAGACCCAATGGGGGTCCATCTCTTGCAATGCACCCACAGTAACAAGCGCACAAGGATGCATGATATAGTTTGGGACACGTTTGCTTCCATTGCATCGGAAGCAAGTTTCCATGTCATACAAAAATAGTTCCACTTTCTTCCTTCAACAACCCTCAACTCCTTTTGTCAAAAAGTTAACTTTGTGCTCACCAAAGACATGGTTTGTACCTTGGCCCACATCATCATAGCCAACCCAACATGAACAAATCTACTTCCTCAATCATGTTCAACTCAAGGATTTGTAGCATCAAAAGTAGCTCAAGCAAAGGAAACAAGTTATCATGACCAACACCCCATCTTAAAAAATCCAAAAGGACCTCCTCTTTTCATTCTTGTTATTTATTTTGCCCAAAGAATATCCATGACATTACAAAAGATGCAAACATCCTCCATTTTAAATTGAGTGATAGTGCTAGGCTTAGCTACTTTTTTACTTAATCAGCTTCAAGACCCACCCCCCATGGCCCACTATCAACTTGTTGCAAGGAATTGGTAGATGAGTTAAGGACCTTTCTATCTCTCCTCGATTCTCAAGCCCCTAGTTAGTAATCAACTTGCTTGGACTCTAGTCCTTTCATTTTGTACCTTTGCATCCTCCTTAGGTTTGGGGTATGTATATAAATAATATCATACACAATTGCAACAATGTCAAAATATGTTAGAACTTTGTGTGTCAAACCTTAAAAACTCTAACTTCAAGTGCTGAAATAGCCTCATAGTCTAAAATTAATTGATTTTGACGCTTGCCCACTGAAACTAACTATGTAATATAATATCTTTTTTGCCCTCAAGACCATCACATGGCCAAACAATCATATATTCAAAACATTACATTTTTGTTTAACCTTGACTCCTACCTAGTGTAAAGTCCTTGAGGTTGATTTTCAATGAGTCAACCAACAAGATTGATCCATTTGGGTTCAACCTTGGCCTGGACTTCTTGTGTAAAATGAGCCTTATTGAGGCTCACTTTAAACAAGGAGTCAAGGCCAAGGTTAAACCCAAATTGCACAATCCTATTGGATCCATGGATATATGATCCTCCAACAAAGAATAAGTAATGCCCACTTGTGGAACCTTGGTTATACATGCTTGACAAGGTCTTGGAACTTTTGGCAAGAAGAGGGTTATGAGATCTTAACACAAGATTCTATCCCAATTTGAACATATTGTTTTACTCATGATATAAGTAGGTTGAAATGTGCATGATGTAAGCTAGGCTTAGATGTGCACAAGAAGGTGAGAATGATGTGGTGAGTGCCATTAAAGATAATCACACTTTAGACAAGAGACCAATGACAAGCCTTTGTGCATGTGTGGTGGAGCTTTTGACAAAGCTTCATGGAATCCATGTCTATGAATGGCGTAAACCCAACTCATAGACTCAAGAAGCTATATAAACTCAACACTAAAATATAAATGAACATACAAAACTAAATACAAAAATGAACATCTAACTCATGTTTCAATAGAAAAGAATCCAACTTTTTTTCACAAGTCAATTCTAATGGTTAGCTATTAACATTGTTATCAATTAAGTCAACCTTGGAATTGAAAATCACAACAATCAAGAGAAAAGGGTTGGTAGGTATGTGACAAAATCATAGCAACCCAATACATCGAAGATATATGTAAAAGCATTTTGGGGATGTGTTCTACCATATTGATCAAGCTGCCTAGTATTGAATCTAGAACTAATTTCCTATCAGGTTTAGGACTTCAACTGATGCATTATAAGGATGTCTGGAAACATGTTGGATATTAAAGTTGCTAAAAGAAATCATTTTCTGATCATTTTTCAAAGTTAATGTTTTATCGTGTGCAAGCAAACTTCAAAATACTTACATTTCCAAACTTTGATTGCAGTACCATTCCAAGCTTCAACCCAATGGATCCACTCATGCAATTCATGTTGTTAACAGTAATTTTGAGGGAAACTGAAAAAGTCGAAAGTGGGCTGGCTGATGAGTTGCAGCAACAAAGCTGAGTTAATCACAGATCAAAAATGCTCGCAATCACAGACAAGCCATGAAGCAAAATCCCAAGGGGTTGAAGAAAAAGAAGAAGTTCAATGTTTCAAGCACAGATCAGATGTGGTCACACTTGTTAGGGTGAAGCTCCCAGATCATAGATTAATTGCATCTACAGACATCAGGTAGCAAGTTCAAGAGTTTTGAAGTTTTGGGTGTTTCCTGAAAGGATCGGGAAGAGCACCGAGGGAGCTTGAAAATAGGCAGCGTGAGAGTTGGGTGTCAAGAACATTCTATGGGGTTGAAGAATGCTTGCTTGCAACCGTAGAGAGGGGCAGAAGCAACACCACAGAAATTTCACAGACAAAACCACAAGAGCTGGACTTCAAGCAGAGGTAAACAGAGGAAGCCCTTTGGATAAACAGGCGCTCCAACCTTCATTGGATCCACTCAAAGCTCTTTGTGCTCCCAACTCAAGGTGAAGAAGCACAACCTCAAAATTGTTCTAACTTTCAAGTGCATCTTGAAGCACCACAAGGCCAATGTGGTAAACAACAATACTTTTCTTGACATACTCATGCAAAAGAAAAAACAGATCTGCACTCGAACAACAATAGCTGGTGTTATGGTTGATGAACATCTCTACTGCAATCCATGATTTGTCTTAATCCATCAACAAACCAATTGCAAGAACTTTCTCAAAATGATTTTGCTCCTCCTTGTTGACCATGAACTCATAAACATTCAAATATTGAGAGTAGAGTATCATGGATGCAACAAAGAATGAGTAAATGCATCTTGTGATGCTCAGGTTGCCAATTGGAGATCACAAAAGCAGTGGTGGCATTGTTAGCATTGATATTCCAGCCAAATTCATTGAACACCAATGAATTTGCTGTACAATCTGGATCAACAAGGTGTTCATGTTGGTGCCCATAGGTATGTCAATTTGTCGGACAAGTGTACAAAGTCAGGGAATGCTTCTAAACCCAGCAGCTTTGGAAAGAGGGAAGCAGATCCACACAGAAATCACTAAAGCTGGATTGTACCTGGATGTTTGTCTTATGAATGCATTTATCAGCATGTACACTAGGTGTGAGAGTCACAGAGAGGCAATTGACATCTTCCCCCTTATTTAGGTCAAGGCATAAATCCTGACAAGATAACTTACATCTACCTTTTCAGGGCATGTGGAAATGGAGCAGCTCTGACAGAAGGCAAGCAGCTTCATTGTCATGCCCTTCAAGCTGGATTTGGAGCAGACATGTCTGTTAGGAATTCCCTTATTGATATGTATGGCAAACATGGAAGTCTTGGATCTGCACGTCAAGTATTTGAGGAAATGGCTGAACAAGATGTCGTGTCATGGAATGTTATGATTGCTGGACTTGCTCAGCATGGGTGCAGCAAAGATGCACTTGAGTTGTTTGAACAGGTGAAGCGCGGTGGTTTTACACCCAATACTGTCACTTTTGTTGGTCTTCTCTCTGCTTGCAGTCACACAGGCTTAGTTGATGAAGGCTGTGAGTTCTTCCTACCCATGTGTGGAGACTACAGCTCACGCCAGCAGCTTGGCACTATGGCTGTATGGTTGATTTACTTGGGTGTGCTGGGCAGTTGGATGACACTGAGGAGCTCATCAACAAAATGTCATTGCATGCAGATTCATCAGTCTGGAACAGTGTGCTCGGTGCTTGCAGAATTCATGGCAACATACAGCTAGCAGAGTTCGTCGTGAAAAGTGCTCTAAGCTGGAAGGACAGAATGCTGCTGTGTGTGTGCTGATTTCACATATCTATGCTGCAGCTGGCATGTGGACAACGTAGCAAAAGTGAGGGAATTGATGAAGGATAGAGGCATCTGAAAGAAACCCAGATGCAGCTGGATTGAGGTCAAGAGCAAGGTACATTCTTTTGTTGCAGATGACATATCTCACCCACAAACAGAGGAGATATATGCTGAGCTTGATGAATTGACTAGGCAGATAAAGGAGGCAGGATATGTACCTGATACATATCCTTTAATGCATTACTTTGAAGAGCAGCAAGAGGAACAAGTTATCAGCCAACACAGTGAGAAGTTGGTGATTGCATTTGGACTCATGACTACAGCCTCTGGAAGTCCTATCCATGTGATCAAACACCTAGGTGTTTATATGGATTGCCACACTGCAACCAAATTTATTTCCAAGGTTTCTGGGTGAATCATCACAATGGATGCCAGCCGCTTTCATCACTTATGACTTGTGTTGTTCTGGCAACTGTCACCATCACTGTCATATTCCAGAATTGAGTTTAACCACAGCAAAAATCCAAGATATCTGCACATTCATGGCAAACCTACAGAAATGGAATTGCTGATCAGCAGCAGTAAGCAGTCTACATCTCATAAGCTAGAGATGCAGGGGTGCTCCTGGTGTTGCAAACTGATGAAGACTTGGAGTCCTATCCTCTCATTCTGTATGATAACCATTACACAGTGACTAAGCTCTTTCTTGTGATCGAGCAACACCTAAGTGAAGCTTCTATGGTAAAGTTTCAACAAGAAAGTCCCATACCAAGTTTGATTCTTAGTGTGAGCGTTTCTCTGCATCAATTGGCATAGATGTGTGATACTGGTATATCACACAACAACACATTTTGATAGTTGTGTGCCATTCAGATGACTTGTACCTGTGTCTTTGTTACCCTATCCATCTCAATGGACCTTCAGATCTGACACTTTTAAATGGTCTTGTGTAAAGATTTTATAAAAGTCAAGATTAGGAGAGAACAAAAGCTTCTCCACATCATTAGAATGAATGAGGGGATATCAGCAAAAGAGGACCTGCACAAAAATCTGAAGACTGGTCAAACAACAGCAGCCGTCAGCACAAATGTTCAGAGAACTTCACCAAGTAACATGTCAGCTATTAACCAAATTCTTGCAGAAGATGGGCATTTCTCCTTAAAACATAACTTTGACAACAAAAAGCTTAGCAACAAAACAAGGTCTTAGTAGAGGAATAACAAAGAAGATGGGCATTTATCTAATAGCAGTGGTTATCTGCAACAGAGGCAACCTGTTAGCCAACTTCTTCCACCCACATCAATGGCTCAAGAAGCCCTACATCAAATCACAGTGTTAGAATCCAACAGATGCCCTGCAAGTATTAGATACCAATTCTTCCCATAGAACCCTGGACACAAAAACCACCTCACCCCACATGACACCAAGTGCAAAATATAGTTTGATCTTTCTCCTTTCCTTTTTCTTGGTATTAACACATTTGGTAGATACTTTAAATAATTTGTAGCCATATGACCAACATCACAGGGAGGGATCTGAAATTGGCCACTGGACATTTGAATCCTTCTGTCAAGGTTTTGTAGCCACCATATCAACTAGTCAGCAGTTGCATGTCTCCAGCACATCGAATGTAACACACCACCAAGACAGAAACAACCATGCTACATTACAGTTGCACCATGAGGCATTCAACCAGACATGAAAGCTAATGTAGAATGAAGGAAAAACTGCGGAAAACCATGGTACATGCAAATTTGCATTACATCAATGCAGAAAAACAAATTATCACAGGGATGCCACAATTGCTCTGCTCCTAGTCTCATCATCAATCTACACTAGAGAACAGAAAGCCACAATATTGTGTTTCCTCCTCATCCATCAATAGAGGGAATTCTACCAGTCAAGCGACAATGCAGATTTTGTCTGGTTAGGCAATAACTTCCACTTGTAGCAAATTTAGATCCACCAAAACTGTTGCAAAGAAAGGTCTCTTCAAAATTCATCACTACTGAAACCAATTTATCCTCAGAAATACAAAGACACCTAATATGTCTGTCACTGTGATGTACATAGAGGAATCTCATCATCGGTATTGAGAAGCATGATGTGCAAAAATACATCTGCATGTTTCTAAGCAGGAAGGTTTTACCCCATATGTCCATTAGGGCTAAAAAAGACTGGTTGACTCCAGGAGAAATTGTCAATCCTAAAATAGCAAAACTTGCTGTTGATCCCCTCACTGAAAATCAATTGATCACTGGGACAGCTTTAACTTTGCACCAAGATGCACTAGCTTATAACCACAACTGCATGTTGTCCATCGTGTGGATCAAATGTTGGTCACGAGCAGCATTTATATAATCACTGCACCATTGCTTCATCCACCTCTGCTTCCATTGGCTGTACAGATATTGCTTCACTGACTTGTGCACCTGCAACATGGCATTACATTGGCAATCATTCACTCACTTTACCTCTATCTTCTTGCATTTCACTTCTCATGAGATCTCAGTGGCCAAACCAGTTTTTGCTACCTTGATGCAATGTAGCATCCTATCTTTCTGTCATCCAAGCAGTTCTTTTGTCAATCTGCATTACTGTAATCAGCCAGGTACTGGCTTCCCAAACATATTAGCTCTGACTTGCACTTAGTAAGCTGGGCTCACTAGAGCTTTAACACCAAAGAGGTCTGTAGCTGCATCATTACAACTTAACAAATTTCAACCATTTCACTAAGCCAGCTCCGGTCAATGTGCAACTACAAATATCCCAAACCAAATGGGTACTAGGGAAAACAATCACACCCCAATTTCAGCTGTACTTGCTGAAATTTGTGCAAGAGATTGCAAAGAAGCACTTGGAAGGCAATTGTTGTGTAAGTTCAGGCAAAACCAGAACAAAAATCGACAAGAATGAGGAGAGTCATGTCCTTCTAACTGTGTCTCAAAAAGCATCAGACCAGATTACATTCCTCATGACTGGCAGTGACTAACTCCCATTGTTCCCTATCAACTTCATCAGCTCCTGAAACTATGTGTAGATAAATATAAAAAATAATTCAGGCAAGAAACTATACAAAAATCCACTCTTGAGTTTCTATTACATTTCCAGAAGCAATGGGAAAACTTTGTTTCCTTTGTCCTTTTATCTACTTTGTTTCACCAAATCATTATAACGCTTGACAGGTTTACACCAAAAAACTCAGGCATGATGTCAGCTATCACTCAAGAAACATAGCTACTTAAAAAGTCCAATTGCATTCTCGTTCAATCTGCAACAAGCCCTATACTTCTTCAAATACACAGCACTGTATCCAACTTCTGCATCCTCTGGAAGTGTCCATACCTTTTGAACTTTTGAGTCTCAACTTGGCGTGTTTCTTCATGCTGAAACCTCGTGAAGACAACCTTGAGTTTATTGGTTGCAATGGAACCTGGTCATCTAAGAAAACACAGAAGACACAAAAGACCTGAGTGAGACTATGACCAAAAGGCTGTCACAAATAAGCTAAGATCAAGGTGGAAAAGGACAACAGCATACCTTCTTCATCAGCAGCCATCATCTGAATGTCCTCCATTGTAACCAATCCACCCTCCAAAGCTTCTTTCTGTGTCTGCAGTCATCAATTCCTTACATAAATCCAAAGACATCCAAAAAATGATGACAATTTGATTTTCTGCGTGTGCTACTACAAGCTGGAAATGGAGCACGACCAAGGACGACAAGTCATGGAGTTTCCACAGTTCTAGAAACCCTAAACCGTGTCCACAGATTTCCGAAAACTCGTTTCCTCGACGAAAGGGAGCTTCTGCAACCAAGTCCCTCTGACCTAACTCTGAATAAAAAGAGGAAAACAAGGCCGAGGGGAAAGAGGGGGGGGGGAGGCGAGTCCGAAGGATACACACCTTGCGCCATTTCTTCTCGAGTTTCCGCTTCTTCTTGCCGGACAAAGAGCGGGGACCGGGCTTCACTGAGATCTTGAGAGAAGGTGCTGCCGATCTAAGGCGGCGCTTCTCGGACCGATTGGCTCGCCTCTCCTTCTGAATGTTGCGCAACGGCAGATTGAACTTGTTCATTGTTCCGATCCCGCTTCTCCGTTTCCTTCTTCTTCCCGCCACGAAACACAGATCAAACTTCGAATTTCCTGCAGAACTTGAGCGCCGTGCAAACCCTTGTCGTCGCAAGCGCTTGATCTCCTCGCGCTCCGGCGGCAGCTGCAAGAACCCTTCCAGTAGGATCACATTACCAACGGGCGGGTTCAGCCTCGTGGATGAGACTTATCATATCGAGCGCCAGTCGTAGGAACCCTTGATGAAGGATCAGATTATGAACGGGAATGTTCAGCCCGTGGATGAGACTCACGATACTGCGCTGCAGCAGGATCAGATTACCAACGGACGGGTTCAGTCTCGTGGATGAGACTGACAACATTGCGTGGCAGCACGAAGAACCGTTGTCGTAGGATCAGATTATCAAAGGGTAGGTTCGGCCTCGTGGATGACACTTTACGATGTCCGGTGTCCAGCTCTAGCCTCGTGGATGAGATAACAACATCCATCGTTAACCTGGCTCTTTTCATCCACGATCTCACTACTTCAAAATCCGGTCAAATCCGATCATAAACGTTCCATTTTTTTAATTAGGATTTTTTTTCCCAAAAAATAAAAGCAACCCAAAACAGCCACAAACCAATTCAGGGTTTTTATTTCAATTTTTTGATATAAAAAAATTGGCTATTTTATCCAAGAATTTATCAAAATTATTCGAATTTAGACTAGAAAAACCAGAAAAATCTTGCCAATTCTTTTTTGTCAGAAAAACCACAAACCATATATACTTATTACTTCAAATTTTCAAAATTCAATTTCCATTTTCACATTAATTTCCTTCCAATGAATATGAGAAAAAAAATCTTTATTTTTTTATATGGGGACCAGAGGCAAGTTTGTGTCCTTCCTTCATTGCATGTTCCCATTTAAATTTGAATTTTTCCCATTATTATAGTTCATGTGCCTGGCCCAATGCAAAATACCTTCATGTATTCCCATTATTTGTATTGATGTTAATTCAAGGAAAAGTTCCTACTCATGTTCCCACAATCTATGGCCAACATTTTTTCATTGTCCAAATTTCCTTGTATCATGTTCTTGTTGGTTATCTCAATATCATTGTTCAAAGTGGCCATAATAGATCCACGGAACATGTTCCCACTCAATTCCCAATATTGGTTAGGATGATCAGTTTCAGCAGGCAAGTATTGAAATCAATTAATTTTAAGCTACTTATGGTGCATTCATACTTGATGTTAAGTCAGTGTTAAATGAAAAGCTAGGTGGCACCCAATGTTAAATGGACAATAGCTTAATGTTAACTGAATTGGCAGCTTAACATAAAATGTTCATGGTAAGTAGGTGTAAGTCCTAAATGACTAGCATGGTGTTAGGGGACTCAGCACTAGAGTCCCTAACACCAAGTGTGAATGCACCTTTAGATTATTTCAGCACTTAAATTTTAAGTTTGACACATGGGGGTTTCGAATATTTTGACTCTGATTTTCCATGTACCTCTTTTGCCCATATTATTTTTCCATCGTTCTATCTCTTTCATAAAATATAGGGAGATTACAATTCAAGAATAGAGCTATAATCCTAAATTTGGATTAAATTTGATTTTCTTTGCTTTTTAAATTACAAAGATCCCTGTCTTCTCATATGAAATGTAAGCAATATGGATCAGTTTTCACATTTTTATTGCTTCAATTTGAAACTTTAAGAATATTCATTTGTATGGATTACAATTCTTTATACAATTCATCAAATTTCATATGAAATTTCTAAGAATTCTCTTCATCCAATTTCTTAATTAATTTTCACCAAACCTGACAAGACAATAAGATAGTCCCCATGTTTATACCATATCATTTCTACAAAACCTAACTTTCAAGCATAAAACCAATGGTATAGCTTTTATAATGTATACGGAGGCCACCTTAACCTCAGAAAAATTTCTGTCACAACAGAAGACAGTACATTAGTTGTAAGGTGCCTCCTATCCTTTGAGACAAAATTGCAGCCATTTAAAATTCTACCGGATCTTTGCACCAGGAAAGGACCTCAAACAGGGCAACATAATTAGTTTTGAAAATTACTTGTAGGGTAAGGACCTCAAACAGGGTGGTTCCGGGTATTTGGATCCCACACTCAGCTCCCAAGCTTGCATTCCGAAAACAGCCCTGTTCAAGGTCCTTAGCTTCAAAACTCCGTAATTTCAAAACTAATTTATGTTCATTCTCCCCATGTTTACTTGTTACACACATTACTCCCTTGGCAGCTTCAACAATCATTATATTATTTTCAGAACTGATGAGAATTTCCAAATAGTGAAATCTCAAATAACAAAGTTTCTGAAGGAAAATAAAAATTATTCGACAGACATGCCAATTCCTGAAGCTGCCAAGGTACTACGGTATTTTATATGTCAAACAGATATGGCAAATTAAAATGCCAGATATCTTGAATTTTAGTTCATTACTGACTTCTGCTCTTCTGAGTATAAGTCCCCAAAAAAATATCTCAAAAGCATGGATGAGCATGGATAACCTCAGCCCACACATTGTGTGTCAACATTAAAACTGAGACTAGTGCAAGAGACATTTCATTTTTTTAAATTTCCTACACATTTTCTCCTTGAAGCACATCCAAAAAGCGCACACACAATGTGCCCTTTTCATAACAGCATAATTGAGGGAACTTTGCAAGAACCTTTTGTGTGTGCTCAACTGTGAAGCTCCAAGTGTAGACCAATTCATTCCATGATCTGCTGATCTATGATTTAGTATGGTGGAGCAACTCGAGCCTTGTACAAACAAATGTATGCCATGTGCCAGTCACCACCTCCGGAAAGCTTTGTAATATCCTCCTCTCGCTGAAGGATGGGTTGCTCATCATCAAACTCTATCCATTTCCCACTGTCCTGTTTGACCCAAGCCACATAATGCCCGGAATCCGCACTACGACCCTTGTGGGTCAGAACAGCAACCAAGTCATAAATTCCTGTCACTTCAGGTTCTGGAGCATTAACCTTTTCAGAAGAAGAAGGGGCCTGTTCTGCATCCACCATCTCAACATTTTCATCACTTGTACTCGTCCCCAAATTTTGTAAAGCCTTTACACCCTCAGCTCCTTCCTTCTCCTTTTTCTTAATACCCACTTTGGCATCTTCCATCTCCCGGTACACCTTGCGGGGTCCTTTCAGTTTCTCTTTAAGTTCCTCTGTGCAAAAATCCAACACATCCAAGACCAAAGGATAGTCCACCTTCCGCAGAATCTTTGCCTTCTGGTTTGACTCCCGCTTCCAAAAAAACCGTACAAACTGTACAGTTAAATATGGTGGGAGTTTGTTGATCCAGGATTCTTTGATATGGAGGGTGCTGCGGCCCAAAATAGGTGAAGTCTTCTCAAGCTCAGATTTCAACCCATGTTTCAGGCCTTCATGCAAGTGATTCACTTCACTTGAAATATGGCACTTCAATGTATACACAGTCTCAGATTCTGAGCTTTCTTCCCCACTCTCTTCACACTTGATGATGCTTTTAAACTCAATCCCAAACAAATGCTTAACAACTGTATTGGTTGGCTGCTCCTCCCATGGCACTGATTGCAGGCGCTGCGATAGTACATACACCAACTGTGTCCAGCACTCTTCCGCATCTTGTTGCATGTACAGACCTTGATTTGTCTGCTGCGCAAACTGTGGGTATCTGTAAAGAAAAGTAGAGAAGATTAGGCTCTCCATACAGTGCCTGAGAAACAAAGAGAAAACCTAAAGCAGACCAATAAGTCTCACCCAAATTAGACTTGCAACCCCATGTGCACCAAGACCCTACAACTAGTAGAACAGACCTCATCAATGACAGAGCACACAGAATGGAAAAGCAAGAACCCCACATACTTGCTTCGCAAAACTGTGAGGAAACGAACTGGAGCAACAGGGCGAAGGCTACGGTCAAGCTCCCCAAACAAGTCTCTTGTTGCTGCAGTTAGGCTGTGTGACGAAGGATCAATTCCTGTACCAACTGCTGCAGAATATTCCTTGAGTGCCAATCTGAGCTCTGGCACAGAATGCAAACACTGCAATGTAGAATTCATGTAGCAAGTATTGCCAAGATTCACAAGCCCTGCTGTATGACCTAATGCAGCTGTGCCCTGCTCATCTTCAGGCAAATCTTCAACAAAAACAGGGCCTTTCTCAGGTGCTTTAGGAATCTCTTCGGCAGTTCCCATGAGCATCAATCTCTGGCCCTCCTTGATTCCCAGGCTTTCCCAATCACCATCATCCTTTAGCAGGCCTCCTTTCACCATAATCTTCTGCCTTTCAGGTGGCACACCTGTCAGATCATAAAGCTGGCACTTGAACACATACGGCGGTTGCTCTGTGTCGATTTCCACTCCATTGAAAACTTGCTTTTGCCATTTAACACTCACTGTCGGCATCGTACTCCACCTACTCTAGGCCATCACAAACAATAACTCCCATGAGAGTAAAGAAATCTCCATGCTCATGTAAGGAACTCGGGAGAAGAACTCTTCCCTTTTAAATGTCAAAGAAAAGCTCCAGATAAGGACAGAAGAAAGGGAAGAAGAAATACATGGATGGGAAGAACTACCTTCAAATGACGCAAGTAGAAGAAAATTTAAGCTATGTACATAATTCCAGATTGCCGCTACAAGAGTTTCTTTGGACAGTAAACCTAAGCTAGAACAACACTTAGGAATCCAAGAGAAGAGAAAAAGAAAAAACAAAAATCAGCAACCAGCACTTGGTACTTCCAAACAAAAACCTGAGCTACAATGGCATTTAGGGTTTCAGAAACCGCACAGACTGACTGCTTAGAAAAATGTGATCATAACTCCTTGGATGTTTCTGCAAAAAGCAAGAAGATCCAAATCCCAGATTACAACAGAAAGACCAGAAAAATAAATAGATTACCTTCAATATGCAGTGCTTCAAGTAAGCATGGATAAGCTGGTGAAGTCCGTGCAAAACTCGAACCAAATCCAAATGCGCGGAGTTGTCGCCGCGGAAGAGATATCTCTCGCAGACAGACAGCAGTGGGGAAAAAAACCGAAAGAAAATCCCAATCCCAGATCACCCAAAGATAAAAATCCTACAGCGACTATTTGACTACGATGCTCAAGAGTGCGTAGAGCACCACTTACAAATTTAGCAGACGCGAGCTTCAACGATCACGGCAGATTTCGAAACCCTTTACCGCCGATGAGGAGCTCGTGCAGCCGGGAAGATGTGCGAGAAGCAAACACGTTACGCTTTTTAGGGTTTGCTGCTCTATAATGCTGACCTAAAGATTATGAACCTTGTCAGGGCTCTACGTAGATGATAAAAAAATGCAAGCATCCATGACCGGGTTGCCTTAAAGCGGACTGCATAACGAACCTCATCATGGCTGTACGTAGATGATACAAAAACACATCCGTCACTAAGGGTGCCTTCCACGCGAACTGGATTATGAACCTCATAACGACTCGACATAGATGAATGAAAAATTGTCCATGACCGGGGTGGGTGCCTTCGAGCAGAGCGGATTATGAACCTCGTGACGACTCTACATAGATGATAAGAAAAAGCATCCGTGAGCAGGTGCTTTCAAATTTGAGGAGAGAGAGGAGAGATCAGATAATCAAGCCATTTGCAGCTCTCAGAATGTGTTTGCTCGTGGATGAATTCAAAATGAAAAACAGGAAATCAGAGTATCCGATTTCCTGCTCTCTCTATCGTCAGTGATGTTGTTGTCGATGAAAAACATCCATAATTTTATACAAGACTTTCTCTCTCTGTCATCAAAGGGAACCAAAATAGAGATAAGAAAAAGAAAGAGCCCAGTTGTGTGATCTGAATGTCCCTATTCTGGCCATGAGCCATGACCAGGGCAGGCCGCTAAACACCCCCTAACGAGATCTGTCCAGCACTGGTTTCGCTTATCTTTTTGCACACCCTTTATCGGCAGCGCACAGTTCTGCAAGAAACCATGCAACCCGGTTTTCAATGTTCTTCAGTTCTTTAAAGAAAAGGTGAAGCACAGTCTGTATATGTTATTTTGTTGCCAATGTTCTGCGCAACGTCTTGCATCGCGGCACAGGGATTGAATCCAGGGCCTCCCTGGCAGGAAATGTAGCACTAACCACTGTCATTACATCAGGCACTGAGGAGGGCGTTTTTTTTTCCAGATTTATTGCAGACACGAAGTCAAAAAAGGCAAAAAATTTAAAACCCTGCAGCAGAACAACGCAGTTCTTCGCAGGGCTGCACTGTCAGGCCCGAAACCAGCACCGGACAGAGCTCATTCGGGGTGGGGTGGGGTGGGGTGGGGGGGGGGGGGATTTGGGGT
>Ga0116227_10003200_pt1 | contig 36651 bp, 28 predicted proteins | sample S1TSphgellanicum_FD_89693 | JGI IMG/M metagenome (GOLD analysis project Ga0116227, IMG submission 89693) | Host-associated microbial communities from peat moss isolated from Minnesota, USA - S1T2_Fb - Sphagnum magellanicum MG | ecosystem: Host-associated > Plants > Peat moss > Unclassified...
AGAAAACCCGCCCCCCCCCCCGGGGGGGTGGTGGGGGGGAAGGGGGGGAGGGAAAAGGGGGGGGGAAATTCCCTTTAAAACCCTTGCCCTTACAACCGCCCCCCCCCCCCCCCCCCCCGCCCATGATGAGTCTTTTTGGCTATCTTTTATTGGAATATAGGCAAAAATGATCGGTGCAAGAGAAATTGTCACTTGTTGGGGTGGTGCTCTAATATCTTGTAGCAATTGCAAAGGCGTATCTAATGAAACCCACCCACCCCAAAAAACGATGAAGAAGCCCACCCCCAAAACCGCAAACCATTAATCCCAGGCATCGTGCGCATGTTGGCACATACATTTTTGGGACTATGTACATACGTGCATAATGCTAGCTAGCATTCCGATCGGGAAGAGTTGGCTGAAGTGAAAGTCAAGCTCGGGTGATAATTGATTGACGACGGATGCCAACAATAATCCACAATAATAATAATCCAATCGGGATTTTGAGTCAATTGCTTGAGCTGTTGTTACGACCTTCCTTCCTTTCCGAGTGGCTGGCTAGCCAGCACATGGGGTTGTTGGAATGGCATCATCCTGGGTTGTTTGATGACATTCCGACGTAAGTTTTGGGTTGATTACATGTTAGAATATTTCACAATTTTTATGGGCAATTTACTCACACTACATTGAGACCTAATCATTAAAATGGATTTTGGGAAAAAAATTCTTTAATAATGTAAAAGATGAAGCCCCCTTTTGTGGTCTTCCAAATTCCACCACCATAAACCCTTGTTACATGTGGGTTAGGCTAAGTAGGCTAACGAGTTAGCTCTTACTTGCCCATGCTTTGAGATTTGTCATTCAAATTTCCCATGGAAGTTAATGAGCTTTCCGTGTAGGTTAAAACCCCAGGGGCCGGCCTTTACCCCGAATAAGGGCCCTCCTGCCCCGAGCTGGAGCCCAGGGCGGGCACTCGGGCGGGCACAAATACAAGAAAGCTCGGCCCTGAGCGGGCTACATGGTGCAAAACTGTCACATGTTTTAAAAGAAAATTATTTGAGTTTACACTGATTTTTTTAAAAAGAAAAAATTTCCCATTTTCTTTTTTCATAAAAATGAAAAAGTTTTTGGGAAGAAAAACACATATAAAATGAATTGGGCATATATATATATATATATATATAAATATAATTTTGTCATGTTGGTTGCATATTGGCTAGCATCCCAAGAGAGATTTAGCATTAATTGGCCATAGGTGCTTTCAGAAATTGGCTAAATAATGACAAAAAAAAATGGAAAAATGATAAACTAAATCAAAGTTCAATTGTGGCCCCAAAAAAAAAACGGAAGAGTAATTTCCCCCCCAAAATTTGGTGGTTTAGAAATTAAAAAACAGGAATACCTTTTGCGCCATAATATATTCCTTTTTGATTTGATTTTTCTTTGTTTGGCGAGATTTCACACCAAAAGAAACGCTGGTTGTTTTCTTTTTCAGTTTTTCAATGTTGCTAGGGTGACAATTATTAATAATAAGATTTGGCTATATGGCTATAGAGCATATCCCACTGTAAATTGCTTTCAAAATCCTTCGAGGTATATATACTGTGGCTACTTACTAGAGCATAATGTACAAATCTGGCTATTGGTTTATTTAAAAAAATCGAAATCTGGTGAATTTAGGTCTTTTTTTCAATTAAAAAAATCCTTTATTGATATTGCTGGGCCTCTTTTTTTTTTCGTTTTTCGCAAAATGACTAAAATTCGCCACACACACACCAAAAAAAAAAAGAAAAAAGAAAACGGAAATTAGCGTCCCCCAAAACACCCCAAATGGCCTAGAGTTTTGGCGTACTATTTGGCGGCTTCACCAGTTTGGCGGTGCTGACTAATTTAGGTGCCTCGGTGGGTGGAGTCGTAAAGAATGGCTTGAGAAGTGTTTGCTCCTCCGAGGCTTGTTTCTACACTACCGCCTTCCTCTCTGTCTTTGTCTCTGTGTCGCTGCTGTCGCTGCTGCTGCCTCTGCTGCTGTCTCTGTTCGTGTCTCTCTCTGTGGCCATGCCCTTGCTCTTCGGCGCGCATTGGGTATGTGGCAATAACAATAATTCTGGAGCTCGGAGCCATGGCAAATTGCCGGGATGTGGCGCCCGTATGAAGCTCTTGAGTGTTGGATCCGTGGTGGTTGTTGGTGCTGCTGTCGTGTGTCGTTTTGGCTTTGATACCCACCCCCACCCCGGTGAGATCGTCGTCAGGGTTTGAGATATCAGTAGGGAGGGAGAAGAAGGAAGGGCGTGGATCAGGAGGAGCAAGAAGAGGAGAGTGCGCCGGGTGGGGGTGGGGAAATTCAGAAGAGGGGGAAAGGAGAGACACAGAAGAGGACAAGGACAAGGAGAAGGACGTGGAGGTGGCGGAGAAGGAGAGGGGGGATTGGGGGAGGGTTTGTTTGTTTGTTTGTGGTGTAAGCGGGGGATGGGGAAGGCGGTGGTGGTGGTGGCGGGAGTAGCCATTGTGTGTGCAGCGGCAGCATGTGCGGCGGCAGCTGTGGTGGTGTCTTCACGCATGCGTGTGCGATCGCAGCGGCGTCACGCACGCAATGTGCTGCAGGAGTTTCAGGAGGCGTGTTCCACGCCGTTGCCGCGGTTGCGACAGGTTGTGGACGCCATGGCTGTGGAAATGCACGCTGGCCTTGTGTCCGAAGGCGGTAGCAGGTTGAAGATGTTGCCTACCTTCGTGGATCGCTTGCCTCATGGGTATGTATGTATGCATGGTGGCTCCCTTGAAAGAAACCGGACCCGATCTAAGCTTGCTTCTTTTTTTTCTTTTTTCCTTCTCTTTGCAATGTGAAATTTCCAATTCATGTATGTGTGTGCAATGCGGTGATCCAAGAACTCGGACCAAAACTTTCATCTGGAATCGATCAATCCTTGCTACCCATTTCAGGATTTTGCCTTGCATGTGCAATGCCAAGCAAATCACTACCAGGGAGTTTGCTTGGCTAATTACAACGTGCCATCTTCCATTTGTTCTCATTTTGGATCACATCTGTGTTTCTTTAGTGAAGGCGAACGAACACCCAGAAAGAGTGTCAGATAACTGTGTTTTGGAGCAAGTTTAGGGTTTGAGCTTCATAGTAATTCTGACCCCTGCTATAGTTTTAGCAATCCACAACATACAACACATCTTGCTAAGATGTCAGATCTGATCAGGTGTTCTTTATTGAGGGAGGATAATGTTTTACAGGTTTGAGAGTGGAGACGACTTGTTAACAGATAGATGGATTTCCTCTAGGATCAATTTATAGTTGAGCTTCTTCTCAATCAAGAGAGATGCTCATAGTAGTTGTCCATGTTTGCTCCAATGGGTGCACAATCTGTTATCTTTATAGAGCACCGTCTGTCCATTGGCTGCAAGTGTCTCAGGAAAGTGGCAGAAATAAAATATGTCATGCATGCACAATACATTTTTCTGACATGATCGAGGAGTTGCAATTGTGGATGGTAATCAGAATTATGAATCTCTATGCATGACATATCCGATTTACATCATGAGGGCTGTTTTGTTTCTGGAGATTTTATCCAGATTTATGCCTTGAGAACTTGGAATAATGATATAGTGCTGCTATTTGGGGGGTCTGGGCAGAGATGAGAAAGGTCTTTACTATGCTGTGGACCTGGGTGGGACCAACTTCCGGGTGCTGCGAGTTCAGTTGGGTGGGAAACAAGGGAGGGTGATTAAGCAAGAGTATGAGGAGGTTGCAATTCCACCTGAACTCATGATTGGAACCAGCGAGGAGCTGTTCGATTTTATTGCAAAGGAACTCTCTAGCTTTGTGGCAAGGGAAGGTGATGGATTTCGACCTGTTGCTGGTCAATCACGGGAGATAGGTTTCACCTTCTCATTTCCTGTGCAACAGACTGCACTCAATTCAGGGACTTTGCTGAACTGGACCAAAGGCTTCAAAGTGGTTGATGCGGTAATAATGCCTGCTGTTCTGATGTTCCTCTGTTTTTATGTGGAAACTTGGGAGCTGCCTTGAGATGAGCTTTTGATTGTGTCTTCTTCTCCCAGGCCCTTTTGTTGCCTCAAGCAATTCATATGCATACTTTTGAGCATCCTGTCCCTGACATAATTGAGAGCTTGCTTGCTTGCCTTTTTGTATGTCATTTGCTATTGCTCATACCTGTGTTATGCAAACAAAGTTATTTGGGGGTAGCATGCTCACTCTGGCAACATCCACATTTCTTATGTACTGAAAGTAACATTCCATTGCAAAAAATGTGTACTTCCAGATTGGCCAAGATGTGGTGGCAGCCTTGCAAAGATGCATTCGGAAAAGAGGCCATGAAATGAGGATTGCTGCATTGGTATTCATTTCTGTCTTGGATCAGTTTATTGCAATATGTTCAACAACATGAGTGATTTAGTCACAATTGTTTTCAGGTTGGACATACATTAGTGTATGCTCAGTTGATGTTCTACAGAATGATTGGAAAAGTATTTTGAAATCATTTTGCAACATGGTGATATAGAAGTTGAGTGCCTAAAAAAAGATGGGGGTTTGATTCCACACTCCAGGTCAATGACACAGTAGGAACTTTGGCGGGAGGGCGGTATTGGAATGAGGATGTCATGATTGCTGTCATTTTGGGAACTGGCACAAATGCTGCATATGTGGAGCGTGCTCAGGCGATCTCCAAGTGTGGCAACGTGCTTCCCAAATCTGGCCAGATGGTTACGTCTTGTTGACCACTCCTTGGCATTTGCTTTCTTATCTTGTTTTGCAGATTCCCCAGGTTCCCCATTTCTCTGCTGTTGGTCATTCTTAGTGTAAAGTTTTGAAGATTGTCATTGGAGTGTTTATGTGTGCAAACCAGTTCTTTCCAATTGCAACATGATTGTTTTTGAGAGACACAAGTATGATATGTCCAGTGACATTCCATTTTGCAATGGAAATTTGAGCAGCAGGGGTTACAGCACTATACAGAGGGAGTTCAAGGGTTTGTTTATATTTTGAGTAAAGGCATTTTCTTTCTGTTGTATACAAAAAACACACATTTTGATGGATATTACTGTATTATGCTGTGACAGGTTATAAATATGGAGTGGGGCAACTTTTGGTCATCTCATTTGCCTCGCACACAAGCTGATGAGGCTCTTGACAATGAGACTATGAATCCTGGTGAACAGGTCGAGTGACACCTGAATCTTCATTTTTAGAGCTGTTTCTACTTTGGGTTGCCAGCATTAGAGACTGAAATAAAGTGTGCTGGGTTGGCAGGGTTTTGAAAAAATGATATCTGGAATGTACCTGGGTGATGTTGTACGAAGGGTCCTGTTGAAGATGGCACAAGAGGCAGCTTTATTTGGGCCTAATGTGCCACGCAAAATGCTGGAAGCATTCTCCTTAGGGTACATTTCACAGCCATATGTCCTTTGGAGGAGTTTGTTTCTCAAAGTTATGAGATGGAGCGCCAGCTCTGGAGATTTCTGAGAGTGGACCCAGTCACTCTTAATAGGCTGTTGTTCAAGTGAATCTTGTCTTTCAACCCTCTGTATCCTGTGAATGTCACATTATGATGATCTGTTATTGCACCAGCCTCTTGCAAGTTTGTGGCATCGTTGAAACTGATTCAGCTGGCCCATTGTTTCTTGCAGTACACCAGACATGTCTAAAATGCATGCTGATGAGTCCAGTGACCTAAAAGTGGTGGGAAATGTCCTGAGGGATGTATATGGGGTATGCAACCTCTTCTTTTTGTATTCTACAGTACCTGTAGTCTCTTCTTCATTCTAGACATTCTGATAGCTATCACATTGAAATCTGCCATTATCAGAACATAGTGAAGAATGTTTTGTGATGAACTTCATTTATGCATGCGGGTGTGCAGATCCAAAACACTTCACTAGCTGTGCGCAAGATTGTGTATGAAGTCTGTGATACTGTTGCAGAGCGTGGTGCACGCCTGGCTGCAGCTGGTATTGTTGGCATTTTGAAAAAGATTGGTAGGGATGGAACCCACAGTAAGTGGAAAGTTGCCTCAGAACAAAACCATGTAAATGGTTGTGAGGAAGTGGGGAGCCCTGTTGCCTCAGAGAGTGGAAAAACAGTGGTTGCCATGGATGGTGGGCTGTATGAGAGATACAGCAGGTTCAGAGCTTACATGCAGGCGGCTGTTGTTGAGCTCCTTGGCGATGCATCAAAAGATGTGGTCGTGGAGCTTTCCAAAGATGGATCAGGCATCGGGGCTGCCCTCCTAGCGGCTTCTGTCTCCCAGTATGGGAGAAAATGATAATGATGAAAATAAGTGCCCTCTGTTGACATTTAATTAGGGGTCTAAAGTGATCAACTAGGTCATCTCTATGGGTGAGCTGCTTCATTCTTGCAGTAGCTTTTCAGGGTCAGATTGCTGCTGTTGTGTACCATGTCCTATGTTGCACCTATCATGCAAGCTATGTCTCCTATATAAGTGCCCATACCTTTCACAGAATGCTTTGAACACCCTCGAGCTCACTAGGTGGAAGAGGGTTACAGGTTTGAAAACAGGGTTGCTAGTACTACCTTATTAGTACCAACAGTGTTAAGCTCCCTAAACTTAAGGTTGCAGTTCCAGTCCCTCATTCTTGATAGTGATAAGATCTCTTTTGACATGTTCATAGTTTCAATGGACTGGATGGTAGAGTGTATGTAGTGCTGTAACAGTCCACCTCAGAATACTGAGGTCAGAAATACTGTTTTGCAGATTGAACACTGCTGATTGTAGGCCCATGCAGCATGCGTCTCAATTGCTGTTTAGTGTGTGCCTTCAAATCTCTTGTTTCTTTTGCTTGAATGATGATGGTCTCACAGATCCACAAATGTGCAGGACTGTTCACAATGCGTTTAAATTTTTTTTGACTCTGTGCAGTGGGTGTCTGGCACTGCTGGCATCACCAAGTGTGTTTAGCACAATAGGTGGAGATGGCAGGCGGGATCTGGGGTATATTCCCTAACTTCAAAAATGGTGAAACTTTCTTTCAGTTTTGTGTGTATGGGGTTTCATGCTTTAGTTTCAAGGAAGCCGTGTGTTGGATGTGTATGACCCAAGTGCCTGAATTGATTCTCAACATGGTCGCATTGATATACATATACTTGCTGTTGCCAAAAGACAGTAGCAGATTCATCTTTCCATGGATCATCTGCTGCAACAATGTAGTGTTGGTAGGAGGCAATTGACAAAGGAAGTTGGAGTTCTGGGAATGTCTTGTGAGCTTGCACAAGTCCATCCAGCAAACTTTGCAAGAAGTAATTTCACTTTGTTTCCATTGTGGTCAATTTACATAACATTAGCAAGAGGTGGAGGAATGGGTAGTAGAAGTGGTATTGAGTATTGACACTTCCCTTGCCTTCAGGCTTTAAGAATGGCTCTTCAATTAGTTCACGTGGAGGTGTGATTTTGGCATCCAAGACAGCAATCTGAACCTAGATTTTGTACAAATGATGAACCATAATAAAACCAAATTCTAGTAATTCATCAGAGCTGGTTTGGTTTAGGTAGAGAACTTTAGGTTTCATAAGTGATCCTTTTGGATGACATTCCAAACTGAAATTCGTTTAGCCAATTCCCAAGACGAATGAAAAGAAGTCCTTTCAGGTCTCTGTGTTTTTGGAGTTCTTTTTTCAGCACCATATTTCATGAATATATTTTCAATGCCTTTTGCATCAATTTGCATCCTGTTTCTTTTCAATTGAATTTGAATTGAATTCAATTAAGTTTAGGAATTTGGACTCAATTCAATTAAATTGAGAAAAATGAATTGAATTGAATTATGATTCAATTGTATTTAAATCTCACTTCTTTTCAAGTTACATGAAAATGTTGTTCAATATCTTCATTCAATCGAATTTAATCTTCTCAAAATCAATCCATTTTTCCATCAATTGATTGTCAACAGTAGTATGTGGTAATGTGAAGCCAAAGTTTAGTAATGAAGATTTCCATGGATTAGAGGCAGGCTCTATTTCATCGGGCATATGTTAATATAATGATATATATTCACAAATACATCAATGCCCTTGACAACAAAAAATCCAACAATATGTTGTACTAGCCTAGTTCATTGAAGGCTTCATGCCCAGAGGGCAAGGACCTTGACACTACCATAAGAAAAACAGAGTTAGTAATTCCTAAAACCCTTTGTGATCAAGACATAGCTCAGCAGAACCATTTGAATATTTTCATCCAATTGGAACTATATTGCTGTGACACGTGTCTAGCTTCAAATGATTTGAAATCCTTGTGCCACTTTTTGAACTTTCATGAAGGAATTGCTTTACTAACAGGCTTTGACTTGCAAATAAGTTTGGCATGTGCAAAATGAAATTGTTATTAGACTACAAAATTGACATGTACAAGTTCTGTAATCAAGAAGATCCCAGAGCAGCAAATCAGATGGGTTACACAAACTTTTGAGTGCATGCACTACAAAGTTGAGTAGCAACCAACAAAAAAAACCATACTGCTTAGATGCACCAAGAATAGCAAATTGCAAATGAAGTGAGCAAAGCAAATGGACAGAGTGCCTGTGAGTAGATCCCAATTCAGCAGGGTCTAGATTTCAACATCCACTAGAAATCACCAATCATTCAGGAGCTCAACTTGAGGGAGTTTTCCACATTGGGGTATTTGCTGCTGGGATGTGCAGCTTTATTGCATCTGTTCAAAACAATATTGCTAACATCATCAGCTTCTGCATTTACTGCTGGCTGTTAACTGAGTGTACATTGCCTGTTCCAGACATGGATCATGTCTAATTTTGCCAGCATGGCTGTGTGCTTCTGCCTTTAAAATGCTCTAAGGATGTTATTTTGCTCAACATCAATACAACTCCACCACAAGCATTTGCAGACAGACAATCTTGCCAGAAAAGCTACATACCTATTCAACAGTGTGCCCTCCTGCTGGGACTACTAATTGAGATGACTATTTCTACCTCACTAAATTTGCATGGCTTCTGCACGGTAAGTCTCCAACTCTGCATCCAAGTCTTCAGCACTCTTCTCTTCTTGAGGCACCCTCCTGCGTCCATGATCAGCCAACCGACCTCTACCACGCCCTCGAAAGGCACTGCCGCGTCGCAAACCCCTAGAGTATCCATGCCACTGGGATCCAGCACTGAAGACATTCCAATTCATTAGCATTTGCAATAGAACTCAAGGAATAAGTTTCCTTTGCTTTGTTTTTCTAGAACCCCTCCAAAACCATCCTATTCAGTCACTTAACCTAAACTAGCAAATTTGATGCTTGACAACCCATAACTGAACCGGTTTGTCCAAGCTGGGTATAGAGATATACCCCATCACAACAATGCGTTGGGCACTAGGAGAGGGCCTTGCTCCAGCTTGAACTACCAGTCCAGTTTGTCTTGCCAGTGGTACTGTTGCTTGAACAGCAGAAGTACTGAGATTGGTTCCGATAAGCTCAATATGCATGGGTCTCCCATCGAGTGGGACTGTGTTGTACCGCTTCATTGCAGCAATGGCATCAGCTTTCATTGCAAAGACAACCTCAGCTGTGCCCTGATTGTCCAGTCATCACCAGTTAGTAATTGTCCAGTCATGCTAGTTAGTAATTGACCAAAAACATAGGTCACAACCAATGGTAGCACTGTGGAAGATATCCGATTTCTAGGTCTATCAGTGTGGAGCTGCAATACGTGGTATACCTCCAAGAGCTATGACATACCTCCCAACTGAAATCTCACCTTTGAGCGACCATTGCCATCATAATGAATGGAGCATCGCTTCAAATTACCAACTTCTGCAAAGAGTTCCTGTTTCCAAACACAACAAAACTTGTTTCTTCAGACTCAACTCCCTCAGACAAAGACATAACTTTTTTTGGTCAGGTACTACGTTTTAGATAAGGTGTTTTTGCAGGATGATCTGAATGAGCAAAACACAAATGAAAGTGTGTATATGACATGACTTCAGGAGGACAAGTTGCATGCCACATACTAAGCAATGTGTAAGGAACAAAGTTGCAATGACTTGCCTTAAGATCATATGTTGATACTCCATAGTCAAGATTCGAGAGGTAAAGCTTTGTCCCTGTTTCAATTCCCAGAGGCTTGATTGTAGCAGGAACCATATTCCTCACATGCTGGTAAATCCCTGGTTGCCATTTTGGAATGGTAGCAGGCTGCTGCTGAAGGAACTATTGCAGATTTGGACAAATCAAGGATGCACAGAAAAATGCACACGAAGATCAAGAGTCAGCAGAGTTCTTTATACAACATCCAACCAACTAGCAGGACAATTGCACATACCAGATAGGTGCACACACATCTGACAGGAGCAGCAAGTGATGCAGCAGCAGTGGCAGCAGCAGCAGCAGAAGAAGAAGAAGAAGAAGAAGAAGAGAGCCACATCCTGGAGCATCTTTAGATATAGATACCTCCTCCCAGAATGTGTGTGACAGCACAACCGCCATTGAGCATATGGAAATTGTGTGTGAAATGTGGAGATTGATTTCCATCATCAAAGATGGGGTTGGGACCCTCTTGACAGTGCATGCAGTTGAAGAAGAAGAAGAAGAAGAAGAAGATGAACTACAATACATACAGGCAGGTGTCAAAACACAAGAGCTGGCACGTCCCGACAAAATCTCCAAAGATGTGCAAAGATGTTCCCCCATTTTGCATCCACAAAATTGCAAACCCGGATTTGTTGGTGCAGCAGTCCAGTAGTAGTGCCTGCCTCCAACAATGAATTTTTCCATGTCGCAGTGATCAAGAACAAAGACTCAAAAAAAATACAGAGGTTGGAAGTCTCAGAAACCCTAGGGTTCACAACAGCAGCTGCGGCAGCAGCTTTCCTTCAGCCCAGTTTCTCAACCCAATGGACTGAGATGCTACACACCCATTGTGGCATAGGCAGAAAGGGGGATTGCTGCTTTCTTGCCTTGGCTGGTGCGAAGGAATATCGGCGAGCAGTGGAGCGCTTCATCTGCGTGTGGATGGGTCCTGTCATTTGCACGGCTCCTCCATAGCTCCCTCCGGTATAATTCAGGAGGCCTCCTCCTCTTCGGAACCCAAACCTTCTGATGCCGCCGCCTCTTCTTCCTCCTCCTCCTCCTCCTCCGCTTCTTCGTCCCGGCAGCAGACTGTTGCTCCCCATGAAATTGTTCTGTGACCTATCCAGTAAGCTGCTGGTCATGGTTGCCGTGACAAACAGCTGCGGAATCCTTCCCCCTCCTCCTAGAAGAAGATCTATATGTGGGTGGGTGGGCGGAGCAACACACAACAAGACGCAGCAACAAGGAGGAGTGGAACCCTTGCCATGCCTCTTACTAACAGCAAACAGCGCGTCGTTCCGCCCGCGCAAGAATCCCTCTCTCGCCTTTTCTTCTCTTTTTTTCTCCCATTCCTTGTGCTCCACTCTTCCTCATCCTCCTATCACTACTTCCCATGGCATCCAACACATGATGGTCCATACATGCATGCGGCGAGTAAAAGAAGATAGACGCATCATCCGTTGCTGCTTCAGCAGCAGCAAATCAGGAGCGCCAAAAGCGTTCGTTCTCGAGCTCGCTGGGTGTGGAGCACGGTCACAGGATGATTGCAGCATCATGGATGCATCCATGGAACGCCAGCAAATGGGTATACATACGTGGATACATGGGACGCGGATTCAGGAAGCGGCTCGATTCTTGAGGAGGAGACGCAACCCAACTTGAAGAAGGAGGCTACTGGTGCAAGGGTTTTTTGTTGCCGACCGACCCCGCCTGCTATTTCCTCTTTTGCGCGTTCCTTTCAAAGCTCTGTACCTCCTGCTTCTTGTCTTCCGTTGTCTGCACTGCTCCCACCATCTGGAGCTTGTACGCACTAGTCTGCGGTTCTGGATATCTTGCTCTCCAAGGGTTGTTTCCGATAGTTGTTGCATCGGTATTTGCGGCCATCGTCTCCTTTGTGGTGCTCCTCCTCCCTGCCTTGTGGTGTCTTCTTCTGTTACATCTGTCCTTTTTCTTCCTCCTTACAAGACGACGACTTCCTCGCCTGGTGTTTGTGGGAGCGTGTGACGACTGCTTGCTGGCGGTGGTATCCATTGGAGGATCTCCTTCTTCTTCTGTGTTCTCTCGTGCGTTTTGCACCTTCTCGTGAAGAAAGAAGTTTGTGGTGGTGGTGGTGGTCGTCGTCAACAGGCTTTCTGTGGCGTTCTTCTTTTGGCTCGTGCCCTTGCTGCACTACTGTTGACGGTTGTAAGTTCCCTTGCTCCGCAACTGCTGTATTTCTCCAACCGTGTGCAAGCAAAGCAAGCAAGCAAAGCGTTGACCTAGTGAAGCTTTGACGGCTCTGCTGTGGCTAGTTTCCTCTTTCTTCCTTCGAGTGTTTCAAGGGTTTCGAGGGTTTCGTCTGCCAACAAGCGATAAGGAAGGAGTCAAGAGAAATTTCTAGCGGTGAGCAGCAGGGAATCATCATGACGAGTGCACTGGATATGTCGCTTGATGACATGATCAAGACCAACAAGCAAGTGGGACGAAGGGGAGGAGGAGGAAGAGGAGGCGGTAGAAGGGGCCCCCGCAGCAGGGGGAGCTTCAATACTACTACTGCTACTACTGGAGGCTATGGCAGTGGCCCCAAAGCAGCGACTGGGCCTGTGCGCAGACAGATGAAGCGAACTCTTCATTCTGGCCACAACCCTTACTCCACAGCAGCCAAGGCAAGCAAGCAGGCATCCCCCTTCGTCCATAAGCACTTTTATGGCTATGCCAGACAGCGTGTGTAGCATCATCATCTCATTGCGTTGCAAAAAGGAAAAAAAGAAAAAAAAAAGCCTGATCGATAGACACACAAAAGAAAAGGGAATGGTAGCTGCAATGCAAAAACCAGATTGCAAAACTTCTGAGGATGCTGCTTCTTCAATCCCTTTGTTTGAGTTCTTCTTCTTTGCGTTTATAAAGTGAGAAGATGATGATGATGATGCGCGATTTATTACCTTCTTCTCAAGGCACTGGCGCACCGACAGATTGGGGTTTGGTTTTTAGTGGATGATGCAAAAGCATGGGGTTTGGAGATCTGTGCCATGGGAGGGGAGGGGGAGGGAGATGATGATGATGATAAATATGGACGTGCTTCGCAGGCAGGGCTGCTTTTGTGTTTGATACTGTGTTATAGTTCCAAATCCATCTTCGGCTTTTTACTCTGCTGAGGTCATTCCGTCTTTGATGAAAGAAATCACTCCGTGCTTAAAACAGACACACATACACACACACACACTCCCCATATGGTTGTTGATCATCGTCTCTGTCTCTGCTGTGACAACGGCACCCATCCTGGGAGGAGGTATCCATATCTACAAGTCCCCAGGATGTGGCTCTCCTCTTCTGCATCAGCATGAGTTATATAGGACCCTTTTTGCTCAGGGGATGATTGCACTTTGTTAGATTTAGATCTACATACCATACATACACACGATAGTTTCTGTTTGCTGGTGTAGAAGAACAGATGATTCTGCTGCTGACGGTTGCATGGTGTTGTCCATCTCTGTATCCTTGTGGTTTTTTTTGTCAATATCTGGAACAGTTTCTTCAGCAGCCGATCATTGGACAATGGCAACAACAAAATATGTATGACGACATGGTCCCAAACAACATGCCCAAGCCCCTGAGTTTTGAAACAGGCTCAAAGCTTTACATCTCTAATCTTGATTATGGAGTGTCAAATGAGGATTTGAAGGCAAGTTCCTGTTTGTGTTAGCAGTCTCCATCCTATGAGCATCATACCATTTGATGCAATCTTATGTTCTAAATCTTAATGGTTTCTGTTGTAATGTTGCCTGTAGTTTTGTGTTTTCCATCTTTTGTGTTGCTTGAAGTGAGTTTTTTTGATGGCAGATCTAACATGGGAATGTTTTTTGTGCTTGCAAGCAGGAGCTCTTTGCAGAAGTTGGTGAGTTGAAGCGATGCTCCATTCACTATGACCGCAGTGGTCGCTCAAAGGTGAATTCTCAGGTTCCAGGTGGATTGTAGCACTTGTTTTATTTATGCTGCACTTGCCTGGTTTAGTGGGTAGTCATGGCAGCTTATCACTGCTATTTGTGATGAAGGTGATGGTCTGACATGTTGTGAGTGACTCTCATAAGGTTACGACTGGTCTCATTTGTCATGTTACCTCCAAATTGTTGTGGATATTTCTCTCTTTGGAATACTGTAAAACTGCAATTTCATAGATCTGCATCTGCCTGCTTAACCTTGTCTGCTCTGCTTCATATCTTTTCTTATATAATCATTGTGTTGGCCTCCACTATCTTGTGCTGCCATTTGGTATGGTTCTATCTATCCAGTGGGAATCATTTGTATCTGCCATTTAGTATGCAAACTGTAAGTTTCAGGAATTTATGTTTGTGTTGGGTGGGGCTGGATACTCAGGGAACTGCAGAAGTGGTCTTTGCAAGAAAAACTGAGGCTGTTGCTGCAATGAAGCGGTACAACACTGTGCAGCTTGATGGGAAGCCCATGCAAATTGAGCTCATTGGAACCATTCCAAGTAATATACCAGGAAGAGACCTGGCAGTAGCAGGAGGAGCTGGGTTAGTGGTGCAAGCTGCAAATGGAGCAAGGCCCAACTCTAATGCACGACGTGTTGTTCTAATGGGGTATGTCTTTGAACTAGACTTAAAAATAGGCCAGTGATAAATTGTGGATCATTGTCTAGTTGGATGGGGATATAGCTGCTACATGTTATGATTGTAGTGGAACTCAGTTTTTGACATCTCTTATCCACTACTGATGAGAATGAAATGTGTGCAGTGGGGGAATTCAAGGTCGTGGGTCGGGGGGAAGACGAGGTGGTAGCCGCAACTTTCGAGGCCGGGGCCGAGGTCGGGGTGCTGGTCGGTCACAGGGAAGAGTGCAGGCTGAAGAGAAGAGTGCAGAAGACTTGGATGCAGAGTTGGAGACATATCATGCAGAAGCCATGCAAATGTAGTATGCTATGAGAGATCTGTACAAAGAACAATTCAGTTGTTGTGGCCTCTCTGCAGGCAAAACTTGTTAGGGTAGTTTATCCATTTCTTTTGAATTCCTGCAGGCAGATGAGGAGTTTGCTAGATTTTCCATGCTCTGACAGTGCATGGTTTGTTACTGCTTGCCAACTGTGTGCACGCACACCTACCTTATAGAGGAGCATCTCTGAACTCCTGTGGTACAAGTTGATGGAGGTTTGTAAATGGCATGCTATCTCAGCTGAGTTTTCTGCTTTGTGCACAATCCCTCCCTGTTGACATCACTCATTGAGCATCTTAATGAGCCTATAAATGGCCGACGATATCCGCGGTCTAGGGCCTTTGTGTTGGCACTACATCTCAGAGTTATGCAGATTCTATTCACATTCCTGTTTTGACCATCAATAGTAATTCCTTCCTACATGAGCAGATGGTCCGTAGGAAAGAATTGTTGCATCTTTTGAGGATCTTGAGAAATAGTCTTTTTCCTTAGATCTTAGCAAGCTTGTTGCTTTTTCAACCCAGTGGAAAATATACTTGATGGTGCTGATTACATATGAATACAACTGAATTTCTGTTTATGGCTAAAAGTTGAGGTCATGGCATTCTCCATACACTGTTCTTAAACTTGCAACGCCCTTTATTCCATCATTGAAGATATGCTGCTGACAGCACACTCATTCTGGACAATATGATGGAACAGCAACCTTGGCTAAGCCTACTAATTAGTTTGTGATCCATATCAGCATCAAGAATCTTTACAGGTAAACATTGAACAATGGAGAGGGTATACCAGAACTAACTGTCTGAGTCTTAGTGTGTCTGTTTCAGCTCTTAAAGAGTTGCCTTGCATTAGGCTACATTTTCACCCTCATTCCCATACCTTCTGATGGCAACTGCAATTCCAAAAAGTGCAAGGGGAATCAAAAACTGCAAAACCTTACTAAGAATACCTACAGACTCTGTTGTTGGCTCTGTAGCCTTAAGAATATGATCCTTTGCACTGACATCTTTGTCCTTGGTCTTCAACAACTCTGGGCAGTCTCCCAAATAGAAATCTTCCATTTGTACCTTTGCATTGTCACTGTGGCCTGCATCATCAAATTCATCTGTAGCATCTGTTCCTGTAAGAAGGGATACAAGCATGGATTAAGCTTTTGCATCAAAAGAAGAACTCTTGAATGGTTGAAGAATTTGAATCTATCTTCATAAGTACCAAGAACTTCTCCAATACTTATGATTTTAAGTCAACATGAACAGAATTGAGAGATGACCAGATAAAGGGAAACATCAGCAAACTGGAAAGAGACAAAACCCAACCCTAAAGAAAAGAGGAAACAAAAACAAAACCAAAATTGAGATTGAGAAAAAGCAACAGTCACAGACATGTTCAAAAGACTTTCAATGGTCACATGCATGTTATTGAACATGAAATTGAAGATAGAAACAAAAACAAGTGAGGAAGATCTTTTGAGGACAAAGTGGGATTTGAGGAGCTCCCCACCTCTAATTAAGAAGCCCCTGAAAATGATCATTTTGAAGATCCCAAAGGCAGAAACACCAAATGGACATCTTTCTCTTTTAAAGCGAAGCTCTGGTTTGATTTAACAGAAACTTTGAAAAGTAATCTTTTTCTCATCAGAAGACTACTCAAACTTGCCATTTAAGTTATGCATAACAGTGGCTCACGCAAGCTTTGTGTTTGAGCCACAAAGAGTTTAACAAATATCACGGTGACTATTGAATATTGAAAATTTAGCAGAATCTGAAAAAATTGGACTCAGATGAGGCATACAATTCATGTTAACTCCTGCATCTTTTGGCTGAGAATGCTTATAGAGAATGGTTGAAGATAGAATGGAAAAATGTGCAAATCAAGAATTGTCTGTTGAATGCTTTTCTCACCATTACACCAATTAGATCTGGGCCATCAAAGTGATGGTAGTTCTGCAGACACAGATCACCATCCACTACAGTGAATGCGACAGAGATCTAAATTGCAAGAGTTTGCTACTGTACCTGCAGTCTGTAACAGAACCTCATCACCTCCAGGATGGTCATCCAAGAACTTGGTAACATCATACACCTGTTACCACAGTCAAAGATGAAATCTTAAAGAATGCAGAGCTCATGCGTGATGACAATGTCACCACCTCACAATCCCAAATGTAATAAACAATTAAATGGAAGGTTCTAACACCTGAAGACACAAGGAAAGAATAATGAAAAAAGAAGAAGAAGAAGAACAAGACTGATGCTATGTCCCTCATGAGGAGTGCCTGTTCAATTACAGGGCCTCTCATTTCCAAGCTTCAGATATCAGCTGATTGACACAGGAGCCCTATTATGCATCCCTCAACTGTCATGGTTAAGATCTTACATGGTTCTAGCGACTCAGCCAGCTTAAAACCCTAATCGTTCACAACCGCCTTGAGCAGCTAAGAGGAATCTCTCTCAAAACCCTGAATGACCAACAAAGAGCACTAGGGAGGTTGGAACACTAGGATCTTCAAGATGAAGAAGATAAAACGATGCTGTTATCTGCCAACGAGCATGACTCAGTGTCTCCTCACCCCTTAATAAAGATACTGCCAACCTCATGTTCGAACCCTAAAACAACTGCAGCTTTGCACAATTCTGTGCCCCCAATGTCTTCTAGGTTGTTACTCTATGAATCACTGGGTTGAGTCAGTGATTCCAAGCTTTGCTCCATTATGGTGGTTTCAAGTTTGAACCCCCACTTTCATGTGCAAGATGAACATGGGCCTATTTAGTTTCTGCAGGATCTCAACAAACCAAAAAAGACTTCAACAACAATCCACCAGTCATCCTATAAGGTATGTTTGTGCCATGAGGCCTCAAAAGGAAGAAGAAGAAAAACAGATCGATCCACATACTTGAAAAGCTTTTTTTACCTTGCCATGGATGACCATCCAGCAGTCATCTTGCGCCTTATGCTGTGCCACTTCCTTGAGATCAAAAGTCTTCTTTTCCTCTTCCATACTTGCTACTGCAGCTGATAATTCCTCCTCCTGCTTCCCTCCCTCCCTACCTCGATCGATCCGTCCCCCTCCCGGCCGTCCTCTCGTTGCAGAAAGCTAGAAACCATGAACAACAACCAACGGCGACGACCACAGAAGAGGAGCAAGGAGACGCCGTCGCAACAACAAGCCATAAAAAGTAATGGAATATAGTAGGGGCAGCCACTAATATGCGCTTTTATGGAGATTGCACACTCCTACACGCCCTGCCACCAGACTGCACATTTGCCGCTAGAAACTGATACCTAGTGTGCATTCTGCCAAGTTTTTACTGCTCATTATGCCTGGTCTTACTTACTGTACATTCTGCCAGATCTTTTACTGTGAGAATTGTTTTACTTACTGCACATTCTGCCAGATCTTTTACTGCGTGAATTGTTTTACTTACTGCACATTATGCCAGATCTTTTACCGTGTGAATTGTTTTACTTACTGCACATTATGCCAGATCTTTTACTGTGTGAATTCTTTTACTTACTGTACATTATGCCAGATCTTTTACTGTGTGAATTGTTTTACTTACTGGACATTATGCCAGATCTTTTACTGTGTGAATTGTTTGACTTACTGGACATTATGCCAGATCTTTTGCTTTGTGAATTGTTTTACTTACTGGACATTATGCCAGATCTTTTACTGTGTGAATTGTTTTACTTACTGGACATTATGCCATGTAAATGTTCTTTTGTCTTTAGTGGACAAAATATTATTATGAATTAGTTTTTACTGAAGACTACTTAGTTTTTAATTTAGAGCTGATGTCATTTTTTACTTCAAATTTGTAAGTCGAGATGAAATCATTATTACAACAAAATATGGTTTTCTTATGGCACTTGGCCGTGGCTCATGATATCTATCTCTTAAGGTAGGTTGAATGTTTTGTTTGTAACCCTAAGATTTCCCATTGGAGTGGCCTTCACCACACTCTTGGTATTGTTAGAAAGTCTTTGATGCATAGGGTTGCATCAAGGTGGTTTTGTAATGTTTATGCTTGGGTGCAAACGGGATAACATGAACCACACCTGCCCCTTTGGGATTGCTTTTTGAATTATTTTTTGAATTGTTTTATTGTTGAAATATTTTATAAATTTTTTTAGAAAAAACCTTTAAAAATCATGATAATTTTTTTTTAATAGTTCTTTGATAAGGTTTGCATTGAAAATTTGTCAAAAATATGCAATTTAGATAAAATGTCAAGTTATTAAACATGTCTTTTTACTGTTGAAAAACACTGGTTATAATGTTTTTTCATATTTTTTATTCATTTGATTAATTTCAAATTTATTCATAAGTTCCCATGATATATTATGAATCTTATTATATAAAAAAATCCAACAATTTCAACATGAAATTAAATTACATTTTCAATAACATGGAACATAAAGCATTGGTTACACTTACTGTAATACGTGTTACATGGTATATATGTGGTTTGTCCTTGTCCTATCCCAAAACTCTCACACATCCCTCTTGGTTTAGCATGTGGAGCTAAAAAACATTCCTAGGTTCTTCTTTTCTTTCATTGTTGTCACTTTGAAATATTACTATTGACACCTTGAAAGAGCCACCACAAGGTGCCTTTCAAGGTATCAATGCACAAGGTATGAGTGCATCATTTCTTTACATCCCAACAAGGCAAGCATGATTACATGTTTTTAAAGCAAAGTTATGATGTTTTATCCACAAGATATTTCAAAGTTAATAAGACCATTGAACTTATATCAAAGAACTTTTGGTGGTCACAAATGTGAAAATTTGTGAAAGAATGCGTTTGCATTTGGAGGACATGTGCTTGAACAAAACCACCACACCATCAACCAAATGGTTTATTACAACCATTCACATTGCTAAAAGTCCATGGTCATCTTTCTCTATGAACTTCATCACATTTACCTCCCATGATCCAAGTCTTTGATTAAATCCAGGTTGTTGTGGTTGATTGGTTGACAAAAGTGACAAAATTTGTCTTGACCATCAAAGATTATTGCATGTGAAGGTATTTTGAAATTCTTCATTGATGATATACATGCATGTACCATGGCTTGCCATATCAAATGTTGTCTTTGATTATGGATTATAATTCATCTTTATTTTTTGAAAGGGGTGGTTCAATTTTTGGGGTTCTAAATTGGTTTTTCTTGAGTCAATCATCTACAAATAGATATACAAATTTTGAGTGCAAATTAAATATGAAATAATACCTTTGATGTATAATCAATTACCTAATCACAATGTCCACCTTTTTATAAGAATTTATAAAAAAAAAACATGATTACAATATTCTCATTTGAAAGGTTACGGTATTTACAAATAATATTTTAAATATTTGTGGTTTTATGCTATAAAATGAGTCAACTTGGTGAGACATTCAACAAACACAAAGATTAAAGCAAAAAAATTGAACACCAAAAGATCTATAACACTCCATTGAACACACCATCCATTTTGAAATATAAGGGTTTATGTATATTTTCTAAAGTCCCAATTAAGGTGTCATCAAAATCTAACATGTTTTTAAATAAGAAAAATGCTTATATTTTGAACCTCTGTACAAGTGTCCTTAAACTAGATCCCCAAAACATTATAAATAAAAGTAGAACTTTTTATTACTTTTAGTTTGTTCAACACCAGTGTGAGGTAGAATCTTGTTTCATAACCTTTTCTAGTCTTTTTGTATTTACGTTTTCATGCTTTATTGCAATAAATATTTGTTTCCATTTTTATTTGCAAACTTTGTGTTTTTATTTTTAACCTTTTCTGATTTTGTTTTGGTGTCTAGGTTCTATGTTTGGATTTAGATTTAAGTTTGTTTTTTTCACTATTTTTTATTGTAGTTATCATGCTCATGACTTGTAAAACCTTTCAATTTTGTCATGAATTTCAACTAAGTATTTCCATAACTCCAAAACCTTTAGGTTACAATTTTTTTTTCCATTGCCATTATATTGAGGAGTAGTGTGTAATATTCTTCATTGTGGACATAAACAAGTTGAAACTTTTGAAACATCTAGTTTATGGAAAATGTTTTGACATTAAGGAAATGAGATTGGATATATGTTTGTATGTTGATTAAAATCTTTTACCACTAACCATATGTTTTAAATCTTGATGTCTTATGCCAATTGTTAATCATAAGATCTATTACAAAGGTTAGATAAATATCATGAACATGTCTTTATGTTCACACACATGCACATAACTTCATATTTTATGTGCCGGACCTCCACTTGTCACCACATAAATGTATTGTGAAGTTTTGCAAGTGATAATGGGTTCAATAAAAACATCAAGTAAGGTTGAGTTATTGGATTGTAAAATCAATAGGGTGCAAAATGGTTATATCCTACTCATGCCAATTCAAAAATCTGATTCCTCTCATGAATCCAAATTTCATGATTTATGCACGCAATGAAAAGAAAGTAATTTCAAAGCAAGATGATGAATTTCTAGACCAATTTCAACCAAATTTCATGTCATTTAATCACTACATGGGTACATACATAGTTGAGTGTGTCAACATGTTGTTAATTTGGTCACTCATGATTTGAATCTATTATATGTTAATCCTTCAAGTCCATGTAATGGGTGCTTGTAAGTTTGATAGAAGTGGATTGCTTAATACTTCATATTTTAAATGGTAATTTAATTTGGTGTTGAATTTTTAAAATTTATTTATATGACACCCTTCATAATATATTTTAGGAACATGTGAATGAATTTGAAATCAATCCAATGAATAAACATTAATTAAAAAAAATATTTATCCAATTCTAACCAATGTTTTCACTATTTAAAAAATTGCAAATTGACTTGAAAAGATTTGAAAATGACATATTTTTGACAAAAAATCAACATAGTCCTTAACATGATAGTATAATGGAGAATTTAAAATTTTAGTTTTTTCAAAGGACTTTTTAACCTATTTCCAAAATATTCCAAAATAAGTTGTCATTGGTTCCTATTAGCATGGTTAGACCATATATCAAAATTTTCTTATATGCCAAAAATTGCGTTTGTTTTACTTGCATGGTGATAGAACTTGTATTGATTTTCATGGAGTGAGAAATATGGAAACATAACACATGTGTTGGGAATAAGGTGAATCACTCACTAAGTTCCATTGAGGACATTAAGGAATGACATACATTTATTGGTAGATTTATAGGGTTTCGTGCACTTCATATAGTAATTCTTTTCAATATTGTTATTTTTTCTACAAGCTATACTACAACAATAGTAGTTAGTAACAACAACAAAGCTAATAGAAACACCATTGAATACATAACAAACTAAAATTTAGTTCACATTTGAAGATAACACAATTGATGACATGATGATAATATATTTTGTTCACATATACATGTAATCATCAACATATAATGTTGATGTTGCATATTTACACTCAACTTATTACTAATGTAGACAAAATGGCAATAATTAATATGCAAGGTGATAAAATCAATTCAAAAACCAAGGTATCAAGGTATCAAGTTTTAAATTCTTTTTTTAAGCCAAATTTCAAATAGTTGAATCTTAGAATCATTAATTCTCAATAACTAAAGTTAATGAATTTTTAACGTTTGACTCAAAAAAATTAAAATAAACTTAAAAATTAAAAAAACTTGAATAATTAAGTAATGAGAAAAAAATATTCATTACTTTAAAAATAAAAAAAAAACTAATCATATCTCCATAATTCATTATGTTCAAATGAACCTTCAAATTATTTTAAGTTATTTTCATTTCAATTAATTGCATTGATACATTAAATCAAAAATTCTAAAACCAGCCTTGGAATCATTTTACTCATAAATATTAACTTAAAAAAGTTTTCCTATTGTAAGTGACATCTCCTTAAATTAATAAATATTCTTGCTAGAGAAAAAAAATTCTCCCTTTTAATCTATGATTTCACAATGTTTAAGATTTGACAAGTAAATAATAATAATAATATAGGAATATAGACTCATGTTCCTCCACCATTGTAAAGGACATTTGATATCACATCCATTCTATATTGTTTCAAATCAACAACTATTTGTTCACAAGCTCTTTGGTTGACCTTCACTTGTGTTTGGAAATGGAAACATCAAGAATACAATCTTTATCATTTCCTTATTATACATAATCACTTTTAGAGTTTGCCAACAGATGCAAATGGTGATGACATGTCAAAGTCATAGGAATGCTTTTAGATTGAAGGTTTAACATCAACAAATTAGCATATTATGGGGTTATTTCTTTTCATGCACTTCCTTAAACATGAGAGAAAAGAATCCAAGACCAATAAAATAGTTTTTATGTTAAAAGAAACAGAGCTAACTCAACATTGATTGCCAAATCATCTTCCATCAAATTCTCTATAGAAAGTGGAAATGCAACATTTTCCATATGTTTCAAATTCATGGTTATGGTATAATACCATGCATCACTAACCAACCAATGTTGATGAACATAGTTCAACACACATGTAGTCAAAACATGGAAAATACAATTGAAAATGATTTGAACGATGTGTCATGTTAAAGGAGGTGTCGTATGATTAGTAACATTCATAAAAAAGTGTTAACACTTCCTAAAACATAATTATTTTGTTAGCAAACCTACATGACATATTTACAAATTGAAATGTTAATATTGAAATGAACAAAAGCTAGAAAAAAATAAAAATCTTGAAAAAAAGTTGTTTTCATTGAATGTTTCTTGGGTGTTGGCTAAATCAACACGTATTCTCTTCCACTCCTATTGGCCTAGTTTTAGCCCTTGTTAGATTTTTAAGGTTATATTAATTATGCATTTTTATATATCAACATGTTGAAGACTTCATTAAAACATATTTTACACCTTAAGCATTTTTTTTCATTTATCGTTTCACATTAACAAGCCTTAAAAAAATCATGCCCAAAACATATCTTTTGAAAACTTTCTTCCAAGTTCAAATCTTCAATACTTATAAAACATTTTAATGTTGTAGCCATAGCATGTAAATTTGACCTTTCGTTTTTCACATGCAACTATTTTTTCTTTAAACCATATTGATCCAATAAATCTAATGTCAAATTTTTTGCCAATGTTTGATCTATAATTTTCATTACCCCGAAAATCCAATTATGATACGTTTAGGTTGCCAATCAACCCCCGAAGTGTTGACAAGGATTAAGACATCAAATAGATGTTTTAGATCTATAGACATCCATAGATCAAAATTGGTAATGGCCAAAAAAACATTTTCATAAAATTCACAAAACATGAATTTGTTTTATCTTCTCCATTAAATTTGGCAACACCTCTCGAGTGAATCCTTTTCACAAGAGAAAGAGAGCATTAGGACACAAACACATTGCCAAATGCTTCAACCAAATATTTTCTAAAACTTGAATAGACAAATGATTTTTCACAATCAAAAAGTCAAGGTCCTTCCAAAAACAAATTGATTGCATATCATCATTTTGGAAACAATCTATTGCACCAAAAAATTATAAATTACAATTGGAAACACATTTGACCTTTTATGGTTAGTTGTTTTTCCAAGGTTAATTTCAATGGATTGTTTAAATTTTTTGTCAAATCTTTTTACAGTTGTAGCATGTCTTGCATCCACATGCTATCAAAGTTATTTTCCCATTGGGTTTAAAGTAACAAAAACCGTTTCTTTGATTTGGTTCTTGGGTTGGATGGCTTAACTTTATTTCTATAACAAACTATACAACATATTATCTGAGCATGTGCAACATTCACCTTAACACTATCATTTACATTAAGAAAAACCCAGTTTATTGGATTGCACGGTCTCCAAAATTTTGTTTTGGACATGTAAATTTTGAGATATTAAAGTCAGGCGATTAGAGGGCGAGAACGGCCAGTTTCGGCATAATAGGGCATGAAATGCTTAACTGGGAACGAAATTTTACAAAACGAAATATCTAGGACCCAAACTAGTTTTTCCACCAATTTTGGTGGGAAACTGAGTTTCATCCCCACTCTCCTTTTCCCTGAGCGCCTTCACTGCTGCTACATATATTTTCGCTGCTCCTACCTGTACAACTACTATAATTACTCTCGAACATTGTGCATTAAATGCTGAGTTTCAGCATTTCATACTGAGATTTAATAAAATTTCCTTACTTTGTGGATACCACTCAAAGAGGGGATAGGGGGTGAAAGAGAGGGTGACTTTACAGATAACTTTATTAGATTCATTGATTCATCTTCATTTTCTTGCACCCTACTATTCTTTAACTATGTAAACCAGTGCGCATTTCAGATCTTTCCTTCACATTTTCCTCCTCCATTGTATTTTCATTCAAATTTATTTCACAAGTTTAATTTTCTATAAATCTATTTTCATTTTCACTAAAAACTGCTCCGTTTCACAAAATTATGTTATCAGATAAGGTGGAGAAGCCAAAACAAATTCAAATTTTTATATTTAAAGCATTTTTGGGGAAAGCATTGAAAGCCAAGGTTTTATAAATTTGAAGAACTCGTCTAGAAATTTACACTAGACAGCCATTACCCAGTCATTTTTTTGGTGCGAAATTTTCACAAATGTGAAAAATATAAAATATAAAAGGAATATTTTGTTGCATATTCACCATTCACCAAAATTTTAAGAAAATTTTATTTTGTTTGAAAAATTTCTACATGAGTTTTAGAGGTTGGCATTTTTTGTACCAAGTATATATGTCATAATAAGTCATTTTTTGCAATTCCAAAAATAATTAATTTGTGCCTAACCATAAACAACTACATGGCCGGGGATCATGTTGGTGCCCATTGCAGTGTTTTTTTAGGAATTTTTATATGGAGCCAAAGTGGCGATCGTCTATAGGAAGATATAGAAAAAGGGGCAATCATCCCTAAGAAGATTTAGCCAAATCTGGCTATGAATCAATTTGAAATAATAAAAAAAAGTCCTTCTGTTTTTTTTTCAGTACATACCTTGAGAAATTAGAATCAAATGTAAAAATATGGCGATTTTTTTTCTCACTTCTGGCAAATGTAAACCCTCAAAGTTAACTTCCTGGTTGAAGTTTCGCCAAAAAGCTAAATATTTTATGGGTTATTTTTATTATTAATATGTATCTAAGTCGGGCAGATTCTATAGTACCTTACATGAGGTTTTTTGTGGCCATGGCCTGGTATAACAATAAATAAAGTTTCACAGGTGACACCATGTGGAGGGACCTTCCACCAGGGTTTTAAATAAAATAAAATAAACATATAATTAAATATAATTTCTGTGATATGGAAATTTGGCGAATTTTTCAAAAAAGAAAAAGAAAATTTAGAAAAAATTACACTAAAAAAACACATTTGTCCAAAAATTTCCCAACTTTTTTGCTCCAAAAAGAAAAAAATTATTGAAGAAAATCATCACCTTGCAACAGCTTTTTTTTTTTTTTTTTCCTCCCCCTTGTGACGTAGCCAAAATGATGATCAAACAAAAACAAAAACAAAAAGCCAAATTTGGCTACCTACTACCAGATATAGAATTTTAAGTCAAAAAATCCTTCTATGTTCTTTGCTACCTATTGGAACTTATTGTAAAAAAAAAAAGGCGATTTGGAATTTGTTTGAAAATTTGACAAATTTGGGTCATTTTTTTCATTTATCACTTTCTAAAGACAACCTTTGGTTCTAGACCTAATTTTGAGTTTTAAATCCTTGTTATTTTTGTAAAGTTCGAAGGACATCTTGTGTAGTATTAAAGGAGTTTATTAGCCAAATTGAAGTTCTAGGTTTGGTGTTTAGGGTTATAGGATTAGTGTAAAAATTATACACAAAAATATATATGCCACGTATTAAACAAGTTTGTGTTTAGGGATTGAAACAAATGTTTATATGGTCAATCCCATCGTTAGAATGGGAGGCTTGAATTCTTTTGAAGAGTTAATTTCAGTATCTTGAACATTTAAATATTGTAAATACCTTAGTACCTTGGCCAATTCGACACTAATTATATTATTTTGGGAAATGTTGAAATTTTCAAAAATTATTTCTTTCAAATCAAAAAATATTGTGAAGGAAATAGTGAATATGTAGGAATATTCTATTTGTTGAAATGAATGTTTCAAAATTAATTAATTAATTGATATATATATGTGTTGAAATGGCCAAGGTACTATGGTAACATTGTAGGCTTGTCCCTAGGTGCAAAGAACGAATTTTGTGATCAATGAGATTGTTCAAATTGGTGCTAAGAATTGTTTTGAAAAGTTGCAATTGCAAACTTATAGGTACTTACATGTTGCATGCAAACAAATGACATGAAAATTGCAATAGAGCTTTTAATGAGAAGTTGAAGTTTTTACACATCATTTTTTTATTTTACTTAAAGATGTTTTATTGAGAGTGCTCCTCATTCCAAAGTTCAAATGAAACATGAAGCTGAGTTTTTTGGAGGAATGAGTTGGACTTTGAAAGTAAAAGTTTAAGGATTTCAAGTGTAAGGCTAATAACCTTACTAAGAGTTCCATAAAAGTTTCTCTTCAAAAATTGAACACAAAACTAAACAACAATTGGGTTTCATTAAAGTTTCCTTCAAAAGTGGTGACTTGTTGGGTCTCACTTTTACCTCCTATTTGGTGACTTCATTTTTCTTGGCTTTAGTTTGTAAAGTCTTGCAATAAGGGATCAAATTTTGTAATCCTATCGTGAATTCCTATCCAACAACAATTTTTTCAACCCATGGAACCCATTTAGGTGATACATTGAGGAAGGCCTAACATGGCTATGGGGCTTATAGAGTAGACACTAAGAGGTTATGACTATATGGACTATTAGGATATTACATTATATGGTCTATGGGCTATTAGGCCATGGGTTATGGCCTATAGAGCCTATATGGCTATGATTATGGGCTATGGGCTAATGGAGGTTATAGGCTATGGGTTTATGGTTTTGAGTTTTTGGTCTTAGAATTTAGTTTTCAAGATTTTTTGTTTGATCATTTCAAAGTTTAAATAAAAAAGTTATGGGGCTTAGGACTTGAAATTTTAAGGTTTAGATTTTAGGTTTTTTGTTTGGTTATTTTAGGGTTTAGGGTGAACTTTAAGGTCTGAATTTTAGGGTTAAAGGTCTAAAATTTAGGGGTTGGTTAGGGATAAGGTTTTGGGTTTGAATTATAGGGTTTTAAGGTTTGTAGTCTAGGATTTAAGGTGCACATTGTAAAGTTTTAAAGTTTAAGGTTTGAATATTAAGGTTTGGGTTAGGATTAATGTTTAGGTGTCTGAAATTTAAAAGTTTAAGATCTAGATTTAAGGTTTAAGGTCTAGATGTTGGGGTTTAAATTTTAAAGATTAATGTCTTAAATTTATGGTTTAGAGTCAAATTTTGGGGTTCTAGGGTATAATTTTAGGGTTTAGGATATGAAATTTAATGTTTTGGGTTTGTGAACTTGAAAGGAAAAATAAACCTTTCATGAAAAGGTTTGATTACACAAAACCAAAGTTTTTACATCAAGCTTTTAATTACATGTTTGGAATTACTTGAACCTTTGTCTTAACTCCTTTTTTAAAATCATTCTTCGATCTATGACATCTTTAAATTGTTAATATTTATTTTCTTTTTCTTTTCATGGTTGATGTCCAAAAAACATCATGAACTAAAGAGGAGGAAATAACAAGTTTACCATGTTTTGGAACACATCATTGTTATTTGCCTTTTGGTTGGTTTTGCAATAAAGGTTTGTTTTTTAATAGATTTAGTCATAGAAATATCATTCGAAAAGGTTACATTAATGTTAGGTCCATTCAAGTCATAGAGGGGAAGGCTAGGTTTAAACTTCATGGCAATGCAATGTTGCCCATTTTAAACCTTTTTCATTTGAATTGTATGTTTTCAAAAATTTCAAGATATTTCACAAATGGTCTTTTAGGGTCTTTTCAACAAATAGTGCATTGGATGGGCCTTTGGTTAGTTTTAGTAAACAACCTTCCACCACATTAGGGATTAATCAAGTCCTTTTTTTGCCGATGTTATATAGGCGGGAAAATGAATGTTGTACAATGCTACTACTTTAAGTTGCATGAATTTCAAAATTTGCCAAGGCACCTTGTTTTGGTAGGCATTCTTGAATGATTTGAAGCATTTAACACCAATGGTTGAAACACATTCAAAATATGGGCATGTAAGGTGACTAATCCAACCTTAATTTTGTTGGTTGTTTAAAGGGTTTTATTGTGATGTGTGACTCATGCCCATTTAAAATCAAGAGATTGTTGATTCTCTTGACCCCCCTCCCCCATAAAACAAATTTGCAAAAAAAAATCAACCATTAGTTGAAAAGGTGAATTGTCATCTAAGTTTTTCTTTGCATTCCCATGCATGTTCTTGGTTTACATAACTTATGTAGTCTTTTTGCATCCTTGAACCTCTAAAAATGTAAAAAGTAAACAAAGTTATTCTTGCTACATTAACAATAAAAAACATAATTAGCCACTCTTGAGACTTAGGATGGTGTTGGAAACATTATGTGGGCCTTGCTTAGTCAAAACCTTAACACCATAGGGACATCAAATTGTCACTTTGTTTGAATTTTTATTTCATATGAATTCTAGATGCGATTTGATGGGAGTTTGTGTTATGTGTACATGTTTTCCAAGTTGCAATAAAAAGCATGGCATGTTTCCTTAGTTAGCTTTCTTGCCCTAGAAAATTTTAATCCTTTTATAAGCGTATGCTGATTTTTAGATGATGTCTTTTGAACCAAAATCAATCATTATTTCCTAGAACACCATTCCAAAATGGGGTAGGTTTTGTTTATGTCACTTCAACAACCTTTAATTTCACTTGTTGAAAGGTGACATATAAGACAACATTTTGCACATTTTGAACCCAAATGGCTATTGCTTCATCTTCTTGTTCTGTTAACACACATTGGGGGGCCACTTTCATGTTTTTAGTTCTACTGTTGAGATGCTTTAAAAGTGAGATTAGTAAGATATTTCAATACATGCTAGCCTTCTTTAAAGATGTGTCTCCCCTTTCCATTGCATCCATGTCATCTTTTAGTTATTGATTTGTCCACTTTTGATGCATTAGGTTGTTTATTAATTTTGGTTGAACTTTGTATTGTTGTTGTGACATGATGACATTGCTACTATGTTGTTATTGTGGTTGCAAATGTGGATTCACTTGTGCTATCAGGGTGGTAGGTTGGGGATGTTGGTTCTTTTGGTCTTCACATTGGTACTTGAAATTCCATTCCATCATTTTTTAAGCACATTAGGATGTGTTGGAGGGAAATTTGCTAGCGATGCACCTTTGGTATGTGGTTGTAAGGCCTCATTTTGCATAGATGGATTCATTAAAACCCTATTATTTTGGGCCCGATCTCCAAGCCTTTAGGGGTGTCCATTCATTTCCTACAAAAAATATGAATCAACATTTCCTGTATGAATACCAAGATGTGAAAAAATATGTTAGATCTAGATAGTGTTCAAGTGTATAGGCGTCCACCTCTTTACAAAAAAAAGTAAGTCATAGAAGTTAGCAAAGTCTTTCCAATCTAATATGACATTAGTTATGGATGTGTAAGTAGTCTATTGGAGTGTATCTCAAGGTGCGCCATGATGGAAGAGAATGAAATCTACAACTAGTCCTATTATTAGGACATGATGTCATTTGTAGGAGTGATGATTTTTGAACCTAATAGCAATAGAAGCAATTTGAATATTTAATTGTGTATTCTTACACTAGGTTTCATATGCTAGTCAAATCTAGCTTTTATGTATTATGATTAGTATTTTTCTTCAAGTTTTTTTGCCTCCTTTTTGATTGCCAATGTGATAGGAACTACTTCTACCTCCTCCTTAATCTTAAATGTAATAGGGACTTCTATCTTGACTTTCCTTGCATTCAACTTTATTTTTACTTCCTTTTTCATCTTAATTGTAACCAAACCTATTTCTAATCCTTCATTAAAATCTACTTCTACTTCCTTCTTGATTTCAATTTGTAGTTTAATCTACTTTTAATCCCTTATTCATCCTACATTGTAGTCTCTTTGAAAAACATTGAAACTCTTGCAATGAACTTCCTACTTGATATAACATATTTAATTCAAAACTACAAGCTTTTACTTTAGGATTGCAAATCTATGTGAGGTTTGCCTTTGCCTTGTTCCTTCGTGTTTTTTCTTGTGAAAATGCATTATATGATTTGTGATGGGAAACTCCTTAATGGATTTATTAATTTTGGTTCTTGTTGGACAATGGAATCCAAAGTTGTCTTATTATTTTAATTGAGTTGTATCTTGTTTTGGTATTTATTTTAAAATAGGACATTTTGTTTATTTTTATGTGCACAAGCAATTAAATTTGGGGTTCTTGTATGTTGTTGTTTTTTTCATCCAAGGATTCATTTTCAAACACTTGTTTATAATTTTTTTCTGCATGAAAGTTTGAATTCACACTCACATCACTATTGTTAAATGTTGCCTTGGCCCTCTTTTACCAACAAAAATTTGAATAAAAGCAATCCTAAATGTGTGTGCTCCAAAATACTATCTTGCAAAATTTGGTTATCTTGTCCCTTATTCCTTAAAACTTTCCCAAAGGCATTTTATATATTTAAAAAGTCAAAACACAAGATTCATGGCCGAACAAACATTCAATCATGAGTGTCCTTTTTTTGAACGATAATCAACATAAGAGTGAACTCACACCAATGTTAGAACTTTTAAAATTGATGTTCAATCACCAGTTGATGATTGGTGATGGGTTGTTTTACCCTACTATTTTTGGAGTTTAAAAAGGGTTATTTAAACTGAGTGTGCAATGTGTTGTGAAGAACATTTTCTTGGAGAACATCAAAGTTTTGATTATCCAGCTTTCAAATGATTTTGTTTTGATATTTAAACCCTAAACCCTAATTACTTCTTATGTCTTTTGATTATTTATGTTACCTCTTATAATGATGTACCCAAAGTATGGGAACTTAGATCAATTGGTCATTGATAACCATTTAGGTACTAGATAGCTTAGTATTGAGTTAGGGAGGGTTGGGGCTCAACAAAAGTTTTTATTTGTATTTTGCCCCCTCTTTTCCCCCCAATTTTATTTATTTATTTTCAATTTTGTGATGTAACCGAACTTTGAAGTGGCAATCATCTTCAAGAAGATTTTTAGTCAGATTTGGTAATTAAAAAATGAAAGTAGTTTAATTTTTTTTAAAAAAAAAACATCCTTCTATATTTTTGACTACCCACTAGAACTTAGGACAAAATCTGGTGATTTTTGGAGTTTTCTTAAAATTTCCCCCAAAATTTGGCAGCTTTAACCCTAAAAAAAAACACTATTTTTTTCCATTATGAAAAAATAAATCATCATTTGGTGAAAATTTGCCTCCTCAAAAAAAAATGCTGGTTGGGAGTGTTTTTTAATTTGATTATTATGATTGTAATTCCAAACTCAACCTAAAACACTGGCTTGTCATCACTGGAATTATATAAATTATTTTTATTTTTGATATAGCCTTTAAAGGCAATAATGTAGAAAAACATTTAGCCAAATTTGATTATAAACCATAATATATGAAAATAAAAATATGTAAGGATTTTTCAACATTCTTGACTACCTATTGCAACTATTATAAAGTTTTTGCAATTTGGAATTTTTTTTCCTCAAAATCTAGTGAATTGGGTAAATTTTTTTATTAAAAATATCCGACTTTCTGACTTTCCAGGAAAAAAATTCACAAAAATTCTCCAGAAATAAAATAACTAGTTGAGAGATCACATTCCGGCGGACGGAATATGACCATCTCTAAAGAGGAGGTGGTAGTCAAGCCTGTCAATTGAGGCCCAAAGTGAACCAGCACCCACCAGTGCACTATGAAAGATGGATGATAAGTGGATGCCTGTTATTACTCACTTGTGGATGAACCTCAACTGGAGTTAGTATTTGGTTTCACCTTGGTAACCAATTCTCAAAGAAATAACTCTCATATATGGGTAGATAGGTAGCAAAAAAAGATAACTACTTAGGTAAGTACATAGATGGTTTATAAATAGGGTTTGGCTTTGCTTTGATTGGCCTTGCTTACCAAGGCAAGGAAATTGTGTTTAGATTCATTATAGAGTATAGTAGCTTAAGGGATTTTTATAGGCCCTTAGGTAATAATAAATCTATTTTCATATGAGGATTTTTGAAAGATGATATTTTGGCTTGTGTTGAAACTTGAGACTTAGTTATAGAGTTATAATATGATCTTGAAGGATTTTGGTTTCTTTTAGAGGATTTTTTGAAGACTATATTTTTGCATGGTGAAATATTTGAGTTTTCATATTCTTTCTTTTTTTGCCTTAAGATTTTTTAAAATGTAAATGGCAAGGTCATATTGTGACACACCCCTTGTTACCTACCTACTAAGTGGCTTCGTACCTTAACTAATTGGGTTTGCATGGTTACTTAGGAACCTTGTTTTTTGTCCTTTTGTCCATCATCATAAACCAAAGGGCGTGAAGGGCATTTTGACATACAAATTTAATTTTTGGTATATCACTTTTGAGAATTGGTTTTTAAAAAGCCATAGATTAAAATATACATATTATTATGAGTTGCATTTTTCTATTTAGTGTAAGGGAGAATGTTGGGGGCTAATGAGGTTTCTTTGACAATTTATTATTATGAAAAGAAGTGTTTGTGAGGGGAATTGCAATTGCCTTAGACATCACAATAATCTCTACTAAGAGAAAATAACATTATTGAGAGTGTGGTGCTTTGAAGGGGATGAACATCACCAATACCAATAACCAAATTGCCAAATTATTTTCGATTAAAAAAATAGAAGAAAAAATATTCATTTAAAAAACTAGGATGAGACACTACATAACCATGGCCACCAAAGCCCCTCCTCTTCCATCCCATTGCACTAAAAAATGATAATGGGGAAGGGTGCCATAAACAACCTAATACAATAGAACCGCCACACTTGATAGACAAGGTATTGTTAAAGAAAAAGGATGGTGAATTGATCATTAATCCTGGAAGTATGATTAAGGGGCCCAATAAGTTTAGAATATTTACAATAGAGTATGGTGACTAAGGAAAGGACTATAGTATATTGAAAGTATGGAATTGAGAAACACTCATCAAATACCCATAAGTTTGCCTTTGTGAACTCCTCCATAATCAAACAACACTTAGATTTATTATCTCATAGATTGATTGATTACATATAAAATCACATCACAAGGCTTCACAATAGAGTGACAACATGAAAATATGGAAATTGACAATGATCCCATAGCCCTTTAAATATTTGAAAAGAAAATGAATTATTTGCACCACATTAAATATTATGATTCATTAACTTCAAGCCAATAATATTATGCCACTTATTAAAAATTTTAAACACTCATTATTCCCGTGGAGTGACCTTTATATACTTTTTTGCCTCTCCTTTCCTAAAATTTAATGTTTTGTCCCATGTTGAGGCCATACAAATTGACTTTTATTATGTGTAACCCAAAATAATTAACTAACCTATAAGTGAGTTCAAAGTAGGTCCTAATAAAGAGATGCTTATGCATATGACCCATAAAAATTATTATTTACTTATCCTATATATCCATCTTTTTACCCTATGCACTTATTACTACTATGCATAAACAATATTATTTATAAATCCTACCTCTAGTAGGTTGCCAATTTTGGCATTCAAAGATTAGATGGCATAGTAGTGGTGAATTATAAGTCCAAAGCCCTTTTTGCACTAGTTTTGTGTAGGATAATAATGCCCTAGGGCTGGGGTGATCCCAAAATAACAGGTCCCCAAGGCTCTAAGCCAAGGGCCAGTTATTTTGGGAATGCCCCAACATAAGGGTGTTGCCCAACATAAAAATCAATGATTTTTTACTTAAATTTTTTTTTTTCTACCAGGATACATGGTCGTTATGAGTTAGGTAATTGTTAAATATAATTAAAATAATAAGAAGAAAACTAACACATGCATTTCAAAAAGCAAAACACTTGTGATTGTTGGTGTTTTACATTTCAAAATGTCCACTTGAAAATTTTCATAAAATACGATAAAATTGCTTATCATTGAACACGTACTTATCACCAAACATTTTTCAATAGTTTTCTAATTCTAAACCTAAATTGAGCAATTTTTGTGTCATTGGATATGCAAACTGGAGGGCTACAAATGTTCCTTGAGCGACAAAAATAACAGAGCAATGCAAAAAACACGGGAAGAGGATGAGTGATAGTTTGCTTCAATTTTTTTGAAAAAATAGCTCTAGACTCCTCTCTAGTTCCAGCCCTATATCTTCCTCAATTTTTAGTCCATTTTGAATGATTTAAAACCTGATAGGTGTGTCAACTAAGGCTTTACAAAACTTCTTTGTATTATAAAGGCAAAGATTGCAATGATCAAAGATCTTAAAGCTCAAAATCCTAATTTGCTTTAATTCACTCATCACCGAACACTCAACCCCTTACACCAAACACCCCATATCTTAGCTATTCTTTTATCGAATTGAGAGATTTTTTTGCAGCCTTGGAAGAGGGCTAAAAATGTTATTTGAGCTTCAGAATCAAAGAAACAATGGGTGAGGATTTGATGTCATTTGATTTCTTAAATGTTCACTCACTGGCCTATCTACCCTAAGGATACCTTCAACTACACTAGTGAAAATCATATCGGCTTTTAGCCACCAAGGAAAAAGCTGTTAGTTAACCATTTGCTTATGTCTTTGGTAATTTATATTTCATTTGATGTCCCTCATCCTTGCAGATCTCCTTTATGTCATCATCTAGTTTGTCAATCATTTGTCTTTTTGAACTATTTCTATCATTGCCCAACATTCTTGCAACTAACAAAATCACACAAATTTAAAAAATACACACACATATCAAATCGTAAAGCTTGTCCTGCAATTTTGGCGATTGTCACTTTTATGGGGGAGGCTCGCAAATTACTTTTGAAAAAAACAACAAATTACTTGGAGCTCACATGGTGATACCTCATGTTCTAGCCTAGCAATTCAATTGTAATATATATTTGCTTAACATTGTTTGTGTGCAAAAAAAAGCTCCATATTGTTTAGCTTACCTTTTTGCATATGATGAGAAATTGTCGAATTGAATGAATTTTAGGGCAAGAAATTGTTAATTATTATTATTTCCTTTTGAAGCCCAACAACAAACCCAACCTGACAAGCCATTGTTATCGCCAACTCAAAGTCATTGGTATAGTGTTGACATGAGTTTCACTTGTACTCCAATGGGTTTGAACTCAAGACCTTTTTTTTTTTTTTCCTTTGAAGGTTGCAAATTCCCAAAATGGGCTTTACCAATGACCCATCATCCCTTTGGGTAATGCAGGGAAGCTTTTGGCATCTCAACTTATCGTTTTTTTAGATTTAAAAAAATAAAATGTAAACCCAACTATTTTTTCTAGATTATTGGAAAAAAAAATCCTCATGTTTTTAATTTATAAATTATTTTTTTAATTTATAATTTAATTTTAAAATAAAATTATTTAAATAAATAAATAAAAATTATAAAAATTTAAATTAAAAAAAAGAAAAAAAAGAAAAAAAAAAAGAACCTCTTATGGTTAATGTGTGTGGATGTTTAGGGGGGGCGCACAAAAACTTTATCTTTCCTTTTCCTTCCCAAGAAACCATGAAATTGGAATCCA
>Ga0116227_10003201_pt1 | contig 36646 bp, 31 predicted proteins | sample S1TSphgellanicum_FD_89693 | JGI IMG/M metagenome (GOLD analysis project Ga0116227, IMG submission 89693) | Host-associated microbial communities from peat moss isolated from Minnesota, USA - S1T2_Fb - Sphagnum magellanicum MG | ecosystem: Host-associated > Plants > Peat moss > Unclassified...
GTATGGGCATCCTGAAAACCCAAATTGCCTTCTCAGGTTGCATCACTTGAGGTTGCCCATCCTTCAGATGTTTTCTTCCTGTTCCAAACAGAAATGTTCAACTGCATGTAGCCTGGCACCATGGTAACTGCTGCCACCCATGGTGGGTTTTGTGAGGCCTTAAGCCATAGAACTTCCCTGTCTTCTTATTTTTGAGATCCCAAGCCCCTTTCATTTCTCTACAACTAGAAATCCAGATCAATTTGTTCTGCAGGCACATATTCTCTACATCCCACACAACAAATGCTATCATAGGAATAAAGGAGCCCAGAGAGTTTCTCTTAAGTGCTAACCTACAGTTCTGTCTCCAAGCATCCTCCATGCTCCCACAAAGACATGTCAACCACGCTATTCCCCACAAAGACATCTGAATCCCATCAATCATACGCAGTACACAATTTGATACAACAGCAGCTTCAGATAATTTCCCTATAAGGAACTGCCCATGTACCTGTCCATATTTTTCTTACTGTCTATATTTAAGTAAAACCTCCTAGATCTAAATCTCTAGAAACAAAGTCCAAGCCAAGCTCATGACAGAATTTCTGAGGGTGTTCCCCACGTATGAAATGTGAACCATCAAGAATGATGACCTTCTGTAGGTCGAGCACTGCTGCTCTAAAGCCTGCACCCGCCACATATTTCCTGCTGCCAGGGAAAGAATCGAACTACATCAACTTTTCCCACAATGGACAGCACCTTAATGTGAATCGGCAGTCAGCTCCCAGTTTCTACTGAAGGAAAAACCCACTAGTCCTGCATAGTCTCATCACCAACAGTAGCGTTTCTTCTCTACACTGAACAGTAATTCTCAGCCGAATTTTAAAAATATTAGCCATAGAATACGCACTATACATCTCATGCTGTGGAGGTACCTGCCATGCCAGACTGCATTCATAGAATTGCCAAGTCTGACATTTTCTCCCTTGTCCTCCTCTAAACAAATATCTTTTAATCCCTTGTTGAATTGAAAGATGGAAAATGTTTGACTACATGCTTCTGTTCAGTATTTCAAAGGTCAAAGTTTGAAGCCCCATACCTATGCATGTTGCATGAATAAGTTATGGGAGCAGTGAAACCTTTTTTGGGGAAGGTTCTTGAAAACTAGGACAACATACAATTCCTTTCCTTTGGGTGCAATCACTTGACGAACCATCAAATTTGCACACACCACCACCAATGATGTTCTTTAGAGCTGTTGTTGTTCCCATACTTGGAAAAATGAATTTGAAAGCTTCAAAAATCAACTATAATCAAAGGGTGAAAACACATTATGGTGACCCCCTTTGAGACACTTTCGGGTCTAATATTATAGTACATATAATATAATTTTTTCAAAAGCATGGTACATTTAATTTTGGGTATCAATTTAGATTTTTGAGCCCTACAATAATTATTTTTACAAAACTAATGTTATGTTATTTTTTAAAAAATAATAATAAATTTCATTACCTATATTGAAAGATCCATGAATGTATTTATAATTTATATTAATATAATAAGGCCACATTCTTGTTTTGACCATATTAATTTTAGAATTTCATTAGTCATTACAATAATCAATTTTAATAGAATTTTTAAAATGGCCCATCAAGCTATGCTTGTCATTTTCTATGTGAATGTGATTATTTGTCAAATTTTCAATTTACCATACATTTATCGAATATTTGTTGAAAAAACTCATTTTTTGAAATGAAAATTTTCTAATTAATCACATGGTATCCAAACATGGTTCATATTATGTGAAATGACATGATTTAATATATATTTTCAACTTTCATAAAAATTATAAATTATTTTAATTATTTTAAAAATGTATTTATGTTTTTGAATACATAGGTACACTACATTCATTTTCACAAATAGACTCCAATCTCTCATTTTATAAAATGAAATGAAATAATTTTTTAAAAAATTTCTTGCTTAGATTATATTCAAACATAATATGTAAAAAATTGTGAATTTTTTTTGAAAGTTTAAAGTGAGATACACTCAAACATGCACATCCTTAAAAAGTAATACAATGCAACACCCCAAAAAAAGTTCACCATAGTGTGCTTTCACCCCAAGAACTACCAAAGAAGAAGATAATGAAGTTTATATTTTGGTTCTTAAAGATGTTAAGGTTTCAAAATGCAAAAAGCTTAATTGGCTTTTACCAAACAATTTTAGTAAATAGTGAGAGATATTCACAACTCTAGAATTCTATACTCTACGCCACCCACTCTTCTACAAACATAGATGTACAAATCTTGGATCTAGTTTAACACAAGAACAACACCATTTTGTAAAGAAAGAAAATTAAACTATAGAAAAAAAAAAGTTTAGTAATAAAAATTAATTTTTAAAAAGCAAAAAGGACATCATAAAATTTTTTGTCTTTTCTCGACCAAAAAAAGCTCTAATATGAAATGCTATTGTAAATAAATAAATAAATAAATAACTCCATTTTTTGCATAGGAACTAAGTTAAATATCCTTGCCAAAGAGTAGCACAAACCTTATTGTAAAGGTACCAAAACTGAGTGATAGCAACAATGCCAACCAAAGGAGTCATCAATACCCATGTTAAGTAGTTGGTGATTTTTGTAAATGCAACCATCTTGGAATCTGTACTATGCAAAAATTAAAAAAATCTAAAAGTTGCCAATTTTTAGTCCAAAGCTATCATGAGCACAAAATTTCAAATTTTTGAATTCCTTTTTGTCCTTTAACACATGCCATCTTGAAATTGTTTGGGAAAGCCCTATTTGTCTCAAATGTTCGATAAATTATAAAAAGAATAACTTCGCTAAGCTTGAACTAGTTATTTGTGTCAACTAGGTTCAATTAATTCATACATAAAATAATGTTATCTATAATCATGCATATAAATTTTACATATCTAATGAAGTGAAATGGTATGAATTGAAAAGGCCTAGTCTTTTTCTTTTTGGGTGAGGGGTTAAAAATAGATAAAATAGATTGGCAATTTTACTTTAATTCAAAATACCTAGTGCCTACTAGAAATTTTGTTCCATTAGTGATGTTCTAAACCTTAATGAAAGCAAATAATTACTCACTGTGTCATTTGTTGGTGGGGTTTGTCCCTACCAAACATTAATATCCCTTCTATTTAATTAAATGCTTAAACAAACTATCTATTGCTGGGTTGTTGGTTTTGGGTTTAATGAAAACATGCAAAAACTGTATTATTTTAATGGTTTTGAGTAAAGAATAGTAAGTTGAAGCTTGTTTAAGATGTTGTGGTTGTTAAAAGCTTAATATTTATGATCTTCGACCCACACTAGTTTTTGTGTGTTCAAGCAGGTCAATTTGCCAACTTGGGGTTATTGTTGGCAATGATGTTCACTTGACAATGCACAAACACTTGTTCTTTAAGTTAATTACCAAAGGAAATTATGGCTTATTTAACCCAAAAAAACTGGTTTGAAAAAAAACCAATTTGTGACATTTGCTGATTTGACTAATTAGTTGTATTGGACAATTTGTTTGTATATGTCCAAGTAGACTTGCTTTTTTTTCATTGATGTTTTTATGACTAGTGGTCTTTTTGCAAGTTATCTTGACTAGTCACATCGGCCAACTATAATTTTGACTATTAATCAAAATGGTAGTTTAAACGAATGGCCATTTGACTCAATAGGCAGGTTTTTGAAGGTGAACATACTCATCTCAGTTCTGTGGTTTTCATGTCTTGTTTCTAAAGAGCTGGGTGCGACTCTTCTAGCTTTCTAAAGGCATATTTGCAGATCTTGTAGAAGTTTTGAGCAGCTCTGACTCACCATTTGGGAAATCTGAAGCTGCAACATCAGGGAGTTTCAATACCCTACAAACCAGAGTGCACAACAGAGAGACTTCGGATCTTTATTAGCACTCACAATCACCAAGAAGAGTAGCAATCACACTCTGACAAACATGATAACCTTGATTCTTAAAGCAAGTCAATTTTTACAATCCAGTATTGCAGTGATTCATATTTCTTGTCTAGATATCACACTTCTCACTACAGCTCTTCAACTGTGATGCTCTGTCTACACTCCAATCAGCTGCTGTATTAAGCTAGAAACATTTTGTAGCATTATCAAGATGGGAAGATAGACCAATTTCCCTAAGGCAGACGTGTATCAGGACCTGGATCTTTCAAAACCCTAAGAACATCTCAGCCGGCCATTTGAGGATTCTGGATTGAACCAAGCCCATGTTCGTAATATTATGACAACCAGGATGTATTCCCATGTGCAGAGAAAGTCTAAGAACATGATTTGAACATTAGGAAACAGTGAGACCAGCATACTAGAAAAATCATTCTTATTGGGTACCCTGCAATCTTGGACTCATTGTCTGTGTACCATCCTAAATTATGCAACGGATACAAAAGGTATTTTTTGCTTCAAAATAACAACAATACAGGTGTGCTGTTCTGTTACAGTTAAATCATGATGTCATGTGAGAAGCAGAGAATCCACAAGAGCATTGTCTATAGCAACAAGAGATGAGTAATGAAAATAGCCCAATGGCATAGAATCTGATACCCAAGGATGCTTCAATGCCCTTGCTGCAGTGAGCTTTTTGAAAGTGAGTTGCTTGGCAAACTGCCTAGCAAATGTTGTACTTGTGAAGCCCCATGTCTCCAGGAGTCTGCCAAGAATATACATGTCTGACATTGGTGTATAAAGGTTGCCATCCTCATACACATCCTCATCAATCCAGACCTCCGGCACATCCTCATCACTCCAGAATTCTTCTGGCAGTCTGAAAGGAGAAAATGCTACTGATTCCATGTCAATAAGTATGAAATGCTCATCTGAAACCTGCAAAATATTTGGGCATTTGATATCCCTGTGTATGAGGCCTGCCTCATGGAGGACAGAATAGGCTTGGCAAACATGCCGAGCCAACATCCAGGTATATCCTGCTCAGACCTCAACATGGGTGAATTTCTGATGATTATGTGACAGCTCCTCAGCCAAGAAAGTTCAGATCTTTGATGCCCATGGACACAGGAGGCAATTTATGTGTTGGGAACAATTGGGAATTTATTTGTGTGTAGAGAACTAACTCGTCACTGCTCATGGAAACCAAAGAAATTTTTGTTCGGGGTTTTCTTGCCTGCTCTGTGAGGGGTTGGCTAGTAATTCCTTGTAGTGATTTGGACTCGCTACACCCCTATGGCTCCAGGAGAGTTGGGTGTGGAGGATCTTGGTGGTGTTGCGGCATGTGGGCATGAACCTAGGCAGTTGCAGCTTGGGCTCCTGTGAATGGCTAGGACTTGAGTGTGCACTTGAGCTCAGGCTTCGACTTGGGCATGGATTCATTCTGCTATACATATCTCCTCAGAGCAGGTTGCTCAAAAGCTGGTCGTAATCGACCCCAAAAGTAATTCCCTGGAGAGCCAGAAAGGTTGTCATCCCTACACCTCCCCAGACAATGGAACTTTCCTCCTTATCTCCAAACTTCTTCTAATGCTTTGCCAGGCCCTGGCCCCAACCAAAGTGTAGGTGCTTAGGAGGCAAGTGGTGGTGCTGTGATCCCCATAGTCATGTCGTGGCCTCCTGAATGAACTGCAAAATGAGGTGAATGTTGTGGAGAAGATTACCCTCCCGCAACACATAGAGAATCCTTAATGCACCCATTGGCTGTAATGGAATGGAGAATCAGGATGTAGACTTCCAGATTTGAACCTCTTTCAAGACTGCCACTTGTGAGATCAATGAGACGAATATCTACTGCCACTCATAACACATTTGCCAATCTTGGTTAAAACAGTACCCTGTCATACCTTTAGAGTTTATTTCCTTCTACTTTATTGTCCCCCACAGCGTGATCCCTTCTTCTATGGAACTGAGATGACCTGATTGATGAAAAAGGTTTTCTGCATAGAAGTGTCTCAATGTTTGCTTGGGTGAGCAGCTCCAGCCACTAACTACTCTCATTGACCTCTCTCGATTCCAAGACAGATTCTCTGCTTCTGCAAGAGCCTGTACTTGCTAAGGACACACATTCTACTCTGTAGCAGTTGAACTTCCTGAATCCCCACTGTCTACTGTAGAAAGAACTGATTTCCTGCAATTGTGCCATTGAGCCACACCCAAGAGCTCCAAGACCAATTTCCAAGGGCTAAATCGCACCAAATGGAGGTGCAATGTCACCTCCCCTTGTGGCTGTAGCACTGAAGTGCCCAGTCTCAGCTTAAAAGTTTTCATACTGACCTATAGTTAGAATGATGTTAAAGACATGAATTTGAGATTGCAAAGAAAAGAATGACAGTTTGAAGGTAACATTGTGTCAGTTCCAGCAAAACCCAGGAATACAACAGGAATGAAGGTGGTCATACGCTCATGAGTGTCACTCACAAAGTATCAACCTTCTTAGATGTATAAACAGTTGATCCAAGTTCTCAGTTCTCCATAAGAACAAGATCTATGAACAAAAATCTATGCATCAGCAGCTCTTGTCAAAATGAAAAAGACTGAAAGGAATGTATTGCTCATCATAAAATGGGATAGATTAATTGCAACTTGCCTTGGATTCTTCTCTCGTTTTGAGGCTTCAGTGCAATAACTCTTTCTGTCTCCTTTATTTAAACTCACATCTTTGTCATACAGGTCTCCTCTTGTCAGGTTGGGACATGGTCAGTATTCATGTGAACAAAGATGAACCCTAGGCATTTGTAGGGGTTTAGTGTTCAAGCTACTTCCCTCCCTCCCCTCACACATTTCTTGTTGCATCATGGACATTCCATCTGCAAAATTCACTAGTTCCTAACCACAATCCTCCCCTCCCCTCACACATTTCTTGTTCCATCATGAATATTCAATCTGCAAAATTCACTAGTTCCTAACCACAATCCTTGCCTCCTACATCTAGTACTCAACCTTGACATCCTTCTCAGCTCTCTCCCCCAACAAAATCTTGGTGGTCTTCTCAGCACTCTCCCAGTTCACTCACAACTTGCTCATTGTCCAAGCCAACTAAAAGCACTAAGTGCAAAAACTTCCAACAACTGTAAGAATTTCCTATTTGTAGGCCCTGCAAATTGAATTCTCCTTGTGTCATGTCTTGTATGTGTCACAATTAGCTGCCTCTATACTTACAACAACTCCCCCCAAAACTGAAAGTTGCAACCCAAAAAAAGCCTTATTAGAGAATAATCATTCCTTCCCAGTATCTTACTGTTGCAGCCCATCTTGGAGGTGACCCATACAACAAAACCCAAGAGGAAGCCTGAACCCAAGCTTTGCAGTAATGAAAATGCATCTGCCATGTGCTGCACATTGAATCTTCATAGGAAGAAAGCAAAGAAACAAAAAAACCCCATAAGAAACAAAGCACAACTACCATTGACAAGGAGAGAAAAAAGCAACTCAGTGACAAGCAAAGAAGCTGGTGGAGACAGCAACGGGACAAGAAGAAGGAGAAGAAGAAGAAGGCTGATGGGGGTGGTACTGATGGTAACAATTGAAGCACAACAAACCAAACCTCTATCCCTCCTATTCCTAACCCTTGCCTACTAATGGGATTAGCCTAATTGGTCCCCAGCATGCAGTCCTTTCCAGCTGCAAACTCACCCCACAATTGCCATTGTTGTGCAACTGTCTTTCAATGCCACTAGCTCATCTGCTACAAGTGCCTGTGCTCCTGCCTCCCTAAAGTGTCAAACCACACCAGTAATTAAGGCAAAATCTTCAATCCTCTTATGGACACTCTGTTTTCCATTAGTCTCAGCTTATGAGTAGAGCTAGAATTCTCATGGCCGCAACTAACTCAAATTTTGGCATCTTCACTTCAACTACAGGCCTCAAACTGTCTCCACCTTGATGGACAAAGTAGTATTGGTTTCACTCAAGCCTTTGAAGTGCATCCTGAGTCACTGAAATTGAATCACCTCTAAATGTTGTAGCAGCCATGCAGTTTCTGCAATGCCATCCAAATTTATTTAATAGTTCCACTTGTGAGTTGATTCCCAACTACTCATGAGTATTACTGAAGAACAATTTGGATTGCACTTGACTTTTCAGACCCCACATTCAAAAAAACATTTCAAAATCTTTGTCATGTACAACTGAATACTATTGCCGCATTATTGACAGCCTCAATGCATGCAACATTAAAGTTGGACAAGGTCTGCTTCCTGGTCAAGTTGTTGCCATATTTGGGACACTCAACTGTGAGTAATCCTGACCTTCCAAGTTATACCCACCATGTTTAGCTCCTTCTCGTTCTCCACCTAGTTGTTAACTGGGTGATATCAACAAACTGAGCATAACTGTTCTATATTACACTACGGTCCTAGGTAAGTCTCTTCCCCTCTTGACTCACTAAAAGCTGTACCTCTTTGTCCTACCCACTTCCCCTTCTTCTAAAATAGCGATAAGGATACGTCTAGGTAAGTCTCTTCCCATCTTTGACTCGCTAAAAGCTGTACCTCTTTGTCCTACTCACTTCCCCTTCTTCTAAAATAGCTACAAGGATACATCGCCTTTTCCATGTTCAAGTTTGGTTGCTTTGTCTTCAATTTCCATATGCACATGAAGCATCATTTCCACCAAACCATCTTCTTCATGCATCTGTGATGTTCTTGATAACTCTCTACAAAGTTAGAGACAAAGGAAGAAGCTGAAGAAGAGTGAAGAGGCAAAGTGCTTGTCTCACTTATATTGACAAATGGGATTAGCCTCCTATGTAGCCTTAAGGTGTCATTCTATCACCTCCTACTTCAACAAGCGAGAGCTTAAAGGCAAGATTCCCAACACCTTCACCAATGTCCTTCAACTCAAATATCACATCCTCTCTCAATCTGATCAATACATCTTGATTCCATTTTCTCAACTCTCTGCAGAATAGTCTTTTCAATTCGTCCATCTAGGCATCTCCCCTCTTCTAGACAGAAAGCTATTTGTGACCTGGGTTGTTTGCAATTGGGCACAGGTCTTTAGGTCCTGTGGGCTTGTTTTTGCTGCTGAAATGAGTGCAGCTGTGCAGCAGCTTGTAAGAGATGAGCTTGCTTAGAAGGCATATACAGAAAAACTTCCAAATGAGCACAGGCATCATCGGACACAAGGATTTCCTCCATTTCCATATTTGATCTCACAACATTTGACCCCTCAGCTTCATCCAGAATCGTAGCTGAAAATCGACGAATGGCGACGTGCCAGTTTATCAGACTATGGGAAACAATCTACCTTGGCTCGGGAGCTGCTCCGTTATAGGACCGAACGGGAGCTCCAACTTCTGCCAGGTCCTCGTAGCCAGGTTGAACAGAACGAATCTGTCGCCTCTCGCCCCATACTCCTCGTCGTCCATGAACCAGGCATACACGAGGATGTGCTCGTCGCAGTAGCTCGCCAGAATCTGCAGGTCGCGAACATCCACCGGAGGATCGCTATTCTCGTAGAAGAGCCACGAGTACAGCTCGCCGGGCATGGAATCGATCTCCACCCACGACTCCTGCTGCTCGGCCGGTCGCACGAGCTCCCACACTCGGATTACCCGTTGGTTGGGATCCACGGAGGGTGTGAAGACGCGCGACTGCCAAGCTCCGATGCCGCGCAGGAAGTCGTCAGAATCTCCGAACTCTGGTGGGTTGATTCCGTCCCACTTATCCTTCTCCGTGTCGTAGATCACGATCTCGTCCAGCTCGCAACGGATATACAACACGCCTTTGCAGAAAGCTACCGTCGTGCGGCCCGGACTCATGCCATACTGCCGTGATGACTTCGTCGTCCACGAGTTGCTCCTGGAGTTGAAGATCTGTGTGCTCACGTCCTCACTGCCCTCGATGAACTGGAACGCGTACGGGCGCATGGAGGTGTCCACGATCATCCCAGTGAAGGGGTGGTAGTTGAGAGTAATCTCGACAGGCGGCGGCAGTGTCAACCACAGCCTCGTGTGCAGATTGAATACTTTCCGCTCCCGTTCATAGTTCGCCAGCTCCACGTCGCTGTACACCAGGCCCGACATGGACCAGAACTCGGTGCTGCCACTACTAGAGAGACGCGTCCAGCTCCAGAGGCCGGACGAGCGATCCCGCGCCAATAACCCACGCACCTTGTCGTCCAAACCTTGGGCGTCCAGGACGAAGTATGGCTTGGGGATGAGGTACTCTCTGAAGCTCTCCTCCAGAAACGCCCGATCGCTGGCCAACCGGTTCCACTCCTTGCATACCAAGCGCAGCTGGAAAAACTCCCGGAACGGCAGCTTCGCAAACACCCTTTCCAGGCCAATGTGGAGCTGCAATCCGCCCCAGAGCTCCGCATCCATGTCGTGGCTGGCGCCCCCTTCCTCATCGCCCAGCTTCCTCTCAAAGCCAGCATCAAGAGCAACCGTTGCCATAGCCGCCTTCCGTCGATGCTCGCTCGCTCGCTCGCTCGGAACAGAGGAGAACTCACACCCGCCACTTCCGTAACGTAAAACACATGAAGGACCGCGGAACGTCGAGCTCCTTCCTCCACCTCTAATGATCGTCAACCTGGGATTTGGACGGCTATATATAGTCACTGCAAGAATCGATCACCGCCGGAATCGATGGCTGCGTGACCGTCGCGTTCCCAATCAGGGGGGCGGAATGTGGAGCCCGTGGGGGCAGAATGTGGAGCCCGTGTGGGCGGGCGGAGGAGTGGTAGTGGCGGAGCCTTGCAGTTCCAACCATGAGGCTCCAAGTGGCTGGAGAAGAGAAAAACACCCTGAACCCTCAGCCAAGTGGTACCCTGCCATCGCTCTGACGCCAGATTTAGCCAAACTGATTTAGTTTGTGATTTAACCAAACTGGCGATTTTCCACAAATTGATATAGCCAAATTTAACTATAGACCACATATGGAAGTTGAGAATTTTAAGAATCCCTTTTTATTTTGGCTACCTGCTGGAAGCTCTTTTAGAAACTTGGATATATCTAAAAACAATTTCAAAATCTGGCAAATTAGGGGTTTTTTTGGGGGTATGTGTTGAAATCATATGGCGTTACTACCAGGTGTTGGCCTACCTTTAGTTAACTTTTTTTTAGCAGTCGGTGTGGCTGGAGCTTAATAAGTAGGACATTTGGACTTTCCAATTTTATAAAATAGTGTTTAAATTAATTAATCATTCTGGCTTTTTTTGGGGGGCAAAAATAGTTCAAACCCTAATCCTCACAAACCTGAAACCCTAAAGGTTTGAGCTTGACAGGGTGAGCAAGGCAAGGAGCGATCTGCAGGAACTGAAGCAACCATACTTGCGCAAAAATCCGATCAGCATTTCTGCAGACGGTGGATTGTCGAAATTTTCACCGAAATCGCTTCGCTTCGATTTCTTTAGAATAAAAGACGCAAGGGTTTTAGGGTCGTAGATTGAGTTTTGTAGCGATGAAGCGGACAGATGGTAATGCCGACAAGGGAGGAGAATCGGGAGGACGTGGTTCCGCCTTCTTCAAGAAGAATAAGAAGAGGAAGTTGCTGGGCGGCGGTGGAGGAGGATTAAGCCTGGAAGCTCTGGCGTTCGGCAAGAACAAGCCCTTTGCCACGGCGTCGCAAGTTCGTGAGTTCGATCTTTTTCTCTTTCTGCGTTGGGGTTTCTGGAATCCGTCTGTTGAATCATTATCACAACTGGGCAAGATCCCTGACTGAATATGAAGCCCTGAACCCTCTGCTATCTTGGAATGAGTTTCTTGGATCAATCATGCTCCTGCATTTTCTCAATCTATATAGTAGCTCTCATGTTTGCCTTTACTGTCATTGTTGTGGGTACAGGAAAGCAGCGAGAGTTGTATCAGAACGCCAAGAAAGTGCAGAAGTACCGCAAGACGGTGAAGCACCTAGCTGAGGAAGGTCATAAATTCGAGCCTTGTATTGCACTCACAACATCCGATGCAGAGGTGGGTGGTCTCAATTTGCTTTCTTTTAGTCATCCTTGCCAGTCTATGGTGCATTTGCAAAGCACACATGACCATTTTATCCCATTGTTTTTAGATTGGCCAGATTATTGTATACTTATCTATTCCCACTGTTTGGACATGCTGAAGTCAGTGGGGAGATATGGCAGTTAGTCACTGCTCTTAGTGATTTAGGTGATGGTCTGATACTCATGAGTGACACTGATAAGGTTATGACTACATTCATTCTTGTGGTGTTCATGGTAGGTAAGACCTGAGGACGGGGGCATTACCAGGTTCTGAATTCTGGTTACCCCCATCCGAGGGCCTTACTGAGTGTGAAGATATGGTAGAATTTTTTATGCCTCTGATTTTTTTTGCCAAGGAGAAGAGGCACCTTATGTTTAAGGTTGCTCCATTTTGAGGAATCTTACGCGCAAGGTGCCTCCTCTGTTCAGGGAGGAATTTTACTGGAGGTAAGGCACCCTCCGCATATACTAAGAAGATTCTACGAGTTCTTTATGTGTTGGTTTTGCTGAGACTGACACAACAAGCATGTTCAAGGGTTTATTGTGGATTTTTCTCTGCAATCTTGTAGAATTATACATTTAAAAAGTCTGGGTTTGAGTTTATTACATGTCAAGCTGTTTTTTCTCATTGTGTTTGATATTTCATGAATGCAGCTTTGACTTGTAATCCTTGCAGATTTTGGGTCAACATGACAGGGCTGTAGGGGATGAGGACATTAGCAGAAATGAGCAGACTCTAGTAGGAAATATGATCAAGCCACATCATTCTGGGAACAGGGAAAACAACATGCACACACAATGGAATGGAGCTTCTACAGAAACTCGTGGCAGAGTTCAGGTTCAATCAAAACTTGAGAAGCTTAGACAGAAAAGTGAGAAGAAGGAAGAAGAAGAGAAACTGCGGACAGAGAAAAGGGAGGCCATTGCTAGGCAGCAAGAAGCACGCAATAAAGCTCAATGTGAGAGAAAGGATGCACAGAGAAAAATGAGGAAGAAAACACAAAGAGGTCAACCTGTCATGAAACATCGAATAGAACATTTACTTGACACCCTGCAACGCCAGGTAGCACAATAATTGCCATTCCTTTCTAAGTGGTGTTTGGAGGATGTACTTGAAATTCTGGAATACCCTTTAGGACAATAGTTGCTTTTCCTTTCTAAGTGACGTTTGGAGCAGCTTATTTAGGTGTACTGCAAAGTGTTCTTTTTTTGTTGAAATTGCCTTGATAGTCAGAAAGGACTAATGTGACATTTGCTACAATGTGGTAGAGCTTTTGATGAATCATGACACACTCCAGGCATTTCAATGTTTTACACTGTGTATGGATTAGTCAAAGAATAAGTGATTCAAGTTGATGGGGAGTAACAGCAGGTAGCCATTGCCATTCATGATGAAGAGCGATGATGGTTTGATACTTTGTGATTGAAACACTGACAAGATTATTTCCAAAATCATTCTTGTTATTTTTGTTTTGGATTTGCTTTTATTGACACAACTGTTACCTTCAAAGTGTTATTGTGGAGCTTTCTCTGCAATTCCACAGTTACTGATATAAGACCAGACATAAGCCCATTTGAATCAGATTGCTGAGAATGTGATCCACCCAATGTGTGTCAGAATGCATTTTGTGCAAAATGCAGCTAACTTTTGTAACAGTCAAGGGTGTAAATACAGCCTTCCTATTTTGCATGGAGTCATGCTTTGGGAACTTATCTTCTTCTCAGCTTGACCCAAGCTACAGCAAGGAAAATTTTCTCTTGAGCAGGTCAGATGCTGCCAAGGTTTAAATTATCTATTTCTCTTCTCATTGCACAAAATGTGATTCCAGTTTACCAAAGCTTGTAATCAGACACTTAAGAGCCTTGCTGCACAAAAGACCACCAAGAACACTAGCCTATGATTTCATAACTTGATGCATGTTATGAAACCTCCCCCTTTATCGTCATGAATGTTACAACTTACAAACTGTAACATGCATGAAGTCATCAACCTGACTTTCCACATCTGTCAGCAGGCATCCCCATATTCATCCATGCATCTGCTACCTTGTGTACTTTGATAGTTTGAAATTTCCTGCCCAGCCTACCTTATCACTTAGAATGGAAAAGTAACCTTAGTGAGGTCTTTGTGCCTCTTGTGGCTGACAACAGGTGCTATGGCTGGGGGCACCATGACCAACTTATCAAGGAAGAAGGCCATGCCACCCAAACCTGCTAAGAAGGTATTGGAATTTTCTTCCAGGACTGCTTTCTCTTCATTTAGGGCTTTGCACACTGCAATAGAGTTCCATCCTGTCCATATTGATTTCTCCTCTGTGTTGTGGTAGCATGTCCAAGGCTGGTTTTGTGCACACAAGGAGTGCACTTGAGGATTGAATCTGTGGTTGCAAGGAAATTCTTTGTTTCTAGGTTCACAATTTCAATTGAATTGCGGGTACCCGCAATGGCACTATACCCATCAAAAACTTTTGCAGCACAGTGCACTTCTTCCCCAAGTGTATTGTATAGAACTGAACAGGGTACTCAGAGATGAAAACACTTGTAAGCTTTCTTGCATTGTTCCTCTCTCCCTGTCTATCTACTGCCTTCTCTCAGAGTATGAGTATTTGCAAACCTGATTACAGTGATATCTTCTGAAGCAAATAAAAATATTTGGACACAATCTATTCAAGATGCATTCATGCTTTGATAGGGAGTTCTGTTGCAGTTCCTGCAGGTCAGAGCCAGAAACTGTAGCTGGAGTTGTGTTTGGATCCTTCAAATGGTGGGATTTCAAATCAGAGAAGGTAAATGAATATCAATCCAATTAGAATTCAAATCTCAGTTGGAGTTGTACCTCTTGTTGGTGTCAGTTTCATTGCTTTCTCTTGGTTGCTATCCTGCCATGGTCTAAATTTTGTTGCCCTTGTAAACTCCTTTTGGACTCTTTGAAAAAGATCCTTTGCACTGGTGGGATACTGATGGGATACCAGATGGCAAGTAAATGCAAAATGTTGTGACAGAATTTCCTCACTGCCATAGAAGGTCAGTATAGTGTTCTATGTTCTTATGACAACATTTGTGTTTGGGACACAGTTGGGACTACATGGTTGATCAACATGATTCAGAATGGAAGGTTTAGGTTACTTGTTGATTTGTACTTCATATGTGGTTTATAGCCATATTTGGCTAAAACTTCCTAGTGATGATCTGTCACATTTTCTACATCTTCCTGTGGATGATCATCACTTAGGCTCTCAAACAAATATTCCTTAAAAAACACCACTGCACCATACACATGGAAAATTCAACAGCATAAGCTGAAAACTATTTAAATGCCACAACCGGGCCAATCAATATGGCCAGCCAATCTGTAGTCATTTTTTAAAGACTTGTCAAGGGCAAGCACTAAATAGGCACAACGAATTAAATGCAGCACGGTCTTTGATATGCTCTGACCACCGGGTTTCAGGATTCTGCTGCCCCGACCTGAAGCCCCTATCCCCGGTTAACCTCCCCAACCTAGTTAACTAAACCCACTCATTCACTTGGCCCAGTGACCCCACAGCCCGGCCCCTGGGCCAAAAGCCCTAACCCTATTCTTTTTTTCCCAAGCCCTACCTTGTGCCTCCTACTAGGAACTCCCACCTCCACACGATTGTTGCATCTAACCTGTGGAAACAAGCCCTTCCTCAGGCCATGTTACCCCTCCCCTCACAGGAAAAGCAACCCCTATACTGCCCAGGGTACCCCCATTCTCTTCTCCTTGCGATGCTGCATCCAATGCTCCACGGCATCATCGTCCCCGGCTGCAGTTTCTCCGTAGGAAAAACTACCCTTCCCGGGCAACCAACTTCCTCCTTGCCAGGAGGTTCCTTCCGCTTCTCGAGGGAGACAACCTTCCCAGGAAATCCCACCTTTTCCGTGTTGGGAGGTTCCTTCCACTCCTTGGGGAGAACCAACCCCAAGGAACGCACCCTCTCTTCGTCGAGAAGTTAACTTAGCTTCCTTAGGGAGACATTCTTCACCCAAATGCGCAAAAGCCCACCAAATTTTTGGTTGCCTCTTCAAGGCCACCTCCCCCGAGGCAAAACATTAACATATTTCAAAGCAAGAGTTATTTCAACATGCATTGTTTTCATGGATGAAGTGGAAGTATTCGGACCATCCAAATTAGTCAAAAAAAATTTCATCCCAAATGTTTGCATCTAGTTCAATCTCTACCATGGATGTATTCTATGCAAACCTCCCTTAGGATGAATCCATCCATAGGTTTCATAAGAATTGAAATTGTATTGGTGGCACAATATTGTCATTATTATGAGCATTCTGAATTTTGATGACACCATCAAATCGCCTTTTCCATGATCACGCCCGATCGAGAATGTTAAATCGATCACAATTTGATCATGTTGTAGTTTTTGTATAAAATAAATCTTGCAAATCTCTTTTCTTCGTATCCTACATTTTTACAATTTGTGCATAGTCTTACCTTTTGTGCATTTTACATTATGTGTGTGGTTAAAACAATGGCGAGTTGCAAAGTTCCACCAACATATCTCCCCAAAATGTTCATTGGTTCAATTGATGCATTACAAGATAATTTTTCTTATTTTTACTTTGAATTACAACAACCTCGAGAATGTAATTTTAGTTGTTGCAATCTTCAATGGGTTAACAAATAAACAAATGGTCATGGTTTCCATAGGGTTTTTGTGTTTGTTGTCATTATGTGGTCTAAAGTACCTAGTTTTTAAAATGGCAAATGCAAGCGACCCGATTAAAAAACACACTTTATGCAAAAGATATGTACGTTAATTCCATCTAGCTTGTTGTTTTACCATGTTGACATATCACTATGTGTTTGGACCCAAGGATGAGAGGTTGGAGTGACACCAAATCGTTCAATCTTGAAACTGGCTAGCCCATCCCAAGGATCAGTTAATGATTCCGACCTTAATTGCTTTAGAATGTACACATTATAGAACTATGGCCCAAAAACAGAATTGCAACAAAAATGTTCCCACAAGCATTTGTATGTAAACTTGGGTGTCATTTGTTTCTTCATTTGTTTCTTCCCCCAAGATTGCCTTCCCATCACCAAAAGTGGATTCACCCAATCATCTTCCTTTCTTTGCATACTATGGAGTGTCGTTCCACGCACTCTCGATTTAGGCAATGGAGGGCCAACATGCATAATAGTGAATGCCTTATTCAAGCAACTACTAACTCAATTGTTTTTTAGGTAGGCGACACATCTATCCATTTCCTCTTAGAGACCCACATAAATACACCATGCACCCCATGTTTGATAAATTTCCACAACCTCCTTGCCGGACCTAGTTGTCACAAAATCATTCTGTGGCGAAACAACACATTTTTAGATCGATGTGGTAGAAAGAAGACATAATTCCATTAATCGATGTCCTCGGGAAGTACCTAAGGAAGGAACAAGCCCCACGGAGAAAGTTTCATGAGTACATCTCCCTGGGAATAACGTGTACAGCTTGATTTTCCTTGAGGAAATAACCACATCTCCCTAAGGAAACATCATCATTGCCCTAGGAAGATGATCACATCATGCCAAAGAGACACCATCATTTCTCCAAAATGACGAACACATCTCCTTGGGGAAACACCATTATTTCCCCAAGGAAACAAGCACATCTCCCCAAGGAAGCATGCACATCTCCACATGCAAGTACAAGCATTTCCCTGAGAAGATGAACACATCTCCTCGGGGTGACACCATCATTTCCTTAAGGAGACAACAACATTTTCCCATGGAAACACAAACATTTCCCCACATAAACCCTACTTTGAGTGGTTGTGCATCTACTTGGGGAGACAATCACATCTTCCCAATGACTAGGAGTCCCTAGGGTGAATATGTGGGATTCTCCCCAAGGAGTCGAAATATAGTAATGTCTCCTCGGGGCAAATGTTGCCTGAAGGAAACATTGTATCTCCCTGATAGTTTAGTTCATTAATATTCTCATGGAAAATATTTCAACAAAATTTTAGAAACATCTTTGAAGAACCCAATAGTTGAACAAAAAAATTGGAAAGCCAAGGCAAGGTTCCTAGCATGAGCTTACCATCCATGAACTACAATTCTTTTCAAAGTCCTCCTTGTTAAATCTGATGGTTAGGAGGTTCATGAATGTTTATAGTCAAATTTTAAAAAGTGTTATACATGCCCACATATGTTTGGAGTTGTTTGCAGCCAAAACTTCAATCCACCATGACAATAAACATCCCAAATTGCACTCCCATTCTTTTGTGTTAATTTACCACAAGTAGCAACAGATCATATTGAAAGGCATGTGGCAAGGGGATTGCTCCTACCAATTGGTCCAAACAATATTCAATTTGACAGGGACATGAGGGCTTTATATCGTCGCTACTAATGTCGACGTTGGAACCTCCTTACACTGCTTTGGTATGTAGGTTAGGTCACCTTGTAATTGATGTGGCTATAATTGATCGCAATGGGTGTGCAAGTGCCAATAGAAACCCAAACTACACTAGTATAGGAAAAGGAACAAACATAGTTAATTCCGCAAGATGAGCTTGCAATTGTGTATTCATGAATGTAGAAAGGCCAAGCCTCCCCACTTGGGTTGCCAACCCCAATTCTCAAACATTCGACTTTAGCAGGATTTTACTAGTTAAAGCCAATGCTCAAATGTTCAACTCCACCAAGGCAATCGGTCCTAGGAATGGTGTTGGTTGCAAAAGTCAACCAAGGTCTACAACTTCTCATTGGGTGAGAGTGCATGCTAGAGGCGACCATTTACCTCCCCAAGGTCGTTGCATTTTCATTGTCATCTAAGTTTCCCAAGGTTGTTGACTTTCTCAAGGCTACTAGGCATCCCAAGTCCTTATACTTCCCCTGGTGAAGATTGCTCCTCAGGGATTTGGTGGGATTAGAAGTAATGCTCAGTTGTTTCATCCAACCAAGGTGCTGCTTGTTACAATCACACTGGATGCAGTCTACACATTTGATTATGAAATTTCCTTGATGTTGATCACAATAATTGGCCAAGGCTTGCAATTTTCAATTCCTCTTTCACCATTACAAGGTGTGTGCAACCAATGATGATTAAGTTTCACTTTAGATCCCCATAGTTTATTACAAATGGGCATTTATACTTTGATTGCTTCTTACATGTGTGCATTTCGATTGTTTCCTTGAATTTCATGTCAATCTCAACAACATTTTTTCACCATTCCTCTAGAGTGTATTAGAAGAGTACATATGTGTTGGGAAGCACAATCTTCACTTTCTCCTTTCCCCACTCCATGTGGTAGAAATGCAACATGATTGGCTCGGGAGGCTCTAGTGTGGATGGACACACCACACGAATTGACGATTCACCTCTATCACTATCATCATTTGACATGCATGAAGAACGCCCATCAAAGTTGAAAGAATTACAAATTTTATGAAATTGCAGCAACAAAAACAAATTGCAAGAAAATAAAACAAAATGACGAGGGAAAAAACAATGCACTTTAAAAAAGTGGGCCAAGAAGATGCTTTAGCAAACATTCACAGAATAATCTATGTCTAAAGGAACCTAATTGCTAAGCTAGAAAAAAATGGACAATGGAAACCAAAATCAACGGCATGAACAACAATAATGAAAAAAAAAAAAAAAAAGGAGATGCATGAGAAACAATGATGAAGTAGAATGATGAAAATGCAAATAATCTAGAAGAGAGATGCAAATGAGGCTTGTAGAATAAGACAAGATCCCCCGATACGACATTACCTCGATAAATGAATCGATGTGCCCCGAGAGTTATGACACATCCCTAAGAACTCCAATTTTTACTGTATTGGGTTGCATTTTGGACTACTTTCCACCATATGCATATTTTGCCCATTGATTTAAAACCCCAGACTTGACTATTGTAATGAACAATTTTGGGTAGCCATGAAAAAATAGTGATCATTAGTAGACAAACCAACTATCAAGTTTGAATTAATTATTGAAGTATTTTGAGCAACGGAGAGGTTTCCATCAAATGTTATATTTGACATATCAATGGCCAAGAAAAGGTGTCATGCCATTTGAGGTATGGGCAAGAAATGACGAAATGACAGTAATTAAATTGTTATTTAAAATTTTTTTGCCACAAATTCAAATTTTGACTTTATTTCCTAGGAATCGTAAATCTAGGTGTATTGATCTCCCTAGGTTAGTCTTGGGAAGCACAAGTACCCTAGGGAGACGGGGGAGACATCAAAAATCATGGGGAACATTCATGCATGCTTCCCATTTGGAAAGATCTGCATGCCCAAGATGCCTTGGCTCTCCCCTAGGGAGTTCTTGGGCATTTGGGCAGGGAATGTGTCTCATTAGGAGCCAAGTTAACTTCATGGCAAGGAAAGGCACTTTCCCTAGGGATGGTTCTCCCCAAGGAACACAAGGAACTTCTTGATGGGGAAAAGGTGGGGTTTACCAAGAAGGTTGGTCTCCTTCATGGAGTGGAAGGAGCCTCCCAACGGGGAGAAGGTTGGTTCCCCAAAAAAGGTAGTCTCCCCCAGGGAGACATTGTGACAAGGGATGATGATGTCCTTAGGGATTGGATGCAACACTACGGGGAGAGGAGAATGGGGGTTCCCTAGGTAGTATAGGGGTTGTTTTTCTTGTGAGGGGAGGGGGATGGGGCCCAAGGAGCAGCTTGTTTCTACTGGTTAAATGCGGCAATTGAGGGGAGGTGGGAGTTATCGGCAAGAGGTGTGGGGTAGGGCTGAAAAAAAAAGAATGGGGTTAAAGCTTCTAGCCCAAGGGCTGGGCTATGGGGTTGCTGAGCCAAGTGAACGAGTGGGTTTAGTTAACAAGGTCAAGGTGGTTAACTGGGGATAGGGGTTTCGAGTTAGGGCTTTGGAATCCTGAAACTTGATGGTCAGAGCCTATTAAAGACCGTGCTACATTTAATTCGTTACACTTATTTAGTGCTTGCCATCCTATATCCTATGCAAATTTACAAGTCCAAAGTCCAAGGCCTTTTTCACACCATTTGAAGATTATACTTCACCCAAAGTATAATGACTAAGTTATTTTGCTACTATCATTGGACCTGCTCTTAATATATCTTGACATCGTGCAACAAAGAAATGCACCAAAAGACTCTCACAAAAGAAGGTAAAATCATTGTTGTGTAACTTGTCCAATAACAAATTTCCAACTTCGTACCAAAATGTCTTTATGAGTTTTTTAACTAGATATGTGCTATGCATTTTATTAAGACAAAAAAATTGAGAACCACGTACTCCTCTTAATACACTTGTTGGATAAAATACACTTGATAACATTTTGCTAGACATTTGTATTTAACAGCTTAAGTAGGCTAGACACTCCATGGGTACTACCTAGAATAGGCAGATGCACGTGGAAGGTTAGTAGATAGCTAACTACAGTTGTTATAAGTAGTGTAGAGCATGCACCTGGTTTGGAACTTAGAACTTAGAACCCAAGTTTTCATTAATAAAAACCAAATTTGGATTGAGTTTTATTGAGTTGGGTTCTTAGTTTTATTTATGTGTGGAACCATAATCAAGATATATGTTTTTGAGGGAAAACAAAAATAAAACTAAAGATTCATGGGAGGTTAATTGTTGAATTGGAGTATAATCAATTCCAGATTTCACAACCATAAATAAAATTTATTTTTTAAAGAACCCACAGGGAACTAGATATTTTGTTTCATTTATGTGTGAAACCAAAACTGAAACCATTTATTTTTTAAAACTAGAATTGGAGGTTCTTCATATACTTAAAAGTTATCCAACATTTATAAGCCATGGTACATGATTACAATGAAACAAGGTGTGTTGCACATGATGGCCCTACCATATATATGGTTTTATATGCAAGAAGAAAAATCAATCATTGACATGATTGATGTTTTTTTTTGGCTTCATTTCTTATTGATATATTAAAAGAAGCAAAGTTATGGATCCCTAACATTTTATGTCTCTTTTGTTAGGGAAGCAAAAGTAAGATACATGGTTTGGTATTTGAATACAAAATATATTGGTTTATGGTTAGTGCAATAAACTTCTATATTTCTTGATTAACATGTTGTTAAAATGGCATTATTCCATATATGGTTTAATTGTGAATCGTAAATTGTTGTGCTTTTAAAAAAGGTCAAAGCAAATTTACATTGATGCATGTAACCTATTAGTTGTTTTGATGATGTTGTGTTTTTCAACATGTCCAAATTAAAACCATTTATGAATATTGTTGGGCAATGATGTGGAGTTTTTACATAAATGTCTTCTAATAGTTGAAGAAAACTTTGAATATGTGTTATGCAGGGCTTATAAATAGCAATAACATGAATTGTTTTCTTGTGTCAATGTTAATGTCACAACCTTAACATTAGGTTTGCAACAAAGTGTGAAATGCAAGGGATGAAACCCAATGACTCCCAAGTGCACTCCCATTTTGGGAGTTGCATTCATGCGGGAGTTATGAATGTTTAGAGCCTTGGTTGGAAAGGCAAAAAAACACCAAATTGGGTCCCCAAGATACCATTAGAAAGGTCTCGAAGCTTATATGTTTAGTTCCTTCGAAGTGTTCATTTAGACCTGATTTGCATGAGTTATGATCAAAAGAAAGGGTGGGAGTCAAATTTCCAATTTGACTTTGAACCATAAACCCCTTGAAAGAAGGGGTCAAATGAGGTCCAATTGGAGTTTATTATACACCATTGGAAAGATATTTTCAAGGGCTACAAGATATTGTCTTCACACTCTCAAAACAGATTTGATTTCAAAAAATATGAACATCCAAAATTTTGGGACAACAAGAGTCCCAAAGAAAAGTGACATTTGGATGTAATCAGCATGGAAAGGCACAAAGTATACTATAGGGAAAGGAGTGGTGCCTCCTCCCAAAGGTTGTGGGCCGTGTGAAGCTTTATGCTTGAAGTTGTCCTTACTAAGTCCACCACACCACTTCCATTCAACTTGCACTAACCGCCTTTTTTTCTTTGTTGTGCAAGTTGATAACATCTTGAATTCTTGCTTGTGAGTTTGTCCTAGTCCCATCCCAGAGCTCCAACATACCCTCCTACCCCCAAAGTGCTATGAGTTAAGGAGCATGCCCCAAGTTTATTCTTCTTCTGTTGTTTCATTCTAGGACCCACCTCTGGGTCCCTTGAGGAGTTTAGGGTATATATAAATTTTAAGATATGTTGTATTATGGGAATATAATGTTAAAAATTTGGTAATATTCGTTTTATTTCAAAATAAATACCTATATAAACTACTAGGATATGAATTATCAATTATTATGTAAGCAAAAACTTATAATGAAAATATAAGAAAAATGACCAATATGAGGTTAACATTATTTTGGTTCATGAAAGTAGAAGCAAAAGTCCCAATGACAAGACTTGTAATTTACATTGTTTTCAATAGATAAACTTGAATGTTCATCAATCTACACTCTAAGAAATCTGAATGTTCATCAAATTTGTAAGAAGTTGCTCACTTGTAGAATTCAAATTCTCTTAAGTCTTGAAGAATGCTATATTTTATGACTTCTTATGTGGGATTCAAAGAAAATTAATTGTGTGCCTTTGATGTTCTCTTAAACTTTTAGAAATAATCTACACGATTCTTCTTATATTCATGTAGAGTGAACAAAGATATACTTGTAACTATTTCAATCCAAAGACCTTTCAAAAAGCAAGTATGAGTAGTGTTGTTTATCTCTATGATTATGCACTAGATGGAAATCTCTTGAAACACCTCAAATTCCCTTGCAAGAGCTACAATAGTAATCTAATGAATTTATCAACAATTTCAAATTTGTAAAATTATAGTTTTTGCAAACCATTTTGAAAGGTGCCACACTTCAAAATGTCATAGTGAGCATGCCTAGGATTTGCACAAACAATTTTGGAATGTATAAAATGTTTTTACAAACTTCCACACTAAAATAAAGCAATAACCCAACCTTGCGAAAAAAATTGCATATAGAAGAGAAGAAGGTAAAAGAAACATTCAAAATTACCTCCAAATTAATTCAAAAACTTGTTCCATTAATCAAAGCTTTGTGGACTAATTCAAGTTGTTCATGAACTTTTGTGTCTTGAATTAGAGTGAGGATGATGGAACTTGAGGTTGATATTAATTTCACCTCATTGTATAAAGTAAATGAAACATTTTTTAGAGGAATTGTGGTTGGTACACTTGTTGCAAACATATCTACCAATTATTTGTAAGTAAAAGAAAATTCTTTCCAAAAGGAAAAAGTTCTGTTATCTTATGGTCTTGTCTTGTCAACAACAAAAAGTTCATATTTTTTGTTCGTTGAACTATGAACTTGCATGACCACGACATCAATACAATTAACATCATGTTGAACTCCACAAATTACAAATTTTGCAATCAAATGGTGATGCATAAACATGAGTTGAACATGGAAAATAAGAATTTCCATAATTTCAGTACTAGATGAACTGACTTTAATTACATGAAGATTGTTCCCATGCTCATATTTTGGCTTAGCACCACAATTGAAGTTAATGACCTTTATGCATTTTTTGACATGAATTTTATTAAAGTGATGAAGTGCAAATGCTTTTGAAATCACCAAAATAATTGTCTAAAATCCCTCATGACCCACTACATCTGCCCAAAGACATTTATATGTAGATTTCCCGTGGTTCCAACTACCATACCTATTCATCACCTTACCCTCAAAATGAGCACCTTGCATCTTAATTGCAACACCATCAATACTCAACATAGTAAATTTTTTTTCCCCTTTCATTTTTTTTGTAGGATTATATGAAGAACTTGCCTCATTAACACCCCTCTTTGCAATGTTCCCCTTGGCAACCATGAAAACAAAACAAAAAAACCTCTCATAAGATTATGGTTAAAATGAAAAACCCAAATTGGTGTTGTAAAGACATGAAATCACAATATGAGCATGAGGTCTCAAAACACATTAACAACACTACAAAGATATGTTCAAAGTTTCATGAAGTATGATGCCTAAAAGAAAAAGAGAACATGACAAAATGAGCCATGATATTTTAGATACTTTTAAAAACAATCATATAAGCAAGATATTTAAGATGAATGAACATCTTAAATGTTAATGTTTCTAAATATCTTAAATATGATATTTATATCACTATTCTTAAATATCTTAAGTATTTTATCTATGTCATTCATATATACATTGTATACATATATTTGAAAATTGGGTATTTAGGTAAGTTTATAACCTCCCCATTTATTATTGTCCTCCCCACATTAAACTTGTTTTGAGTTCCTGCATATGAAGAATAGACAACATTGTTTAGAAATATTAGCATCCAGGGCATTTAGTAAATTTCACAACTTTGACATAGTTAGGTGACTCATTTGCTTCATTAAAACAAATGAAAAATTCATGACGATTTCACAATGAAATCTTAGTTTTTGGCCTTCAAATTTTTTTTCTCCAAAGCTTTTGTAAACTTTCATAGGCATAGCCCTTCTTTCTAGAAACCCAACCGTGCAAAAATCACCCCAAACCAACACCATATGTGACCGTAATGAATTTTCAAAACATCCCATAAATTTTATTTTAAATTATTGTGTCACATGATGTCACGCTTTTACATTGCAACATATGAATTGGAATGACATCATGATTTTTTTAAAAACAAATTTTGAAAAAGAAATTCGATTTTTTTTTTCTTTTTTTTTCCAAAATTCTTTTGTTCTATTGTTGTAATGTGCTTATTCGCATCATGTAGTGCACATTCATGTTGCATCACATGACGTCACATTTTCAAAAAAAAATCTTTTTTCAAAAAAAATTCAATCTTTTTTCCATGTTGCAACATGCCTATTCACATCCTGATGTATGATAATTTTGTTTTCAAATTTGCTTTCTTGAAAATATTCTTTTTTAATTGATAATTTTTTTCAATGTTTTTTTAGGTCTTCACATAGTAACATGCACTTCATGTAGTGACCTCATGATTTGTTTTGCAAAAAAAATTCAAAAACAATGGTTATGCTTTGGAACATGCCCTAGTAGGACCTAATACCATTGGACAAAATGATATTCTGCTCAAGCATTTGTAGATGGAATAGGTTGTATCAAGCCCATTCCATTGTACAAACAATACTTGTCATTATTTTAGTATTAAGTATTAAATGTCATATTTTCACCAAATAGGCATTGCTTGATTTTGGATGGTCATGGTAACCCCAAGTGCCAATGGAGTTGGGTTGGATACATTGACATAACCCATTAAAGTATTATATTATAGTAATATAACTAATTTCAGTGGCTTGTCAGGTCTATGATCACCAGAGACATTTGGCTATATATATATATATATGAAACATTTTTATGACATAATATATACAAAATCATTATTATGTTCATCTATGTAATTTCAATATGGTATCAAAGTGCAATTTGTCCACAATGATTGTTACAATGTTTTAACTTTTGATTGAGTGAACATCGTGTCAAGATCAATTTTAAGAATGTTAATTGATCACATAAGTTATGAATGGCATGAAACATCTAACAAAATAATTTAGAATTTCTCTTTCAAAGAATTGTTTAACTTGGACAAATTGTTGTTATCTAGAAAATATCATCGGGAAGGCATCTTACAACGCTTTGAGAATCATAACTAAGCAAAAAAATTAGTGTTTGAGCTATTAGAAAGACCCATAAAATCACTAAGACCATAATTTGGTGCAGGACCCAACCTTTAGCCCTTCACACTTGTTTAACTGGGTATGAGGTATAAGAATTATTTCAAAACATTATACCTGACTCTGACAACAAAGTTTGATTAAGCATACAATCTAGGTTTCATGTTTTGAGGTTTTCTGTCAGGTCTTTCTTTAGATCTTCCATTCTCAAGAGCAGACACTGGCTACTGCTGAACTTATAATGCTATTTGACTACCAGCAGCCACTTTCGTCATCCCACACTACTACTACCTTCTTCCAAAAACACCAATAGGTGGTGCACAACATAACTTGTATTCAATCATGTTTTGTTAGTCATTGCCATGAAAGAACCACGATTGAACGAAACTTCAACAACAGAACACTACAGAAAATAGATTAAAGTAGAAACAACCAAAAGCCCTGAAAAAAAACAACTAAACACTTGCACACAACATAGAAAACCAGAAAAAAAACTCTTTGCCACCAATGTACTTTTAGAAGAAACAAAAAATCCGCCGCAAAGCAAAACCATAAAGAGATGGCTACATACCGGATGTTGAAACAACATGGTGCCTATTCCACTTGCTCCTATTGTTCCTCAACATTTATGTTCAACTCTAGAAACATTTGACTACTTCAACATTTTGGATTCCTCTTCCCACTTTGCCTCTAGCTTGGCTTGCTCCTCCATTGCCACACACTGCAACCTAAGAAACTCTTCTTTTTTCGCCTTGTTGGACTTCTGTGAGTGGAAGAATCACATCACACTGATCATGATAAGGAGAGTCGACAACACAATTGGGATCCCAAAACATGAATCTACCCACACCATTATTATAAGGAGAACCAACAACACAATTGGGATCCCAAAACATGAGTCTAGCCACACCTGCATCTAACCCCATTCTGTTTTCTCCACGTTGTGATGACATCAAGCGCAGAATTCAATTGATTGATGCGGGCCATCACTATGCTTCTCAAAGAAAGAGCTTTTTGAACTTCAACCCTAAACCCACAGCCAAGAGGATGAATGAACAACATTCAAAACTAAATTTCAAGGAATCATCCAACCTATGAAGTAGGGGCCAAAGTCCCTTGGCCCCTACTATACTCTATAATAAATTTTAATACTATATCCCTGCCTACGAAAGGCAGGGCCAAAAAGTGTTTCATATCCACACATCAATCCTTACTGCATAATAATGCATTGGTGGGTGCGAGTTGACCAGTGCACTAATGGATGGAACTCATTGTAACTCAATTTGTGGATGAACCTTCTGATTGAAATAGCCTAAGGAAAAGTCAAAACGTATTTTTCCCATCCACTAGTAAGTTAGAGCTACTGTGTCTAGGTCAGTGAAGAGATTGTGTTGGAAACAAAAGCAGCATCATCTTTGGTGTTATTTAAAACTAGTTTTAAAAAAGATTACCAGCGTAGCATGTGTCACTGGGACAGGACTATGTAACTGCTACAAATGTGAAAAGGACTCTAATGATGGAGCCCAATTGTGAAAAATTTATATAAAGTTAATTTCCAATGACAAAAATAACACAAAATTCAATATCTCCCTCACCTTACGTCCAAAAATTACGGAATTGTCTCCAAGAAATCCATCATCAAAATGTGTAAAATATATACATTAAATTGCACATCCATTTTTGCACATTTTTATAGTATTGACTCTCTATAAACTGAGTTTTTTCAAGTGATCTTGGTGTCACTAGAATTTGCAGTAGATGTTATCATACTATCTAAAGTGACATGAATATTTCTAATGAAGTCAAAAGTTTTATGTTTTTAAAGACCCTAGAAGAAAGGTGAGCTTAAGTCGACCCATGACATGACAATTGTCAAATTTTAGCATTGTTGGAAAAAGATGGGGTCCAAAACCAAACAAAGAACTAAGTACTTGATGGTTCAAGAGGTTTGCCAGTGTATACTATCTAGGAGCAACCTAGGATGAGCTGCCATTAACAATATTTGATGTTTTGTCACAACCTGTTTCATCAAGTTGTGGGTATGGAGGAAGTTAATGAATGGGAGGTGCCAAGGCCTGAGCACACAAATCATGCAGGAATGAGCATACAAATATATTTAGAAAACTACAATTACATCTAAATGCGGGAATGTGGGTGTAGTTAACAAATATCTTGGACTTGTGAGTAAAAACAAAATTTCTCACTGGTGTAAGAGGTCACTACGGCTTTCTTTGTTCTTAAGATAGCTAAAATTCATCCAGGGATGTGCAGATTATGAGGGTGATCAGCTTCATCTGGATGTTCGGTTATAGGCAAATGAAAGGTACCTGGATTTCAAACATAGACATGAAGCACACTCCCTTGAGGACTGACAAAACCCACCTGGCAGCAGAGATGGCTGCAATGGCACCAGGCATAGTGTAATTGAGCATTTTTAGATGGAATAAGAAGCTTACAAAATATGGGAAGGATGGGCAATCTGAGGAGGCAATGCAACTTTTCTGAAGAATATGACAAGAAGGAATGATTCTTTAAAAAATCACTTCTGTTTAGATGACTAATGCATGTGTTGGTTTAGGAGCACATGAAGATGGCAAGGGTTTGTTCATGAACAGATCATTCAAAGTGGTGGTGGTGGCTTTAATGTTTTTGTGGAGAATAGTTTGGTTGGCATATATGTAAAATGCAGGAGCATGACAGATGCTTGGAGAGTGTTCCACAAGATGCCATCTCAAAATGTGGTCACTTGGACTGCCATGGTATCAGGACATGAGCAATTCTGGCAGGGGCAGTAGGCACTGGAACTATTTCAAAAAATGCAACAGGAAGGCATGTAGCTGTATAGTGTTACTTTGTGGGGGTGCTAAATGTGTGTGCTAGTGCAGATGCACTTGAAGAGGGCAGGTGCACTCATGAGCAGATCATGGAAAGTTTATGGACGTCTGATATCTTTGTGGGGAATATCTTGGTTGACATATATGTGAAATGTGGGAGCATGGAGGAGGCTTGGAGAGAGTCTGATGAGATGCGAGGTATCAAGTTATGGTAACTTGGACCACCATGGTATTGCAACATGTGAAATGTGGGGCAGGAAGGCACTGGAACTATTTCAATAAATTGCAATAGGAAGGTCTGTGACCACATTGTTGGATTGCTGAATGCTTGTGCCAGCATTTTTGCCCTTGAAGTGGACAGGTGTTCTCATGAGCAGATCATTCATAGTTGATGGGATTCAGCTGCCTTTGTGGACAGTAGCTTGTTTGACATGTACTCAAAATGTGGGAGCTTGAGAGGATACTTCAAGAGTGTTCAACAAGATGGCATCTGGAGATGTGGTCACTTGGAATGCCATGATTGGGACATCTGCAATGTGGGCGAGGACACCTGGATGTATTTCGCCAAATGCAACAGTAAGGTATACAACCAGCCTTTGTTTGCATTGCAGGGGTTCTGAATGCATGTGTCAATGTGGTTGCTCTTGAAGAGGGCTGGCATGCACATGAGCAGACCATTTGAAGTGGATGGGATTCACATGTCTTTGTGGGGGAATAGCTTGGTTGGCATGTATGCAAAATGTGGGAGCTTTGAGGATGCTTCGAGAGGATTCAACAAAATTCCAGATCTGGTTAGGTGGTCTCTTGGGATGCTGTGTATGGAGAATGTGCTATGCATGGCAGAGTTAAAGAAGCTCTTAAACATTTTGATTGCATGCATGAAGAAGGTGTATAGCCATGATGTCACTTTCCTTTTGTCTTCTGTCAGCTTGTAGCCGTGCAGGTTTGGTGGATGAAGCCATGTCTTGTTATACTCCAATGATTAGAGTTTACATGGTTTCTCCAAAATTGGAACATTACACCTGCATGGTTGACAGTTTTTGTTGTGCTGGCCATCTACAGGAAGCAGAGAATATGATGTTCAGGCAATGCCCTGTGAACCAAATGGTACCTGCTGCATGGAGGGCTTTGCTTGGGGATTGTGGAATCCATGCAGGTAATGTGGAGATGCCATTTGCTTTCACAGATGTTTTTCATGCTGTCCCCAACAATTTCACATTTTTCCTACATCCCTGGCCTCAATACCAACTCTTTTAGTTAACACATGTGAGTTGAATGGAATGACTATAAACAACATTTCTATCTTGGGAGTGTCAAAAGTTTTGATACTTTTATACTAAGAAGGTTCAAAACTTTTAGTGGCCAATCAACAAGGCCCATCACACACCGAAAAAAGAGGTTGAATCTTGGATGCACCCACAACTAGGTAACTCATAGGACACCTAACATTTGTAAGCTACCAGTTACAACTTATTAATCAGATATTGTAATGTTGCCACTTGGAATACTATGCTCTGAGGATATGCCATGGGCATGGCAAGGATGCTCTTAAATGTGTCTAGAAGGTGAAGAACCAGATAGGGTCACCTTCCTTATTCTTCTGTCAGCTTATAGCCATGCAGGCCTATTGGATGAAGGCCTGTGCTACTTTGAATCCATGGGGTCTATTTACAATTTTCCTGCAAAAATTGAGCTCTATGCCTGCATGGTTGATCTTCTCGACCATGCTGGCCATCTGCACAAGACAGAGGATTTGGTCGAGAATAACCTGTGAACCAGATATTTTTGTCTGGGTGGCCTTGCTTGGTGCTTGCAGAGTTCATGGTGAGGTGGAGATGGGAGATTGTGTTGCCATGACTTTATGAATCAAACTCTGGGGATGCAGCAGGTTATGTGCTCATTTCAAACATTTGTGCTGCTAAGTGGGATCTCCAGGCAAATATTCAAAGACAGGTAGGAGATGGGTGTGCAGAAGGACCCAGGTTGAACCTGGTGTGAGGTGAATTGTGACGTGCATACATTTGCAGCAGATGATCAAGACTATCCTCAAATTAGTGAGGTGAAAGCAGAACTAAAGAGATTGTCCAGGGAGATGAATGATGTTGGGTATGTGCAAATACCAAATTTGTGTTATGGGATGTGGAGGAAGAAGAAAAGTTGAGTTATCTGTGGCACCAGAGCATTTGAGCTCATCAGCACTCCTGGTACTCCACTGCACATTTCCAAGAATTTGTGGGTATTCGGTGACTGCCACACTGCCACAAAGTTTATTGCAAAGCTTGTCGGGAGAGCAATTATAGTAAAAGATGCTAATCACTTTCATCACTTTGAGGACAGTGTTTGTTCTTGTGGGGATTCTTGGTGATTCCAGTGCTCTGCAGGCCCAGCAGCCTCTGGATTATGTTCTTTATACTTTAAAAGTGGCTTTTTGAGGTCCTTTCACTACAACAGGGATAAGAGGATCCCCTGTTAACTAGAATATGGGAACTGTGGGCCACTGTTCGAGAATGAAGAGCCAGGGATCACACAGACCAGAATACAAGTAATTTTCCAGGAAGGTTGATCTGGTTGTTATCCAATTGGAGAGGGGTCACATCTATGGAATTATACTATCTTGCTTACTTCATTGATCATCTGCTAAGTTTTGAGGAGACTTGTTTGTCAATTTCAAATGCTATGAAGTGGGAAGCGAGATGATGATGGTTGTTCCACAGCTACAGGAAACATTGTGCTCTCATTTGTAGCCCCAATACACCAGCTGAGTTTTTCAGGTCTGCATAATCATCTACTAATTGCACTCACATGATGGACATGGGTGTTTATTCATGAGCTTTGTAGATAATATATCATGGAGGTCCTTCTTGACACATGAGTTGGAAAACCTCAAACAAAATATGACACTAAACCTGGTGTGTGCGTTCGGTAAGCCAACAACAATATTCTAAGCCTTCTTAATGCATATGGAATAAAGTATAGAGAAGGTGGTCTTGAATCTCATTGTGCTGTTCGGAGTCCAGACCTTCACAGATCAGAAAAATGTGCTAGTAGTATAAGTACTCATCACTTGATAATGATGAGGTGATAAAGAAATGGAAGCCCCCTCTCTGCTGTGTTCAGAAGTATAGGCAAAATCCTGAGCTCTGGAATTCAATGTTAGAAATTTTAGGAAGTATCTATGTAAAACTGACACACAAGGAACACCTGCACATTTTGGATTACCTGGATGTGCTGTGACTTCAGATCTTTCAGACCTTCAACTTAACAAAGGAACAGGGAACAAGGCACAAGGAAGGAGAGGTTTTTCCACAAAGATAGAAGAATTATTCCAGGTTGACAGAGACAATTGTTGAGAAATGATTCAAGAAATGTACCAATAGGGAATCAAATAATCATGATATTGGTGATTTGTGATCAGCAAGAAATTTTCATACAGCTGATCATGACAAATCCAGACAAATCCCTATGTGCAGTGCACAAATGCGCTTAGCTTCGCAATTCAAAGTGATTGTTTCAAACACTGAATCTATATGTACATGCACTTGTATCAATGTTTCTCAGCGGTTCATTCCACCAGTTGGTGTATGATCACTTTTGAACTTGACACAGCATGTTGATGATATGATGCTAACTGAATAGCAGCAAGGTAGACATCAATATATATATATAATGAGAATGCACGTGCCCAATCTTTAGCACAAACTTGATATTCAGAATCATCAACCCATCCTGAATAAAATGGAGTTCCTGCTGATAACTGATCAGTTGGTAGCTGGAACCACTCCAAAATCAAGCAAAATGATCAAGATCATGAATGAATTCTACACCATTTCACTATCAATTCACAAATTGATCAAAAACTTGTTACCTGTCTGTGTGGGAAGTCTCATTGATGACAATGAGTTTGACAATGAGTTTAAAGAAAGATGCAATCAACAAGACAACATGAAACCACAAAAGCTCATATGATACAGTCTAGTTTATTTGCATCAAAATAAAATGAAATAAAACAAGGTCTGGAAAGGTGCAAGACATGAGAAATGTACACAACATTTTTAAATAAAATCTGCTACCGGTACTTATTAACAAACTACTATATTATCGTCAATGGCACATGCCATATGTCACAAGTGAAAGTCATTTCACTTGAGTCTTGACACCCAATTGTATTTCATGGGTAGAGTTTGAATCTACTTGCATTTGTTTGAGAGTGGATAGCCACAAAGGCCTGGGTTCCCAGGGTGGAAACTGAACTCCCCTAGGGCTTGCATGGCCTGTGGAATGGGACCTGTAGCGAGCATGGTATGACAAAGACAAAAGTATGAGTGCATGATGCGGTGTGGTGGAAGCAAACCCATTTGTCAGATCTCGTATTTAACATCAAAATAGTTCTGAGAAATATTGCTAAAGAATTAAGGGACGTCTAGATGTGTCCAGAGTTTTTCATTACCTGTGAGCATGTTGTAGGTGAAGTCTACAGTATCAAAATCGGGCTCGAAAGTCCGACCGTAATTTGAAGGAATCGCGCCAGTGATTTTGTTGTGGCTGATGTCCATCTGGTTGAAATTGTGGAGGTTCCCGAGTTCCTTTGGGAGGGGACCTGTCAGTTGGTTGTTTGGAACGAACAAGTTTTGAAGATTTTTCAGATCCAAGTTCGTGTGGAAGTGGACCAGATAATTCATTGTCCACAACCGAAAGAGTCCACAGCTGCGTGCAGTTGCCGATGGCTGCGGGAATTGGTCCGCTGAGCTTGTTGTGGTCGAGCCAAAGACCCAACAACTTGGGCTTGATGTTGCACAGCTCCCCGGGAAAAGATCCGGTGAATTGGTTGAACATTAAGTTGAGGGCACCATTTGCCGCTCCTGTCAAGGTTATGCCTCCCAACCACTTGGGAATCGGACCAGATAGCTTGTTGTGAGCTAGGTCAACGTAATCCAATTCCTTCAGGAGGGTGATCCGCGTGGATCCAATTGAGGTCATTTGGTTGCTCTCAAGAGACAACGAATTGAGGTTCTTGAGATTGCCAATGGAGTCAGGAAGACCACCAGGAAACCGGTTGCCAGTGAGGAAGAGTTCGGTTAATTTGACGAGTTTACCAACATCTGCAGGGATGGTCGGACCACTGAATTGACAGTCGGTTAGTAAGAGACTCACAAGGTTTGTGAGGGTGAAGATCGCGTGAGGAATGGAGAATCTGAATCTTATTTGGACATTGACGAAGGTCAGTTGAGTCAAGGCCGTGAGGTTGCTAAGGGAGGCGCCAAAACTGGAGCCGTTCACTTTTGGTTTTACAATGAGACTATTGTTTCTTGCACAATTCTTGGAATTTCCCCACAAACTGAGGGAGTTTATCCTTGAATGTGTATTGTCGCAAGAGACGCCCTGCACGCACGAGGCCATTAATAACAGGTTAGGCTAACAACTATTACATCTTCTAACCCCATTCTGCTTGAAGATTCAGAAGTACAAACTCTGGCTTTCTGGGGCTGGCTACTTGAAATTATCCTTAGGAGATGCAGGCAGTAGGACTACTGTATTACGATGGCAGGGCACATAGCTCACTGTAAAATATAGCTGCGAAATGTGATGAAGCCCATGACCTATAATGTGTATTCTAATCGTCAACTTTAAAATCCAAAGAGGAAGAAGTAGCCTTACCGTCCAGATGCAACAGTGAGTCTGTGGATCCCAATCATTGAATTGCCCTTGCGTGTCAATGATTTGGGCTTTCAACGCGAGGAGGGCATCTCTATCAAAAGCATTGCACATCGTTGCCAGGCTTCCACCGGAAAAGGCAAATTACAACGTCAGCAGCAGCAGCAACGATGATCTGCCCATTGCGACCTCCACCTTGAAGCAGCAGATGGATATGAATCTCTAGAACGAAAAAAATGCACTAACGGAAGCTGGCCCAGTTGAACCTTGAAAACTGTACGAAGCTCTGTACGGTCCTTGAGATACAAGCCTTGCCGTGCAACGGGGATGTTTCCCACTTTTCATGCCGTCTTCTTATAGGTGTTTCATCATCGGCCTCAAACCACGGCCAGGAAGTTGCTACGGCATACCATTTGCTTGGCTAATTTTTCAAGTCGGTGTATCTTTTTTTTGTTACTTTGCCATGTTGACGTTTCCTATTTTGTCAAGTTCACTTTGCTAAAAGCTTATTAACTGCACATTGACTTTAGAACTCTGGCAACTCCACTTTGCTAGGTTGCCAAGTCCACATTGTCAAATCGCCAATCGCCAACCTCCACATCACTGAATCACCAACTAAACATTGCTAAAACTCAACATTGACAATGCTACATATGCCAACTTGGCAAGTCAGCTTCATGTTGCCCCAATGATTTTCAAACTTCTAAAATAAAAAATTTCACAGGCTGCCCAAGGCCTAAAAATTCAACATTGTCAAATGTCAAATGGTACATATGCCAACTTGGCAAGTCAGCTTCATCTTGCAAATTGCCCCAGTGGTTTTCAAATTGTCTAAACTTAGAGTTTTCACAAGCTGTCCAATGCCTAAAAATTATTTCTTTTTCTTTTGCAAACTTTTGGCCCCCAAAATTCCAAAAATCACCACACAACTTTCAAGCTGATCATGAGGAAAGTGCAAGTATCCATTGTTGCTGTTGAATTTTTTTCATTGGTAAATCCCAAATATCTAGATTTCAAACACAAGAAGAGGGAACAAGCACTCTAGTTGAATGGTCAATCTAAACCTCCATGGGTGGATGCAGAGCTGGTTGCAATGGGGTCAAGGACTGCAAAATTGGACAGTTCTATGTGGAATACCAGGCTTGGAACACATGTAAAGGGCTGGTGAGGTGAGAAGACAATGGAGCTCTTTTACCAGATGCAGCAAGAAGGAATGATTCTCGACAGGTCACTTTTGTTTCAGTAATCAATGCCTATCATAGTCTACGAGCACTTGAAATGGGCAACTGCATCTGTACATAGTTCATACAAAGTGGCTGAGATTCAGATCTCTTTATGAATAATGCACTCATTGACATGTATTCCAAATGTGGGAGCCTAGAGGATGCTTGCAGTGTTAGATGAGATGCCCACACATGATGTGGTTGCTTGGAACAGTATGATTATTGGACATGTATGATCTGGGGTAAGTCAGGGCAGAAGGCATTGAAACTATTTCAGCAAATGCTGTGTGAAAGGGTGCAGCCAAAGCCTTGCTTGGTGCCTGTAGAGTTCATGGTGAGA
>Ga0116227_10003203_pt1 | contig 36631 bp, 38 predicted proteins | sample S1TSphgellanicum_FD_89693 | JGI IMG/M metagenome (GOLD analysis project Ga0116227, IMG submission 89693) | Host-associated microbial communities from peat moss isolated from Minnesota, USA - S1T2_Fb - Sphagnum magellanicum MG | ecosystem: Host-associated > Plants > Peat moss > Unclassified...
GGTTTGACCCCTGCAATCGCTCTCTGAAGTTTCGGGAGTCCACCGGGACTCCACTTCCCAAAGTGGGAGTTGCCTTGGGAGTGTGAGGGTTCACTCCCTCATACTCCCTCACACTTTCTAACATTCCCGGGAGTATGTGATGTGACTCCCGGGCTTCTTCTTGCCTTAACTCCCGGGCTTCCTTTTGGCCCGCACTCTTGCAATGCCTTTGCCTTGACTCCCGGGCTTCCTTCCTCTTGGCCCGCAACCTTGCAACCCCCCCCTTGCCTTGGTCGCAAGCCAAGGCTAGGGTTGCGACATTATGCGAACAAAATGATTTCCAACATGCAAAAAATTTCGTTGTGTCATGGAGCAAAATGTTGAGCAGGAGCAAAATGGCAATTGCAACAAATTGACAGGCTTGAAACCCATGGTGTTTAATGTCTCTAGGACTAATTTGATGGGTAGGAGCTTGGACAAAGTTCAAACAACTCAAAATGGGGATGAGGGTTCAGTGTTAGTGGGGGGTGCAACATTAATGGCGACTTGTAACCTGGAAAAACAAAGTTATTTTTGAATATTTCAAGACTCATAGTTCATGAATTATAGTCATTTGGAGCCCTAGCTCATGGATAGAAAGTTTTTCCATCCCACCGAATTAACAAAGTCATCCATATACATGTTCATCCATCATGTAGTGCACCTTTGTAGATGAAGTCATAAGTTATTTATAGTAGTGAGTTAGATATCAACACAAATGGCTATATAGTCATTATGATATAACATGGGTACATGCATCCATGTTTTTTAAGGCATAAAACAAGTAACCTTAGTTAAATAAACACCTTCAAATTCCACACTTTTTTACTATTGTAAGCACATTTCAACCAAAGGTGTATGAATGGATAATAAACAATGTTTTACCTAGTTCAATTGATTTGCTTTTTAAATCTTGAAAATGAATATCTTAAAAACAATTGGGCATGGATGGTGCATGTTTGATAAGGGAAAAGGACTTTTGAAAAAAAGGGACCTATCCACATGGTTATTTTGAGTGCTTTAAACATATAAAAGGTCTCTTGAAACATAACGTATTTGAATGAAATTTTTATCATTCAAACTTTGTAGGAATATAAATTCATTCCAAAAAAAACTAATTTTCCGAATTATGGTGTTTTTATGGTGAAATTTCAAATTTTCAAAAATGCAATTTTTAAAGCAGTGTGCTCATCCTGAATGGTTTTTTTTCTATGCTTCCATCCATAAGGCCCTTGTGATGGTTTTTTTTTTAACCTTTTGGTTGCATCATGTAAATGTCCTCCTTCATAAATCTGTTTTAAAATGCACTTTTGACATCCCTCTAATGTACTTCCAAATCCAAAATGGTTGTTAATGCCAACAATGTCCTAATGGAAGGGAATTTTGTGATAGGTACAAAAGTTTCATTGAAGTTGAGCCCTTTCATTTGAGAAAAGCCTTTTGCAATTAGTATAGCTTGGTATTTGTCGATGGTTTTGTTCGCTTTTCTATTAATGCGGAAAACCCATTTGCTCCCTATCATTTTCCTTCCTTTAAGTAATTCAATAAGATCCCAAGTTTCATTTTTCATGAGTGTGCAATATTCTTCATCTACAACTTTCTTCCACTTGTCAGCATCTTACTTTTCAATAACTTCTTCCCACATCAATGGTTCATCAATGGTTGTAGCATAGGCAAAATCAATTAATCATGACGGTGCTCTTAACATCTTCAAGGAGTTGTTGTCACTTTGGGGGTGGCAATGACCTTTTTGGGTGCCACAATAGATATTGGTAGTTCCAAAAAGAGTTGAGGAGATGAATTCACTTATCCATCAAATGTTTTTGAAGATGGATCATTTTCAAAGACAACAATTAAATCGATGTTAGACTCCTCTTGAGGAGGAATGGTTTGTTTCACTCCTTCTAGTTCTTTCTAGGACAAAGTCTTTTCATGTGAAGCGATGCCTACTTCTTCATTGAAGACCACATCATGATTAAAGATAAGCTTGGAGGTCTCCTTGTTGACTAGTTTATATGCTTTGGAATTCTAGTTTTAGCCCACAAAGATGCATCTTTTGTTTTTTGAATCCAATTTTGTTCTTGTCTAATTAAGTTTGTGAATGGAAGCATCACAATAAAAAACTCATAATTGCTTCACTGTGGGCTTTCTCCCATTCCAAAGTCTTTAAGTGTTGTTTTTTCAATTGTTTTGTGGGGAGATTTGGCCTTCAAGTACATAGCAGTCATTAAAGCTTCTACCCTGTATCTTGGTTCCAAGTTATTTTTACAATTGTGTGATTCAATCGTTCGACCACTCCATTTTGTTAGGGTGTGTATGGCATTGATGTTTGATGTTGAATTCCATTTAATTAAAAAATGCTTGGAATTCTTGGGATCTGAACTCGCCTCCATTGTCATTTTTCAAGATCTTAATATTTTCTCTAATTTTTTTTCTTTGCAAATGTTTTGAATTTTTGAAATTTTGAAAAGCAAATTCCTTTGCTCTTCAAAATGTAAATGAAGGATTTGTGTGAGTAATCATTTGTGAAAAATACAAAGTATCTTGCTCTACCAAAAGATGGAATCTTAGCTAGTTCCCAAACGTTGGTGTGAATTAACGCAAATAATTTCTTTACACATGACCCTCTTTCTTTCAAGAGTAATTCCTTATGTTGCTTGCCTTGAACACACCCTTCACAAAACTTAAACTATGTTTCCTTGTCAATGTTAATGCCCTCCATGAAGTTTTTTTTTAACATCTTCACATTTTTTACACCTAGATGCCCCAACCATTCATGCCATAGCTAGATATTTTGATTCCTTATAAACAATTAGCCCTTGGACTTTTTATGCCGACTTTGTCTCACACTTTAACCGATATATACCATTTTTTCTTAGACCAAATCCAATTACTTTCTTTTGTTTATTCATGATCACACTTTTGTTTTTTCCAAATTTAAAATGTTACCTAATGAAGTTGCATTTGTTATAGAAAAAAGGTTATTTGCCAATCCAAGGACATGTAAGACATTAATGATGATAGCATCAACAATTCCATTTTTTCCCACTGATAGGGATACCTTTATAAAAAATTTCTACCAATAGTTTTTTAAACGAAATTATTTCCCATGTAGATTTTGATGGATGAAATTGATTCATAATTTTTTAACTAAATTCATTCACGAGATAGAAGTGCATATGCACCAAAATCTACGTACCACATTTTGAATCCACATGAAATAGACAAAGAAGACACAAAGGCTTCCCCACTAGTAGCTTCATTTCATGCTTCAACTATATTATATTGTTCTCTTCTCTTTTTGGAATCAACTTTTTGTTTTTCACACTCCTTTGCCCAATGCCCAACTTCCTTACAATAGTTACAAATGTCTATTAACATTTTTCTACCAACTTTGGACTTTGATCCCTTTTGAACTAGCATGAATGTAGTTTTGACTAACGATTCAAAGGATTTAAACTTCTTTTTTTTCATCAACTCTTCATTTAATAACCTATTTGTTACGACCTCCCAAGTTTCTTGGGGTCAATGGACTCTAAGGACTCTAAAGAAGTGACAAGGAATTCATAGCTTTCAGGTAGACTCATTAAGAGGACCACGATTTTCACCTTAGGAGGAATTGTTGCTCGAGTGGCATCTAGTTCCTTTGCCATAGCTCCCAACTTGTTCAAGTGTTGTTCCATTGTGTTAGTTGGATTCATTTGCAAGGTGAAAAATTTCCTTGTCAAAAAGAGCCGGGTAATTGCAAGTTAGGGTGGATCATTTTTTGTGTTTTTATGGACTTTCTACAAAGTGTATTTTTTTCAAATGCCACAAACACATTGTAAAATCATCAATTTGACAAAAATATTTATGGATTAAAATTGCCAATATCAAATGGAAGGAAAAAAATATGGATTGAAAAAATATCATGATAATGTTATGAAATTCCATTATAGAAGGGTGAAATTCAATAAACATACACCAATCATATAGTAATGGACTTTTAAAGTGGACATATGGACTATAATCTAGATTCTATATTAACATTCAAATGCATTTTTTATTATGATTTCATCTCAATACTTTTTATAGGGACTCAATATATGATACATAATGGGGAAAAAATGGATTGAAAAACATTACAACAAAAACTTTTACCAAAAAATAATTAAGGACTTTATTTTCAAAACTTTATATCTTGGTCATTTTTTGTTGGATTGATATTTTTTTCCCCTTAACATGTATATTAAAAAGTTGTTTAGATGGGTACCTTTTCCTATGGACTTTATTAGTTGATTAATCATCACATAGGGCCCACTCAACATTGGTTTTTAATTTTATTTTTTCCATTTTAGTGTTAAAATATGGACCTTTGGGATTAGGACTCTTGGCGCTTTTGAGCCACCCTAACTTGCAACTACCTAGCTTATTAATGAAACCTTTATCAACATACCGATTTTAAAGCACCTCCCAAATGCCCTTCACAGTAGTCTATTTTCTCATTGCAAACAACTAGCTCTCAAACAAACTTTGCACTATGAGGTTAAGAGCTCGGTTCTTTCTCTTGGTGTAAGTTGATATTGTAACTACCTCGTGTTCACTTGGCTTTACGTCTTTCCCATCTACTAGCCTTCACGACTCTCTAGCTTTCAACATAGTCTCCATTTTAAACTTCTAGAAAATAAAATCTTTCCGTGTGAATTTGTCTATGTACCTGAAATGTGGGCCCATAACCTGTGAAAAATCAAGTTCTTCCATTACACAATGTGATTGAAAACAATCAGTACAATAAACTTGAATAGAGAAAAGGAACTACATTGAAAAGTTAATAAACTTAGAACTATACTAAGATGGATTAGTGACTCAAACTAGTTCCTATAAAGTGATGGATCATGGACATCAAAGATAAACTAGTGAAAACCAGCAATATGCTTATATGCACATGGAGGATTGTTCAGAGATAAGGTTAACAAATGCCGGTAGGTGGAAACAGTTGTTATGCAAAAAGGGTAATCCAGAGCAATCTATTAAAGTGCACAAGGGTGTCTACCTAATGTGCTAGTAGAAATGTAACAAATTCAATCTAGTGCACATTCCACAGTTTCTGATTTACTACGACAGTGTGGAAATGAGCAAGACTACTAAGATTAACTTAAGCGCTAGTTTGCCATTGCCATTCACTGCTCCCAATGAAGTAGCTTGACCACATGCTGCTTACAATGATGACCACATGCTGCTTACAATGATGACCACATGCTGCTTACAATGATGACCACATTTATGGCTGAATATTTGACCACACTTAGACTTGAAAAGTAATTGACAAGCCATTTCAACAACCCATCTCATATATGAGTGAAAATTGCTCTCACAGTAATGATTTTTCACTCATTGCCAGAGGTTTGATTAATTATCCATGATTTGCATGAGCCAATAATATCTCATTGCAAAGCTTTTGCACATAAGAAATCCTGTAACAATCCTTCAGGCAAACACCTTGCTAGTTAGGCCCTCTTATTAGTTTTCTGGGTTAGTATTTTTGGCAAATTGGTTCCCCTTTCGTCCACAGTATGTTCCCAAATCACAAGCAATTGACAATCTGCTATACAAAAGCCACAGTAGGGCAACACAATATCTTACGCTTAGAGGTATGTAAAAAGTCTTTAGATACCTGAAAACATCAAATACAATGTCACTCAAAGCTACTACCAAGGGTAACAATGAGTAGGCAAAGAAATATTTTGACACACCTTGCAACTGCCAAAACTACCACAGAGAGTGATTTACTCAGACTTAATGAAGTTAAGATGTCTATTTCAGAGTGAAACTACAACATGTGACAGTTGCTCTACTTGAACTGCAGAATCTGCCCACAAATTCAATTCAAGCACAGCCAGTTTCAGGCTGTTACTCAAATATGGGACACAAAAAGATGGCGTGTATGAAGTCAAGCCTACAGTACTACTTCTGTTTATAGCAACCCATTGAAATCAGGTTTGTGCTGAGGGGTAATTCAGATTTTATACATGTGAGGCAGGTGCCTTGGCATCTAGAGTATTGCACATGGTCAATGTATGTCCAGCTGAATTCTTCCTCAGAGCTCATCAAAACCTGATGAGATAAAATCTCATAATTCTAAGACTTCCAGAAGTACATACATGGAAGAGGATTAAGGCTCAGACATGATCACTGAGAGCTGCTGCACAGTACTCAAGTCAATTTGGAGAGGTGGAGTGTATTTGCATCACCTGAGTAAATATTATTGAGACTGGCATACCTGATCTGCATGTGATAGTACTATGAATCCTGCTGCTGCTGCTGTTGCAGCTCTCTTCCAGCTGCAGTGCCAAGGTGCAGGAGCTATAATATGGAATTTATATGTACCACAACAGAGTTCATTAACAGTGAGCTGAGTGCAATCCTTTTTTGTAACTTGCCAAAGTCAAGGTTGCTGCATGTCTTAGTACAGGTGGTGAAAGAGACACAGGTGAGATGATCAGCTGGTATATTGGAAGGTTGTAGCTGCTAGCTAGGTGGTTTCTATCCTGAGACATCTGCATGATCAGCTGCATCATCTTCTGACATTACAGGGTCGTCCTCATCCTCGCAGGAGTGACCACCAGCAGCGCCACCAGCACAGCGTGCAGCATGGCCATGTCCGAAAGCTCTAATATGGTCTTTGAGGGAGCGTTTGTGTTTGAAGTCTGAACCACAAGTGCAGTACCACAGCTTTCCGCAGTTCTTCTCATGGGTTCGCCAATCCCCTCGAACAGCGAAAGTCTTACCACATTTGCGACACATGAAAGGTTTGATTCCGTGCTTCCGTTTGTAATGAGTTTGCAGCGTGCGGAAATCCTTGAGTGGCTTGGATCGAGGGTGCGAAATGTTGTTGCGGCATCCTTGTACACAACAGTAGCACGGAAGCCGAAGAATCGCTGTGGGTTGTGTGCCTCGCAGCGATTCTGGTCCTTTCCTGTACTGCGATCCATGACCCCACATATGCATCTGCAAATACGAAGGAGAAGAAGATTAGAGACCATGTTCTCCGCAGCTCCGTAAGACGTCATGGACGATCACAAGAGTATATTCTCATGAATCCTCCATTCAAAGGATCCTGCAACGAGATAGCTGCTGTCTTGATTACCCACCTGCAGGTTATTGTAACGGTTGAAAGTCTTGCTGCAAATATGACAGGAGAATTGCGTAGGCCCCACCAGAATCTGGGCCGATGTGGGAATCCAATACTGTGCTTCAAGCAGCAGGTGCTGTCCCACTCCCAGCTCCATAATCTTCTGAGAGCTGCTGTCGTTGGACTGATCATCAGTATCAACGTGGTTGCGGTCATAACCGCTGTGAGGAGAGGAACCTGCATCTTGCCTTCTTCTGCAGGCACCAGCTTCCATGCAGTAGTCATCGTAAGAGGCAGCTGGAGGCCCGATGTGCAGTGCCACTGTCACATCATTCACGTCAGAATATTTCTGACATGCATTACCAGAATCTCGTGTCGATGATAGAATTACGGTGGAAGTTGATCCGGCATGATCCGCAGTCGAGCCGGATGACCTGTAGTACGGTTGCGGATCTCCTGCTGCGTGATTCGGTCCTTCATGATCATCTGCGGTTGGAGGACTGAGGCTTAGGAAAGGCAGCGGCCGCCGCCGAAGAGCAGCTGGTCGTCCATGAGAATCGGATGACACACTGCTGCATGATCGTTGGCTGCATTTATACAGCTTTTGTGCTTGCTGATAGAAGTGTTGATTCGGATGTTGTTGCACAGAACTGCTGCACTGCTGCGGCGGATCCTCTAGAGCATGAAACTGCTGCTCCACATGGGTATCACGGAGGAATATTCTGGAGTCAAATTTCACACATGTGTGGCAAATTTTCTGACAAGACTCATGATGGGCACTGCATGATTGTTGTTCTATGACTTATTTGAATTGCATGAGTCGAGCGAGCTGATCGCGGCATGCGGAGTGTTCAGTTGTTTGTTTTTCGGACACGGCCTCTTCGCAGATCCATCGGATTTGGTCTCTCCACACGCGGACATCCAAAAGAAAATCTACCAACAAGCTGCTAATTGAAGCTAGCAACAGATCAAAACATTTCAAGACAAAACATGGTAGGGTTTGAGGATCCATCGGATATGATGTACGCACCGGCCTGGTGACATGAGAGGTACTCAGCTGCGACTCCGGCCTCGCAATGGATGTGTGAAAATTGGGGCTGCAGCTTCGACCGGTTGCAGTGCCGCTGTGCCACAAACTGATGTCAGTGAAATGGTCGATGGTGGAAACGGCAGCCGGCCATCGCGCCGCACTTGCATGATCAGTTGGTTGAAGCGCCAGCTGGTGCGGATTCCACCAATCGTGACATAAGGGTTCTACAGGATGCGCAATATGCGGTACAGAGTTCAGACACGGTGGCACAGCCACTGATGCGCCGGCCTGCTGATGGTTACTCCAGCTCATTGCCGCACCTGTCCGCCCGACGAAGTTGCTGATTTTTGACTGCACAACTTTCTCGTTTCTCACCAAATCCTTCAATGTACTTATCAGGAATAACGCCGCGGCGGCAGATACAAGACGCGGTTCGACCCAACCATCATATCGTTCCGCTTGCTGCAAGCGTACAGAAGGCTAGACATCAGCGGATTTACAGAGAGCTAAAGCCCCCGGCACAGTCCGGGAACACATCGACCCATCAAGCACACAATCCGAACTTAGATTGCATCTCCAATCTCTTCAACACGGAAACCTGCAGGTATCGTCATGCCCCCGGCGACCCTAGTCGGTCGCATCAACTGCCTTCAAAAGACTCCACGTCCCTCCGGTATCTTTCCACCACGTCATCATCACGGACAAATCATTGAGCAGAGAGATACACGTAACGACATCAATCTCGCAAACATTGATCGCTCTAGCACTTCGCGCGCTAACTCGACGATCAACAATCTGATCTCGCAGTCGAGGGTTTCCACCAACTCTCGTCACTTCATCTTATCTTCTTCTTCTTCCACTTTCGTCTCAGTCCAAACTGGACGCAACAGCCGACAAGAATAACCTGATCAGGAGAAGCGATGATACTGAAAGAAACCCAATCACACGTTAACGTCGGTGCTTTCGCCTTGCAACCGATCGCCGCTCTCCGATCCAGCCTTATGATCATCACCTCCCGATCCACTGCTAGTTACTAGCAACGGCATCGTCATGTCATCCATTCCCTAACCAACTGATCCAGCCGCAGGCACCAGCTCTGCACCAGTCACCCTCATCTCCAAACGCCTTTCATACAAGATCAATATTACACCATAGTCGTAGCTAGCATGTGGATGGCACCTACAACAGCCGGAGCTGCAGTAAGCAAAAAAAAACGCATTCAAACCCACAGCCGCGATGGCAGAGCGGTGCGCAGTCTCTCTAGGGAAGACCGGCTGCTGCTGCTTTGGGTCGCGAAGAAAAAACTGGCCGCTTGAGCGATTCGAGAAAGCAACCAAACCAAGCTAGCAAACACAAAACAAAATAATAATAATAATTATTATTATTATTACACAAAAGGGGAGGAGGTGTGCAAGGGACAACAGAAGATGGAGGGATATTCAAGGAAAACCCACATTTGCAAACATTTCTGATTAACAAAGACAACAGGGCGATGGGGTTGGACCGCTACCTCTTCTCATTGACTCTATTCGAACCACTCTCATCTTATTATATTTTATGTCCAGTTCCACCACTCCTTGTCACTAGTAGTATGTATACCCACACCCCTCATCTCCAATAGTTTTTATTTTATCCGGTTTCCTCCCCCACTATGACACACCGTAATACCTTGGCAGGCTTGAGCACTAATTATATTATTGGTACAAATGTTTGAAATTTTCAAAGAAATACTTCTATTTCTTTTTTCCAAAGAATAAAATTCTGTCCATGAAAATTAGAGCGAATCTTGTGGCAACATTCAAGAATATTTTATTTCTCAAACATGGAATCTTCAAAATTAATTTAATTAATTGTTCAATAAACAGGTGTTGAAGATGCCCCTGTGCTATGGTAGTTGTTCCAAACCTGGCCAAACTTTTAATAATAAACTGAGTGACTATAGTGTTGTAAAGCAGCTGCCCAACTATATTTTTAATAACAGTGTAACTGTACTGTATTTGTAAAAACCTGCTTGAACATGGTTGTTAATAAGAGTGATTAAATAGTGTTGTAGAGTCTAGACCTGCCAAGGTTTATTAATAATAAGCGTGACTATAGTGTTGTGAACCTGCTGAACTTTCTTAATAAGAGTGTGATTATAGTGTTGTAAACCTGCAGCTGAACTTTATTTTAATAACAGTGACTAATATAGCGTTGGAAACCTGCCTAACTTTTTATTAATAAGGGTGACTATTATAGTGTGCGTGACTATTACAGCGCTGTTAATCTACCGGAATGTGAATTAGTAATTAAGAGTGATTAGGTTGCTGTAAACTTGCTGCAACTTTATTGACAACAGCGACAATCTAGAGAAGCAGTGGGTGGACATACAAAAGATTGAGAGTCCATCTTTAAGTGAAGTCAGAATTTGAATTGCTAAACTTCAGCTCTCAAAAGGTGTAGGGTGTGGTGATCATGGATTTAGTGGTTTACATAGTAGGATAGATATAGAACCAGTTTGCCTTCCAAAACAGATCACTAGAGGAACACTGGATTTTTCCAGATTTAACTTACTTAAATAAAATACACCACCATCTGTGGGCATGCAGCTAGTGGGGGGAGGGGGGAAGGAGGGGGGTATCAATCTCTCTCTTGTGGTCCCTGTGCAGCTTTCAGCATATCTGGGTGTCTTGGGAGTCAGGCTATGTGCATAGCAACTATGTGCAAACTATGTACATGCAACTATGTCCCCCTTTACCAAGACAACAATATTGCTAATTTCAATACATGTCTTTTGCAAAGTGCAAAGTATACCAGTAGTGATATGTACTTGGTAGACAGTAGACACATATTCTTCATGTCTGAGAAAAGATGTGACCTAAGGACTTACGCGATCAGTGAGCTATAAGAGTTGAGTTGCAGTATAAAATTGTCAGCTGCAGCCCTGAACCGAGTAAACCAGCCAAGACAGCGGAAAGTTGGGCTTATTTTAATCAAAAGTAGTGGTTATGGCATAGGCGCCACAATGCTCACCACAGAGTGCATTTATAACAATTCTTAATTGAACTTCACAACCCCAATCCATATGAAAAGCAAAAAAACCTTGCGGAAAATCCTAAACCCTAAACTGCAATATATAGACTTTTTGGTCATGCAAGTGCAGCTGAAAACATTAGTAGTTCTACTTCACTAATCTTTGAAATAATGGATTTCATTCTACCTATTTCCACATACCTTCTAGTAGTGCTTTGACCAATATCAGTATTTGTGTTGAGTAAGAAATTATTGTATTAGTTCCCGGAGTAGTATGGACTCTGGAGGCATTGCTCAACTTGCAAAATTGTTTATTTAGAAATCACTTGCCACAGCTACTTAATTTGGTACTCACAGCTACCAGTACCTAGCTCTTGTCATTTTAAAAAAACCCAAGAAATACAGGTTGCTATAATATTTGTGAACAAAATCGGAATGCGTGCCCCCACAGCAATTACAACAGTAAGTACTTTGAATATGCAAATCTTTCTGTGCAAGAGTACAAATAACTGCACTATTATACTTAAGTAGTACCACACAGCGCCACACTATAAACATATTCATACCTAGTACCAAATCCTATGATTGGCAGCACAGCACAGGCTGTTTGGCTAATAGTAGAAAGACACAACGACCTTCGCATGCACGAGTTTTGTGTTTTGCTTCTTAGAATCTTGTCTCCAGAAGGAAAAAAGAAAACTACTTATACTCAAATAATGAGTAAGTACCTCTCTCTCTTTCAGTCATCTTCTCATGTGCCTTTCCTTTCTTTTTTCATTTTTTTTTGCTTTTGGAGCAAAAGAAGACAAGCTTCATGGCAGAAGAAAACCATCTTCTGTGCCTTTCAGGTCACTGGTTCTTCAGTTTTTTAACACTGTCTGTATCTGTTCTTTTTTGGTCAATACTATTATGATGTAGCCAATGTGGCGATGGCCCACAGGAAGATTTAGCCAGATTTGGCTACAAGCTAAATAAGAACGTAACATTTCTTGAAACACACTTCAATATTTTTGGCCACATACTTGAACCATGTATAAAATCTGTAGATTTTTCCTAAATTTCGATCAAATTTTGGTTATTGAGAATCTTTTAAAGTACTCTGTTTAGCAGTTTATAATCTTTAACATGGCTTTTTGGCTATTATGTAGCCAGCCAAAAGAGACTGGGACTCTGTATACAGGGTGGAGACAAGGGTTATAGTATTTAAAGTAGTGAAAAACATATAAACAAATATACAAGCTATGTTGAATAGAATTCTGCTAAGGTGTGAAAAAAATCCTATATGGCCAATGAGATTGTTAGAATGGGAGCCTTCAATTGGTTTGAAGAGTTCTCTGCAGTAACTTAGCAAATAAATGTTGTAATTGCCTATTAAGCTTGTGCTTTGGTGGGAAGAAAACAATTATGGCAAAATGAGATTGTTTGAATCGGTGCCTTGAATTGTTTTGAAGAGTTACTTATGGTGAGCTAGAACTTAATGTTGAATGTCTTTTGCATGTGGCCCATGCAAAAGGTCTATGCAATTTGCAAAGACATTTTAACACATGCTTCTGTGATTTTACTGAGGGATGCAAAAGCCCTAACATTTCTGCGTGTTTCAGCAGCGGGGTAACCTCCTCCTCATACTAAAAGAAAGGTTTCTGGCACATTACTTGTGCGGTTTGTTTCCTTTCACACCAGCTCGCCAACCTTTGCATGGTTGACAAGTTCATGGTAAAATGAATGATTATTTTGTAGTTTTACAAAGACTCTGGTGTGATTTTAGCTCTCAACCCTACCAAAAAACCCACCACCAGAAGGAGGCAGTGATGGCCAGCAAGGACTCTCTATAGGGAGGTTGCTCTTCCAGCTGATATTCCATGGGAACAGAAGATGGTTTTGCATTTTCATCCCAGCAAAATATTAGTTTAGCTTGCTATTCGTTTCAGATTTTATTAAAAAAAACAGTAGTAGTTTAGCTTGGTTGCATGTGAAGGTGTGCATCCACCAAGCAGCTGGCACAACCCCCATATGCGACCCCATAGTTTCAAGCCGCGGTTGCTTGTGGTGCCATGCCAATGGGTTGTCTCAAAGAGCAAGGAAATAGGAAACAGAACCCCAGATTTGGACAAGTCTAGCGTTTTAACTATCTGAGTCTCACAAAGGATGTGTGTACACAATTGACCGGGGCTCTAGGAACCCCTGGCTTACACTCTACACGTGTTGTGGGATGATGGGTCCTCAGTTACTACCCTGTTCCTTACAACAATACTTGCAGAGCAGTTGCAATATGCAATTTTTCTCTGGTGTGCTGGAACTGGGTGTATTGTTTCTAGCAGTTTTTAGGGGGTCAAGTTCACGTCCAATGTAATGTAGGGTGAAAGACACTAGACACTAATCTATAATAAGAAACACACTCTGCAAATTATGAGGAGGTTCCTGACATGCTTCCCAATTTTTTGTTTTGCAGCCCTTGGATTTTTATTCAGATGGATTGTTCCTTGAGTGTTTGCAGACGGCCAAAGGCTGATGTCAGGACTACATTGATACCGCTGATGCAAACACATATCTTCACCACTATGAACCTGGTAACCTCCTAACCAGCATTATTATAGAGAGAAAAGATTCGGTAGAGTCTGAAAGAGAAGTATTTTCTTTTTTTGGTGTAATATAATAACAGAGCACTACCGCAGTAGTGTTGTAGTGGTCCAAAAGAGAAGTCTTCTTCTGCTTTTATTTGGGTCTAACACGAGCACTACTGCAGTGTTCCACAATTTTATTTTATGCCAGCCCAGAGACCATGATGATGATCATCAACAACAACAGCACAACAGTTTCGGTCTGGTTGCAATCCCCAAGACTCTATCACCAACCCAAGAGGCCGTCAGTGAGTTATTGGAGAATGAACTTTAAATTAACTAGCAGATATGAGAATCCTTATAGCAACAAAGGCTTTGATGGCTTGCTTCTTCATACTTTTGTGGCTGCTGTTATGAGCAAAACATTTAAGCAGCAGCAGGGTGTGCATTCCCAGATTCCCAATAAACTAGATAGTGGACCCATCCACTGACTCTGTTTTTTGTTTCTAAACAAAAAACTCTCTGAGGAGGATCAGACCAATAGCTGGTCTCTATCATGTTAGGGCAAAACTCCCTTTTAGAAAAGTTCCCAATCTTTTTTTCTTCCCACCCAAACTGGCCCCTCATTATTTTATTTTATTTTTTGCTGTTACTGAACTGGAGTGGGATCACTGATTTTTCATTGTCTAATCTTCTGACTATGTCCCCAAATTCATGCCCCTGACATTAGCTTATGCCAAAAATGGTGATGAACACAGGTAGAGAGGTAGAGATATAGATCTTTGGCAGCCAATCAGGTGAGGCAACTTGCACTCAAGAGGCCCAGTCTTTTTCTTTTGGGGGGGGGGGGGGGGGTGGGTGGGGGGTGTATGGATTTATTTTGGAATTTGGTGTTCCCAATGTGTTCCCAACATCACCATACTTTATCCCATATCTTTCGCCCTCCGCTCAGTTCAACTCTTGTAATCTACATAACTAGCTCACAGGAGAGGAATAATATATATCTATTTTGGGAGTGGTCAAAGTTTAATCACTCTGTTTTGCGATGGACCAATCACAGATGCCCATTCACCCAAAAAAATCAAAATGACTCAAATATGATGTTCTCAGGATGTTTTTGAATTCTTGTTTGGAGGATACGTGCTGCTCCAGTGCTCCTGCAGCAGGGACTACTTCATTTTTCACCTTTTAAAACCAAAACTTAATCATATGAGTTGTTTTGGTCCCAACCTTTAAGTTTTTGGGCAAAAGTTTTATTTTCTTTCTCTTGAGTTATTAAAATTCCCACTGAACTGAGAGTAGCACCAAATGGGAAAGCTGGCACCGCTGCTTCTGCTATGGTTTTGTGGGAATCATGGTTGGTGATGTAGGGTGTGGTGCCGGCCACTAACTAAGCCCATCATCCTACATCATCAGATTCCATTTTTCCATCGATTCTATCAAAGTTGTTCAATGCAATTTTGTTGATCAGCTGCTTCATGTCTAAGAATTATTAGGTTATGGCCATTGGCAAAACCTAGCTGAGAAGGCTGGGTGATCAAGGGCAGATCATACAAGTGTTGAGTGGGTATCACAAAACCCCCTAGGTACCAGCTCAGTTCTCAGTTCAGTTCTCAAAGAGAGAACTAGCAAGCATCACATTATATCATACCTGGTCTGATAATTGGTCGATCAGTTCTCACTCAAGTGAGAATTGAATCTTGAGAACTGGTTACATTTTTAAAAAAATCAAAGCATCAAACCCAGTGCCATCAGGCTTAACCCGGGTCCAATTCTCACACCATATTTCAAGCGTTTAAATTTTAACTAGGTTAGGTGAGGTTTACAAACTTTTTAGTTTCTTAAGGCAAGCGATAAGGGATCCATATATTTCCTAGCGGCACCTGAAGGGCTTGCAATTGTCATCTTGCGAACCCATTGCCTCCCCAGTGATAAAGGGCTTTGCTTTTCTCATGATCTTCACTTCTTTGTTCATTTGCTTAAGCTTTCTTATGTTTTGCATTAAACTTTGAGATTCTTTCTTCTTGTTTGTTTTTCTGGAATTTTTGTTGTTTTTGTGCATGGTTTTTTTTTTCTTTCCATCACTTTGGTTTCGAGCTTTGTCATTGCTTGTGCTTGGTGCTTTGAGAGTTGCCTACCACCATTGAATTGAGCTATAACTTTGAGCCATTGCTTCGAGTTGTTGTTGCTTTGAATGTGATTGCTTCAATATCAAGCCATCCTCCTTCACTTTTAGTCCATTTCTATTACTTTGAGTTTAGTTTGTTGTTGTTATTTTGTGTTTTCCCCTTTTCACATGTGCAAGTTTTGGAGCTCTCAAACTTTGGACATTAACATCAAACTTTTTTTAGGAGTTTTTTTTTTAATTTATTTTTTTCAATTTTTGTTATATATTTTATCTTTTTTGTTGTTTTGTGTTGTTTGTTTTTCATTTTTATTTTTTTTTAAGTTTTTTTTCTTTGTGATTATTAAAATTTTCAAATTCTTAATTCCAAGTTCTAACATGTTTATTTTCCTTCTACAAAATCTATCCTACAACTATTTTAACATTTCCATTTCATACACATTATCAAAATCTTTTTTGCATTTTTTGCACAATGGAAAAACAAGATAAATGTGAGTACTTTGTTATGTAAATGGTTGTAATTAGGGTTATCAAAACCAATGTGACATGGTCATTTTGTGTCAAGCATCATGTTAACATTTGTTTTTACACATCGATCACATCTATCAAACCTAATGCAAGAAAAAAAAAATTTACACCTGAACTACCCCCATTGCAATTGACAATTGAAAATTAATTTGGTCATTGTAGGATGGCAACCAAAAAAATTCGGCTACCAATCCTACAACAACTAAAATTTGATCGTCAATTCTCTAACAATTGAATATTTTTGGTTTCCATTCTTGTGGTGACTGAAAACTTTTGGTCACCAATCCTATGACATCTAAAAGCTTTTCGTCACAAATATTGTGACAATGGAAAGTTTTCCATTATTAATCGTGTGGTGACCAAATATTTTTTTGATTAATGTACATTTGGATTTTGATTATATGATTGACAATGGATTAATCTCCACCGTTGATTTGGTGACAAAATTTGCTATTGTTTAGTAATAAAAAAAGACCTTGCAATCTCAATTCACTTTCTCCTTTGAGGTATGTGGGCTTCATGTTATTTAACAAACAACCATTGTCATATACCTTGGGATGGAAAGGTGAAATTTGATCCTATTGTTAAATACCCAAAATTTACTAATCAGGCTTATTGTTTTTGTGTAATTTCGATGGAGGGAAAATTGAACGTGTGGAATCCGTGGTATTTGATGCCAGAAGACAAGTCAGGTAAAGTGGAATGCAAGTTTTGTAGTAGTGTCATTTCATACTACAAGGATAGAATGTTGTTCCATTTGGGCAATCAATATGATGGTAATGGGCAAACTATAATTATAATGTTTTCAATGGCATAGCTATTGGTGAAGGCCCTATTTGCTTGATGTGGCAAACTTGTCCCTCCACCACTAAATGACATGGAAGTACTAGCCCATTTCTTTGATGGGCGAATAGAAGACATTGCCATTGAAATACTGAATCTTTTAGTGAAAGGAAAATCTATTTTGATGTCTCAAGTGTGAAGGGCTCAAACTTGCACTTGACTTTCAAACAACACATAGGATTTTAATAGATCCCCAAATAACAACATTCGAACCTTCTGATATTGCCTCAGGATTGAATTTAGCCAAAAAACAAGATTTGGACAAGAAGTGAACAACTTTCTTTAATGAAGTCTACATACTTTTAAATGTTGTGTGACAGCATGCATTCTTAAAAATTATGAAATCAATTTCAAATTTCAAACCGGGCAGAAACCCCCATCATACCATGGATTGCGCACAAATTTGTTAAAACAATCCAAGGTTGATGTATCCAAACAAGTAATTAAAAGGACAAGGAATTCACTTGACAAATGTGGAACAACCATTTATTCTAATGGTTGGGACAACATTACACGTTGTCCATTATTGAACATAATGTATTGGTTGGATATATTGAAATAATTGAAGTCAACAACATTGTACAAATTCATATAGACAATGCTTCAAACATGAAAAGCACGGCTGATTTTTTAATTTATCATTTTCCAAATCTTTACTTTCAAGGTTGTGCTATTCATTTTCTAGACTTGCTATTAGAAGATTAAGGAAAAACAACATGAGTGATGACGCGCTCCCAAGTCCCAAGTTAGCCCCAAGTTGGGTTAAATCACTCAAATTATGGAATTTCTGGGACTTGGGGAACAGTCACAGCTTCCAACACTAAAGGGGGTGAGAAGGGTGTACTGAAAGCTCTGGGATAGACTAGGAAGAGGGACAAGCTTACTCAATTATACGGTCCTACATTCAAATCCAACCAACAAGTTGGTTAAATCTCATTCTGCACCCTTTTGGTGTTGGGACAAGCCACGGGCTACCTTGGACTCACTTGACTCACCACGGCCTGGACTTGGGGGAAGCCACCACCTTCCCCCATATAGTATTCTCTACAGCTCTCCGTTGCACTTGCATCCAAATGGCTCTTTTTCCCGGGACTCCCAAAATGGAGTCCCGAATTTGTCCTGGTTTGGACTCCCGGGACTTTGGACACGCATAACTTTTCGCCTTGAACTTGGATCGGGACAAAGTCTAAACCAAAGTTGTAGCTCTCCTCGAGAGCTTTTCAATGATGTGTCACACTTTGCCTGCACGCACCAGAATCAGGTCGATTCCTGACTTTTAGTGGTCGGGAGTCAAATTGCCAATTTGACTCCCGACCTTTCTTTTGACCATAACTTGTGCTGTAGATGTCCAAATGGCTATATGAGGCCATTTTGGACATCTACACTTCAAGACCTTTCCAACGGTATAAAGAACACTTCAATGTGAGGTGTTTTGGCCACTAAAATTGCACTCTGAGTTTTTGAAAGTCATGGAGGACTCCCATGTCCCACTTTCGGGAGTGTGAGTGGCGACCTCACACTTCCCTCAAAGTGGGGTTGCGACAGTAGGTGGAGGAAAAAGTTCGCCTTGTACTAAAAATGAAATATCAGAGGGGTGATGATTTTCAGTTACCTCTCCTAAACTATGTGGTTAAATTTCACCAAAAAAATAATCCAATGGAATATCCAATTCTAATATATCTCGAATCGAAATTTCCTCTCCCTCTAACCAATGATTCAATTAACTAGAGAGGGTTGCAGGTGTTTTAGTACTTTCAAGCATGGGATTTAATTTTAGTGGAAACCTTGCACCAAAAATTTATGTAGTCCGAACTAAACTTGGATTCCGCATCCTGCTTTTTTTTTTCAGATTTAACACTTCTAGTGATTGGTTTATTGGGGTGTGTTTTCCTAACAACGATATCAAATTTGTAGGATGAAGCTATCCCAACACTACACCAAAATGCGTCCTAGTTCACTTTGGGTTTCATTAAATTTTAAGTGAATTTGGACATTTTTACCATGGTGAAACTTGTCAACCCCCTAGCGAATAGGGATTAATTGTTATGGATAATGAATTGATTCACTAATACTTAATGAAATAAGGTTACTCTCAAGTGAAATACAAATTTACCAAGCCATTCACTTGTTTGTTAATTAACTAGACAATGTGGAAATTAATTAAATTTAAATTATTTAATATATAATATTATTGATAATTTCATGATTTTTAACCTATGAATTATTGACATGTGTCACCACCTAATTACCATAGGTTATTGGTGATTATTTTATTGATGGCTATTGATGTCTATTCTATTGGTGGATATTATTAGTTATTTTATGTTACTTTACCTTGGTTCATTATGTTTTATTTAGATTATTTTAAGTATTATATTTAAAATAAAATAACTTATAATCACGTAAGGTATAAATTAAAATAACTAAAGTAACCTAAAATAATATAGGGTATATCATAAAGTAGCATTTATAAGGTATTTAAAACGACATAGAAATAAACCTATTTATTACAATAAATTATAATAGTGAATTATGTCAACTAATAATGAAACACAATGTTTACATAATGATATTATAGTGAAATAACTTTAACCAAAGTGAAATCACTAAAATGCAATGAACTTATTTCAATTTTAAGGTCCCATAGTGATTTAGGCTAGTGAACTGCACCCCACTTTTGTAATAGTGCAAGTTCCATGACCACAAAACTGGTAGGAGAGTTGGTGGAATTTACAATTGTTGTGAGGTTTTTGGTTGGGTACTTGTCCCATCAACTTTTTCAACATCATCCATTTCCTCGTTTAGATCAATCAATGCATGCCAAAAATGTGCTCTCGAAATTTTGGTGCCTCTTGTAACTTGAATTTATAGTGGAGCCCTAACAACACCTTCATTCACCTCCTTAGAATCTAGTACTATGAAGATCAAGTCTATCGAAAACCAATTCCGGAACATGATGTCGACTACTTGGGTAGTGCTAAATTTGGTGTTATCTTTACTCACCTCAAATTTTGTTGGTGCAAACAAATCCCATAGCTTAATCTATAGGTTGACGAACATAGTTATGCAACCCAATTCACTTTAATTGCCTACTCGGTTAAAACAACCAAGCTCATTAACTTATTGGTTACATAGGTAAGTTGATTGCCCTTTAGCTAGATTACTTGAAGTAATGCTAGTAGCTAGGCTACATACATCCCCTTGAGAAGGGAAACCTTCCACCCCTTTCGATCAACTAGTGTTTCTAGTGGAACATTTTTTTGGTAAATGGCAGCCTCCTTCTCCCTCTCTTTCCTTCTCCTTCTCCTTGGTCAACTTGGCCAATATTTTGGTAATACTTGATTTTGGTAGATGGAGCATCTTTGCCATTGTTTTTTTTATGATGAAAACCAAAACTCCCTAGACTATCAATTCAATGATGTCCGAGTTCAAGCAAGTGAAGGCTTATAGGAACTCTTTCACTAGTAATCAAATCGGATTCAACTGAATATTGAACAAACCAAAAACTCCAACATGTTTTGACCACTCCACATCCTTTTTGACAGTCCATCATTAGAATTTATCCATCTCCAAAAACAATTATCTTTCCTTTATTGGAAAAAGTCACTACCATCTTTTTTCTTTTCTTTTCCTCTCAATCTATTTCTAGTGCAAGTTGACTACCTTTTTGGTTCCGAATCTAAACTCTCCTTCCTCTTCATTCTCTCTACCATTTCTTTGTTGATCCTCCCTTTCACTTTCACAGAAAAGTCGCTGCAAATTTTAGTAGCATACCAATACTGAAGAGAAAGAAGGAGAATTAAATGAAAAATGTCTTCTTTTATAATAAAGTTCAGGTGCTTAATTTTGATGCCAGTTGCAAAAAACATTTTGGTATGGATGAACCTTTTTTTCCTTTTGGCATCGATTTAATGGGTTGGATGAAATAACACCCTGTCATGATTATTTTGACATCCTTTGCAAAATCTATCACAAACAATTCTATGGTGGATTCTCCCTTTGTGGATTCCATACTAAAATTCTTCATACCGATTCCAAGCTGGAATGGTCTTGGTTTCTTGCAAGACTTATCTCAAACATTTTTGTTGTGGAATCTTCTTTTGGGGACTCCACATTGGAATTATGTGGGCAAATTCCAAGCCAAAATTTGTCTTAGCATTAACTAAATTGAAATCTCTTACTTCTTCACCTAGAAGCTACCCTTCTAATTTGGTAGGCATCCTTCTTTTCAGTTGGTCACTACCGGAATCTAATCGACCAAAAATTAAACTAAGTTTAGTAGGGATATGATATTTTGATTGGTCATTTCCAAAATTTGGTTTTCGATTAATGTTGTTTTTCAATGTAAACTTATTTTCAGTAAAACCATCTTAAAAATCTTCTTATAAGTCCTCTTTATGCTCTCCTCCCCCTTTGATGGTGGCTTGAGTCCTCAAGGAGCTTTACCCAAGTATTAGTAAGTTTTTAACTTGTTGATGTTCACCAAAATGGGATTTAGTTCAAATTTGTCAATGTTGACCATCAATATAGTATTATTAAGGAAGCAATATTGTATTTTATACATGCCAAACCATCATTTTTCGAACAATCTAGTGTGTTCACTTCTACATTTGGGAAACCAAAGAATTATGTTTCCCATAGAGAAGGTCTTGATTTTGTGGTGTTGTTGAATCCATAACGTTGTGTTCCATTGCTTTGTATTGTCCAATTTGCTCCAATTATGCCAGCGATTAATGAGAACATGAGTGGGAAAAATCTCAATCAAAATGTGAATTGTTCATGGGCAACATATATTATGTTGGCATTAAAAGGCAAAGGCCATAAACTAGCTGAAATGGTGTATGTCCCATAATTACATTGAATGTTGTTCGGTAAGCATATATAATTGTGTGTATGTGTTTATTCCAATTGGTGTGGTTTTCATTCATTAACTTAGTAAGAAACAAACCAATGACCTTGTTGGTTGATTTTGTTTGGCCATTACTTTGTGGGTAGTAAGTGGTTGAGGTTGTGTGTTGTAACGTAAAATGGTTTGTGAAAATCTTAATGGCATCATTAATGAAGTGAGTGCTTTAATTGCATACTAAAGTAAGCGGACAACCAAACCTCGTGAAAATGAACTCATATATGAATTTCGCAATCACAACCGTTATATTGGTGCATAATGCCTTTGCTTCCACCCACTTGGTGGCATAATCAATTGTTACCATAATGTTCTTGTTTCCAATATACATGTTGATGGGTTTGATTGGGCCAAAAAAATACAATCCCCACTTCTTAAAGGGTTTTGCCGATAGCAAAGTTACTAGTTTCACTATGTTACTTTGTATTAAATTTTTTGTTCGTTGACAATTATCACAAGCTTAGTAATATTGGAAAGCATCATTGTGCATCATGAGCCACTAAAATTGGCATCCAAGATCTTACAAATTGCGATTTTGGATGAGAAATGACCACCAACCAATTCCTTCATGCATTTCATGTAGTATTGTGGGTATTTTCAAATCTTCAAAGCAACGCCTTAGAACTTAGTCTTGACCTTGATGATATAAGGGTTTAACCACTCTATTAGGAACCACACGTGCCCCTTTAGACCACTACTTTATTATTAAAATCTTCCTGGAATCTTTTTAATACGTCCTTCAAAAAAAAATTTAAAATCTTTAACATTTTCTTAATACTATTATGTTAAGGTGAATATTTAAAAATATGTCATTAAAAAAAATTTCAAATTGTGATTTTAATGTCAAAATTGCTTTAAGTTGCTTTTATGCAATTTTTAAACAATGGATACAAGAGGTTAAAAATCTTTATACATATTTTTCACTCATTAGATTGCTTCCAAATTTTTATGACATGTACATAATGTATTGACAATAACATTTTATTAAAAATATATATTTATTATTATTTTATAATCCAAAATTCAGAAAACAAATAGTGGTTATGATTGCTTTTGGTACATGTTAGTATTATTGCACCCATAATTTTCCATGTACCAAATAAAAACATAAAGATCTCAAAGCTAGCTTTTTCTTTTGTTCTCAACTATAGTGAATTATAAAGTTTTTGGTAAAGAGGTACTTGAAAATCTCCTATAACCACACCAATTGTAAGAGGAAAAAAATAACATCCATTGTTTGGTCAAATATTCCACTCTGTTTTGTTAGATTGGGCATTCGAGATAAAGCATCTGCCATAAAGTGAAATCTCCCTAGTTTATAAATTACCAAAAAAATGTTTTCTAAGAATACTAGTAGTCACCTTGATATTCTCCTTGAAACCTAAGGTTTTCAAATCAAGTATAATAGCACCATATGGTCCACATAGAAAATAAATTTGTTACCAAACAAATGATGACAAAATTTGTGGAAAACATACATGTACATGATTGTGAGTGCTTCCTTTTCAGTTGTCATATAATTCCCTTCATCATGGTTGAACAATTGAGATATGTAGGCAATTGGTTGGTCACATTTCTAGTAAGGTTTTGTGCTAACATATTAATGTTTGCCATATTAGAGGTGTTTGTGTAAACATGAAACTCTAGGTCCTAATGGGGTGAAATCAAGATTGGTGCGTCCATGTAATGATGTTTGATCTCTTCCCAAGCTTATTAACACTTTAGTGTCCACTCAAAAGCCTTTGCCTTTCATAGTAGCTTGGTAATGGGAGCCATGATAAATGAAACATCTTTAATGAAACATCAGTCGTATTTTGCCATGCTATTGAAAACCTAAATGTCCTTAGGTTTTTTCGATGTAAACATGTGAACAATGGTTGAATTTATTTCAGATCCAATAACTAACCTTCCTTGGATACCATGTAACCCAAGATAACTCCTAAATGCATGAGGAACTTGCATTTCTCAATGTTCAAGTTAATAACGGATCCACTGCATTTATTAAAACATAATTGTAGCTTTGTTAAATGGGTGTTCAAATCTGAAGTCATACGTGAATAATTTCATGAACATTCTAAGATAATCTTTGAAAGTCATACTCACCACTTGTTGATAAGTTAGTGGAGCATTCTTGAGCCCAAATGGCATGAATACCCAAACAAAAATTCCCCAATTGATGATGAATGTAGTCTTGTACCTATCTGATCATGATTTGGTGAACTTAAAAATCCATCCAAAAATGAATACATCTCATGACCCGTGACCTCGTCCTGAACCTCTTCAATAAAAGGTAAAGGATATGGATTTTTCTTGGTTGTAGCATTAAGTCACCAGAAATCCAAATAGATTTTAAGTTTGTTGTTTTTTTTCAATATAATGACAATTAATGATAGCCAATTAGCTTCCTCCATCGGGGCAATGAAGCATGCACTTAAGAATTTGTCCAAATCTTGCTTGATTACCACAACATAATTTGGGTTCATTTAATACCTTGCTTGATGAATAGGTGCAATTGTTGTGTCAAACTTGATGCAATGTTGAGCAATACGTGATGGGATTCCTTTCATATCAGTATAATTCCATGCAAAAATGTTGTTATATTCCTACAACAAAGTTTCAATGCTCGTTGCAACTAATTCGTCTAAGGTTACATTTAGCTTTACCATCTAAAGGTTATCAGTAGTTCCCAAATTGAAGAGTCTTACTGTCGCAACCCTAGCTTTGGGCTCATAACCAAGGCAAAGGGGTTACAAGTTTGCGGGCCAAGAGGAAGCTCGGGAGTCAAAGCAAAGAGGTCGCAAGGATGCAAGCCAAGAAGAAGCTCGAGAGTCACATCACATACTCCCGGGAGTGTAAGAAAGTGTGAGGGAGTATGAGGGAGTGAACCCTCACACTCCCAAGGCAACTCCCACTTTGGGAGATGGAGTCCCAATGGACTCCTGAAACGTCAGAGAGTAATTTAAGGAGTCAAAATTCAATGGCTTGTAGCGTTCTTTATATCATTGGAAAAATATTAGAACTTAGATGTCTAAAATGGGCTTCCATTGCTCATTTAGACATTTGAAACACGTTATGGCCAAAAGAAAGGCCGGGAGTCAAATTGCCGGTTTGACTCCTGACCAGAAAAAGTCGGGAATCAACTCGATTTACTTAGCTATAGAGGGCGTACGACATATTGTTGGAAAGTTCTTGACGAGAGTTACAACTTTGCTTCAAATTGCATCTCGATCCGAGGTCTATTTGCAAAATTATGGGGCTCCAAAGTCGCAAGAGTCCCAATTGGCACGATTTCGGGACTCTCACTTGGGAGTCTCGGGAGAGAAAAACCATTTGGATGTGGGCTATGTGGCCAACCATAGAGTATACCATAAGGGGGAAGGTGGTGGCTTCCCCCAAGTTCGGGCCGTGGTGAATCTAATGTATCCGTGTTGCCCGTGGCTCGTCCTAGCACCAACGGTGCTCCAATTATGCACTAACCACTTTGTGTGAGCTATGTGCAGGCCCATGTGAATGAATGAAGCTTGTCAACTCTTCCTAATCCCATTTCGGAACTCCAACACGCCCCTCTACCCTTCAAAGTGTTGTGAACTAGGGAGTGTGCCCCGACTTTTCCCTTTTTCGCTATCTTCTACTTGGACTCACATTTGAGTCTTTCAAGGAGTTGGGAGTGCGTCACTTACTTGGTGATCCTCATGTATTGTTTAACATTTAATATCCAAATCTTGAACTTTGATGCATGTTGGGGTAGAATCCACTTGGATTTGTCTTTTAGAATGTGGGAAGTTAAACATAAGATCTTCTATATTGACTTTTGCATTAGAAATTACATAATTAATTTTTTTTGATTCTGATAATGTAATGGTCCTAATTGTAAACAAATTTAGTTCTACTACAAAGAATATTTCTTCTTCATTTGTGATTCTTTTCATCAATCATAACATAGCAAAACCTTGGGATGTTTAGTATTACTATCCAAATGCTTGGTTGCAACTATGGTTTGCATTGTTCATTATTTTCAATGGTGATTAGATTGTTCCCTCAATCATGGGTGACACATGCATTACGCAACCAAGGTCAACCTAAGAACATCAAATAACTAGAATCCAAAGCATTGTTCTTCATTACCATGTAGGTTGTAATGTACAAAATCCCATGGATTTGGATATCAAGGTCCTTGATTGGTCCAACTAGTTTGGTGATGGTTTGATCTACCATCTGGAATGTATATGATGCTAGTTTAAGGCTAGGCAATCCTAACCATTTCCAAAATTCCTCCGTCATGATGTTCACATTGGATCCTCCATCCAATAGGAGGTTTTCGATAATGTTTTTGCCCACTTGAACCTATATCACAATCATGTGAGGATTGATCACCATCAAAGCAATAACTAGATTAGGTCTTGTTGCGATGATATATATATATTTTTGGGCCAACTTAGCAACAACATATTGTTTCAAATTTGGAACAATCTTGAAGAGTTGACCCAAGATAAGAATATGTTTACTCTCCAACAATTGTTGGGGGGTCTAACCACGCTATTAGGAGTCACATACGTGCCCCCTTAAACCATTGCTTTATTTTTAAAATATTCTTAAACTCTTTTTAATGCATCTTTTTTAAAAACATTAATTTTTAAAAAAATTATTAAATACTATTATGTTAAGGTGCATAATTTTAAAAATCCAAAAATATGTAGTTAAATTTTTTTTCAAATTGTGCTTTTGGTGTCAAAACTATTTTTAAGCTGCATTATGCAACTTTTAAACATTGGTTACAAGAGGTTAAAAATCTTTATACATATTTTTCACTCATTAAATTGATTCCCATTTTTTATAATATGTACATAATGTATTCACAATAACAATTTATAAAAATATATTTAATTTATTATTATTATTATTTTACAATCCAAAGTTCAAAAAATAAATAGTGGTTACAACTATTTTTGGTACATGTTAATATGAATGCACCCTAGGTGATATCTTTTAATATCAAAAAGGTTTGGTAACTCTTGTAGCATTTATAAATTCAATAGAACTAGTAAATTTGATAACATCGATAGATTTGATAGAATTGGTAGGTTTGGTAGATTCAGTAACACCAATAGGTTTAATAGCATTGATAGGTCTAGTAGCATTGTTCTTTCTTATAATTCTAGTAGTTTCATTTTTGGTATTTGAGTCAAAATTCCTTGTGAGCTTGGTTTTAATAGGAATTTGCAATGATGTTATTTCATGAGCATGTGAGCATGAACATGAGTAAATGAGCTTGAGCAAGGGAGTAGGTGAATCTTTTTGTAAATACTCTTCCCACATTGATAGAATATTTGAAAAATATTTTTAGACACTTAGGACATAATATTTGGTGATGTGGAAGAATATTCTACCATGTGTTCATGGATGAACGATATTTATGGATGAAATTTTCCATGAATGTTGGCAACGAGTTTTTTTTGCAAAAGACTGAACAAAAGAGACAAGATTGAAAAAAATTGTGTTGGTTTATTTTGAAAAATTCATCACATGAAATGTTCAAGTCAAACTTCAACTAGTACTTCATATTTCTTTAATACCAAGTATATTTTAGCTTTGCAACATCCAAACCATATAAATTTTGAAATTAAATATAATTCAATGGCACATAAACTTATTGACCGACCAAGAGGTATGTGTCAATTCAAACACTACTTGTTCACCACAAAGAGCCATGCGCCCATTAGGAATTGAAACAATATGATGTAGCCCATGACACCTTACCATTTAAAGTTTTTTTTATTGTCATTCATTTTTTCAACCCTTGGGCTACTTGCACAATGCAATTGCATTTCCCCCTCTAGACTACTAATTTGCATGTTGAATACCTCAATTTGCATTCTTTGCACCCATACTTCCTAGTTGCATCTTTTCTTCCTCAACCATGTGTTTGTAATCGTAAAAGCTCTTTACTACAATGGCAAAAAGAAAATTGTCACCAATTGTGACACCAAACACCTTGGAATCTATGATTGAATACACGTTAATCTCAAGCACACTAGATAGAATATGTGAGATGGTAAAAAAATCGTTGGAATATTAAAGATGATACTAGGCTAAATCGAGTTTGACATTTGCTTGAAATCAAAACATGGGGAACAAAATGGAGAAGGGTAATTGACAAAACAAATGAATGGGCAATTACATGGTGATGGGCAAATGTGAAGATAGACAAAGAAAGTCTTTCCATGTATATAAACAAACTATAAACATTTCCAAGGAGGATATGGAGGACTATAATTTGGCTATGTATACACATGTAATGGACTTTTTCAAAGAATGGATAATTTTTAAAAAGCCAATTTTAAAGTATTTTTTCACAAGCTTATTGAACAATTTATCAATAAGGGATTTGGTAATGCTTGGGAACTTGTTATCCACAAAATTCATGAAACCTTGGTGATGACTTTATGCAATTCTAGGTAGGTGAGCTTAGGTACCATAAGAATTGAGGAACAAAATGTTAAAACAACCAATTAATCATCAGATGATAGGGCCAACTTTGAAACCACAAGATGTGTATAATAAAAAAAAATGATGAACCAAAAATTGAATGAAAAACCAAAATCCCATTTTTTTACATTGAATTGTAGTTTAATAGACATGTGAACATGAGTATTTGTTCAAAGAATGTGATCTCAGAAGGAAATATTCAGTTATAAAAAATAAAACAAAATTATGGCTAAATTTGAGTAATGTGTTCCTTGTTGAACAAATATGTAATGACCGTTGAAACAAAAAATCAATGAAAATATCAAATCAAAGCAATAAATGATAATTAAAAACAAATACATGATGTTGTGGCTATTGAAACACGTGTAGCTGTTTTGTCATTTGGAGCTGTTCTGGCATATGTAATTATTTTAAATTCGCTAATACCAACCAAATGGTCCAATCAAAACCAATGATTGTGATGTTAGATTTAAATGGAGAATATAATCAAACACCACAAATGTCATTAAACACACATGTCCCCAAACATGTGTTATGTTGTGCATTCAATTTTTATTTTTATTTTGAAGTTGAAGGTGTTAACCAAATTTCTCTGTGTATTGGTATTTAACTGATAGTTAATGAATCAATATTGGTAATATAATTGGTAGTAACTAATCCGATGACACATGTTGGACTAGTGAAATTTATTGAACCAGTAATTTGCAAAACCTGTAGTTAACAGAACATGTAGTTGACAAAATAAGTAATCATTTTTTTTATTATTTGTGAGAGCGCTAAAAAAATTTCTATTTTCTTGAAAAATTATTTATTTATTTATTTTTCTAAATTTAAATTTAAAAAAAAATCCTCTACAAAACCTATAATTGGCAAAATAGGTAGTTGACAGACAAGTAAATGACAAAATAGGTAGTTAGCAAAACAAGTAGTAGATTTTGAAAATTTTAACTGTTAATAACAATTTTAGTAGCTAGATTCTATTAGTTGATTATAGCAAGGAGTTTCATAAGCAATTATGAGTGTTCATTACATCTTACTAGCTAGTTTCTATTATTTGATTAGAATAAAGAGTTTTATCAACTTTACTATTTAGGTGATTTGCACGATGCATTTCAAAGTTCAAACTTAGAGTCTAAAGGAAAGATGGTAGAAAATGAAAGACATTAGATCTCTACTTTCCATACTTATTTTTTGAAATCTATAATGTACAAACTTTGATTTCTTAATACAATTTTGTATTTTCATTACAAGTTGGAATACTTGTTAGCATTGAGTAATTTGTATCTCTTCAAAATTTAGGAAAAGAGATTTGCAGCAAGTGGGAAAGAGAAATATCCCATTAACAGAAGGGAACTTCCATCAAAGAAATTTAGGACAAAACTTTTTCATTTGCATCATGTCACAAATCCATATCCATGACACTCTTGTAGATTACCACCAAATTTGGATTTGTACATGTGTGTAAAAGAAAAAAAAGTTGAAGAGTGTAAATTCAAAGCTCAAGGCAAAGTTTACATATTGGGTGTATACTAATCACTTGTAGGATTATAAGATATATGGGACAATGATCAAAATGTTTATGCCAACACATAGCCTTCTAATGCAAATACTCATAGGATTTGAACTTTGAGCTCAAAGTGCAGAGCTAAAAGCATTAAAGCATTAGAGCTCTCATGCAGCTCCTTTACAGCTCCTTGAATTCTTATTCAACCATATTTATTTTGTGTGAAATTTTGCACCTTTACAATAAAGGTCCAAGATTTTTCTATCACAAGATTCCTTTTGGATTTATGCCTATTACATTTCTATGTAACTCTTTGATTTATAGATGGGTGCGAAGAATGTTGAAGAGATTCCATAATGGTTTAAGACTTTCACTTGTTCTCAATTGTAGAGGTAATTTCAATTTTAATGGATTATGATGGTTTTAATTTTGATGTTCAATGTGTACAACACTATTGGTGTTGGTTTTATGATTCATTTTGAAATAAGTAGCTAGTGCTATGATGTTATTCACAACATGTGAGATTAGATTTTAAACCCACATGAAGTATTGTTCAAGCTCCAATATGTAATGCAATAATGATAGATGTTTTCCAAATTGATTTTGCACAATTTGATGCATTCTATATAGGCAACAACAACAATAATGATTTCTATGAACACCAATAATGATGATTTTTTACAATAAGAAGCAATAATGATTTCTTATGATATTAAATAGTAGCAATGATTTCTTTCAACATGTAGTAGCAATGATTTTTTACAATAGTAGTGAGAATCTACAACAACAAATCAAAGTTCCAACAACAAATTTTTTTCCAAGTGAGTTCTATTTTTTATTTTCATTTAACATGTTTGAATTTGATTGAAAGTAGTCATAGAACATTGGGATAAGAAATTTGATTCCTTTTTTTTTGCAATCTTTTAGGTATGGCAAGACAACATGAAAATTATTTGGGCATGGAGACTTCAGGTTCACTACCCTCTCAAGGAGTTAATGTGCAAGTATAGTCCTTGGCTGCACTAATCCTCTTAGCACTCCACTTAGAGGAACAACTTCTTCATCTATAGATGTTAGCATGAACACCTTTGTTCCACCTAGTAAAGATAGAGATTGAGTAGAATCTTTAGTGTTTTTACACAAACAAGACAAATTTTGGGCTAGTTATAGTTGTAAGTTTGTTCCCTAGGCCTTTTTTGTTGTAAACAATGGGGATTTTCCCACTTGTGATCAAGTGCAACAATTGACATGTAGCATTTCTTTCCCCACATTGTCTTTCTCGCTTTGATTGATAAGTCTAAGATAAAAGGGAAGAAGGAAATCATTGCATATAACACCTTTTTTAGGACAAGTTCCATGAAAAGGCATGTTGAATTTAAGCATTTTGAACTTGTAACTACATATGTTGAACAATTTGCTATTACAGACAACATTTCAAAGTCACAAGCAATGTGTGATGTGAGTTGTAGGACTATCCAACTAACCAAGAAACATTCCAAAATAACACCAAGTGTAATTTCTGCATTTTTTGGGAGCACAATTCTTTATAAGAAGCAATATGAAAATCAAAAATTATTTTTGGAAGACTTGATGTTACTTACGACAAAAAGGCTCCCCTTAAACACATGTCAAAATGTGTGGATGTGGAGGTTAGCTTTGAGGTTGGATCCCAAAGTGGTTTTCCCTTATCGAAAAACATTATTCGAAGAAATCCTTCCATCCATGGTTACATGTTGTTTAAATTTGCATGTTTAGCCTTTGTTTAATGTCACACTTGTTGAGAATTCAAGTTCAACTAATTAGGTTTCATTAGTTACTAGAGTAGGAAAGTAATTAGGTTATTTCACAAGGTTGAATTACTTTCTTTACTTATATTAGTTTGATTATTTGTGGTTTGGTCTTTTAGTTAAATACCTTGGTGTTGATGGTTTGGTTTTTTTTTTTTCATTGCACAAGTTTGTGTATTTCATGTGATAAGAACCTTGAGGAGTTCTTGATGTTATGTTCCATGTTGTGAGCATCATGTTTTAATTTCCTTCTAATAAAGATTTATGTTTGCACTTGACTAGATTTCCTATTTGTTAACATGGTATCAAAGCTTAAGTTATTTGATGAGAAAGTTGAAAGAGATCTAAAGCTAGAAAGTTTTTAAAACTAAAGCTTGAAAGTTTTTATTAATATCATAAGAGTTTGTCAAGTGTAAAAGAAAAATGAGGAAAAGAAAGAATGTGAAAAGAAAGAAAAGAAAAGAAAAGAGGTGAGAAGAAATTAACATATCAAAGGTTGTGAAAGTTAGATCTTTAAATCTAGATTTAGATATATTGTGAAAAGATCTTGGGATGAAACTTAGAGAGATTATAGAAGACTATAAGACACTTCTATTATCAAAATTCCAAAAGAAAAGGATATGTTTTGTGAGAGTTGTGAACTTTTGAAAACTCTATGTTAGATTTGGTTTTTTAGTCATATCTCTTTTGTTTGAGTATTTTTGGATCTATAATTTTGAGATTTTATAAATCATAAAAGACTATATATGTGAAAAAACATTCATGTCATTTGAATATGTATTAAGAGAGATCCAAGTATCTAAAGTTTCAACCTTAATTTTGAAATTAATTTCTTTTGAAAATGATAATTTTTTGTGATCATTATCAATAGAATTGAAAATTTGAGCAGATATAGAAGACATATTTAATGTGTCCCCCAAAATCTCAAGGAGTTTAGAAGTGTTGAGAACAAGTCGTAAATCATTTTGTGTTCAGGTCTTGGTTTGAAGTGATTTCAAAGAAGTAGCAAGATTTCTCATTTCATGAAGTTAAATGAAATAAAATTTTGAGAGATGATAGTATAAAATTTTGTATAATACTCAAGACATACATACATATGCAAGGTCCATCTTGTTGAACCCTAACCCTAACCCTAATCCTAGAAACCTAAGGAAAGAAAACCTTGATCTTAACCCTAGAAACCCAAGGAAAGAAATAAAATCATTTTTTAAAACAAATCATTTGTGAAACCCCAGGAAGACATTGAGTGTTGCCTTGAGAGATGGCAAACAGTCTTTCTCAAGTTGTAATTGAAAATTTAGACAAAAACGATTTTCAAGTGTGGAAATTTAGGATTATGAATTTTCTGATGGGGAAAGGTTATTGGGAGTTCATAATTGGTGATGAAAAAGAACCTCCTCTCCCAAAAATCCCCACACAACAACAAATTCAAGCTAATAAAACTTGGTATGAAAAAACTTGAAAAGTCTTGTATTGGCTTTCTGTGAATGTGTCTAATTCCATGATTGTGCTCATTCAAGATGCAAAATCACCTAAACAAGTTTGGGATACATTGGTGAAGATGTATAACACCAATACACAAGCCCATAAAATGTAACCCAAACAAAAGTTGCATAATCTATAGAAAAACAAGATGAACATTAGTGACTATTCTACAAAGGTGAAAAACCTTGCAGATGTTCTTGCATCTATAGGAGCCCATGTAGATGATGAAGATCTAGTGGCTGTGACCTTGAATGGACTTGGAAAAGATTATAGCCAGTTTCGTATTTCAATTATAGTTTGAAAAATATTTTTCGATTTCTAAGACTTAATAACCCTACTTATAAGTGAATAAATGAGAATTATTGATACTTCATTGAATGGAGGATCACAAGAAAGTGTTTTCTACTCAAATATTAATAGAAGTAGAGGTAGAGGTGGTAAAACCTCATTTCAAGGTTGACATGGAAGCTCGCATGGTGGAAAGTACTAACATGAAAGTCAACCTTATGGAGGTGGATGAGGAAACTTTAGAGAAAGAGGAAGTCATGGAGGTCACGGTAAAAGTCATCGAGGTTAACAACTAAATAATGACTCCAATTGTTATTATTACAAGAAACCTGGGCACATGGCAAAAAACTGTTATCAAAGGGAACATGATGCACCAAATGGAAAGCCACAACAAGGGAATTATGCATCAATTAACAATCAAGGTGATGAACAATTGTTTGTGATGCAACACGTGGCAAATTCAATGATAAGAAATATATTAGATAACAATGTCTGGTATGTGGATTATGGAGTTTCAAACCACATGACTAGTCATGGAAAATGGTTTAGAGACACAAGGGATTTGAAATCGAGGTTTGTGGAAATTGGTGATGACACTACACATCCCATCACACAAATTAGCAAGGTGCCATTGTCCATGTAATATGGGCAAACAAGGTACTTGAAAGATGTACTTTATGTTCCAACCATAACAAAAAATTTAGTTTCGATAGGTTAGATGGCGGAACAAGGTTTATAGGTGACATTCAATTTTAATGGATGTTTTGTGGAAGACATGAAGAACCAAGACAAATTGATTGCAAAAGGGAAAAGGAATGGATGAATGTTCAACTTGGATGTGAACATGCTTGAGGTGAATTCCATGTTATTCACACATGGAAAGGGAGTTGGAGACATTGGAATTTGGCACAAGTAAGTTGGCCATGTTAATTTCCAATGAATTAAATTGATGGAAAAACAAAATATTATTGGAGGTCTTTCCAAATTTTGAACAAAGAGGTGATGTCAAAAGCTTGTGAAACATGCCAATTGGGGAAGCAAGTTAAGCATCCATTCCCAGCTCAAACAATTCATGTAAGTTCCAAACCTTTGAAAATGATCCACTCAGATGTGTGGACCACGAAGACAAAATCCATTGGAAGATGTACGTACTATGTGAGTTTCATTGATGACCACACAAGGAAGGTGTGGGTCTGCTTCATGAAACACAAAGGTGAAGTGTTTCAACATTTTTGAATTTCAAAGTAATGGTGAAGAAGGAAAAGGGTGTGAACATCAAATGCCTAAGGTCCGATGGAGGGGGAAAATATTTTTCAATGAATTTAATGAATACTTGAGGGAACATGGAATTCAAAGGAATATTCATATAATTATTCCCCATAGCATAATGGAATTGCCAAAAGGAATAACATGTACATTGCAGAAATAACACGTGCCATATTGAATGAGAAGAATTTGCCAAATTACTTTTGGGTTGAAGCAATAATAACTTAGTCTATATCATGAATCGAACACCCATAGTGGTAATTCATGGCATGACATTCAAAGAAAAATTCACAAGCAAGAAACTATATGTTTCACACCTTAAAATGTTTGATTGCATTACATACGGGCATGTTCCTGATGAAAAAAAATCAAAACTAAACCCAAAAGTTGAAAAATGTTTTTTCATTGGATATTCCTTAGAACGAAAAGGATATAAATGCTTCAACCCTTCCACTCAAAAATTGCAAATGAGTAGAAATGTTGTGTTTGATGAAATGGTTAGTTGTACTCACCATAGAAGATAGCAGAAGATGGAAAGGCTAAAAATGGTGATGTTTCATCAAATATGGAACAAGAATCACAATTTATGAGTGGACCACAAGAATCTTCAATTACTGGGTTTAATAGCACTCCATGGAAAGGAAGATTAAGATCTTCAAACATGGTACATGGTAGTTTTCAAACATCATTTAGAAATTTTCATGTAGATGGTGAGTCAATTGATTCAAAGAAGAGTGTGGGTGAAGAATCAAGAGTTCCTTCAGTTATTATTCTCAGAGCTCGAATGGCTAATAAAACTTTGAAAACGCCTGACAATAATAGTGGAATATGGAGATTCACACAAGTCAAGTACCATGTACGAAGACTCACATATGATGGTTTTGTAACTCATCATTATGTATACATGGTGAGAGTAATATAGGAGGTTGAACCCACTTGTTTTGAACAAGCGGTTGGAAATTATAATTGCGACAATGCCATGGATGAAAAGATGGCGGTGTTGGATGCTAATGCTACTTGGGAATTGGTAGCTTTACCAAAGAACAAAAAAACAATTGGGTGCAAATGGGTGTAAAAAGTCAAGCACAATGCAGATGGATCTATGAGTAGATATAAAGCAAGATTGGTTGCTAAAGGTTATGCCTAAACTTATGGCATAGTCTATGAAGAGACCTATAGTCTAGTTGTAAAAATGACTATTGTAAGAATAATCATTGCTATGGTAGTAGCAAAAGGATGGTCTTTACATCAAATGGATGTAAATAATGTTTTTTTTCATGGAGATTTATAGGAAGAAGTGTACATGGAACAACCACCAGGTTATGTGAACCAAACACATCCTAATTTGGTTTATAGTTTGAAAAAAGCTTTGTACGGCTTAAAGTAAACACTTAAAGATTGGTTAGACAAGATAGGTTGGTATCTTGTCACAAGTGGATTTTAAACATCCAATGTAAATTTTTCACTATATGTGAAAAAGAAAAATTGTGGGATTTGTGAGGTAATTTTTGTCCCTCTACCTCCGGTTCTACAAGGTGACTGTGCTTGAAAGCACAAATGCTATCGATGAAGGACGAATGCGAATGTATGTCTAGTTATTAGGTTGCGTTCGTAGATGAAGTTAATTATTTTGCCTTCCAAGCATCATTCACAATTCAACATTGATAGATTCGTTATTTAGATTCAC
>Ga0116227_10003204_pt1 | contig 36629 bp, 29 predicted proteins | sample S1TSphgellanicum_FD_89693 | JGI IMG/M metagenome (GOLD analysis project Ga0116227, IMG submission 89693) | Host-associated microbial communities from peat moss isolated from Minnesota, USA - S1T2_Fb - Sphagnum magellanicum MG | ecosystem: Host-associated > Plants > Peat moss > Unclassified...
TTATTTATTTATTGGAAGTAAGAAAAAGGCGGGTTTTAAAATAAAAATAAAGGGTGGCAGTAGGGGTATTAATGGGAAAAATGGAAGGGGGGGGGGGGGTGAAGGGGAGACAATGGCCAAAGGGGCAATGAACAAGAACCTGAGCAAACCCATCAAGCTCTCTGCACTTGGGGAGGCAAGAAATTTAGGTGCTACAAAAATGATGCAACCCGACAACAAAGAACTAAGTAGCCATCACGCTCCCTTTGGACGCACAAGGGAGGCACGCCATTTAGGTGTGTGACAAATGCAACCCGACAACAACAAGAAACTACTAGCCATCACGCCCCCACTCCCCCCCGGGATGCACAAAGGGAGGCACGCCATTTAGGGCGTATGACAAATGCAACCCGACAACAAGAACTAGAGCTAGCTAGCTAGTTGGCAAATTTTTACACTTTCAAAATAAATTCATCATTCGAGTTAGGTACTACCCAACTTCCAACTTCTAACTTCCAAGTAGTAGAAGGCCAAAAGACCACTCCTCCACTCAATTATTATGATCAATTGCCCTCTAGAGGGGGTGCAAAAATTGATGAGTTTTGGTCATCCAATGCAACATTTTCAAAAGAATTTTTTGTTTATGCAAATGGCATATGTGACCATGAAAAATAATGTTCTATCGGCCCCAATGTTTCGTTCCAAAATCCATTTGTGCATAATTTAATTGAAATTTGAAAATTAAAAAAAATACTAAAAATTCAATATTTTTGTTACACCTTAGGTCTAAAAAAAAAAATTACAAATCGCCTTCATAAAATCCTATTATACTTTTTGAGGGCTTTCCAACAATACCAAGAGCATGCCCAAACTCCTTTATAATATTTAGTTTTGATTTAAATGAATTTTCAATGAAATTTTTGTTTAATATTCAATAACTTCTCCACCAAGGTTGAAACAATATGAAACCAAAGTGGCCCTACAAAGTGAACTACAAGGCAATGGTGATTATTTGACAAACTAATGGTGTCCTTTTTTCTTTGGTACATGCCATATATACCTTCACATGTGTGGATTTTCATAATAACAAAAATTGCATATTCTCAACTCATCATAGGCCATAAATCCATCTATTATGTTTGATTGAATGCATATGATTTGGAAAGTGCATTTACCACTTGTATATTGTAAACCATTTGAGGTTCATGGGCTTCCATTATCGTATCTTGTGTGTTTAAATTGTTGTATATATATATATATCATTGGCATCAATAACTCATGATGTTGTAAGTTGTGAGACCCTTTGAAACATGTGTTGTTATTTCTAAAATTTGGATTCAATTTTGTTTCTATCGATTTGAATGGCACTTTTCATGATTTATTTGTCACCACTTGCTAAGTTTTAAAATAAAAGAATCATGCTAACATTCTTCGTGTCAAACATTTCTCCTCATGTCATCCCATGTGCTCCCATGTGCTCCCATGAGGACTAGAGTCACCCACATGGGTCATCATCATGTTTTGGACATGATGAGCACACCCATGACTTGAGAAGAATATTACATTCTCACCAAAGTAGTAGATGTCCACGTTTCATAAACACAATTGTCATATAATAGACATTGGCAGTTTTGGCATTAATTATAGTAGTTGTAGAAATGTTGAGATTTTCAAAACAATTTTTTCTTTTGAGAATAGAGATTTTAAAAAAATATTCAAAAAAATATTTTTGACATGGAATTTTCAAAATTAATTAATTAATTAATTATTTGACAAACATGTGTTGAAGTCGGCCATGTCCTTCAACAACCCAATAACCTAGTGGATAATGGGTGCAAACACAATATAAAAAACAATTTGAACCAAGGAATAAGTCTTTGACGAATCTTTTAAAATAATTTTTTTGTAAATCATGATTAAAATTATGGTTTACAAAATAATTGATTTCAAAATAATTAAAATTTTCATGACTTAAAAAGATGTTGCATTATATATATATATATATATCTCTCTCTCTCTCTCTCTCTCTAAAATTTTCATTTTCAAATCATTTCAAGTTTTTTTAGCATTGGTTACATTGTTGAGTCTTAATTAGTAAAAAAACATTGGTTGTAAAAATGTTTTCAAATATTCCATTGGCAATCAATTCATTTCAATTGTTTATTAAATTATTTCATAACATGTTAAGAATATTATTGTATAAGTTCATTCAAAAATTTCAAGACCCAAGTAAGTAACCACTTATACCAATGAAAATTAAACAATGGTTATTATGTCTTGGGGTGGTTTTTTATATACTCCGTTTGGGTCTTTACCACTCATGACCATCTTTACAAACGATTATTTGATGTTCACACTTGAGTTTTTGTTGGAACCATTATTGATCAAGCACCCAACGTAAATTCATAGTCCAATGTTGAATTGTTAACACCATAATAGAACCAATCACATGTGGGTTAAATTGTTAATGTACCATGGAATGAGCCCATTCCACCAAGGGACCTCATGAGAAATGACCATAAATTTTCATGACCATCCATATTATGACCATGAATGTTGAATTAGAAATGGATGTTCTTTCACGTTGAAATGTTGTCGGTTTGTTTGTTGCTTGATTTCAACTTCTTGCTTTGCTTAAGTACCCAATCAATCCGTGATTTACACTTTCTTGGTCAGTTAAAGAATATTATACATTATTGAATGACTTTCATCTTCTCGCTTAAGTATCCGAACTCTTCATCCAAAAAATGGTAGCCCTTTAAAAGAGAAACCTTCATTATTCCGTGCACTCTTGGTAGTTCAGCTAACCGAGCAGCTTTGCTATTGCACTCCTAGTCACAAACCCAAGGACAAAAAAACCGTGGATAGTGAGTAAAATGTTCAATGTCTACTTATGTCTCTTTTGATCTGCTATAGTGCCCATTCCTATTGATCGGTTGATAAGAGCACCCACAGCTCCTTTTTTAAATTAGTGATCGGCCCCTTTCATTTGTGCAGTAAGGGAAAAAAATTAATGATTTTGGAACTTTAGCCATCCTTATATATATATAAAATTGTCGCCCCAGCAGCATCCCATCCGATCTTCTCATTTGGGTAAAAAAAGATTAGAACTTTGGGCAAAAGAATATATATATATATATATATATATATCTACATTGGGCCAAAAAAAAAACCTCATTGTAGGCACCTCTCTACTAGTGCTCAGTCTCTGAGCCTGTAAATTGAAATTGGATGAACAAAAGTCAAAACATATTGGTTTGGCTCAACAGAATGGTTATTGCCCAACTCAGCAAAGTTTGCGGAGGAGGCTACTGGTGAAAAAAAAGGCAACAGCAAAGCCTAACACATACCACAATAGAGTGTAATAAAATACGTACGATTGGACTGACTGCCACTCTCCCTGTTGAATATTTTCCCTCCCTGTTTCGAATTAGCCAATCATAATTAATGATTGGTCGAGGTAGCTTGCTATATTAGCAGTCCCTCCCCCACATATCTGCAATCCCAATTTTAGTTTTATGGATGGGGTTGGAAAACAGGAGATAACTAAACTTGGATGTGAGAAATACTTTTTCTCTGCAGGGTCACATACATAGTGAGCACACACACAGAGAGCTGGAGATGCTCAACCTAAGAACTCAACCTCCCAACACTCATTAAACTTAAAACTACTGAATTGGCTGGTTCGGGGAATCCATTCTGGTTCTGAGGTTAATTCTCGATAGATATCTCGAGCAAATTATCATTAATTAGGATACTGAAATAAGATATTTAAATTTTTATTATGTTGCAAAGGATGCAAGCATTCTCCCTCTTAAGTCGAATGAAAAGGATAGGCCTAGTTACTTCCCTAGCTATTTCTTGACTTCCCCCCTACAAGACACACCCCATCATCATCGCCGACCTATTAGAGGCGGTCGATTGTTGAGATGGAGAGATTTTGACATCTAGTTTGTGCTAACTTGACCTCCTTTAAATTCTCCCCTTTTTTTAATACCTTGTATTTTTGAAAGCAATGATGCGATTTATTAAACAAGGGGTGTGTCACACTATGCCCTTGCCATTTACACCAAAAAGTATCTTAAGGCAAAAGAAGAATTATATGGAAACTCAAATATTTCACCATGCAAAAATACACCTAATCCTTTAAAAAATCCTCTCAGAATAGAAACCCAAAATCGTTCAAGATATTATAACTCTATTATACCTAATCTCAAGTTTCAACACAAACCAAAATATCATCTTTCAAAAAAAAATCTCATATAATAAAAATAGACCTATTATTTATTATTATTACCTAGGGGGCCAAAATCCCTTGAGCTCCTATACTCTATGATATGATGAATCTTAACACAATATCCTTGCCTAGGGTTTTGATGACTTAAACTGGACTATGATATGACTCATGACACTTTTGCTGATGGAACTGGATTGCACACAACTTGTCTCTTGCAAGAGCTTGAACTGGATTTAATACTTTTTTTTGGCAATTTTTCTTAACATAGGCAATCAATAAATGTATTTTTAAAAAATCACATTTAATAAGATATTCCATTTTGTCATTTGGTGATTTTTAGTTAATTGTATGTACAACAATTTCATGACAACATTTAGGATGTTGGGCTTGAGCCTAAGAGTAGGTGGACCTGACCTGGAGTGGGCTTGAAATTCATTTGAAAAATTAAAAAAAAACAAAAAATTCAAACCTAAAAAGGTTTCATAATTTGAAGACTTTTGCCTCAAAACTACACTTAAGGTTCCCACCAAAACACCAAATTTAGACCAAACCTTCATAACTTGAAGTTGGTTAACAAGGGACTATAAGCTGAAGGTCCTTTTAAATAAAACCCAAAGAACTAGACAACAATGGCTTAAACCACACTATTTTTAGGGTGTGTAAACCCTATAAAGATACACCATTATAAGATGAAAATAAAATCTCCAAGTCTTAATTGAACATCTACTATGTTAAATAGAACATAGTGTGAGATAAAGTCCCAAGGTTGGGGGGGGGTGTATTCCCAAAATAAGGGGCCTACAATGAGGTAGTAGTGGAGTTAGGCCCTACATTTGGCCAATGGCTCTCACCCATGAGGCTTTTATGGGCTTTACCTAGTATCCTAGTACCTAGTACCTAGCCTATTTGGTAAGGAAAAAGGTTGCAAAGTAGGTACCTATTTCAGGGGAGGTCTCAAATGCAATGCAGACAAGCAAGCATTGAACTAGAAAAAACCAAATTTCCATTTCCTTGTCTTGATGGGGAGGGGGGAGGGGATATCTTATTGGCCTAGTAAAGAGCAATAGACAAATCCATGTTACACACCTTTGTGTCTTTTTGTTCATAACTCCTCTACCATATCACCTTGAGCTCATGGTTTCAAAGCCTTGTTAATATGTTATTTATTTATGTTTTTTGCATCACACATCATTGCCTTTCAAAGGATTCAATAAATAAGTACTAACATACCAACTCTCCATCCCCCTCAATCTAACTAAATGAGCACCATTGATGCTAACTCTAGTACCTATAATACTAGGTGGTAAATTTGGGTTGTTTTCACACAAAGGGTTTTTTTTTTAAAGGCCATAATGGAAGATGTCTCAAAACCCATCATTTAAATTTAGGAAATCTCCAAGGACTCTAAAAAAATAAAAAAATACGACATGCTCGAAAATTCAAATTAATTTTTATCATCCATCAATGACTAGTTAGGTAATAGCTAGAGCCGTGGAAAGGAAAAGAGGAAGGCACCAATCATATCTACTTAGTCCCATCAATAAACAATGGAAATGAGTTTCCAAATGTGAATGTTGTATGTGCATAGTTGGTGAGTTTGAGTGTAAAAATATTTTGATTATTCCTTGGATTTTGAATTAGAAAATTTCCTAATAATTTTGAATTATGTAAGTTTTTATATGAATTATTTTGTTCTCCATTCTTGTTGTTGGGTATTTATGAAATTTCTCAATGTTGTATTTATTTACATTTGACTAATTATCACACATGTTTTTATGATCATTGTTTCTAAATATATGCACTACATATGAAGACCTCAATAAAATGAGTTTATATTTTTGTGACTTATTTTTCTCATTGAGACAAAAAAAAAGAAAAAGCAATGTAGATTTCAAGTAATTTGTGTACCAATTTTTATGCATTTCGATCAAATGTCTAATGTTTTGCAAACTAGTATCTATATATTTTTACACATTCCAAAACAAAAAGTTTTTCAAAAGGCACATCGCACGAACTTGGATTTTTTTTTGGAGGGACATGCCCCACAAAACCAAAGTAGGTGCTTGTGTCAAAACAACTATAAATCCAAAATTACCATATCTCAAAGTTGGAAGCCTATTCCAAAAACTACAAGAAATGGGTTCTCTTTTGTAACTCTCGATTCACATACATCCATACATGAGTATGTGCTTTTTATTTTCAATATTGTCATCAATCATCCAGAGTGGAAATCATCCATAAAACAATTTAGCCAATTTTTGGTTATGAATAAGATATGAAAATCAAAACGTTTAAGCATTTAATTTAATTTTTTTTGGCTACTTACTAAATCCTAAAGTAGAAACTTACAACCTCTTGTCAGTTACCAAACATAACTGGAAAATGATAATTGAGGTGCCCTCTATTCATCCATGAAGAGAGTGACTATGACATTTTCATCCAAGAAGCAAACGGTTATCGGAATCATTGGGTTAACAAGAGCCAATAGCGATACGTTGTACTAACTAGTAGGTTGCTAATGAAAGAAAGGTTGATGGTTATGGCTTGTAACTCTTGACCTGATAACCAATCCGAGTCTCAAGATTCTCATTAGGGTCAGTTATGACCAAAGACAAGTAGGTAACAAACTTTGTGCTAGTAGGTAGGTAACCGTGTGTGAATGGTTAATACATAGCTAACCACCTTGGTTAGCTTTAAGACAAGGACACAATGAAAAAGTGTGTTAGAAACTATGGGCACAACTCTGAACCCACAAACAAAAAAAGACCATTGAAGGAATAATATTCTACATCTAGATTAGCTTTCTCCACTCATGATAGGGTTATGTGCTTTGATTCATGGCACTTGATTGGATCTCTCTCAATCAGTCTACTCCGAGCATTCCATCCAAAAGCATTTTGCACATGTAAAGTGATTTCATCAATTCTCGCATCTTTTCCCTCACATGTAATATGGTTATGGAACATTGATGGTAGTGTTTCTAACCCTCTAGGTTTTGTAAAGCTCCGTAGTATATATATATGTACTCCACCATTTTTTTTGTATATTGGAAGGAGCGTTTCTAACCCTCTAGTTTTTGTAAAGCTCCATAATATATATATAGATACTCTACCAAATTTTTCGTATATGGGAAGGAGCCTTTCTTGGGTTTTGTTTTGTTTGCTTGGGTTTCCCTCTTTCTTCACGTGCACCCGCACCACCCACATAAAAGGATGCAAAAATTATGCAGAAGACCAAAAGAATCTCAGGTACCAATGAAGTAGTGTAGTGCCATTGTGAAGAATGATACAAATTCCTACTTAGTTGCAAGAAGACAAAGAAGAATCATGAATTCCACTACTAGAGACTTTTTTTTTGAATAAGTAGAGAGCCAAGAACAAGCACAAGCACAAGCACGGCTGTGCTGAAAGGAAGGGGGGAAGAATTAGAGATGGAAGGATATATGGGTTACTAACCAAATCATCATAATACTTTCAATCTGAGAAGATTGGTCCTCTCCATTGGTAATCTCTTGGCAACCTGCAACAACTCCTAATAACAACTACCAACCTCATGCATGAATCAATTTTAAGAAGGTGAAAAAGCTCATTCAGCATTTCCTTCCACCTTACAGCAACAACAGCAAGGCAAACCCCCAGCAGCTAACAAGTTTGAGAAGATGGGAGAGAAAGATCAGGCATATATGTTTTGCCCAATTTGCAATGAACCACAATATCATCACTTCTGTTAGTCATTACAAGAGTGTGGTTTTTTCTCACACAAAACTCTCTTGTAGTTCATGACACATGTGAAGTAAACTTTGTGGTTTCATCCATTACAATGTACAATATGTGATGTTTATTGTGGCATGTATTACAATAAAATGACAATTTGCCCGTGTTCATATTTCCTCAGATCAGCATCAGTTCCTGTTTGAGTGTGGATCCTTTTGTGGTGTGAGAGATCAGCCTTCCAGAGAGACACCATTCTCTATAATGAATCTAAACACAATGTCATTGCCTTGGTAGGGGGCAAGCAAGGCCAATAAATATGTAATGAATTTGAAGGAGATCAACTTAACATTTCTGCATTAAGGTATGCGAATGCCATTTTTCTATGTAAGCAAAGGGACCTGAGCTCAGTTGGGGATGTGACTTCAACATGTACTTGACACTCGTGGTTCTTTATACCCATCCATGTGCAAGTGAAAAAAATGTACTTGGACGGCGATCATTCCACCAAATTTGCAATGTACCCACAATAACCTTTCCAGGTAGAACAACCCCAAATCGTCCTTGATTGGTGTACATAACAACACACATGACTCCATTTTACTTCGGCAAAGGACTATATTTGTATGTATGTTGTTGTCGGTGTCTCGGCCACACCATCTATACTCGCCATGGGATGTACACTCATTTCTTCAAAAGGAAAGGTGGATGACGAAAGAAACATCATAGCTTTCATTCAAAGATCCATATAAAATAAATAAATAACTGCGGTAATGCCAAGTTTCACCTTGGTAAACAAGTCCTGAAATGCATAGGTCTTTTAGGTTGGTAGGTAGGTGGGATATATATATATATTATAGTTGGCTACTAGCTAGGTAAGTAGATGCATGTACATAGTTAGTACATAGGTAAGGGCTGGTGGGTAGGTAGTAAAAACTGAAATGGATGTAACCATCATGGTTAGCTAGGGAACTGGAACCTGATGAAAAAAGTGTTTCCCATCCAGTTACCATCCATCCGTCGAGGTGCGGCTATGGGTGTTGGTTCACTCTGGCTAACATAAATTTTCATGCTAGGCGAGAGAGAGAGAGAGAGAGAGAGAGAGAGAGAGAGAGCTTATGTTGGGCCAAAATACTGTTGTGCTTTAAATCTTTTGCCAAAGGACCTGGCATAAACCCAAACTGAATTCTCAATTTGTGCCATGTATCATGGAGCTTTTAGAAAATATAAGTGTATTTTAAAAAAAAAGAAAAGAAGGAGTTATCAATTTGATGGTCTCCTCATTCCAACAAAAGGAGTTCTTATACGTCAAGCGATTTCACTAGATTTTCAATGAATTCATGCGTTGCAATGAATAAGATCTAATGGGTATGCAATGAATTCATTGATTTACTGAATAAGGACTGAATAATGAACTGCACCCACATTTTATAGTAGTGCCAGCCTCATAAGAAGATCCTCACACCATACCCACACCAAAATGCCAAATGTCCCACACATACGTCCATAATGCACACATTCCTTGTGTTCACAATGTGGGGGACTAGAGGGACGAGCTCTTTTTCCGTGGCTCCTCACATTTTTTTTTTGGTTGAAGATCTTTTTTGCAAGATAGGCAAACCACAATGTTCGAGTCCTTGGAAGATCATGAACCATTTCATTCATTTGATTAGTTCTATTCTTTCAAACATTTTGATGTTTTAGTTGCTTAATGAGTTGATTCCTTGTAGTTTAATTGCTTCAAGGATGTATTCGAAAACTATGGAACAATATAGTGTGTTTTGTTCCAAGTTCCAAATTGTCATGTACGTTCAGAGTACAATTTGAAGAAGCAAATGAGCTTCAATTGAAACAATTCACATGGCATCAGAAATGTCTGGACAAAGGCTACAAAAAAATTGGTATCACATGTTTTGATCAGATATGCTTTCTAGTAATCATGGCAGTTTCAGGCGCTACTCCTGTTTATTACTGTGGTGGGAGTTCTACTAATCCACAAAAACACATTCATAAACCCTGTCACAAGGAGTAGAGCTTACCATTGATTTCGGGAAGAGTCCTCTCAATCCATCCTTGCTACCTGCTCTGGAGTTTCAAATGTTGATGACACAGAGTTCCTTTCTGTTGGTGAATGATTCCCTCCAACTATTGCTAGTTTTAATAGGGACCCAGTATAAGTAGTATCTGCACATGTCATCACAAATTATTTACATAGTATTGTACAAGCTTGAGAGGGACTACAGAACACTGACCAGAAGTTCACAACCGTGCCAGGGATGAGGATTGTGGCAACCAGCACAGAAGCACAAAACAACCAAAACCCAAGGACTGTTAGTACTTAATTTGTCATAATCCTTAGTTTGCTTTTTGCTATTCTTAGGACCCAAATAAGGGTCATTCAATATGATCATCTTGTGTGACAAGATACAAACTTAGATGGAACACCCATCCAGAGAGTGCCATGTTTGAAGCCATGCTTCACTACTTTTTAGGGTTGAGGCTTTTCTCAGCTAACCACTCAGCAGTGGCTGGTGTGGAGCTTGAAAGACATACCTCTTGCTACAAGTATTTCATCATCATTATTTGCAGGAGCTTGTAATGGGATTATGGGAAAAACCCAATAAGGAATTGGTATTCCCTGTAACCCCTAAACCCTCTTAGGGTTTAGGGTTCAGGGTGCATGATGCAGGCCCTGATTACATTCTACGATCTGCCATGTGAACACAAGGGAAATGCATCCAATAAAATTTTAAGTCCTTGTATACCTTCCTCTGACCAAACCAGAGAACTGGATGCATGTTTTATTCCAATTTTTGGATCAAAATTGAAAAACATAGTGAACATCTGTTAGCAATTTTCGTCATGGAGAACTACCCTTCATGTTGATACTTTAAGAGTGTAATGCATTGAGCAGCTTTTGCTGTATTCTAACAGCTTTTGTCTCCTCAGACTATGGTTCTATGTTACAATGAATTAAAATAGACAAATTTTATGTGATGTTATGTAAGGAGAGAGTTGGTAACTCACCTGTGCACTTGGAGTCATCATCACCAACAAGATACCAAAAGATCTGATACTGCACAAGAACCACAACTTGAAAGTGCAATTGTGAAGCACATGAGGAAGACAAGAAGGAAGGGCTTAGAGGCACAGATATGCCATCTGAAGTGAAGAACACTTTGAAGGTAACCACTTTGTGAGTTACAGCCAAACCAAACAAACATGACAAAGTATGAGTGCAGTAAGAATCTTGTGAGCGTCAGTCACAAAGGTTCAGACCATCACCTTCATCATGAATGGCAATGAGTATCTGCCATTATTCCCTGCCGACTTCATCAGCTCCTGGGTGCGGGTTGTAAATTAGTGTGCAATAATCCACTAATTAACCTTAGCAAAGGTGCACCTGATGTGTTATCTGCAATGACAAAATCATGTGCTCAAATCTCATCAAAGGCAGCTGGCTCATGGTGCCAGCACCTCAAGTTGTTCCACCTTCCATCATGGAGAGCACGGAACTAACATCTCCCTCCAGCACAGAGAGACTCACACAGGTTTAACATGCAAAAACTTACCTCTTCATGACTGGGGCTATATATGTCCAAGGACTGCAGCTGCTCCTTGCTTCTTGTCTCTTTGTGAAATGAATTCTGCGAAGAACACAACTTGTTTGCTCTCAGAGCTCTCAACCTGACATTTATGAACGTTCTTTCTCACAGTTTGTCATATGCAATGAGAGAAGTCTGATCTGATACAATCTACATATTCCTTGGAACTATATCCATTGACATGTCTGAGCATGTAGGACACTCAAAATTGAGCTGATGGGTCACGATCATATTTTCAGCATTGAAATGAAATTCATTTCCTTCCCCCACAAATTGGAATGCTGAATCAAGCAAATTCTGGCACAACTTGATGGGTGATTCTGAATTCCTCCCCATCTGTGCGCCACAGTGGGAGGGGCATTTGAAAGATACAGTACGAATACCCTAAGTATAAGATAGGCTTGCAGAGAGGCTTGGACTGTTGCTGCAAAGAGGAAAGTCCATGTGCAAAGTGTCCAAGTCCCATGGGTGCAAAGTGCAAGCACAAATCCTGTGTTTCAACGTGATAAAGTTGCTTGCCAGCTTCAGAACACTAGCTAAATCTTCATCAAAATCCACCAATCCTTGCACAATTTCAGGGCATGAAAAAGGAAGACAATGCTGGCTTTTATCGATCATGGCTTTGTCAATGCACATCAGGGACCAACTGCAAGAAAATGGCAGGGTATCTCAAAGCTTTGAGAAAGGGCTCATGTGAAGCAGCAGCGACAAAAACACGAGGAAAAAGTGGGTTGGAAAGGGAAGCAAAGCAAAACCCCATACCGGTAGCAAAGAAGCAGAAACTGGCATTCTGTGGGGCCGGAAGAACATGTGTCCTCAGCCAGGCTTCTTCTTATAGCGCATGATCCAGGGAGCATTTGTGGGGCATATTCTCCAAGGGCTGGGGGCGGCGGCAAGACCACAACGACAAAGCAGCAGCAGAAGGGAGCAGGGAGCAGCGAAGCTTGCTGGCTGAGGCGACCATGATGATGGAGTCCAATGATGATGCAGTAACAGCTGCTGTGCCCTCCTCACCTCTTCCTCCTCCACAACAGCTCAAGATCTCTCATGTCATCCTGGATCTTGATGGCACTCTCATAGACACAGGTAGGTACTCTGTTTTTCTTAAGCCGCAAACGGAGGAAGCGCACCCAACTACCAGACTTTTTTTTCTCTCTGATGGGTCTGTCTGGTGTTGAAAACATCATCATCATCGGAGGAGGATCTGATTTTTATTTTTATTTTGTCAGAGACGTTAGTGGAGGAAGCTTCGGAGCTGATCGTGTCCGGGTATGGGAAGAAATGGAATGGCAAGGGAGCTCACAAGCGCTTGGGTAAACGGCCTCTGGAGTCGGCTGCTAGCTTGATCCAGGATTATGACTTGCCTTGCACTCCACAGGAGCTTCACTCCCAGATTTTAGCTTTTATGAAGAACAGGCATGCCAATTCTTCTGATCCCAGCTTCTTCTTCTACTCTCAACTTTTTTTTGCACTCCTTCCACAAAACCCGTCTTTTTTGTCTTGTTCAATAGGGTTTTTCCCAGTAGGTATCACTTGTTGGAATGAATACTGCTGGCTGGCTGGTGCACTGCGAGAGAGGAGCTTATCAATTTGATGATGCATGACTGACTGACTGACTGACCAACCTCGAGGAGGAGGATGAGGAAGAGGCCATCATCATCAGACCTTGGCTTCTTGTTGTAGAAGCATTGATGGATGGTGGAATTGGGGTTTTATTAGGTGGGCTCAAGCACGAGCTTTACCAGGTGCCAATCGGCTTGTGACACACCTACACAGTCGTGGTGTCCCATTTGCAATAGCTTCAAGTTCGCCTGCCAAAAATATCAAAGCTAAGCTCTCTTACCAAGCAGGTATGTATGTATTCATGTATGCCAATTTCAATTGTTTTTGTTTTCTGGCAATCCGCCAAGTTTCTTCATGGATGTTGGAGGAAATGTGAATTAATATTCACAAGTGATCATTTGATGAGAAGGTAACATCAATTGCAAAATATTTTTCTCTTGAATTGTACATGACAATGGCTTTCAGCAGCATTCGTGGTGTATGAAAGAATGGACCCAAAGACAAGGGACATACTGACTGAGGTATTTGGCAATATGGGTGCGATGTTGTTCAGGTTGGACAGAAGCATTTACAGTGGTGGTGGCAGGGGATGAGGTCATAAATGGAAAGCCTGCTCCTGACATGTGAGGTTTCTACCCTTGTTGTGAGCTCCGAAATCATCTTAGCATCATTACTGAGATGTCTCAGCATCTTGACTGTGGGTTCTGATTTTCATCATTTGCTTTGCAAGGTTGAATAGCATTAAGTTTGCCAGTACCTTTCTGATGAAGCTTGTGGGCCACTTGACAGATTTCTGGAAGCTGCAAAGCGGTTGAATGCAGATCCAGCCACATGCCTTGTCATTGAAGATGCTCCGTAAGCTTATACTATAGTCATTCTGTTCTATGTCACAGGCTCCTGTTACACCTGACTTGTATGTTAAATGCACAAACTTTGCTGCAATGCTTTTCTGTCGTCCTGGCAGTTATAGGAATATCAGAAAAAAGAAAGTGGGTCTTATGTGGACAATTGGTGAGTGGTCTTTTCAATTTTCAGGTCAGCTAACAATGTGTCTGAACTGTTGCATAGGGCTGGTGTGAAGGCAGGCAAAGCTGCAGGAATGACAGTATTGGCTGTGCCCTCACTCCCAACAAAAGAGTTTCACCCTCTCTACTCTGATGCTGATGTTATATTGAATTCACTCCTTGATCTGGAGCTGGAAACGTGGGGTTTGCCTCCCTTTGAAGATCGTATGCAACCCTTTATTGCCAGTGACCCTTCCTTACATTGTCCCTTCTCCCTCAAATTCCTGAGAAACTTTTTTGAAGGTTTGACAGTGCAAAAATGAAACTAAACATTTTCACTCCAAAATATAAACTGTTTGAGATATGAGGATGGTACAGGGATTGGCGGTGTGCTGCCCATCGGACCCTTGTATATGGGTGGACCTGTTGTTAGGGGCTTTGGTCGTGGCTCCAAGCTGCTCGGAATCCCCACTGGTATGTGAAATGTAAGTAGCTGCATAACACAATTCTGCTTCTGTTCCATGGTGGTGGAGTCTGCCTCCTTGATATACCTGAAGGTCTGTGTCACATTGTCTAAGGTTTTAGGTTTAGGGTTTCATACTTCAGTTGTAGTTCTCATAATGTTTTGCTCTTTTTCCAGTACTTAAGCATATTAATCCTGTTGCCTTCACATCTGCAGCTAATCTTGCAACCACTGCTCTCTCAAAGCAACTAGCAGAGAACGTGTGTGGGGTCTATATAGGGTGGGCAGGACTTGCCAATCATGGGGTGTACAAGATGGTGATGAATATAGGATGGAGTCCATATTTTGATAATGCTGAAAAGACAGTGGTGCGTCTTGAAGTTTCTTCACCAATTCGTCACCACCATGTGTCTGATTCTTGCTATGTGTATGAAGGCTTTAAGCAATTGCCCACCATGCAGAGTTCAATCCAGCAATAGATTTCTTTTAAGGGAGCTGGCTAATGGTGTCTTGGGATTGCAGGAGCCTTGGCTATTGCACGATTTTGCAGAGGATTTCTATGGAGTGGAGCTGCGGCTTGTTGTGGTTGGTTACATCCGCCCTGAGGTAGGGGTCCCAATCATTGCCCAGAGAAACAGACTAGTCTACCAAACCCCACACCCCTCTTGCTACTGGGAGAGTTTGCCAAGGTGCATCATCCATTTCCCTAGATGAAGTTGGAATTTGCAACTATTTAACAAGGTACAGTTTTTTGCAGGCAAATTTTGTGTCTCTGGAAGCACTGGTGGAGAGAATTCATGAAGATGGTCAAATTGCAAAGGCAGCACTTGATATGACTCCGTACTCACAGTATGCAGAAGACCCATATTTAACCACTCTGTTGCCTAATTCAGCCACATAAGTTAAAAACCAGGCATATTCCACTCATCATCCAAATAAGGGTGGAGGCTCAATTTGTTCAACCTTTTGCTTTGGATATAAAACCCTGTGTAAGCTAATGATTGCTCTCATGTGAAGATGCATAGACTGAGCTTGGAAGTCTTTAGATAAATGGATCTTTTCTTCTTCTTTATGTCATTGACTGAATCTATTCTTGAAAGAGTTGTCCACAACATGTGTTCTTTGACATGCGCTGTCTAGGTATCAAAGCTCAATTGACATTTCTCTCTGGACTGCAGCTCCTCAAACCAATTTGAACTTGTGACTTAGGATGTTAGGATTGTAACTATTGAAATTGACAATGAACATATTGCCCTCTAGCTTGCACATAAATGCATACTCTTTGGCAAGGCAGAATTCATGTGACACTAGTGGCTCATTCAATAGCTAGAGTCTGTAGATCAGTTGGGTTAAATGCTACTTGTGAAGGATGCGTGGTTTTGGTGTGCTTGTGTTGAAGAATGATGTTTTAATGGGCTAACCATTCTGTAACATTGTCTGGAAGTTTGGGTGGACTGCTATCCGCTGTTGGGAGCTGATGAAGTCACTGGGTAGTCATGGCAGCTTGTCATTGCTATTCATGATGAAAGTGATGATCAGTGACACTTTGTGAATGACTCACAGAAGGTTATGACTGCACTTCCTGTTATGTTACCTTCCATTTTCCTTCTGTCTCTGTTGATATTAATCTGCAAGTTCAGAGATCTTGTCAGGGGCATCATATTGTGTGTTTCTGCTAAACCTAACATACTCATCTGGGTGGGGGACATTCCCAATTTTTTTTGAGAATGCCCCATCATATGGACACATGACCCCCTTTGGCCCTCCCCTCCCATACTACACATATATCCTCAAGTCTGCAAGGAAACAACTCAACTTTGCCCATTACCCTACACCCTCACCTGGTACAGAGGTACAGGACCTACCAGAAGGATTGTGAGCTCATCATTGATTGTCCATAGGCTTGCCATCTTTCAGTGGCAATCAGCAAACTTTTGTGAGTGCTCTTGGTTGAGAACCCATTTGGAGACTTGGCAACTTTGAAGAGTAACTCAGCTAGACACTACTTCAGAAGTGTGGCAAGTGTGTCTTTGTGAGGGACCAATCTTCCAGCATAGGAGTTGTATCAAATCAATCATCATTGTGAGTAAATGAAAGATCATGAGCTTTGCTTCTCTGTCTGCAGATTCATCAGAAACTGCCCAGAGATGCAGACAAATTCATTGCTGACCACTGCAATCAATCTTCAGAAACCCCCCTGAGATGCGCACAAATTCATTGCTGACCAGTGCAGTCAATCTTCAGAAACTGCCCCGAGATGTACACAAATCCATTACCAACCACCACAATCAATCTTCAGAAACAGCCCAGAGATGCACACAAATTCATTACCAATCACTGCAATCAATCTTCAGAAACAGCTCACTCTGCTTGAGACTCAGCCTCACACAACCATCAGCTCTTTGCTGCAGTCTTCAATCTGACTGTCAGCTGGCTAAATGTTTCAGCTTCCAGCCTCAAAATGTCATTTGTAAAAGAAGCTGGAACTCTGCACTTGCTCAGGTGGAAGAGGAAAATGCCACAAACCATTTTTGCCCCTTCATTGCTCCATTTTATAACACCTGCACACATAGTACATGCAAAAAAATGCAATGAAACCAAAGTTGTCTGACTCCCCTGTTGGTTATTAAGCTTTTCTGCTGATCTCTCTAAGAAAATGCAGAATGGCAGAAATAGTATTACAGCTACCAAGCAGGAAGCAACTGGAATGTCAGAGCTGTGTTTCTGGAAGCTGCTGTTTCTGCATGGACAAACAATGTCAGGATAGTTGAAGGTTAAAAAAAAAGGGATCAGAAGTTCAGCTTCTTGCCTGGAGGAAAAAAAAAACTGGTAGTAGAGTTCGATGCAGTTTCATCTTTTTCTAATGTGTTTTGCAATTGAGAGAATTCAGAGCTCTCAACTTCTTGCTTGCTGTGAAAAGCTAGCTCCCATCCTTTTCATATGATCAGGAATCCTACAGTATTAGATGCACAAGTGCAACAACATTGAGTGCAGTCTCATCAAGCAAGTCTCTTCTGTTGCCTAGCTAGTAGGTACACAAAAAATTCTGCCTATATTTATTGCTTAGAATCTAAGGAAGACTCAAAGATATAACTGTCTCTTCTCTGAACACTCTGGAACAAACGAGAAATGAAGCAAAGTTGCAAGGGGGGGCATCATCAATACCCGGATTTGTCCATCTTCTTCATGTGATGTTGTGAATTGAGGAAGAAGATGGCGGCTACAATGAGATTGATGATGTCAAAGACAATCTCCTACAATTTTGGCACGGCTGATCCAAAAGCAGTGAAACCAAAGCAGATTGTCGATGCTGTTCCGAATAACCTCGTCCACCTTCTTCTTCTTCTTCTTCGTCTTCTTCGTCAAGCTCTGCAACAGAGAACTCGTCATGTTCTTCTCAAGGAATTTCGATTCCGCTGACGCATGCCCGTGAATCGTTGCTGCGTCCAGTGGCCTCCAAAACTCTCATCCACAACCTTCCGATCTTCGTACCAGCTCCACATACAGAGAGAGACATTCAAGCCTGATCTACTTAGGGTTCTGTTTCCGAAGAGCCCGGCGATCGATCCACATCTGTACGCAACGAGTTTGAAGGGCATTGCACCACGAAGGAGGAGATTCGCAACGTCCGAAAATCAATCCCCCGATGGACGATGCATTAGCCAACCTTTGAGAAAAGCTGTGAATAAAGCAACTGGAAACGGACAAGAAGAAGAAGAAGAAGAAGAAGAGGATAGGGAACAATCTCTTGAAAGGAGTGTGGACATACTACTGCGAAAGAGAGCAGAGATTCTTCTTCTTCTTCGGTCATCGCATACCAGTGGAAGATGTTCCAGGTGCCGCAGCCATGGGCGAGGAATGCGCACCGGTCGTGCGCGCCTTCGCTGTCGTCGGGAACACATCCTGGTTCGTTTCACAACTTTCCGCAACAGCGGCAGCTGCGAAGTCTTCTTCTTCTTCACGACAATTCAACACAAAGCAAAATTGTTTGTCCCACAACAATTCTTCAACACAAAGCGCTTCTTGGCAGCAAAGGTTAGAAAGCTCGCAAAACCCTCAAAACCCTGTGATAACCTCCTCCTCTTCCTCTTTTCACAATCCTCAAACACCGTTCTGCAACTTCTTCTGCAGCAGGAGAAGTGGTTGGTTCACTTACAAACAAATGCCTCTGAACACTGCTTGCTTCCCTGGACGGATGCAACAGAAGTATGCCATTTTTCCTGTTTCAGACTTTTGCAGTTTTCTGCAGCTTGATGATGAACCTGTGTTGTTTTGTCTGAGTTTTACAATGTCTTTTAGTGTGGCTGGCTTCATTGCAGAAGCTTATTTCAAGCTTCATGGTGAAGAAGAAGACAACCTAAGCAGTGGTGCAAGCTTTTCAGGAGCAGGTACAAACAACATCTAGAAAATGGGAGAAATCGACACATAGTGAGCAAATAGAATTTGTTGTGGGAAGAAAGATGATGCTGTTTGTCAAAGGCGAATGCTTTGCTTGAGACCTGACAATGAAATTACCTGCTGCTGCACTTGCAGAGATCTCTAATGTAAGCAGCAACATGGATATAAATGGCACTGAGGGTGGTGTAGGAGCCCTAAGCTTGTCAGTACATCTGCAAAGGCCTATTAAGCTCAATGTATCATCATCATCACCACAGACAATCTCTCCACCAGTTGAAGATAGCAATCACAAAAGCAGCAGCATCAATTCACAGGAACCTTCAGATGATGCATTCCACATCATTCCTCATCATGTTGCAGTGGAAAAGCAGGGTAATCTAGTTACAGGTTTTGATCACAACTTGACAAAAGGTGCTGCTGCTGAGGAGATGCCAGAAATGGAAAGAAGAATCCAAGAGTCCAGGTTACAAGAACATGAAGAAGGTGGTGATGGTTTGATCCGTCCATCTCAACAACATATTTTTGATAGAGAAAGTGAAGACAATGAGCTTCATGCTCATGATGATGATGCAATTGAATACTATGTTCCGTCAGTTGGAGATATTGTCATAGGTGTTGTGGTCTCCAGTAACCATAGCAAATTGGACATTGATATCGGTGCTCAGAAACTTGGGCACATGTTTATCAAGGATCTCATTTCTCTAGGTCAGTTCAAGCTGGAGGAAGCTTGTTGGAAAATTCCAAATGACAATGATCGTAGCTTGGAAGGTCCTCATGTACCATCACCACCCTTGGGCCAGCCTTGTGTTGTGCATGATGACAAAGAGGTCTTGAGGACTGAGATTCAGACACCAACATCACCACCTGTTGTGGAGTTGGGGACCGTTTTTGTCATGGAGGTGAAGGGAGAGACAATGAGTGGACGACCTCTCTTATCTGCACGGTCTGTTGCACGTGGGTTTGCCTGGAAACGCATCCGTCAGGTTCCTGTTCTTCACTTTTTTGTACACTAGGTTTTAGCATACTCCTTAAACCCTTCCTTTAAGATATTATGTATGCCTGTGGTGATCTGTGATTTTTCTGGATTGTTTTCTTTTGCAGATCAGAGAATTGAATCAGGCTGTTGAAATCCAAATCACACACTGGAACCCTACTGGACTTGTTTCCAGGATTGAGGTACCTCTGCATTGTCTTATACCACCATGCTGCTTTACACATATTCCCATTTACATTTGGTTATTTGAAAGACTATGGAATGTGCAGGCATCATAACTTTGGCAACAAATCATGTCATTCTTTGGTTACATGCTTACTTCCCATATGGTTCTCTGCAGTGGCATTGATATTCATTCACAAGTATCATAGTCTTTTATATGTCACTGCCATGAAATATAGTTATGCAGACTGGAGGCACTAAGTTTGAATTTGATAGGTAGGTTTTCCTGCATTGACAACAGAATATGTGAACTTCTTCACAGGGTATACGAGCCTTCTTACCAGTATATCATCTTTTCAAGCAGTCCTCGCAAGCTTCATTACATTCCTTGAAGGACTATGTAAGCAGATCACTCTCTTTCTAACTTGCTTATCATGCTCACATTGAACTATACATTGCAACATGATTTTTTTTTTTTCTCATAGAAGATTAGAAGTGGTGTGTACTCCTTGTGCTCACAAGTGTCCTTCTGGGTCTCTCTAGGTGGGCAGACACATGTGTGTATCAATCACAGCTTTTGATGAGAAAACTTGCAATCTCATTATTAGTGAAAAACAAGCTTGGGTAAGCTTTTTATCCCTCATTCTAGGCAGTTTGAATGTTGTGTGAATATCTATTCCATCCACAAGTCTGGATCTACATCATTATTGGGATGCAGTGTGAATCAACCATGCAACCATTTCTGCTTGAGCAAACTGCCAGCAGACTGGATTTACTGCTAAGCAAATTGCAAGACTGTTACTCAGGGAATGAATGAACCCTGTATTATCATATCAAATGTGCCCTGCAATTTTTCCATTGACTATTTCCAAATGCTCTTCTGTGGATGGGTTATGCACAAAGTAGAGATTGAGATGGATTCATGTTTCTTTTTCCAAGAATTGATGACCAAATCTGGCTCATGCACAGAAAATGAAGAACCTTCATCCAGGAGCTCTGGTTGATGGCATAGTTATTGACATTCACAAATTTGGAGCTCGAATCAAAATCAAGGAAACAGATATAAGGTGGGACCATGTTATTCATATCTTGCATTTCTGGTTTCCTTTGCTTTTCAATTCATTATTCTTCCCTCCTCCATATATATCTGCCTAGTACGTGCATTTGAAGACAGTGCTTTTCATAGTGAGGTGGAGATGGCATGGGTGTCTTGGTGGGGCTAGGGCAAATTTGTCAGAACTGAAATTATTGGAAACAAATGTTGAAACTGAGAGCATTTATGTGGAGTCTTGTGTTTTGCAGTGGTTTACTTCACATTAGCAAAATAGCAAGGGCCCGCATCCATGATATTAGAGACGTCTTCAGTATTGGGGAGCAAGTGAAAGTGATGGTTGTGAAGTCTCCCATTAAAAATGGAATTGCATTCAGGTACTTGTCACTGACCCATATGTTAGTTGCCATTGTAGCTCAAAATTCTATCATCAGTATGGTCCCTCTGCATACTTCATAGCCTGAGATTCTACGAGTCCTAGTTGCTAGAAGTCCACCCTTGCAAGCTTCTTGCAGCTTGAATGAGAATACTTTTGACTTTCTTTAATTAGCTTTGTCTCGAGTGCTAGTCAACTTCGTTACTCAGTCTTCCCATTGCTTCTGGAAATGCAACAGAAACTCAAATCATTGATTTTGTACAATGATTTGCACAGATTTTGGGCTCGTTATTATATACTTACCTACACCCATTGTCAGGAGCTGATGTCAGGAGCTGATGAAGTCAGTGGGTAGTAGTCATGGCAGCTCATCACTGCTATTTGTGATGAAGGTGACAGTGTGACACTTTGTGAGCAACTCTCATAACGTTATGACTGCACTTGTCGTGTTACCTTCAAATTGTTGTTGTGGAGATTTCTCCACAACTTCATAGCTACATAGTCCAAGTTGTAAGTGAGTACCTCACAATGCTTCATAATACATATGCCTGTGGAGACAAAGCAAGCGCAGACAGAAGATGATGCTCAGAAGCATTTCCCTGAAGAAATGTCTGTGAATGGATGCCTCAAAGTTATAGTTTCTTGAAATTGCTTGAAAGCTCAGGGAGAAGACATATCACATGAGAATTGAAAATGTTGTGTGATTCTAGTTTTGGGTGATGAAGCAACTTACGTGATTTCACTGTACTGCAGCACTGCTGACTTGGAGAGTGAAGATGGGCTAATGCTTACTGACAAAGAGGTGAATTTTTTCTCCCCTCACTTTTGTTGAGTTACTAATGGAATCAGGAGGATCACCACCTTCATGCAATGAGCTCCCCTCCATTCATTCCTGTGCACCATTATCACAAAACCTTAGTTTGTTCACAAGAAAGGAAGGGGATGACAATATGGCTGGGAATGTTTTCAGCTTCCAGTTTTGTATCTCAAGATCTGTCTGTTGTGGGTGTGATTCACAGAGGGTATATAGAGAGGCTGAGGAGATGGCAAAAGCTTTCAGGGATACACATCGTGTACAAGAAAGCACCTCTGTAGAAGATGGTTTCAATCAAGAGTGGTCAGATTTTGTTGAAGAAGAAAAGCCAATTGCGAATTGGGATTGGCTAGATCTTGGTGGCAAGTGAGAATTGTACCTATGGCACATGAGTAAGTAAACCTGTCCATTCTTTTGTCAATGGTACAAGCTTCTTCTTCAAACTCCTTTGTCATTTCCAGCTGCAAAAATTCTTGACTGCTGAAGTAGCCATCTGCTGTAGTCAACACCTGTTGACAGTCTTGTATTTTCAAAATCAAATCCTTGGTGTCATGGCACTGTGAACTTCGCACCAACTGCATCAGCTCCTGATGGTGGTGGTTGTGTGGATTGGATTCGAATAAACTAATCCACTCAAAATTTCAAGCAATCTATTCTACTAATCTTCTGAAGGTAACATGAACATGTGGATTATTTTGTGCTTAACAAAAATTGGAAGAAATTTTGTGCTTAGTTGGACAAAAGTGCATCTTTCACTAATCAAACATCAACCCATAATCAACCAAATTATCATTTCTTCCTTTTGGTCTTTTAAATTACCTAGGGGCAAATTCCCTAAAATGATAACACAAATTAAAACCTTGCTTCAGAACTATCTATGGTCTAGGTTGAAGCCAATAATTGATCCAAGTCTAGGAACCATGATGTTTTGTGGAAACATTGGTGGCAAAAAACTATTTTACAAACTTGGGGTATATTGATGGCACCAGATGGAAATTTAAGACACTTCGATGCAATCATCATACCTTGTAGGGACAACATCAATAATGTCATCTTTTCCATTTGGCTATGCCTGCTGTCTTTTAACTTCCAATTTGTGGGCAAGAAGGCTTGGATAGGTATATTCAAAGCTTGTGGATAGCCTTTTCCTATCTATGCCAACATTCATCATGACATTCAAAATTTTAATGATTTTAATTGATTGCACTCAAGAGGGAAATATGGGAAAAGGCCTTTCTATTAGTTTAGTTCTTACCCCAAAAAAAAAAGAGTTAAATGCCTCTTTGATATATTTGGTAGCCTTCCATTTATTGGCCTTGGATATTGTGTTTAGATTCATTATAGAGTATAGCTACTTAAGGGATTTTGACACCTATATAATAGGTTTATTTTTATATGAGGATTTCTGGAGGATGATACTTTGGCTTGTGTTGAAACTTGAGATTAATTATAGAGTTATAAATATCTTCAAGGATTTTGGTTTCTTTTAGAGGATTTTTTGAAGATTATATTTTGGCATGAGGAAATAGTTTTGCATATTTTGATTTTCCATAATTCATCTCTTGCCTGCAGATACTTTTTAATGTAAATGGCAAGGCCACACTGTGACACACCCCTTGCTGTTCCAGCTTGTTCCGATTGGTCAAAATATGTCCACCATCTGAAGTAGTCTTAAATAGTCTTTCCAATTCAAGAAATTAAGTGACCTCCAACTCAATCTAGAGCCTTCATTTTGGAGCCCATCTGTACCATAAGTTAAATTGTTGCATTGGAAGAAAATCAGTTGACAGACTCCAATCTCAAGCCCAAAGGTTTGACACAAAGCAACCGTCTTCATATTTTTAGCATTCAATGATCAATTATTACAAACAACTTGGAATCAAGTTTTACTATCATGTTCACAGAACCCCCTACACAAGCAGTTCATGAAGACCAGCTCAACTCAAATGTTGGCTCTCAATGTTCACAAGACTTACCTCATGTTCTGGTGTCACAAGCTACAAAGTGTAGAACAACACCTTAGTCTTAGTTGACAATTGCCTCTAGGATGCTTAAAACCCGTTCACATCTCTCATTCCACTGGGATTATTATGTACCTCACAACTCCGTGTTCTTATAAATTCCTACTATACCTTTAAATTCTTGGCAATGTAAGCTTGTCTCTGATAAAAAAAGCTTGATGAAGTTGCAAGAGAAATCTCCACAACAACAATTATAGGTAACCCGACAATGAGTGCAGTCATAACCTCATGAGAGTCGCTCACAAAGTGACAGATCACCTTCATCACGAACAGCAGTGACAAGCTGCCATGACTACCCACTGAGTTCATCAGCTCCAAACAGTGGGTGTAGATAAGCATATAATAATCTTCCCAAAAACTTGGGCAAACCATTATACACAATCTGCATCCTGAGTTTCTGTTGCCTTTCCGGAAGCAATGGGAAGACTCAGATGTGATGTTGGCTAGCACTCAAGAGACATCTCACCCCAGAACACAACCCTTGGTCTTGGACGAACAATATCCCCATTGTGTGCCATTTGGTTGTTGGTGGCCATCAAGCTCTGCCTTTAAAACATCATATAGCAAAGTAACTGAATAGGCTCCCAATAATAGACAAGTGGCTAGTATTAGGTAGCCACATACCTCTTAACAATTCACAAAGAACTACCCATGCTATCAAGTCCTAGGGCTACTCCATCATATGAAAGGTGGACATCTAAAGTGGACATCTCTACCAGTCATAGTAAGGACAACATAAGGGCCCAACAATTAACACCAAATTTCAAATGACGCTAGGCTCCTGTGGATGAACATGGTGCTCTGCCCTGAAGAATTCAGAATTCAACTCATTCCCACCATGTTGAATAACTAGTTTCCTCTATTGTGATCCAACTAAACCACAATTGGCAATATTGGTAACATCCAGCACAACAACCCAAAGTCCCCCTGCCACCCCTGTCTCCCTCCCCCAGCCCCCACTCCACACCCATTGTGAAGGACACTTATGGTCATCTGCCTTCTTATTGCTGTTTGTGGGGTAGTTTTCAAGTTCAAACAAACCACTATAAGTGAAGTACCCGAGATGATTATATACCACTGGACATAGGGATGGGGTTGCCAAAACTCCAACAACCCCACAAGTGAAACTCAAACCAAGACATCAATCAAGCAAGGAAGAGGATGGAAGCATCATATGCTATTCCAGTTTTAAAAAGAATGATAAGTACAAGTTGGAGATCATTCATAGGGAGACTCCGTAGAGAAGCCTTGGAAACAGCGCAAGAACTTACTGGCATGCTCATGTGGACCATGCCATGTGCTGAACTTCATACCATTGTCATTCAAGTGGGCTTCAAATTGTTCCAGTGTGTTCACAATCTCATTGAAGTTGGGACGCTTCTCTGGGTTGGCTGACCAACAGTGCTGCATAAGCCGCCGCAGCACCACTGGGCAGTGATCTGGTAGCACTGGTCTTGCATTCTGCAGTCACCAACCATTCCACAGAAAAGGCTTAACAACAATGAGATGACATGCTAAGAGAGGCATTTACATCTTCACATTGCATCACGAAAAGCACTGGTCTTGCATCAGGGGCAAAAGCAAGCAAGATGATAATTGGTTGATCAGAAAGGAAATGTGTCACACAGAAGATAATATATTACCTTATTCACAACTGCAAATGCAGCCTGTACAGGAGTCATATCATGAAAAGGAACGAGACCTGTGACAAGTTCTGACAACACAATACCGAAACTGTAAACATCCACCTTCTTGGAGTAATGCTTATGCTTGATCATTTCTGGAGCCATCCAGCGGTAAGTCCCAAGATCCGCATTGAAGAGGTCACATTGTGATTCCTGACAACCTACACCAAAATCTGCGAGTTTCACATGAAGCTCCTTTGTCAGGACAAGGTTATCCGACTTCAGATCGCGATGAACCACACCCTGTGAATGCAAGTACATCATTCCTCGAGCAACATCAAGTGCCATCATCACTATGGTCTTCAAAGGTAAGGACCCAGGATTATTTTTCTCAAGAAAGGACCTCAATGAACCCCCTGGCACATACTCCATGACAATGCAATACACAGGCCGCTTCCGACAGGCTGCCACAAACTGCACAACCCCAAAACCCTATTAGCAATAAATGATAGTAACAACTCTCTATACAAAAGTGTGAGGGTACTGCTGAAGATTGGAGAGGAAAACTGCTGGTTATACATATCAACTCTGTCCAGCCGGTCATACCAAGAAAAAGGAAGAGACAAATAGAGTACCACCACCAAAGTACCTGCACAATGTTTGGATGATGAAGACATGACAGACAAGAAACCTCTTGCACAAACTGTCGGTCCAGTGTCGCTGCTTTTTCCTCCGCATCCTCAGGTTGCCTGATTACTTTCACTGCAACCTCCTGGTCCTTGTAGATTCCATGGTAGAGTCGGCTATAGTTGCCAGTAGCAAACTTGTGACCAAGAAACAGCTGTGACATATCGACTATCCAATTGTCTGCCAACTCCATAGCATGTGGACCTGTCTCAAGATACTGTTGTACAAAACCCCAAAAAACATGCACACACACACACACACATGCACACATCATGTGACTTCCATCAATACCTCAGAAACCAAAGAGAATGCAAAAAAAACACATCATGCCACATAATCAAAAGCCCAGAAATCAAAGAGAATTTTTCAAAACAAATCTGAGCCCATGGCAACCTGTGCTCCTGTGATTGCAGATCACAGGCCAGGGGAGACTTGGGTATGGCTGCAATCAGAGCTTTTTGCAACAGTTTGCCAAGGAGAGATCAAAATCATCAAACCCACCTTTGACCATAGAGGTTCTGGAGTGAACTCTGAGAACTCGGTCTTGTGCGATTGTCTGCGGAAATCTGTCTCGGTGGCAACGGCGCTCCTCTGTTTCGTCAAAGGAGTTTTGGGTCTGGTACTATCGGTGGTTCCCGAACGAGACAGAGAAGTATGTGTAGGGTGGTCGTGGTCAGCGTGAGTGCACTTCTTCACAGGGCTGCTCTCCAGCGACCTTGCTTTGGGCTTCTTGGTCATCTTCGCTGGGTCTTGAGACACATGCGGAGTGAAGAGTAGGCCCAGCGGCGTGGTTCTGGACTTGTGAACGAAATTGAGGAGAGGAGGAGCTGCTCGATCATCTACCATCCGGTGGTATATACAACGTGAGAAGTGCGGGCGCCCCACCCATGGCAGAGTCTCCGACATCGTCACTTTCTCATCACCCTTCCCCATGACCCACAGCCAAAGCTGCTACCTGTTACAACAAGTTGTTATCAACAGAAACTCTCTCTCTCTCTCGTTTCCCCTCACAAACCTGCGAACGAAATCTTCTGAAATGAAAGGCAAACTGTGAGTCTCTCTCTTTCCTCCAAGCTTTGATTCTCGGAAGGATTCTCAGACTCTCTCCAGAAGAGAGAGCTCTCTCTCTCTCTCTCTCTCTCTCTCTCGCTGACGAACAAGCTCTCCCTCTCTCTCTAACTCTCTCTCTCTGTCTCTGACAAACAATCTCTCTTTGTGTCTCTCTGACAAACAAGATTTCGGTGTCTCTGTGTTATAAACAATCCTGAGATTTGAAAGTTGTGCTAGAAAGTTGGAAAGCCTCCTGCCATGGCTTCATCGACTTAGGTCTATAGGAGGGGCGAGCTTCCACGATGCGGCGGCCACAGATACAACGAGAGTAATGAGGGCGGTCCAAGCAACAAGAAGACTCCAAATCACATGAGTGCACTACTATATGAGAGCCCAGCTGCCAACCCCCCATCCTCAATCCTACTTTCTCTCCAATCTCTCTCACTCAAAAAACCAAACCAAACCCTTCCTCCCTCCCTCCCTCAATCCCCACTTCTTCCACCCCACCTCTCTCTCTCTCTCTCTCTCTCTCTCTCACACACACACACACACACACACCGCACCTCCAGAAAAACTAAACTAAACCTCTCAGGAAAGTACTTCCCCCTATACAAAAACTATCCTTCGGAATAGAAAAGCAAATCCACCGGCTTTTGCAACAACCCACCCATGACCCACAACCCCAGCCACCGTCCTTCTTCTTCTTCTCCTTCTTATTCTTCTCCTCCTCCTCCTTCTCCTCCTCTTTTGCTTTTGTATTCCCCCAATCAATCAATCCTACAAACAAACAAACCCAACCTTGTTCTACAATCTTGTGCACTTGCTCACTCTCATACACTGATTTTGTTTCCCCTTTCTCTCTCTCTGGTTGCCGCTACCGCTGCTTCTCTTTCTCTCCTAACTTCTCTCACTCTTGCTCTGCTTCTTCTCTTGTTTCTGGGTCCAGGGTTTTTTTTCTTCTTTTCTTCTTTTTTTTGGCAATTTTGTGATGTAGCTGAAGTGGCTGGCGATCATCCATAAGATGCTTTAGCCAGATTTGGCTACATACTAGATATGCAAGTAGGAAAAAAAAACAGAATTCTTCCATATTTTTTGCTACTTTCTGGAATTTCTCATAAAAATCTGGCGATTTTTTAAAAAAATTCTTCGAAATCTGGCGAATTTGGATCTTTTCTTTATTTTTTCCATTAAAAATCCTTTGTCTAGGTAGAAATTATTTTTTTTCAGGTCGAAATTCAGTCGCCAGAAACAAATCACTGTGAGTCTGGTGGCCGGTTGACTCAACACATAACGTGTTGCCCTCCAAATAAGTTACCCTACACTTAGGAAATTTCGGGGGAGTGGCACCAGCCTCCTTTTTTTTTCTGGCTAAAATTGGCAAGTTGGATTCTTAAAAACTTAAAATGGCTACAAATATATGCGTTTTTCGTTTGTTTTTCTAGTGGCCAAATTACTACAGTTTGGAAATTTTTCGTCCAATTTCTTTATTTGGCTAAAGCATGTAGCCAGGAATGTCAATGAATCCTACACTGTTTTTAAAACTTTCATTTCCTGTTTATGGCCAGATTTGGCTAAACTATATTATGGATGCTCGCCAGTTCAGCTGCATCACAAAAACAGCCTGGGGAAGTGCTTTATGCAATGAGCCAATTAAATTACATGGAGTACAAAGCTTCACCCTAGCCCCTGGTAACCCATGTAGGTAAAACATACAAGGCTTTATCTGTACTAGGGTAGAACTAGGGGCAGCTTCAACACACGTCTGTCAAATAATTGTTAATTTTTTTTGAAGATTCCAAGTCAAAAAAAAATTAAATATTCTTAAATATTCTTAAATGTTGTTAAATATTTCAAAAACCTATCTCTTTTTCATTTCCAAATAAATTATTATTATTTGGAAAAAATTTAATTTTTAAAATTTTCAAAATTTCAACGATTCCGAAAATAATGTAAATTAGGTGCAAGCTGCCTGCCAAGGTACTACCTAACATCCTCAGGTGACTTTTACTGTACCCTAGGGTCATCATCTTCCACATTGACAAAAACAAATGATTCTGTTTTTTTCAAAAATTAAAAATTAAAAAATTAAAAAATTCATGAGCTAGAGCAAGGTTTATGTTTCTTCAAAAATTATTATTATTATTATTATTTTTTAAATTAAAATTTATGATCTATAGAGAAGGGTTTTTCTTTTCAATTTTGTGAGGTGGGTGGATTGGCAACCATTTACAAGAGGACTTAACCAAATTTGGCTAAAGGTTAGAGAGAAAAGTTCAAAAACAAATTTTAATTCCCCTAGCCTATATACATACAGATTGACATGCAAGAACCTTTGGTCTAAATATGATAATTTCATTAAATTTTTTTCCCCCCAAATATGGCGATGACTTTGGGTCATGTTTTTCCCAAAAGCATGCTTTGTACAAGTCACAGGCCCTTTTTTCTTTCTTTCTTTCTTTCTTGTGGCCGAGTGGTCAAATTTCGCCACTAATAAAAAACTCTGATTTACAGTAGTCTACAATGGAATTTTGTGGCTATGAGATAGGTAGTGAAGTTATTTAGGTTTTTCAACATCTCAATAGCCTCATATTTTCACAGAAACTCAATTCAATTTTTTAATGACAAATTAATGATTTTTTTAAGGATTATTTAATGAACCATAGGACACCCCTAGGGTAACCTATATGATTTATTGCTTCACAAAAAAATTGATCCCCCACCACATAAATAAAAAATTATTTTTTGGCTACAAAAGTTCAGTATATTGAGGGGAGGAAACCTAGATAAACCCATGGTTTTTGCCAGAATAAATTGCATGTTTCCAGCCCCCAAAAATCCAATTTAAAAAAAAAAATCTCTAATTTTACAAAATCCAAAAATGGAAGAAAAAAAGCGCCTGCCACAATAAATACAAAAAATCCTCTTTTCCGGGATTTTTTCTAAATATTATAAATATCCCATCCTTATTATTGTAGACTATGAATCATAATCTATGACTCCAAATTTAACATTTCTTGGGTTTAAATTAATATAGTGATGAAGAGGCCTCAAGTTCAAGAAGGTGGGAATGTACTATTGGGCCAGGGTAAACCGAGCACCTACATTTGTACCTTCACCTTTTTAAGAGGGGCCACTTAAGGTGCATTCACACTTGATCTTAAGTCGGTGTTAAGTAAAAGTCTAAGTGGCATCCTAGGTGGCATGCATGCAATGTTGAATAGGTGATAACTTAATTGTTAAGGTGAATGCTAGCTTAACATAAAATCTTCATGGTAAGTAGGTTTTAAGTCCTAAATGACTAGCATGATGTTAGGGGACTCAACACTAGAGTCCCTAACACCAAGTGCGAATGTTAGATCTAACATGTTAGATCTTGGGCTATATATGAACTTCTCCCTTTTGTTGGGAGCAAAATTGCAAATGCCCATTTTGCTCAAGTAATTAATTACACTTCCTTATGTTTAGCCATACCAATTAGTTTGGGTAGGCCATGCTTTTACATTAAGTCTTTAGTGCTTCCATGCAAAAATTGATATGGTTGATTAATGAGCAATATGGACTATATTCCACAATCCACTAGTTAGACTTTGATAATTTTCCCCCAAAAAAATACCATTGTAATTTTTTCAAACCATGATCTTCAATCTAATTTTTAATAAATGTTTTGCATAGACCAACTATGAGAATTGTTCGCATCTCCCCCCTTTGTCACATTTACCTACATACTTTATTTGAAAAAACTTATGGACAAGAGGGTTACCTGGTGTGATTGAGAATAAAATCTTATTTTTCCTCCTTAAATAGAGGAAGAATATTACGCCCATTCGAGGGCGGCATCTTGCATCTCCCACTATTAAGGAATAGGCTTAATATTCTACATCCCTCTTTTTTTTAAGGAGCCATATTCTACGATCTAGTGTGCTCTCCCAAGAGGAAATTTCTTAGAGTGCTTTACATTTAGGGTAAAGCCCTAGGCTAGGGACATTCCCAATATAAGGGGCCTAAGATCATGCAATAGTTGCATGTGACCCTAAATTTGGGAATGTCCCTAACGAGTGGGCTTTACCCATAGTAAAGCACAAAGATGAACATATCACTATGAACTTAAAGATACATACATCACAAGGAGTATGAGAGGGAGGGTCCTTACACCTACTCCTTAAGAGTGAGAGGGGAGGTATCTTACACCTATTAAACCCTTTCTTTTTTCTATGAGAAATGTATTCATTGCTATAAGGTGCCTTCCAAATAGGAATTTTCCTAGTGAATTTTCCTATTATATTTTCCTAGTGCTTTTACATGTAGAAGAGTTTGTGAAGGCGCTTTCCTAAGTTTTGTTTAGAGTTTAGAACATGTTTTTTTTTTTTGCATTTCCCCTCTCACTCAAAATTCAGTAGGGTGGTGTGGTGACTTAGTGTAGCGACCTTTCTAGAAGAAAGAGGGTCCCAGTCACCACCTCCTACCCCAAACCCTAAAAATCCTTGCCCCAAAATTCTTGGGAAGTCTTTGGCATCTTTGCAGGGCTCTCTATCGAATCATCCCTACCAATTTTCATATGTTAGAGCTTTGAAGCCAATTAGGTCTTGCCACACACACACACACACTACCACAACCCCAAAATGTGTCACAAGTTAGCTCATGACATGTCCCACAAGCAGACTAAGTCAAATGTCCTCACCCCAAAAGGATTAGGTAATGAGTGAGAGGCTGCTGGTTGCTGGCCAATAGTCGAGGCGCTCGGATATGCCTGCCCAAGACTATTTGCAATAACCAGCACCCTCTCCATCTGGTTACCAGACATAGGTAACCAGACATAGCCATCCTTAATGAGAATCAACACATCCACTTTTCATCCACACACGCACACACATAGAGAGTGGCTACGACATTTTCATCTATGCAACTAAGGGTTACAGAAATAACTTATCAACCAAATTGTTGATTTTTTTAATAATTTCAATTGATAATTGTTTGGTATTGAATTTAATAACCTAATTATCATTTAGGTAGGTTATTGATCTTTAAACACTAATACTCTATATACATATATAGAATATTTTATAACCAACTAATAATTGGTGTTCATTTAACATTGTTTTAAACCTATTTAGCTTGATTCATGAGAGGATGAAAAACTACATGTTAGTCTTATGTAGAAGATTGAAATTGTAAATTATTTAAAATTATGAAATCTATGAATAATTCTCATTGCTTATGATATTATATTCAATAAGAACTAATTGAGGTTTTTATATTAGAAAACTCTTACTTCAAGTTATCGGATTATTGATTTTTTTCTATTCTCAATTTATTCTATAAAATCCTTGCATAGTTATGTTTTCAACCTTTCAAAGTCATTCAGTAAAACATTTTTAAATCATAATTTTTAGATTGTTATATTCCAATTAATCTTTTCATTGAGTGGCCTTGCCATCTTTATCACAAACCACTTTATAATAATAAATTCCAATGCCAAATTTATTATCAAAATTTTTAAACAAAAAAACTTTGAAAAAAAACTGAATCACAATCTACAAACCCCCAAAAATGCAAGTATTTTGTTATAATTCCATTCTAGAAACCATTTTGTAAAACAATGATTGTGGATTCTCTAAGTGTAATAATTAGAGATTTTCACACGGATGAGTTAACAAAAACACGTCAATCAATAACATTGCAAAATTTTATGAAGAAATATAATTTCAAACTTGTTTATAAAAAAATCATCTTTGTTAATGATACACAAATAGATCATGTATGGATTAAATCACCAACAAAACAATGTTTTCCTAAATAAACACAAGCTTATTGAATAGACCATAAACCGATATATATATATGAAATTAGCACATACATGCCTCAATTTACTTCACCATGTAATCAACACATAATCTGAAACTAATTATCTTATTTTCAATTCAACAACACCATGATCTAAAGGTACATCGACAAATGTATGCCAATCATTTTATTCCCAAATTTTTTCAACCCTAACTCAATAACCTTAAATTATATATATATAATCACCTAACCAACTTTGAAAATATGATCCATATACAGTATCTACAATTAATAATTGACAAAACTTGTTGAAATAATTAACTTTTTGAAAAAATGGAGATTTTTCTTTTTCTTTTTTGGTCTTGTCCTCTAGAGAATTGATTAACACCAGTCATCTAGTAGCAAGGCCCACATGCTTGTGATGCTTCGTTTTAAATGATTTTGGTATTAGTTATAGAGGCCCGTGACTCCAAGAAACTTAAGGGAGGAAATAATGTTGGTAATAGGTAATCATTTTTTTAAATTACATGTTTTGAAGGTGTCTATAAGATAGAAGAAGTACCATGAACCCTCACTACACCCTAAAAGAACACTTAAAGTGGTATTCCATAATTGTTCTAATGTGCTTATATATATGCATGATTATAGTAGGTTTTAATTTAAAGTTATTTTTAAATTAATATAAAAATTACTATGCAACCCATTTCAAATATTTTTAAATAATAGGTCATTCCATGACCACATGTGATCTTGGTTTTAGATCCTCTTCTTGACCATATTAAAGTCCTTTTCTTGACGGTTTGGGGGTGTTACACCCACCATTCACACACAATTCTTTATAAATTCAGAATTAATTGAAAAAAAATCACAGAAATGAGCTTCAACTTGGGTTGAATTCAAAATCAACTTATATTTAAGAGGAAAATAAGTCTAGGGTGGGAAAAAAAAAAAAACTCTGATTTACTCAGTATGCTTATTTTGTTGGTTTTAGGTGCTTCTACCTTATTTGGAAGGTGTGTGGGGGGCATGCAAATCCAGGTGTTGAAATGTGTCATCCTAGATTTCAATTTGTTTCCTTAACTCATATTATGACTTTTGGGGCACTTGTATAAACATACAAGAAATCGCCCTAAATTTTACATCAATTTAGAAATTTCTTTTCGGGGGGAAGTATATTGAAATCTTGCAACTGAATTTCCAACAAACATGCCAATCCTTACCAAATTTTTGCATTACCAACCAATAAATTTACATACACTTTAAATCCCTCATGAATTGTAAGTACCATAACCCAACAATTGATGCTAGTTCAAGGGGCCAGGTCTTTACCCGACATTAAAAAAACCTGGCCAGGATTTTTTTAATAAAAATTCCCATGATACCCAGCGGGTATCATAAGTTTAAAAAACAAGCATAAAGCCTGCAGACATGCAGGTTTTTTGTAGGCTTTTCATAAAGCCTGCTGGCTGTCAGTTGCTGCACTATGTTGTATAAAGATGCTTCCACACACACTACAAAAGAACCAGCAATTTTTTTATTATGCTCATGTGATGTTGTGACTAAGAAGCCTATTCTTGACACTGAATGTGTTTACCTTGGTTGCAATTGTTATATTTTTAGCAATATGGAGTTCATTGCCTAGTATGGACACACATTAGTTCAACTGATCTTGTAGACTTTTGAACCCAAATCGAAAAGGGAAAGTAAGTAACACCATTAGCATTAGGCCACCTTGCTCTTTGCGTGTTTGGTTCTTGCCCCTTACCAACCACCTCATGGACTCAATATTACTCGAATTCTCCACTGGATTAATTGCTTACCAACTCATGGACCAGAGACGAGATGCAAAGTGTGTGCTCACCACCACATGGACTCAATATTACTCAAATACTCCACTTAATTAATTGTTTACCAACTCATGTACCTGAGATGAGATGCAAAGTGCTCATCACCTCATGGACTCAATACTCAAATACTCCACTGAATTAATTGGACCTGAGAAGAGATACAAAGACTGGCAACCAACAACAACTTGGTCAATTTTGTCAGAATGCCACAAATTGGTCTGTTGTCTAAATTGTAGCCTGCTGAGACACCCCCATTGGAGTCTACCTAGTGCTTGACTGCCAACTTTTGTGCTTTGTTGCCTCAGTTGGAGGTGATGAAGGTGAACACTTTCCTAATAGGTAGTCTTCAACAACAACAACAAAGGCAACAACAATTGAATACATTTCGCACATTTTGCACAACAAAAATACTTAAAATTTTTACTTTAGTTGTATAGATTGGACTTTACCAACTCTGTATTTGAACTTGATGATGTTGAAGCAAAGCAATGGCAGAATTATTTTTAGTGTAGCTGGAGAGCACCTTGTCAAGCAGAATCTTTCCTCTGCCGAAGGCGGGGCATTTCATTTTAAATGAAATGCTCAGGTACTCAAAAGGGTTTTTTTTTCAAATTTGTGAGGTGGGTGGACTGGTGATCATTCACAAGATGATTTAGCCAGATTTAGCCAAATTTAGCTACAGGTCGAAAGGGGAAGTAGAAATGTTTTGGAACCCCACTATATTCTGGCAATATGCTAGAAACTAGGGTTTAAATGTGGCAATATTAACTTTTTGTCAAAATATGGTGACTTTGTGTCATTTTTTCCAAGACATGCTCTGTGTAGGTTTGTGACTGCTTTCTTTTTTCTTTTTTTTGGGGGGTCACCAAGTGGATTTCGCCACCAAACAAAAGAACCCTGAAGAAAGGGGTGAAATATTTACCCATCCACATTCATAAAACAAGAAATGTTGGGCAATATGAATTGAGGGACCATTTAAACCGTCACTCACTTTGTGATATCTTTGAACATGTGAAGACAATCACTATTTGCTGGTAGGCTTGTGATTTCGGCTTATGATTTCAAATCTAATCACTAGGCTCTTAAAAATGCAAGAAGGCAAATTATACTCTAGTATTATGGTTTTTTTTTTTTTTTTTTTTTTTGGTTATTTTTTTGTTTTTTTAAGTTTTTTTTTTTAAAAAAACTTGCAGAATTATTTTAATTTAAATATGGAAAAAAAAAAAAATAAAAAAAATTACCATTTTTTTTGTTGAAAAAAA
>Ga0116227_10003205_pt1 | contig 36623 bp, 21 predicted proteins | sample S1TSphgellanicum_FD_89693 | JGI IMG/M metagenome (GOLD analysis project Ga0116227, IMG submission 89693) | Host-associated microbial communities from peat moss isolated from Minnesota, USA - S1T2_Fb - Sphagnum magellanicum MG | ecosystem: Host-associated > Plants > Peat moss > Unclassified...
TTTTTTTTTTTTTTTTGATTTTTTTTTGTTAAAAAATTTGGTTTTTTTTTTTTCCTCTTCTGTGATTTTGATTTTTTTTTTTTGGTTTAATTTTTGGAAAAAATCGACATTTCTGGGTTTAGAAAAACTCAAATTCATCTAAATTTTGTCACTCTAGGGTTTTCTTTTCAATTTTTTGAAAAACAAAATCTATTTATTTTTTGTGCGACCACAAAAGTGGGGTTTTTCTTTAGGACTATATATATATATAGAGTTTTTAAATAATTAAATTGGTTTTTTTGGACCCCTAAAAAACTTAGAGTTTAAAAACAAAATTCAATTGGGGTTTTCTCATATATATATATATATGATACAATACAAAGACCTTGGAAGGTTTCCTATTTAGTATACCTATCAAGGTTATTATTATTTAAGGAAGAGTTTTTTTGTGTTTTATCTCCAATGAATTAAGGGCAAAGGCATTATTATTATTATTATTATTATTATTATTAAGTTCCGAGGGTGATTTCATATGGCAACTTTTAGGAGGGACCATATACAAAAATGGGTGTTTCTTTTAGGGGAAAGAAAAATAGGAGTTTAGTAGGACACTCTTGCTTTCCTTGAGAAATGAGCATGCTAGTGAGTGCTAGGTACCTCATAATAAACAAAGGAACTTGCAATAGTAGGTAGGATGTGTTGAAACTTTTGTTGCTCTACTTCAAAAGAGTCAGAAGTTTTGAACTCCATTACTTGGAAGCAAACAAAAACCACATTTGTATATACGATCCTTTTCCCTAGAAGTTCTTGTCGTCGTTTGTGAATGTCCAATTTGGTTCAACTCCAAATGAGTAATTTTCAGACAAGCCCTCCATGCAAGGAAAAAGCATTGGTCTCTTACTTCAATTGTATGTCCATACTTGATAATTTATTCTTATTCCAAAATCGCAACGATGGCCCCCACTATGTATGATAGCTTCCATTATGCACTTTCTCACCCTGCACTTCAATTCAATTTTAGAGAATTTAAGAAGGAGTGAGGTAATATAATTTAGGGTTTATAGGTCGTATATATTGTAGTATCTTTACCATTTTGGTATATATTAAATTATTTTTTATTTTGTCGAACTTTTGAAAAATTATTTATTATTTGTGCTGAAATTTTAATAAAATCAAAAGTTGAATTGTTAGGTTTTGAATTGCAAACCTTACCTTCTATGGTAGTGATTTCAAATTCAAGTAGCCTAGACACATTAGACTGTTCCATAATATATATATATATATATATATATTATAATCATTACTTGCCAAAAATTTCAGAATTAAAAAATTAAGTGCTGAAGTTAAAATTTTAAATTTAATCAATTACTTGACAATTTGTTGCCAAAATGATAAAGGTAATACGATAGAAGGGTTTATGGATGGAGCTATTTATAACACATTTTCCCTTGAAACAATTGTATTGGGTGTTGAATATTATTGTAGAAATTCTAATCAACAAGGAGAGTTCTAGCTCTCCTTTGATAAATACATTGCTTCAAAATTTGTTCCAAATGACGGGTTTAGGCTTTTGATTTTGAACATGAGAATGGGTTTCATATTAATCAACTCCATGTGATTGGAAGTCCTTATATATATATATATATATGGGGGGAAGGGTTGCTTCCCTTGGGGTCCCCTAATTTCAGGGTCTAACTCAAGGGTGTAGTAGGCCCAAGAGTTAAGGGAGGTCCACAGGAGCAAGCCTTCCCAGCATAAAGCACATAAGGCTTTTGAATTCAAATGGAAAAAGCTCTACATGTGATCATTGAAAGGCTCTATCAAGTAATGAACAAATCAACTTAGGGTGCATTCAAATACAAAAGCCTAAATTGAAGGAGAGAGTGTTCACCTTTGGTTATCTACAATGAGCACACTAATAAGGTGAGCACCCTAGCCATTTTCTACCCAATGGATTCCACCATGCATAATTTTCAAAAATTCGAAGATCATGATCTAAAAGCCAAGCAAAAAAATCCTACTACCCCTATATATATATATATATATATATATATGATAATATTATTGGGTTTGTGCCATGAATGTTGATTGAATTTTAGCTTGAGAATTGAGAGGTAGGTTTTGACATTCACCTTTCATGATAATTTTTGGTTGGGATTATAGGAACTAGAAGATGAAATTTAGAACAAAGGAAAATGGTGACACTTAATGCGTAAATAGGATAGATTAAGAAGAGCATTTATGAGCATTTACAAGCATAAACATTTTGGTCACACACCCGAGGACCACATATTCCTACATGTTGCAACATCCAAATGTTTTTTTTTATTAATAAGTATGAATGCTTTGGACTACTTTTGAAACTTTCTTGAGATTTATTCTATTTTTGGCTGGAATGGTATTTGAAAGAAAAAAAAAAACCCCTCTTCAAAGGAATAAAATTAAAAATGTGTGTATGGAGCATGTGTACACATACATATGATGTAACATATAATTACAAGTGGACATTATTTGTATACTTATAATGTTTTTTTTTTTTCATTTTTCTAATTTCTTATTTCTTTATAAATGTTTTCAAAACTTCTCATGTGCTTAATATATTTTTTAATTTTTATCAAATTTATCTCCAAATAAATATCTTATTTTGAACTAATGTCATTTGTAAATAAATATAAATAACCTCCTTGAGTTTGTTTTGTTTTTCAATGGTTTTTTATTTTATTAAATGAAATTTTCTAATAAAAGGATAAAAAATTCCAAATTTTTTCATAAGATCTTACATAAGATTTCTTGTTTAATTATACACTTGGTTTAAACAATCATGTAGCATATCACATTATAATTTGTTGATACATTAAAATGTTATTATGCATAACTAATAATTTAATCCATAAGGCAATACATTAAAGGTTTTTTTCAATTTTTTGAAGTAGTCGGTGGATCAACAATCACTTACAAGAAGACTTAGTTAAATTTGGGTAAAGGTCAAATAAACAAAAATATTTTTTTTCAAACCTCAGCCTATTAACAATGTACAAGAACATATGGTCTAAATATGGTGAATTCAACTTTTGTTTCTTTGAAAAATGGTGAATTTGCACTTTTTTCTAAGAAAATCCTCTAGACAAATGCAAATTTTTTTTTTGTCACTAAATGGCAAAAAATTGCCACAAATAAGCCTTGAATGAAATATATGTAGTAATTTTATCCAATACTAAAACAATAATTTAAACCTTAATGAATTATTTCAATTAAAGATATTTATTTTCATTATTGACCAATGTTTTGACATTTGCCTAGTACTTACAAAATATGAATCAACTAGAAATAGAACATGCCTCTCAAAATGATGTTAAAATGTGATATCTATGCATAATATAAAAGATGATGATGGTAACAGGAGCTAGATGATGAAGTTAACAATGATTTTTAATGTGTTTATTTTAGTTACCAATTGAGAATGGTGATTTGAGTACATTTACAACTAATGAAGTTCAAAAATATAATCAAGTTTATATGTTGAAACAAATGTGGTTTTGTTGATTCAATATCACATAATTTTGAATGCAATAGTACACATTTAATCACTTCATGTAAATTAAAAAATTCATTGTGCTTACAACTTTCAACAATGGACAATTTGTTCTAGTGATTTGCCTTAAAAATTATGCATTTGCTTTAAACATTTGAAAACAAATCAAGGCATAGATCAATGTTTCATGAACATATATATATATATTGGAACACCATGTATGAGAGAATAAATGCAAATATAAATTGTTAAATGAACTATGATCAAAATTAATGCATGTCCCAATTGACTACCACATCCATTTTTTATAATATTTGACTAAGCGTCACATTTGATTAAGTAATGCATGTGACTAAGTAATCAAAAGGGCCACTTTACATAATCAAACCAACCAACATAAATATATCACTACAACAATTAAGACCTCTAATTGAGTTGACCAAATTTCTTATTCCAATGGACAAGGTAACCAAGTTAGAAGGGCTTGAAAAGCTATGAATTATTAATGTGTAATAGCTTTTGAACCCCATGGGCTAAATATGAATATTATGTGAAAGGTAGATGTTCGAATGTTTAAATGTTGTTAACAAGGAGCATAGTCACTTGAAATGAAAATCACATGAAAATGAAGTTGAGTGAAAGGCAATTCGATTTCCATTACTATACCTACCATCATAGTTTAACATTTAATAATTCCTTGAATGAAAAATTTAAAAACAAAAAAAATCGTTAATAACATTATCAGGAAAGTTGGGAATCAAACTCCCAACTTGTAGCAGATTACAAATTGTTTAAACCCTAAAATTATTCTTATACTTTGCAAATTATGATTGCATCTTTTGTATATCTTTTTTACTATCAAAATTTTGAAGTATTAAAATTTTAAAAATTCAACAAATTTGCCGAATGTGAGTGGTGGTTATAATATGTGTTTAAAAAATGAGAAGTCTACATTGTTGGGAATATCATTGGTGTTCCCAAATATAAAAGTCACCAAGTCAAGTTACTTTTCAAAACGAACTTGTGAAATAAAAGAACCAAAATTATTTATTGAAATGAAGCAAGGAAAAAAGTTACCAAGTACTTGTTTATTCCCCCTCCTTGCCTTTTATCTCAAAGAATGAGATTCCATAATTTAAAACTAATGTTCAAATCCTCATATGCCACTCAACTAAAATAACTTGCCAAAATTGGACAAATTTTTGCACAAGACAAATGTCATTGGCCCCCTACTAATGCCTTCATAATTAGAAACCACACTTGGTTAACTAGAAAATAAAAAAGACTTTTGGGTTAATGAAATTAAAAAAATAAAACTAACCCTTGAAATCCCCCCTCCCTAACAAAGATTCCTAACAAAATCCCCCCCCAAGTCCCATTTGGGCCTTTATCATTGTTTACCACATTCAACATGTCATGTCAATATTCCCCAATCCCCACCCATAAACCTGAAAAATTAAAGACTATAAAGTGAAAGACTATGTAATTAAAAATGGATACTTTTTAGATTTTATCAACTTTATCATAAAACTACCAACTTTCTTTCTACACAAAGCCCATCTCTAGGAAGTAGACACGAGTAATGTAAATGATGTTTAAACATAACTAATACATGTGACTACGAAACATCCATTCTAATCATGTGGAACACCAATGATCCTCCTCGGCACATTCTTACCTCATGACAAGCCTTTTTGGAATGTACAACACACTTAATCATGGGTTGCATAATGGAAAATATGTTATCACATGACTACATTAACATGTCCCAAATGAAAGGCTTTTACAACACATAAAAAACACTAAACAAACATGCACTGCATCCTCATGAAAAAAATTTATATTAAAATTTGGACAATGTAAATAGCAGTTGAACACAATGATTTACATTGTAAACATTAACTAGACACAACACATTGTTAGTTTCACACATACAAACAAGCTTGAAGGCTTAAGTAATTACAAATTTTGGAAGGTCAAAATTGGCTTCACATTGAAGAGGGTAAAACTTTGGGAATTGATGTGGATGCTTACTTAGGAAAAGATTGTGATGGCAATCTAAACAACTAAATGACAAGGAGTTGAAGGCATTCAATTGGTGAACCTAGCACCACTCAATTTGAGGGCTCACCAAGACAAGGCAATGGCCATGATACTTATTATGATCATTAAAGACAAGTTAATCCATACATTGCAAATGTTGATAATCCAAAGGAGGTGTTTGACATTATGAAAAACTTGTACGATTCTCACAAATCATTTGAGTCATTATTGTTGGAGAAAAAGTTTTATTCCACATGTTACAGATGACTAACATAGCTCATGGACCATAGATTTCTTCTTTAAAATTTTAAAAATTATCGCCAAATTAACAAGAATGAATGATCACAAAATATTAAATAATTCATCTAATATTCAATGCACATTCACCAAATCATGAGAGCTTTGGATACACTCCCTTTTCTTGAAAAATTGTCATCAAAATCAATGTTGGAGGAATAGCGAAAAGACACAAAACAATTGAATCATGAAGCACTTATTCACCAAAGTCAAACCATGATTTAAAGCTACTAATACCTTAATCAATATTGCCACAAGATTGTTTTTCATGGAGGAGTTCAATTTTTAAACATTGGAAATTGGGATATCTTGATAATGGATGCAGATGCGAAAACTATCAAGGACAACCTCAAAATTGTAACAACTATGGTGAACATGGGTGCTAATTTCATGAATTTCTTTAGCCATTAAGAGAGATCCTTTAATTTGACAAACAATGGTTAAACATTAACACCATGGAGGAAGAAAAAAGGGTGGAGGGAATCATGTCAAAACAAAAGTTATTAGAGATTTTGGAAATAGTTATGCTTGTTTTTAATCTTCCCACAAACAAATTACCAATTAATATACCAATAGTGGTGCATCCACTCATGTTAGTGGAGAATCTAGATACTTCATAGGGCTTAAAGCTAATGTCAATGCAACAAGCATTAAGTCTACAAAAGGTCACATGCACATGCAATTTATGGAAAAGGAATATTGGCCTCAAACACAATGGAGAAATAAAGCACATGAATAATGTTATCTATGTTTTGACTACTATTAAGAATCTCTTATTTATTGGGGCCATAGTTAATAAAGGATGCATTGTGATCTTTAGTTCAAAAAATTGTTGGATTATGTCAACAAAAAAACCTTTTGAGGTTCTTGCACAAGAATAAGATATGAATTGAATGGTTTAGACAAACTTGAGATTGTTCAAACAAATACAATGAACTTGTTTGATCTTTTGATCAACGATGAACTGACAAGAACATTCCAACAAGATTGTGGTGTAGATGTCTAGGGGAACTACATCTCCAAGGATTACACACTCTTTCTATTGGAGGACGATTGGTTGGGTTACCTACATTTATGAACTATGACCCCATGATTGCCTAAATTGCAAAGTCCATATTTCATTGAAAATTAATGTTTTTGGTGTATTTATTTGAAAAGAAAAAGGACAAATAAGTCAATTTCATTTATTCAAATCCATTTTGTTAAGTTTCCAACTTGCATGTGGGTTTATATAATAGTATGTGTTCAACCCAAAAGATTCCACCTTTGTGACATTTAGAAAAGTCCGTTATAATATGCCTTTACCATGTGCATAAATTATATGGTTGTCTCACCTACTTATGGAATGAAACGTTCACATGACCATTTTTCCCATAAATAGATCTCCTTTAAGAACCAATGTAGGTGGGTTTTCACCTAAGCAAGTTTATAGCAAGTCACCACCATTTATTTTGATCATTTTAAGATCTTAATTGGTTGCTTCATCTATGTTTTCATTACATAGGTGCAACACTTTAAATTTGACCCAAAATCAATTAAACACCTATTTGTCCAAGGTGTACAAATGTTTTGAATGAATGACCAAAACTATAATCATTTCAAGGATGTTATATTTGATGAATCACATTTATGGCTTTCAACCTTGAGACTCAAAGAAGCAATGGAGGAGTCAAAAATGACATTACCATTGTTTATCTTTCTTCAAGAAGAAAATCATGTGTAGTTGAAAAATGAATTTCAAAAAATTTAAGTCAAAATTGTTTGGAGATGTTTCATTGTGAAATTGATACAAAAAATGATTATTGTGTTTTTAAATGGAGATTTGTATGAAGAAATATTTATGTTTCAATTATAAAGTTTTGTTGTGAAAAGAAAAGAAAAAAACTTAAAAAAACATTTTATGACCTCAAGCAAGAAAATCAAACATGGTGTTGAAAAACAAATACCTTCCTTCAAGAATATGGAATGTTAGGAACAATACCTACTATGACCTCTACTTACTAGTTGAGGTTGAGCTTTAGGTTAGATCATAATATTTTACATTAATGACCTTCTGATAATCAAGGACCATGTGTCCAAGTTGGTTTTCTTGGAAGCATAACTTGAACAAAAGTTCAAAATGTTTAATGACGCACCCCCAAACTCCTTGATGGACTTAACTACGAATCCAAAAGGTGAAAACAACGGAAGGATAAGGAATTGGGGCACACTCCCTGGCTCGCAACACTTTAGGGTAGAGGGGCATGTTAGAGCTCTAGGATGGGGACTAGAAAAAGTGATAAACAAATCAATTACTCGCACACACTTGCACAAATCAAACAACAAGTTGATTAATGCGTAGTTGCAACACTTTTGGTGCATGGATAAGCCATGAGTAAACATGAATTCATAAAATTCACCACGGCCTGAACTTGGGGGGAAGCCATCACCTTCCCCCTTATAGTATTTTTTGTGCTTGGCCACAGGGTTAGCACTCAAATGTCATTTTGTCCTGGGACTCCCAAGTTGGAATCCCAAAGTTTCCGAAATTGGGACTCCTGCGACTTTGGATGATCATAACTTTGTGTGCAAACCTCCAATTGAGGTGAGGTCTTAAGCAAAGTTATATTCGTCATTGAGAGCTTTCCAACGGTATGTGGCTCGCCACTTACACATAAGGAAATCAGGGTGATTTCCCGACTTTTTGTGGTTGGGAATCAAATTGGCAATTTGACTCCCAACCCTTTTTTTGCCATAATTTATGTTTTAAGACATCTACATTTTAAGAGTTTTCCAATGGTATAAAGAACTTTTTAATTTAATGAGTTTTGACCCCTGAAATCACCCTCTAAAAATTCGGAGGTCCATCGGGACTCCAACTCTCAAAATGGAAGTTCACTTAGGAGTGTAAGGGTTCATTCTCTCACACTTTCTTACATTCCTGGGAGCATGAAATGTGATTCCCAGGCTTCACTTTTAGCTCACACCTTTGCCACCCCTTACCTTGGTTGCAAGCCTAATACTAAGGTTACGACATTTAAACTAGGCATCATGTAACTCTACACATATGTTGAGTTTATTTATTTGTCACATGAAATCATGTTGATATAATGGTCTTATGTAGTTACCATATTGGAAAGGTTTAACATGGAATATTTTTTTGCACAACTACTTTAATGGAAGAGGGTTTACAACTAAGGTTGGATTTGGAAGATGATTTGGTAAATCCAAGTTACTATTAATGTTTGGTGGGCAACTTGATTTGGTTCACCCATACACAATTCAAGTTATGTTATGTAATAAACATAGTGAATCAATACATGGCTTCATTGCAACAATTGCATTTGAATGGTGTATATTTGAGAAAAATTGAAGTAGGAGAAATAATAGTTGATTATGTGCTAACACATGAACAAAAGGTAGACATCTTTAGGGTAAATGCACAATTGAATGGTTCACTTTTGTGATGAAACAATGTTTTTTCCATGGGTATCCTTTATTCAAATGCATATGGTGAGTAATATATTATTAGAATTACCAATTGGGACTTGGATTTAGATTAACAACTTCATTATGAAGATAATTGTGTGGTTATCTATTGATAAAAAACTCATTTGTTGATATTAATGAACTTACGAAGTTGTAAAATATGGATTAGTCATATGATTGGAACATCAAAAAATGGAAAAATTTACATTGATTCACATTTTAAATTTGTTATTGGGACTCAATATATAATGTAATACAAAATGATAAACTCATATGATGAATCTTTTCTTTGAAAACCTTAAACGTTTAATAATTAGGGACTTTTGAATGGTTAAAATTTGATCATATTTTCATGAGTCCATATGAATTGTAATTTTTTTTTGTTTTTCAATTTTTTTGTCCCAAAAACATATTTTTTGAAAGCTTTAAATGGGTTATTATTCATATGAACGTTGTGGGTTTTCCCTTTACGACTTCCAAATTAAAAAATGACATCAGCTACATTAAATACAAGTTTTCACATAGATTTGAGAAGGTTTGTCGGTCATTGAACATTTATTATTCAAATATTAGAATAATAATATTTTTAAAAATAAAAACCATATCGATTTGAATCATTTTAAAGAATCTTGTATGGACTTATAAGGATTGTAAATCTACCAATATTGAGCCACTTGATTGTGGATTCACCTTTTATTAAACCACTTGGGTGCACGCATTTTTTTGAATTTACAAAATGTTTGGGCATAGATGATTATTTTAAAAAAGTTTGAAATACATTTTAAAAGAACTTTTCAAACTTCATACTTACAAAGCTGTTCAAAGTTTGATTTGTTGGCCATAATTTTTTGTTTTAAACTAAACAAAAGTTCAAATCTAAGTTCATAATGCAATAGCTAGTAGAAATTTGATTTTCATTGTCAATACTTTTCATAAATATAAGATTAAATGTGAAAGGGGGGGATGTTCACACACACTCTTGATCCACTTGTAGTTCATAATTGCAAATAATTAAATTTACCTTTGGATCATTGACAAACACTCCATGTAACTTTAGATTTGCTTCTTTAAATCATAAAGATACACTTGCAATCAGAGGGAAGAATTTGTAATTTTTAAAATTAATATCACATGCATGAAAAACTTCCCAAAATGATGGTTCACTACCATACCTTTATCCATGTACATATATTGAAACATATATATTTGTGAAATGCATAACATTGAAGTGTGCATTGATCTTTTCAAATTCCAAGTCCAAGTAAAGTTTAAAGTTTTTTACAAACAACATTTCAAGTGCTTCCTCTTGAAACTTCATGTTGCTATTTGGTCCTCCCCACTAATCCCACTTTCTTGCCTTCTCATTTCTCGTTTGTCTCCTTCAAAACTAGCCAAAAGCTAATTCCTTCATTCGTAACATATTGTCATTAATAAAAGAACCATCTCATGTCTTCTATCAAAACCCTCCTTCTTTTCCTAAGTTACTAGCTTGATTCTTATCTTTACACCATTTGGCATTACAACTAATTAAATGTCACCACCCAAGTTGATTGTTATGGTCATCCGTCTATAAAAAACAATAATTTCTTTTATTGGTCTTTTTGGGAGGCACTCTTCCTAGATATCTTTACATGTCAAAATTGGGTTTCGCACCATTTATGGTTCATCCAAAATATAATTTACATGTCATTTTACAATTGTGGGTGGAGATGCTCAAAAATTGCACAAGGAAATAAAATGAAATACATAACCAACAAATTTTAATAAATATGTGAAACAATTGAAAGATCCATCATTTGCCTTCTTTTACCAACTTCTAGAGCTTTAAGTTCTAGCCATTTAAATTAATTCTAAATTACAAAGTAGTTTTTTCAAGAGTGTTTGAAGATCACCTTGTCATAAGATCCAAGGTAGACTTCTAGCATTAAGCTTCCCGAGACCCAAGTAAATTGCAAAGGCATGGCCCAACAAACACATTGCATAAAACTATTTCTTAAAGAATTGGAAAATATGTGCTCCACTCAAAGATGGTATAAAAAACTACCATTAACAAATGGAGTATTGGGATGACAAGCATTGTTGTTAACTTGAGTTTTGATACTTGGGTTCTAGTAATATGAAAGGATACAAATTTCATCACCTTAAATATCACAAATTTAACAATGTAAAATAAGATGTAATGGTGCAACAACTTTATAATTCTATTTTAAAGCACATCCTAAACATTTATGAATGAGTTGTTTGAACAAGGAGACATACCTAAACACAATTCCATTGAATTTCCTTAATCCCCAAACCCTCAAAACCCTAGTTCTCTACCACCTAAAAAAACAAGAAATGATCAAATTTTGTAACACAAGCTGGTGGACAAGAATTATATATCAAAGAACATTAAGTAATTTTGAGGCATGTTGAAACCATGGTGTTTAAATGTGGTGAATTTTTCGCCATTTGTCAAAAAATAAAATAAAATGTGACACAATTTACCCAAAGGATTTTTTGAAAAAAAAAAGCCCTAGAAGAGTTAAAGTTGCCATATTATAAGATGATGGGTTCTTGTGGGTTGTTAGTATATAGTGAGGTTTGAAAAAATTGTATCTAAACACAATATCCTTGCCTTGGTAGGCAATGCCAACAACAATGATTATTATTATTTATTAAAATTTTAATTTAAAAAGAAAAGAAAAGTACATTGAACAGTGCTGAGACCCTAAGCATATGTCTAAATTGAGTGCAAATTTATCATCCAAATACAGCCAGCAACTAACCAACAAAAATGAGTCTGGATAACAGCCCAAATGCCATACATTCATCCAAACTGAAAGGCAGATCCATCTACTCTTTCATACATGTCAAATAAACATTACATTGAACAGTGCTGAAACCTTAAGCATATGTCTAAACTGAGCGCAAATTTCTCATCCAAAGATTAGCCAACAACTAACTGACAGAAATGAGTCTGGATACAACCCAAATGTTGTACATTCATCCAAACTAAGAGTCAATCAGTTCCATCTTCTCTTTCATCCATGTCAAAATAAACATTACATTTGAACTGAGCTGAGATCCTAAGCACATGTCTAAATTGAGTGCAAATTTATCATCCAAAAAAGCCAGTAACTAAGCAACAAAAATGAGTCTGGATGAAGCCCAAATGTTGCACATTCATCCAAACTGGTACTCAGTTCAATGCAGTAGGTATTCACATTCTCTCTACCTTAGAAATAATGATGGTGATGGCTATTGCGATTTCCAGCTCTTAACTTTCTTCAGCATCCCGTTGACACTCAGATCAAATGCATCGAGTGTGCCTGTGAGCTCTCCAGGGCTTGAGAAATTCATGTACAAAAAGTTGGGAATGAGAGAGATGACTCGTTCCCGAAGCGCTACGATTTCCTCTTGTTTGAACTTCAAGAGAACATCTTCTACCTTCAACCCATCTTGTTGTACCTGTTTTTCATCAATGAGTACTGAATAGGCTTTTGGGTCCTCAGGTAGATGCCATTCGTATTGTGTATAGGCAGAATCTGGATGGAAGAATACGGGTATGCACCCAGCAATCATGGAATCAAAAGTCGACTTTCTTGTGGGTGTGTCACCTTGTGGTTGCAAGCAAAAATCAGCATGCATGAAAGCTGGCAGAAGGACTTGTGGGTATCTGCCACATGACATTCCTGTGCAGTCTGTGAATTTACATTTTGTTGATTTCATGCATTGCTCAATCAACTGTGACCGAATGTCTCCAGGTTTTCCAGGTCGAGGTGCACCTACAAATGAGAACAGCACTGTTCGATTGCTACTCCTCACCTGCAGATTTCAAAAGAGCCTGGATTCAGTGACTACTTACTTTGTCCGTATGCAAAATGGAAGTTCATATTACTCTACAATAACAAAAGATTCATTTTCTACTCTCAGTAGTGAACCTCAAACATTCAAATAGACATGGGCAGCTGTCACAAAAGAATTTCAGTATTTTTTCCACCATCCAAAACCATCACTCTAAATTCCTTTACAGAATTGATGTATTGGCGGGGTTGGCATGGTTTGTAATTTGCAAGTTCCTGCAGGAAATGGGATGGTACAGTCTATAGGGGTTTGGACCTGGTGCAATGACAAAAACCCATACCACTGCCCTCCAGAACCTCAATCTGAAATAATTCCAGAACTGATGTATTGCAGTGCCAGTTTGCATGGTTTGCAAATTGCACATTCTTGCAAGAAATGGTGGTAGTAGGGTTTATGGATTTGCACCTGGTGCAATGACAAAATCCATACCACCAACCTCTGAAACCTCACTCTGAATTCATTCCAGAACTGACATATTGCAGCAGGGTTTGCATATTGCACATACAATTTGGCAAGAAATGATAGTAGTAGGGTTTATGGATTCATACCTAGCGCAATGACAAAATCCATACCACCAACCCCTGAAACCTCACTCTGAATTCCTTTACAGAACTGATGTATTGCAGATGGGGTTTGCATGGCCAGTTTGCATAAGATTGCACATACATTTTTGCAAGAAATGGTGGTTGTAGGGTTTATGGATTTGCACCTGGTGCAATCACAATCTCCATACCACTGCCCTCCAAAACCTCAATCTCAAATGGTTCCAGGACTGATGTATTGCAGTGGGGTTTGCATAAGATTGCACATACATACATTCTTGCAAGAATGGGGGTAGTAGGGTTGATGGATTTGTACCTGTTGCATCCAGTCTTGGAGTGCAGAGAGAGAAGGCGGATGGAAGGAGGTAGGATAAGGCACAGCTTCTTGCATCGGCTCCCATGGCATCTTCTCCAAAACCAGAGCATGCACATGAGCAAGCTCCACTTGTTGCAGCAGCCTGGTACCCCAACTGGTCTCATTCTGCCGGAAGAAATCCCAAGCAGTTCGTCCAAGCACCATGAAATGATCCGCTCCACCATGCCGAGACCAAATTTCCGCAGCATTGTGCTTGAGCCAGTGGACGAGATCCAGTCCTTGAGAGTTGCGCAAATGCTTCTTCTCCCCATACAAATACTCCAAAGCTTCCAGACCGCCGTAGTAGGGAAGGAAGAAAATCTGCGCTTTCCAAGGGTTTAGGGTTCTGCAAGGGTACGTGACGATGCGGCGATGGAACATGACTTCCAGAAGGTAATTGTTGGTGGCATACCAATGCTCTGGATTGTCGACCCTTTGTCCGAATCCGTCGTTCACCCAATGGTCGCAGAAATCGATCCAATCTGCTAATCCTTTGTTGCATCTCTGGAGAAGATCTGTGTTGAAGGATGTGGGTAGTTCGTGAACGAAGACTCTGCGTCCCTCACACACATCCCCAGTTGAAGAAGAAGCAGATGATGAATCCTGAGCTTGATGAGGAGATCTTGATTCCAAGTGTATGAATGCTCGAAGTGCAAGGATTAGCATTCCCAAAAACATGCAGCCGCGTACTCCATACACGCGACCACGCATTTCTTAGTCCCTTGTTGATTATTAAGAACAAAGTCCTTCTCCCGGAGAAACAACTTCTGTCACAATCTCTGTGGTTTAAAAAAATTCTCTTGACAAATTACCAAAGCATGGATCGATCGAGATCCTTACAAACTCCGTTTTCCAGCAATTGTTTGTGGCTGTATCTCTCGAACAAGTTCAAGTTCTTAAGTCTCCCAGAGGACTACTGAACTTGTTGCAGTCTGCCATGAATTTGACAACAAAACTCAAAAATCTCTTTCTGTCAGAAACCCCAACTTCCAAACATCCCAGTGACACAAATTTCCGCACTTACAAGAAAAGTCAGGAGCTTGCAGGGGAGGGGCGGGGCTTACAATCTTCAACAAAAGCTCGTACAGACAGACAAACAAACAAACAAACAAAGCCCCACAGAAACAAAGAAAAGCTGTGATCTATCCTTTCCTTTCCTTCCCTTTGCTTGCGCTTCTAAAAGACGACCACGACCACGACCGCCACACTTCTCATATGAAACAGCAAAATTCTACCAAACCCAAATCCTCAGGATGGCAACACGCTTGATCGATCAAGCTTTCTCTTCATCAACTCCTCCTCCTCCTCGAATCCCAAGCTTTCCCCAATACCCAAAACAACCGATGTAAGAAAAAACACGTGCCCTTTCTCCTTCTCCTTCTCTTTCTTCTTCTCTGTCTCTCTGTCTCTATATCTCTCTCTCTGTGTTGGAATGTTGGGAGCTGGAGATGGAGAGAGAAGAGAAAAAAGCTATGAATCCTCCTCTTCTTCCTCCTACTTCTACAACTTCTTCTTCTTTCTGCTCTTCTCAACAACAACAACAAAACCAGACTTGTGCTGTTGAGTCCAGATGGTTGTTTCTTCTCATCAAATGCTGCTATGTCTACAATGTCTGCAGCCCAAAAAACCCAATCCATCAAGAATTACACAACCACCCATGTGTTGTTCTGACATGTTCTTGCCCTTGCTGCTACTGCTGCCACCATCATCATTCTTTTCTTTTTCTTTTGCTTTTGCTTTGGCTTTCTTTCTGACAAAAATCTAATGATCTTGAAGCTTTTGAGCTTGCATCGAGTACTACTAGTCTTCCCATCAAGTACCTACCCGAACGTGTTGTGTTTGTTGCTGCTACTTATTCCATTTGTCTCTTCTTCATCAATGACACTTGAACACAACAAAAACACACACACACAAATCACAGAATGATAAACAAACCCACCCAATATTTTTTTAATAAAAAAATTTGGTACCAATCACACAAACACAATCATCAACATTCACTTCATACACATTATTATAATACAACATTCCAGAAATAATAAATTTATTATTATTATTATATCAACATACTTTTACATACATCAAAGAGCTTAATTTAACTCAGTTGTTATACTGATGGCTACAAAAGTTAATAATATAATAAGATGTTGGGTTTGAATAATGTTGTTGTTGTTCTTCTTCTTCTAATAAAAAAAAAGGCTTTGGAGCTCCTCTTTGCCCAAGTTTGTTTGCCAAATTTGGGCTAATTCTTTTTATGGCAATCATCCATGCAGTATGAAATGTTTTGATTTATTTTTTTAAGGCAAATTTTTTTTTCTTTAGCTACCTATTTTGGTGGGAAATATTTTGGAGATCAACTTGGGACAAACAAACTCCTAGAGGGTGGGTGACCATGGTTTGGCTGATTTGGGTTCCTAGCTAGCAAAGAGCCCAGTTGTGACTAGTTACCGACACTAGGTAGGTAAGTGGGTAGGAAAAAAAAGCCCTTACTAATGTATAAACCATCTACTTATCTAGTAATCACCCTATTTTCCTACCTATCTATCAATATGTAGCACTTACTTGTTATAGAAGGGGTTACCAAGGTGAAACCAGACATTATACCCATGGTTCCTTGAGGTTTTAAAAACAATTGGGAACCGGGAGTTCTTTGATTCTGTTATTCTAATTTAGAAAAACCCAGGTTGGGTGGTTCTCTGATTCATAAAATATTTTTTAAAAATACCAAAAAAGAACTAATGGTTATTAGCTGAATCAAATACCTACCCAACACTGGTTGTGACTTGTGACTACAACCCTAACAACAATCAGAATTTACAGGCTTGGGAGGCATTTGTTGGTACATAAAGTTGATAGTCACCCAACATTCACTATTACAAAATGTGAGTGCAGTTCATTAATCCTTATTCACTAAAATAATGAATTCATTCAAAATCTAATGAAATCACTTGATATACAGATACACCTTTTTGTTATAAGGATTAATGTTCAAAAATCAACCCTAAAAGATTCCTCATATATGTGAAAATATTTGAGTTCTGAAAAACCCTCAATCAACAATTTTTCTGAAGCATCAAAGTTGAAAAAATGAAGAGGGTGAAGACACATAGGGTACTTATTAGTCACAAGTTGTCGAAAAATATGAAAAATTCCAAAAGAATGGAAGAGTGAGATGAAAGTTTCATTGAGTGTGTAGTACTTACTTGCATACAAGAGTGTAAAATTCAAAATTGCTTTCATTGTTGCAGTCCCTTCTTCTGAGCCTTTCTGGACTTGATGATGCATCTTCTGCACTAGTGTACCAAAGGCTGTAAGTGAGGAGGTTTTATTGTATTATTGACAACAACTTCTTTCATCAAGCGTGGGAAGGAAAACAAGGGGTGTGTGATACCATGGCCTTGCCATTTACATTTTTAAAAAAAGTATCTTAAGGCAAAAGAAGAATTATAGGAAACTCAAATATTTCACCATGCCAAAAAATAATCTTCAAAAAATCCCTCTAAAAGAAACCAAAATCGTTCAAGATATGAAAACTCTATAACTAATCTCAAGTTTCAACACAAGCCAAAATGTCATCTTTCCAAAAAATTCCTCATATAAAAATAGACCTATTGTATTACCTAGGGGCCAAAATCTTAAGCTATGTAAACTTTATAATGAAACTAAACACAATATCCTTGCCTTGGTGGGCAAGGCCAATAAGTAGTACAAAGGCTTAAAAGTCTTCATACAATGAATGTATTTTGATTGTTAATTCTCATTTTCACTAATATACTACGTTTGCGAGGCAAATCATTCTTTTGATCATGGTACTTATATGAAAGGTAACCCAAGAAATGTTAAATTTGGACTTATGACCCTGAATTAGTCTAAGGATAGTATATTTATAAATTTAAAAAAACCAAAAAACCCTTTTCCATTTCACATTAGTCAATCATGTCTTTTGATGGGTTTCCATTTTTTTGAAGGCAAATTTGACATATCAGAGGGCCAGGTTAAACCAGCACCTACATTTATACCTTCACTTTCTTGGGTGAGGCTTCACCTTTTAGTGATCATATTTCACCCATGAAATGTTAAAATTTGAACTCAGAGACCCTGATTTAGTTTTAGTCTTAGAATTAGAAATTTACCATGGTTTGAAGCAACCTAAATGTTTTTTGGGGGATTTTTATCAGGGTAGCAATGTAGATGCTGGTTCACCCAAGGCTGTGGTAAATTTAAACCTGGTTCAAAAGTTAACCCTGGTAACCTGCACCTTGAATTTTCCTTCCAAAAAAAATTGGAATGAAGATTTATTTTCTTCCCAAAATGAAAGAAAACTTTAGACAGGCCAAAACACACACACATTTGAGAAACTTTATTTATAATATAGTTATCCGTAAAGTAACCCTGTCTTCATCCTCTCTCTGGGCCTCCTTTCACACCCTATCCCCTCTTTCAGTGGTATCCGCAAAGTAACGACATTTTAATAAGTCTCAGTATGAAATGCTGATACTCAGCATTTCATGCACAAGGTTCGAGATTGATTATAGTAGTTGTACAGTTAGGAGCAGTGAAAATATATGTAGCAGGAGTGGAGGCGCTCAGAAAAAAGGAAAGACACGATGAAACTCCTCAGTTTACTACCAAAATTGATGGTTTTCTGAGTTTCATCCCCCGTTAAATGCTCATGTACTTTTTTTGCAGGTTTTGTTTTAGTCTCACCCTGTGTATGACCAAACTCAAGGTTCTGGTGCTGTGTTTTTCTTACTTTACGGATAACTCTAATGTCTTGGAAACATACTTGAAAACATACTTCCAGGGACCAATACCGAGCTTAGAAGTCAAAACACACTACGATAAGACAGCATGTTCTTGTAATTCCTTGTGGGCCCTAGACTGGAGAGCATGGATCAGACCTCTTTGTTAACCCACCCGTCAAGTCAAATGACAAGTATCATCCTATGTTTGCAAAGTGCAGAAATCCAGAATGTCCACCCATCATGCCTCATAAACTATGAATTCCCAAACCAAATCGCCCCCTATTTCCCATATGATCTCATATAATCCCAGAGCAGAGATGGATTCCACCGACCCTTTTTTTTGTGCAATTGGGAGTTGTTCAACTTATGAACCTACTAGACACTATCATCCCTTCCATGTCTCCAGTTTCAAATCAAGGAAAACATTCAACATGGGTTGATGCTGCTCTGCTCTGTTGCTTCAAAGCAAACTATCTTCTTGCATTCTTTCCACACATCTCCTCCTCACATTCGAATCCACAGAAAGCTTATCAGCCAGCCAGCACACCAAGCTCACACACAAACCCAGCATACAAGAAAAAAAAATAATGGCAAAGCCTTCACTGGCCGCCGCCATTGGCTTCCTCCTTCAAGGACAAATTGCCAAAAAAAAGGTGACGGTCACATCACCATGCAGCAAAGCATAAAAAGTTAAAACCCTAACTATGTCCTGGACCCTAACATACAGGACATGCCTTTAGGTCAGACCATAACCAACAAGCTAGCAAAAGAAACCATGAGTTACCTAATCAATGTCCTAATGAAACCGCCTATTAATATAAACTCATTGGGAATGAAAGCCTTAATGGGTTTTTTTTTTTCCCCCTTTCCGTCAATCTTCCTTCCTTTTGTAACGATTGATTTAGACTTATGCATAGACTTTTGGGTCAAAATGCAACAAAATACTACCACCTAGTGTTGAGATGACTACTAGACTTTGTCAATGGAATGATGGGTTGCCTCAAGCTGCTATGTTTTTTGCTTTTGTTTGATGTTTTGTCACAAGTCAAGAATAGATTCTTTTGCCTTTTTGTTGCAGAGCCTCTTGAGGTGCTAAACTATTCATTCCATTCCCAACATGCAAGCAAGCATGGTACTAACTACTAACCAGTGTTGGGCAATACTTGGTTATGTTACTATCACCTAGCTTTCATAGAGAACCAATGGTTTACTCAAAGAACCAATGTCACCAAACCTAAACCCTAAACCCTAAACCTTTGGGTTTACTCAAAGAACCAATGGTTTAGGGTCGTCCTTTGACTGGTTCTCTGATTTTCTAAAACCCATGGGTATGGGTCCAAATTGGTGTCTTTGCCTTTTGAGAATAGTCAGTCAGGGGCCCATATACTGAACCATTTTTCTGAAATATGGGAATTTCACTTCTCTCATCACATCATGCTCCAATGAAGGAAATTGATCCTTTGAGCACTATGATGATAACCGTTAAGATCAACATGGTGCCGTTTTATGTCAAGGCATGAATAATTGCTTCAATCCTTCAAATATGGAGAAATGATTTTTGAGGACCTCTCATGGTGTCAAGGGGAGAAAAATGACATGGTCCATCTCTAGGAAAATTAGTGGAGGTGAGTAATGGCAGCTATGAACTTGAGATGTCAAATTGGCTTTCCCAACTCCTTGTTGGGTCAAATAAACTTCTTGCACAACCAATTGCTTCTTAAAGGCATACAAGCCTACAAGACATCTTGCATACTTGTGCACACACTAGGTACCTTTGTTGGCTTTGCCCTTAGGGAAGAGCCTATGCTTTGGTGTACGATTCGGGTATTAAAATTTTGGCTCAAACTTGACCCAATGCGCACGACATCTGGAGTAATATGTGTGCACATGATGGATGGGCATGTTCCATAGAAGTGCATGTGTCTTAACAAAGAAATTCTAAATCCAATAAGAGAAGCTTTTAGTTTGAACTCGTCATACAAGGCAAAGTCATTATGTGATAAATCCAATAAGAGAAGCTTTTAGTTTGAACTCGTCATACAAGGCAAAGTCATTATGTGATAAATCCAATAAGAGAAGCTTTTAGTTTGAAGCTTGAACTCATCATACAAGGCAAAGTCATTATGTGATGAACTGCTTGATTCACAACCCAAATGTAATGCCTCACCCAATTGTCCACTATGATACATTGTTCAAATTGTTTTGCCAAACTCAAGTTGCTTTCTCCAATCAAGGTCATGATTCGATCCATCAATAATAGTTCAAATATACTCACTCAAACAAGAGATACATTGAAATTTTATCAAACCAGAATTGTAGGTATGTTGGAACACTGTGATTATCTTTTTATCATCACCTTCAATTTCTGAAGGAAGTTTGTAAAAAAGCTTTCAAAACCTTGTCTTGTATTTTCACCAAGATTAAAAAAAAAACTACATGATCAAACAGAAGTGAATAATTGGCTGTAAAATTGACAGTTCTTTCATGCTTCTTTCCTACAAACCGCAGGTTCATTAAGGGTTTGGAAATAATTGGAATCAATGGTTCTTTGATTTTGATTCAGAAGCCTGCAATTCCCTGAATCTGAAATCTTTAAAAAGCCAAAACCAATGGTTCTCAAAAGAAATTCAAATAACCAGACACCACTGGTATAAACTATAAACCCAATTTCCCTCAGGGAGAAAGAAGAGATGTGAGATTTTAGGGTTTGTGGACAGACCATTTTGAGGGACAAAATGACATTTAGGATCATCTGCTGATCATATATATTATATAATAAGTGCAAGTTGTAAGCTGGCAGCCAGATGATGGCTTGTTAGTTGGGAACCCTTTTAAAGCAAGCATCACAAATAATTAGCTGTTGTTGGTTATTGAGGATCTTTAAAATCTCAATGAGCACATGAGGCAAAATGACAAATTATTGCCCAATGGATGCAAAATTTGCCTGGCAAATAATGCTCTGCTCTGCGTCTCCTCTGGTGTTGTAAGGTTATTTGAATCTTCAAAGAACCATGTTGGTTCTGACTTTTTTCATTATTTCAGAATCAGAGAACCACCAGTTTCGATTCCTTGAAAGAAACCAGAATCAAAGAACCATCGATCCTGATCATTTAAAAAGAAAACCTTAAGAATTGACGGTCTTCACGAAAGAACTGACAAGTAATAACTGGTGGTTTTGTGAACGGTTATTTGATTTCTTTCCCCAAAAACTTTGGGAACAGGACTCCATTTTTGAGAACCATGGTTATGAGTCCTCAGAACCTCTCTGATAACCTTGGGGGTCTGAAGTATTGCCTCCTTCTTGTTTTCCTTGTCTGCCCTTGAAATGAAGTAAGTGGTTTGATGCCCAAAAACACACTTTGTACTTTGGACCTGTGTTTCACACATTTCGAGGGCGCACTCGTTTCTCTCATTGTGCCTAAGTATCTCTCTGGGTTTCTTCCAGTGTTTTGATGTCTGTTAAGAAATAGGAACAGACAACAGACCACCAACCAACTTCTCTCTGGCCTGCCTGCTTGAATCTAACCTGAAAAGCCAGGAATTTGTTGGAAAGTATGCACATTTACAAATAAAGAATAACCATCCTCCACCTTTGAATTCATGCACCTTCCCAGCCTTTTGGCAACTGTACCCAAAGCCACCAGGTTCTCATCAGATGCATGGATGGATGGCAAGGAGCAGCTATTCCAGAGGAGGGGGAAGGCAATAATGGCCTTCATTCATGGAAAACAAGGCTAGTTCCAAAGTAGTAAGTAATAGCTGGACAGGATTTTGCTTCTTTTCTCTTTAGAAAATATTTGAACAATCTCAAAACTCAACTTATTGCAGGTGAAGAAATCAGTGTTGGGTAGCTACCAAGCTGGAACCAGGATATATAGACCAACATATGAATCAATCTAGGTATTAAACAATCAACTAGACTTGTATGACCTCAGGCAATACCAACCTCATTCCAGTACTTGCCTACTATGGACATGAGCTAATAATAATAGCCTTGTTCCAGTACCTGCTTGATAGGGACCTAGCTAAGAGCATCTCCATCAATGTTCAGTATGTGGCCCTGCACTAGAAGTCTTAGCTGATATTCATCAGTCCAAGCCAACCCTGAACAATTCCACAGCTTTCAGAGCCCTGGAGGAGCCCTGGAACACTGTAATAAACACAGTCAAGTCATATTTTATTTACTGCTCCCTGTTTCTAATTGGCTAGATAATTTGATTGGTCCAAGTGGTTTGCTATTAGTAGTCTCCCACCTATTTACAGTCCGAGTTTCATCCCAAGATGAAACTTGAGGTGCCCAAATCACCCATTTACCCATTAGGTAATATCTGTTGGAAGCCTGATATGACTAAGTTGTGGATGAACCTCATCCACCTCAACTGGGTTGAGATCTGAAACCACTTTGGTGATCTATCCTGTAAAGGCCTATCCATCCATCCTGGTGTGCTACCCTAGGTAGATGCCAGATTCGACACAAATTAATCAAAATTTGCAATGTTGAAAATTTTGAGAAAATTATGTTGATATTTCTAAAAATCCAGAAAATATATATACCATCATTTTGCCTAGTAAAGAGAAAATTTTGAAAATTTCAATACATACTAAAAATATGAAAATACAATAGAACTTTTTTAAAAGGTTTCTTGACCCAACACAAATTGTAGATATATTTTTTCAAATGTTTCTATAAGAGTTATAATAAACTTGTTAATGAAAAAGCATTGTGTGATTTATGATTATTTTGCACCTACTCACCAACATACTTGTAGTAAGCCATACATAAATTTTCATAACATTTTACTAACTTTAGAAACCATTGAGTTGGAGATCCTAAAGGGCAAAGATTTGACCAATGGTTCATAGCGTTGCAAGGTTACTTGCCTAATGGACCACCATGACTCCAACTTTGAAGTAAGTCACCAAGTATAATTTAACTTGCCTTTATAGAAGAGGGTTGTTGCAAGGTCAATTTGCCTAGAAACAACATGAGGCTTTGAACTTGCATGATTGTGGGCCAAGTGCTCATCAGGAGGGGAGGGAGGCCAGAATTCTCATACAAAAAAGGGGTCTGACATTCATGGGCTATCACCAGCTAGGTCACCTCAGGTTGATTGAATTGGTGAAGACTAGGTCTAATTGTCCACATAAAGGGTTTCAAAGTGGGTATACATTGGGGGTAGGTAGTGTAGTGGTGATGGAAAGATGAAATTGGCCCATGTCATGAAACATGGTGATCTTGGTAATTTATTTAATTTTATTATAATTGGTTGCATACATACATATGTTTTTATGTATACTATATTCCCATAAAAAATATGTATCCATATACAATATTCAAGGCATACAAGATTGTTGACAATATTATGATGAGTCACCCTAAACACATCACACATTCTTTTGGGAGCAATAAGGGAATTTTTATTTTATTTTGTGTTCTATTAATTGTAGCCAGCAATGGGGAGGTAGGAACCCAATGGTGGGTGGGTACATTGATTTTGTTAAATTGGCTAGGTAAAGGTATATAGGCTTTGTAAAATTATCAATTAAAGTATAAGTAAGTGCCCAAAAGGAAGGTAGTAGCTTTGTGTGTGTGTGTGTGTATCTTTAGAGGTGTGTGTGAAAGGAGGATAGAGTTGTTGGAATAAGGTTTAGTAGCATAAATTAACTAATCAAACTTGAATAAGGTTGTGAGAAATGGTTCTAAGATGGTGTAACTTATTTCTACTAATTATGTGGTGTGTGTGGATGTATGGAAATTAGACCTAAATAAGGGTTGCAATAATAGTCGTAAACTATTGTGTAATGTTCTTACAACATTGTAAAGTGTGGTTACAATGAAACAATGGAAAAATGGTGATTCCTTGTGTCATTATAGTGTTTTCTACCTAAGGACATAAGCGTGTTGTTAGTATTTATAATAGTGTCTTAAGCTTAATAAAAAGCTACCAAACAGTCATTATTGTAGTTGTTATTTCATTCAATTCTTTCCTAGAGATTACAATAGTCACTTCCTGAAAGCATAACTCCTTCATAACACATTGGAACAAAGTGTTGTTTGTTGTAATAGTTTCATGTTAAAGTTAGTTAACTATTTTAAGACCTGCCTTTCAAAGATCTACATATAGATGGGTTTTTTTCCTTCTATTTACAGACCCAATAGCTCTGCAACTACTAGATTTTTTTGCACTTGAGATCTCCTAGACAATAACCTCAACTCTATTGAGGTTTGTTGAGTTAGAATTTACATAGGTCATCTAATTATTACAATCCATGTTTTGACAAGTTACATTTCCAATAGGATTGTTTTGTTTTCTTTCACCTTGATATCTTGTTCTATTGAATCCTTGGAAAGAGAATTAGTTTCCAATCGGAATATAGGTACCTAAGTAGGTAGACATGTAAATATTTTAAGTAGGTAGGTAAGTACCTAGGTAAATATTTAGTATGAGGTACCTACCCACAAACCTAAGCTACCTATCTACCTACCAAAATAACTAGGTAGGTAAGTAGGTGAAGGAGGTAGGTAGGTTATAATGGTGCATAAACATTATTATTATGGGTTAAGCCTTTTGATTGTTTCAATTCATATGGCACAAAAAATTTAGTGTGAAAATATAAGACCACACATTTTTTTTATACAATTTTCAAAATGGGAATGGAGAATAAACATTATGGAATAAGTTTTAAAGTTGCAACTTATCACAAATTAAGTTACATTTACAAATTTTTCCTCATGTCTTTTGTTTTCATTTTAAAGTTTTAAATAAGAAAAGTAATCAAGTAATCAAGTAATCAAGATAAGAATGGTTAACTAATTAAATAATCATGTAATTATTAATAAATTATATTTAATTCACCATAATTCATTATTCATTATCAACTTCTTAAATAGCTAATAACTTATTAATATTCAATTAACTAACCAATTAGTTACAAGTTATTAGTACATAATTCAGAAATAAATAAATATATTTAAAAATATTTTAAATAAAATTTCAACTATAAATTTTAAAAATGCAGTTTAGTTATAGATTATTAGTTAATGTAAAAATATTGAATTATAGTAAAATTTTACAATAATTTTACTATAATTTCATAATTTATTGTAATAAATTTATAAATAAATAAACAATGAGTTTATTATTATCATTAAAACATGAATTTTTACACAAATTTTTTCATATTTTAAAATAATTTAAAATAATTTAAAAATTATTGTAATTACTAATTGTAATGTGCTGGTGATGTCAAAAAATATGTATGATTCCACTTATGGACCAAGGTCCCCAACTAGCGGTTGCAATGGTGGTGTATACACCATCGCATCATTGTATTTTGCCAAAACATTAATTATTTTAATATTTAATTAACAAAAGTGTTGCATTTAATGGCCACATTATGTGAAGGTGGGGGAACATCAGGGATGGTGGCTATGTCAAATAAAATCTCATTCCAACCATGTCCACCATAGTACTTCCAAGGCCAATCAAACACAAATTTCAAAAATTCCATGTTGGCATGTGGCTAATGTTAAACTTTAAAAACTCTTAATGCATCCAACCACTAATAGGGCAAGTGTTGTCCCTTGTATGATTGTAGTACGTAATGAGGAGGGGGTTTTCCAATTGAGGGGGCTATTGGAACAATGGTATGAACTTCAAATAATTATATTGAATTTATGTGTTCAACCTCTTATGTTGAGCAAAACAACAATAAAAGGTATGGGATTGACCAATGCTAATCTTGAGCAATGTTTGAACCAAATCCTAACATCGACATGCAATTTATAGAAAGCTCAAAAATAAACCAAACATGAAGTTGTGATCCAAGCTAACCCCAACAAACTAGTAAACCATACCATAGTGTGAGCCTAAACAATGGTTATGCATGTTATGTCCTATGACATATTGCTTGGAGGAGCACTTTTATACCCCTTAAGGGTTACCCTAGATTTATGGGAGGAAACCACATACTATTGACCAAGATGGTAGTCAATAAACAACCATTTAAGGGCTTTGTTGCCAATAAGGCTTGTTAAGGGCCATCTAAAAAACTCAAAATATGATTTACCTCTAAAAACCACATGAATCCAAGCCCAAAACATGGAATGGAATATAGAAAAAAATGTGCACAAAAACCCATAAATTCAACAACAACAAACTTGTGTGTTCCAAAATCTGAAATCATCAAAAGTGATTTGAAACACACAAGTTGGGATTGTATCCCAAGCATGAAATAGCTCAAACCCCACTCACACTTAAACACGTTCCAAATTAAAGCAAACTTAAATACATTAACTTGACTTAGCACTAACTTAATTAGAATGTAACTAGGGGGTTAAACTAACACCTTTGACACATGCTAGACAATGGTAGTCATGTAATCAAGGCCCACATGATTGAGTTATTATTTTCTGCTTGTCATACACAATTGAGTCTTTTTTACTATAGAATCATCTTGTTTAACATTAAGTTTTGACTATAATTCAATTAGAAAGACATCATAAAAGACATGAATTTGTAATAGTTTGGGGACTTACCATTTTTTAAGAAAGGTGACTAGCTTTGAAAGGCAATTAATGCTAAGGCCTTCAAATGATGTGGAATGATGGGAAGGGCAAGGGGGAGGTGGAGCAGGAGAGCAACAGGGCAAGGAAGAAGACATTTGAGTAAGAGGAGGTTGTGTTTTATTTTAAGGAACCTTGGAGATCTTTTGAAAAATGAACTATTAATAGACAAAATATATGCTTTTAAAAAAACATATACACAAGACCTCATTATTTCCTATGCATGCATGTTCAAACTAAACACAATGTATAGATTCAAATTCAGAAGTTAATAGAACAAAATCTCATGCATGTATTGCAAATGAATAAGAATGACAATGGATTTAAACTCACTTCTTTATGTAGGCTAGGTAGTTTTTATTGGTAATTAAAGTATTATTTAACACTAAATATGAATTAATTCAAATAATAACTACTAACTAGTAGCTAAACTAATTACCTAACAATAAGTAGGAACTAATTCAAATATGAACCACTACCTATAATTAACAAAGTGACTAAAAACTAATCAGTTAACCTTTATAAAAATTATGATTTAGCATTCACAAAAGTCAAATATGTACTTAATGCATGGTTAACATTAATTCAAACTATGTACCATTAACTATAACTAACAAGGTAATTGATAGTTAATTAGTTAACATTTACAAAGGTCCAATCTATACTTAATGCATGGTTAACGTGAAGCTCAAAAACTAAGTGTGGGGGGGGTAAAGTTTCATGGTTTTTTCTCCCTTAAAAATTTGAAAACAAGGGAAAAAAACCAATGAAAGAAGGAAAAAAAAATTTATGTGGTGTTGTTTTTTGGGAATAGAGCAAGAAGAACAACATAATTTAGGCAAGGACCTCCATGTGGATATGTAGATCCAACTTTTTTGACCTTTTGATATTTGTTCAATCAACATTACTTTCTTAATTTTGATCATTCTTCTTGATTTAACCTCAATGATTTGAAGTGTGTCACATGAATGATTATATTACATTATTGTTGCATGTTTGAGTACATGCACATAAAGCATGTGAGGACAACGATTTTGACACTAGTTGTTCAATCAGGCATGATTGAGACTTGCAAGGAAAAAATAAATAAAAATTAACACTTGTATGAATGATGAATGACCAAGTGAAGAAAAGGTGGTAATGAGTAGGATTGAACACGAATATTATCTACGGGATATTTTGCATGATTATCTTACCAAAATTTTCCATGTCTAGTTGAATGATTTGGGCATGCAAACTACGAATGAAAATGAAATAAAAGGTTGACAATTTCAAAAATTCTTGCAAGAATAAACCAAATGCTTTTAGTGGAATGGTTGAATTTAAATAACAACTATACATACAACTACTACAAACTTTGAATTCTTTGCAAGATTTGGGTATTAGTAATTAGGTTGAACATGTGGTTGTGTAACTTTGATTGTTTTTAAAAGACCTAACAACTTAACATTAGTGAAAAGAACTCAATTTTGAGATATTATATATCATAAAATGGTTCAAATATTTGTTCTACATCTTATAATTTGTATATTTAAAATCTTAGTATCATAGTTCCTTCCAATTTATTTTGTTATTTATTAGGTTTGATGTTGTCAATGGATATAAGAAGAATTTGAGTAATGTTTAAAACATATAGAAGAGCTTAAGCTTTCTTACAAACTCTTTTAGTTGTTTGTATAGATCCCACATCATGGTCGGTTGCACACTTGCACTTGTCATAATTGTTTTATAAAATATATGAAGAATATAAAACATGCAATTACATGTCTTCATATTTTGTGCAAAAAGATTTGGATGAAAATTTTAATTCTAAATGATCGTGGGGCTTGCCAATCTAATTATTAAAAGAGTTTAATGTTTTTTTATGATTTGGGAAAAGAAATCACACTATAAAAGAATTGGTTGTAAAACTTTTGGTGATGCAAACATTTCTACATGTTTTGAGTACACATGTAATGTCATTTTTGTAACTCTTTCAAAACAATAATCAAGCTTGTTGTTTAATATATGGATTTGAACTACAATATTACATTTTTTTTGTACTTCAATTCAATATGGCACACTAACCTATAGTTAGTTGTGAAAATTGTGGAATTCTAAGGACTAAATTATGAACTTCAATTGTGCTCCTAACTTATAAAATTATGTTATACTCTAAATAGAATCATCAAGTTTCATGTATTTTGAATCTACTAAGGCATTCACATTAAAATATGAAGAACAAACCCTTTTAGTGTTTAAAATATATTATCTTAAAGGCATGTTATATGACAAATGGACGTCAAAATTTGTTTAAATTTACAAAAACGTTTTTTTTTCATTGTGTGCAATTTATGTAACACAAGAGGTTTGATTTATTTGCAAGATGATATGGGAAATAAAATTGTTAGCCTTAAAGGTCTTGCAATTTTTTCATTTCAAAATAATAATTAATCCACAAAGCTTAAAACAAATGATTTTTCTATTGAAAATTATTGGGATGATATTAAAGTTCAATACATACTACTAGTTTTATGGCCTAATCCCAATTGAATAATTGAATTGCATGTGTAAAATTTTGTTGGAACAAAAATTGGAACTAGATCTTGCAACCAAGCTCCTTTTGGAACCACAACTAGATTTGGAATAAAGTTGTGGCTCCTTTTTTAATAAGTCCAAGTTTTCTAAGTAAGCAATTACCACTTTTTCTAAAAGGCAAAAATGATGACCTTGCTTTCAAGCATGTGGTCATAACTTTTAGCTAGTTGTAAAAAAATAATAGTACATAATTTTTAATCATAGGTTGTAAAAAATAGATCAACAAAACTAGTACTACACAAATCTTTTAGCTTTGGTTATGTGTATTGAAAGTGGAATTGAATTAGGTTACAAAATTGGATTGACTAGTTGCACAATATTTTGGGGGAAAACATTCAAGGAATTTTTCATACAAATGCACCAAATTCTTCGTCAATGTTTTCTAAAAATTAAAACATTCCTTTTAAAACCAATAACCATACAAGATTAGTTGATATTATAGTTTTATTTTCTTCTTCTTTTCTTTGAACAAAAGCTTAAATCAAACTAAATGGGAATATTTTTTCTTAAATCTTGGCCTATAGTGATCTTCTTTATGATTAAAATTGTTTTTAATGAAAATGAAAAAAAACATTGAAAGCTTGATGCAAAAACTTGACAACATTAGAGGTTTTGTTTTCAAAGGAAGAACAAGAAATCATTTACCCATATTCAATTAATCATGGCAAGTGGTTCTTCAAATATCTAAGTTTTGGATTTCTTGGGTTTATTCATTTATTATACCACTTAATGGAAAAAATATGAAGTGTGAGTAGGACTTCATTAATGTGAAATGAAAACGCATCATTTGTTGTACAACTTGTACGACACATAATGTTGCCTTGGGCTTGCAATTTTAAAGGTTGGTTAAAATGAAACAACTTGGGCCAAGAGGGAGCCCAAGCCATCGCATGAACCCATGAACCTTGGATCACAATGTGTGAACGGAATGATTCAATAATGCATGAAACATTCAATGGATTCATCAACCATGATCTTTGAAAGAGATTATGATAGGCTTTCAACTTGATACAACCAATGGTTTTCTTCATGGATATGTCATGGATTTTTTTTCTAAATGACCCTAACCATATATTTAACATTGATTTTTGCCATGACACAAATGTCAATCAATAGGATACAAAGGATAATTTTGTGCAAGTAGAATGAAAGTGCGGCTACTAAATGTCAACCCTTGGGATACAACCAACAATGTGGTGTACGGATGTCAAAAGTGATTATTAATTACCTTCAAATCATATATGAGCTTTTCAATGCTACACATGTGAGGCTAGATACTCCCATTGTTCACCCAAAGCATGATATTGACATGGATAAAAGTCAATCAATGATGTTATGACATTACTTGAATGTTTCAAACAACCTACGCAACTTTATCATCTATGTATAAGGGAATGAATTTCCAAGGTTGGTTCATGATTAGGTGTCCCAAAATGAATACCAACTTGTTGTCAAAACAATTTGGACCATTGATAATAGATTGAAGCAAGTGACAACATGAGCCTAGAACCTAAGCCTAGAGCCTAGAGTTGGAACTTGCAATGGTAAAATGTGTTTCCCTCTATACACATGCAAGTAAAACCCAATAATTTAACCGCAAAATGAATTTTGCACTAGTAAACCTAAAAACAAACATGGGGATGAATATAAGCATTCATCTTCATTATGGATGAATGATTTTTTCATTCATTGAATGTATGGATAAAAAATGCATTTACATGTTTTTATTAAATAACGTTTCCATTAGAATTATGGATGAATGTTTTATTTTATTATTAAACTTTCCATTATTTTAACTAATTAGAGCTTTATGAAACACAATGTAATTCTATATGTATAACATTTGTTGAATAATATAATGTAAATTTCATTATAGATGTATTTCATGGCTATGGTTTAAAATGCCATTCTTTTCAAAATGTTTTAACTATATTACCATTACCATGCTAACAAACACCCCATGGTCATTGTTGTTATTATATATATATATCCAAGCAAATTAACCTAGTGTTGTTGACAATAGTGGGTTTTTTCCTCCCCCTCCTCTAAAGGTGCCACAACTTCTTTCAAACTTATTTATAATTATCATTACAACAATGGGTTTTCAATGTTTTAGATATACTTAAACAACGTAATGTCATTGGTGATAATGGGTTTTTGAAATAAATTAAAAATAAATTTTAAGCACCTTAATTAACTTTCATCAAACAACCTACTATCATAGATGACAATGGGGTTTTTTTAATAATTATTTATTTTCAAGGCACCTTAGTTTTCCATGAAGTAAGTATAAAATGTTGTTGACAATAATTGGGCAAGGGAGGGAGGCGGGGTTGACATTTATTGAATTTTTTAACATTGTTCATGGAAATGAATTATTAAATAAAATCTTAAAATTTGTTTTGATCTCATCATCACATTTTCCCCTAGTATTACAATTTCATTATCTATCATTATTAAATGATATTTAAATTTGAGATATTAATACTTGGACAACGAATGAGGATCATGGATATAAAGAATTTGGAATTTGTTTATTTTCCAATCATGGATGTATTTCATCCAATGATTTATTTATTTAATCAAAAACATAAATGAAATTCACCCATGCAAAAATGACATTCATCCATATGAAATCATTCATCTATGAACATATTCATCCATGTAGGTGGATTAAAATCACATTAAGCTTTAAGTTCCAAACTCAAAGCTCCAAGTTTAGGCTTTACACTTATGCATAAGTCATGATTATAATAGATTCAAGGTTGATTTGCAAAAAACCAATTTCAAAAAATCCAACATTAATCAAGGAAAAATAATTTGTGTTAAACATATGAAATCAAATTTCTTATTTAAAACCTAGGAATTGATTTGTCCATTGATTGTTAATAAAAAAACTAAAATAGTTATCAACAAAAGAAAAATGGTTAAAACATTCAATATTATTTAATAGGAAGAGCAAATTATTAATTGTTATTTTGTATTTAGCATACATTTAAGGACCACATAATCTTTCCCCCAATATTTGATGAATAATTTCAATTTTATGTTCATATTTATATGTTCTATTATGGAATGGTAAACCTTCATTTAAAACCCTATGCCCACTCTTGAGCTCATTCATACCTACTACATAAACATAATATATCATGACACACCATTGTCATGGAATATTATATATTAAATTTATATGAAATGCAATGTGTAGTTAAGTTAATCTTGGGCCATTTATTTAACATTTCATTGATGGGTTTAAGGTTTCCAACATGTAAAGTCAATTTGGAAAAAACCTTTGACGACATTTCCTTTTGGAACCAAATGTGTGAATTTATGATGAATACTGATTAATGAATCAAACAATAAATTTTTTTATATTAATTATACAACTAAAGACCAAGTTTGAGTAGAAAATAATGAAGTGGTTGAGTAACTCCACCCATATCCAACATGTGGCCATTTAACAATATATTTCACACCCAATATGTTTGTTTTATTGTTTCCCATGACCTTTTTTGATGACAACTTGCTTCAAGTGAACTAATTATTATTTTTTACTCCTTTCCCTCTTCATCATGTTACATACCATTTTTTGGTGATTTTCTTGCTAGCCCTTTCATTTTGGTCTTATAAAACAATGTTTAGGGCTTAAAATTTAATATGAACTCTCTCATGTTCCTCTTCTTTTACAAAATTTGTAAGTTTAAATGGTGGCATTGTTGTCATCATGTAATTCTTGGCATTGTTGCAAGCTTCATCAACAACTTGTTTCAATTGAACTCCCCTTCATCATCTTGCTTTCATTATAGTCTTGTGTTGTTGTAGAAAATCATAGCCACCAATGAAAAATGTGAAGTGCAACACTTTCATTTTTCTGCAAATCATAATATCCAAGGATAATGGATAGTGGAATATTTTCATGAATGTATTACATTATGATTTACATAATTTATTATTACACCAATATGCATCCAAATTCATTTTATGTTTCATTAGCTTTTGAATGAAATTAAACAAATTTACCATGATAAAACTACCCAACCCCTTAGTGAATAGGGACTAGTTGTTATGGACATGTGAATTCATTAATAGGTAATCACATTCATTAATAGTTAAATCATGAATAATAAATTCATTAATAGATAATTAGGAATTTAGGTTAAACATTCAAGAACCATCACTAAGCTACCTAACATAAGTTAAACACTTAAGAACCTTTGCTAAACTACTTAGCTTAAACTAAAAACCTAACTCACCTAGATGCCTAACCCACGAACCTAACTAATGCAAATGTGAAGGTTTGAACCCTTTACCTTTTCTCACTCTATGTTTAAAGAATAAATCTTTAATCATTGAACCACTATTTGAATGAATGATATTTTTTGTCACCACATATTTTTATGCACGTCCTTTTTACCCTAGGTTATTCTAGGTCATTTTATCATAAGTTATGTTTGGATATTTTACCATAAGCTATTTTTATTTATTTTAAACTATTTTAAGGTAGGCTATTGTTGGCTATTTAGGTCATTTTACCATTAGTTATTTTTAGTTATTCTATCAAAAGTTATCATTGGTTATTTTATCATAAGCTATTATTGGCTATGCTAAGCCATTTTATTTTATATTATTTTTTGTTATTTTATCATAGGCTATTTTTGGCCATTCTAAACCATTTTACCATAGGCTATTTTTTGGAAATGACATATAATAGTTTAAAGTAAAACAATTTAAAATATAACCTAGGGTAAAATAACTTATATAGTAGCTTATAATAACATATAATAATTTAAAATATAATTTATAATAACCTAGGGTAACCTAAAATAATATAGGGCATAACCTATAATAATTTAAGGTATTTAATTAAAATAAAAACACAAAATTTTTTATTTATTATAGTAAATTATGTCAATTAGTAGTGAAACATGATGTTTACATAATGACCTTTTAATGAAATAACTTTAACCAAGGTGAAATCATTAAAGTGTAGTGAATTTATTTCACTTTATGGTTATAATGATTTAGGTGAATGAACTACACCCCATTAATGTATATAATGAATTTTTTTACATCAAGTTTGTGTAAAAATGTTTAAAAACTTGTGTATTTTAGAAACATATACACTCACACTGAACAAGTGCAAATGTAAACCAAGATATACAATATGCCAAAATGGCATTCTACAATTGGTCCTTTTCTACTAGACTAGTCATTTATACCATTTATAATCAAATTGGACCTTTTGTTTATGTCATTTTTAGTCACTTATGCCACTTGTAATCATATAGGATAAGTCATAGGATGCCATTTTTAGCATAGTGATACACAACATGATTCATAAGTGTAAAAATTATGGCATATAAATGATTTACACTCATGCAATTTTACACTACGTAAAACAACTATTTACATTTACATTCACAACATTGATTAAGACCTTTTAGTTATGAACCAACATCCACCAACATACCATGCACAATGGATGGTGTGTTTGGGGTTTTTACCATAGTATGGTAAAAACCCCAAAATTCATCTAAATTGTTTCTAAATATTATAAATATCCCATGTTTAAACTAGATAAAGGTTGATGGGTAAAAGTCTTTGAGTCCAAATCTAACATTCTTGGGTTTCATTTGACTATGATGAGGCTTCATTCGAAAAGGTGGTGAAGGAGAAGGTGGTGAAGGTGTAGTCCAAAATAGTGTAAGAATGGGAATTGTCATTTATACTTGAATTTTTTTTACTTAATGTGAACAAGATATAGTTTAAGGTTCTCGTATCACATTTGCTTTCAGCAGAAATGAAGGAAGGTGAAACAAAAGAATGCTTTTCCTTTTTCTAGAAATGAAAACATTTTGTATGTTTCACTATGAGGCTAGCTTGAAGATGAGGTGAATTATGTGTTTGTTGTTGTTTTTTAGGTGGTTTTGCTATTTTGGAGATGTTGCCAAGGAGAAAAATATGAAAATGAAGTTATTATATAACTTGTGTAGGAGAGGATGGCTTTTGGATGGTGAACAATGGAACTTGGCAAGGAGGATATAAGGGAGGAGGAAACATTAGTAAGGGCATCGGGGTGTTTAAAAGTGAGTTGATTTTTGGTTGCTAAGTAAGGTGTAAAAAAATGTTGTGTAATCTTGTTGATGCAAGTGGCTAGGGTATCTATGATTGCTTCTATTCTTTCTTCCACTTTGCAAAAGGGTGGTAATTAGGTAATGTTGAGTTGTACTTTCACATAAATAAAGAAATGGAGGTTGAGAGTTTGATGCAAACACGAGGAGTTTAGAGCTTAAACAAAAGGGTATGTTGGTTGGAATGAAACGTTCGTAGCAAGGTTCTTTGTTGGGCTAAATTTGGGAATTTGAATATTTATTTAGTTATCATGTAAGAAACCTCTTTTGTGGTATCCTTGAATGATTATGCATCATTATAATTATGAAAATTCTTGAGATAAATTTTTTGGATGCATTAGTGGAAGGTGGGAGAGAATCCATAGTGAGTTGAAAAATTTTTGGGTGGTGATCAAGCAATGCATTTTTTTAAAAGTAAAAATATCTTAAAAAATTGAAGATCCATGACCTAGAGAAGACAAAATGCGAAAAAAAAAAAAAAAAAAAAAAAAAAAAAAAAAAAAAAAAAAAAAAAAAAAAAAAAAAAAAAAAAAAAAAAAAAA